>ENA-UERK01003185-UERK01003185.1-human-gut-metagenome-genome-assembly--contig:-NODE-3185-length-10129-cov-3.133605_pt1 | contig 10129 bp, 8 predicted proteins | sample MGYA00242957_ERZ507957 | MGnify/ENA primary metagenome ERZ507957 (study PRJEB26167, sample SAMN06115538) | human gut metagenome | host: Homo sapiens | place: China:Heilongjiang | collected 2015-11-06... | reverse complement strand
CACCATCGGAATACGCTTATTTTCATCCTTTGTTCCGGAACTGTTCATGCCGATTTCTTCCCCATAATAAACAAACGGACTGCCGTTCATTGTCATCAGAAGACCTGCTGCTGTCTTAATCTTATCCGGATCATTCACCAGCGTATTGGCAATCCTTGCCATATCGTGATTGGACAAAAACGGTGCATCAATATAATCCGGATTTTTTGCGGAGAAATCATTCTGATATTTCAGCATGGAATTCACAAGGCTTACCGGATCGCCCTTTCTTACCGCATTGACCAGTGCTCCTTTGGCCGTTCCTGCATCAAAATTAAACATGCTTGGTGTTCCACTCGCATAATAATCCGCAATGACATTCTCACTCGCCCACACTTCAGATACCATATAAAACTGTGGATTTTTTTCTTTACAGTATGTGTATAATTTATTTAAAATATCACAATTCGCATTGGTTGCATTTTCTTCATAATGCATGGCCGCATCCATCCGGAACCCATCCACACCAAGATCTATCCAGTAATCCGCAACTTCTTCAAATTCCTTCTGTACTGCCGGGCTTTTCAGATTCAGATCCGGCATTTCCGACCAGAAGGATCCCTCATACCACCAGCTGCTGCTTCCCGGCACTGCATAGTAGGTTGTTCCCTCCTGCTTGTCAGAAAAATGATAGTAATCCACATACGGACACACCGTATCGTCCGGTTTTTCTCCTGCCTTCAGACCTGCAAGATACTCACATGCCTGTGTAAACCATGGATGCTGGGAAGAACTGTGATTCATTGCCACATCAATGATCAGCCGGATACCTTTTTCATGACACGCACTTGCCAGCTCTTTAAAATCATCCGCCGTACCATATGCCTCGTCCACCGCTTCGTAATCCGTTGTATCATATTTATGATAGGTTGGGGAAGGCATGATCGGCATGAGCCAGATTCCGTTGCATCCCAGATCTGAGATGTAATCCAGCTTTTCTTCCACACCCTTTAAATCACCCATGCCGTCCCCATCACTGTCATAAAAGGAGCCGACAAAAATTTCATAGTAATTACGGTAATTATCATCAATGATATTTAATTTTGCATCCTGTGTACCATTCCCCGAAATACAGCCTGCAAGCACCCCGGCAAAAAGCACCAGCACAACAACTGCCGACAAAATTCTTTTTTTCATAACCTTTCCTTTCTTCATCGGATGAAAAAAGCCGGTGGTCAAACGACCACCGGCTTTCTATCTTTCATCATTAACCCTTTACAGCGCCTGTCAGACCATCTACATAGAATTTCTGCATAAATACGAAGAGAATAGAGATCGGGATAGACACAATAACTGCTGCTGCAGCCCATCTTGTAAACCATCCGTTTACAAACTCTTTCTCCAGCATATTGTACAGGAGAAGTGATACCGTCCAATACTTATCCTTTGGTCCAACAATGACACGTACAAATACGAAGTCAAGCCATGGAGCAAGGAATGCCGTAAGGATCGTATATACAACGATTGGTTTACTGAGCGGAAGGATGATCTTGTAAAATACCTGGAACTGATTACATCCATCCAGAATCGCTGCTTCTGACAGAGACTTTGGTACCGTATCAAAGAATCCCTTTGCGATATAAAATCCAACACCAGATCCTGCAGAATAAATCAGAATCAGAGCGATACGAAGCCCACTTCCATCGGTCAGTCCAACTGCTTTTAAAATAAAGTATACTGCAACCATGGACATGAATGCCGGGAACAATCCAAGGATCATTGCCAGATTCATAAATGTTTTACGCATTCTAAAGCGCAGTCTTGACATACAGTAAGATACACTCAGTACGAATGTCGTTGAAATCAAGCATGAAAAAATGGAAATGATCAGCGTATTCATAAAAGCTCTCGGGAAGTTCAACAATGTTGTCTCCGTAAAGAGTCTCTTATAGTTATTAAATGTCAGTTCTTTTGGGAAGAAGTATGCGGTATATGCACCACTTTCCCCTCGCAAACTTGTCATGATAATCCAGAAAATCGGGAATAACCAGATCACTACCAGGATGGCAAGGATTATATGTACCAATGAATTTTTTGCAATTTTCTTTGCCCGGCCAGCGGTCATAGGGCGTTTGCTTACTTTTGCACTGCTCATTACATGAATCCCTCCTCATCTTTGTATGCTTTCGTATTTCTGTAGGTGACTAATGCCACAATAGAAAGAACTACGAATGTTAAGATACCAATCACGGCACCGATGTTGTAATACTGATAATCAACCGTTAACTTGTACAGCCATGTTACCAGAAGATCCGTCTTGCCCGCTGTTTCACCAACCGGAGTCGGCTTACCTGCGGATAACAGGTAGATAACGTTGAAGTTATTGATGTTACCTGTAAACTGTGTAATGATGTATGGTCCCATAATAAACATAATATATGGCAATGTAATTTTGCGGAAAATCTGTGCGGCATTGGCACCATCAATCTTGGCTGCCTCATACAACTCTGCCGGTACATTCTGCAATACACCGGTAACCTGAAGCATGGTGTACGGAATACCAACCCAGCAGTTAATTAAAATAACCGATACACGCGCCCACATCGTATTCGTCCAGAATGGAAGCGGATTCTGGATAAGTCCGCACTCCATCAGCAGGTTGTTGACCGCCCCATGTTCCTGAAGCATCTGTCTCATAACCAGTAAGGATACAAACTGTGGTACTGCAATGGAAATAACAAAACAGGTACGCCAGAATGCTTTGCACTTTGTCTCTTTGCGGTTGATGACAATCGCAAGAATCAGTCCCAGGAAGTTACATAAGAATGTAGCACATACTGCCCAGACAATGGTCCATCCTAAAACTCTCCAGAATGTCTTGCCTATCTTTCCGCCAAGTCCAAGTACCGTCTTAAAGTTCGCCAATCCAACCCAGTCAAACAAGGTCAGATGCTTGTTGATCGTAGAATAATTGGTAAATGCCATTGGAATCATGAATAACAATGGTAAAACTGTAAAAATAAGAATTCCCATCAATGGGAGAAACATTAATGTCTTGTATAAATTTTTATCAAATAAACTTTTGACATCCTTGCCAAAAGAATTGATTTCTTTCCCCTCTTTTGCGAGCCACTCTGCCATATATGCGCTTCTTAAATTTTCAGCCCACATATAAATAAATAAAAGAGTGATCGCAATCGTAGCAACACCGTATAACAACAACAATACGGAATTGTCACCCTGTACATACTCATAAATCTGTTTCTGTTCATTAAATACCTCTTCCTGTTTTCTCCATCCTAATGAAGGAAGCATGGAAAGATAATATGCACCTGCATTGACCATAAACATAATATAGCCAATCTCAATTGCCAAAAAAATTAAACCTTTGATAATCTGCTTGTGGGCGATGTTTCCCAATCCCATTATAAGCGCTGATAACTTAACTGCAGCCCCGCCCTTCGTAAGCGCATTGGATACAGTGTACGGTGTAGCGAAGTCCGACTTCTTTTTGTTTGCACCTATCATACTTATCCTCCCGGCACATGTTACTCTATGCCATATTTATAGACTCATGCATTCCAAGATTCCGGGGAATCCCCAGAACCTTGGAATTGTTTCTTTTGTCTTTTCCTTTTGGAAAAAGATTACTCTGTAAGTGAGCTGTTTAACTGCTCGTTTAATGCTTCTGTCTTTTCCTTAGCATTGTCTGCTGTGATCTGTCCTTCAGCACCGTGTACGAATGCATCACCGAATGGTGTAGCTGCATCCCAGTAAGCCTGCATTGGGATGATTGGCTGAGCGATAGAGCAATTTGCTGCTACGTTTGCCAAAGTTGATGCAACTGCATCCTTAGCAACTTCTTCGTTAGAAACAAGGTTTGTATTAACAGGAGCCTGCTTTCTTAACTCAAAATGCTTTAACTGTGCGTCTTCGCTTCCTAAGTATGCAGCAAGCTTAACAGCAACTTCCTGATTCTTGCAGTTCGGGTTAACACCAATAGCCTTAGAACCAAGGAATGCCTTCAGCTGGCAGTCTTTTCCGTCAACGTTGATTGTAGGAAGGGCTGCAACACCAACGTTCTCCTCACCAAGGTTCTTAACTACTGCATCATAATTCCAGTTACCATTGAAGTAAGCATTTACAGATCCATCCTTTAATCCGGCAAGACCAAGGGATCCTTCGTTATTGTCCATTACGAAATTCTTGTTGTTGAATAAGTCAACAATGTACTTTGTTACTGCTACAGCGTTGTCTCCGCCGAAGTCATATCCCTTAGATGCATCTGTACCATCTCCGAAGATTGTACATCCGTTTGCTGCATAGAAGGAAGCAAGATACCAGCCGTTGTCAAATGGGAAAGAAACTTTTCCTTTCTCAAGCATTGTATCAAGGCTCTTTACATCATCTTCTGAGAAGACTCTCTTATCATAATACATAAACCATGTATTTGGTGTATAAGGAACACCATAAATATCTCCGTTGTATGTAACAGTTGCTGCCATAGCTTCTGGGTTAGAGCTCTTAACATATTCTGCTGCATCTCCACCGAGCTTTGTTAATGCTCCGGCATCAACCAGCTCAGCAATCTGGTCATTTGCAAACATGTATACATCTGCTGCACTTGCAGGATCCTGTAATACGGTGTCTTTTGCATCAGACTCTGAACATGTTACATAATCAAATGTAATGTTCCATTCCGGATGTTCCTCGTTAAATGCCTCACACTCTGTCTTTAACCATGCCCCCTGTGCATCATCCTGATCTTCAGAAGGTCCCATAACAGTAAGTTTTACATCAACTGGTTCTGCTGATTCGGAAGTGCTTCCATTGTTTGCTGCCTGTGTTCCTGTTGTTCCCTCATCCTTGCTGCCACATCCAGCGAACATTGTAGCTGTCATTGCTGCAACAAGCATTGCTGCTAATACTTTCTTTTTCATCGTTTTCCTCTCCTTTTTTAAAAATGATAGTTCAAAAGTATCTATATAAAGCGCCTCTGCGCTCTATATCGTAATTTCTGCGTCATCTGCGGTATACCGCCGCAAGATTCCGTATCCACGCCCGGCGGCTTTCCGCGAGCTGTTCTTTGTTCAATCTCCACCGCCAGTTATAACCCACGGTAGACGGTGCATTCATTCTTGCCTCGTTCCCGAGTTTCAGCAAATCCTGCATCTGTATGACCGCGATGTCTGCAATACTTGCATATGCACACCGGATCAGTGCATCCGGGATTTCTTCCTGACTGCTGATGTTGAGGTATTCATACAGGTAAGCCAGTTCATATTCTGTCTTGTCCCTGAAATATCCTACAATCGTATCATTGTCATGCGTTCCCGCGTATACCACGGTGCGGCTTCCCGGATAATTATGTGGCAGATGTTCATTGGACGGATCCCCATCAAATGCGAACATCAAAACTTTTGTGTCCAGCCACCCTGTCTTTGCAAGGAGTTTTTTTACTCCCGGTATCAATGCCTTGCCGCCGTAATCATCGGCGATCACTGTTGTTCCATTCAAAACGGAATTCAAAGCGTCGGTCAGTTTGCGCCCCGGTCCCTTCATCCACCGTCCGCCTGAAGCATCCGTGGCATCTTTCGGAACCATATAATTTTTGACGAACCCGATGAAATGATCCATCCGGATTACATCAAAGAGCTTTGTACTGATCTGCATTCTTCGTTTCCACCAGGAAAACCCATCCTCCTGCATGAGAGGCCAGTTATACAGTGGGTTTCCCCATACCTGACCTGTTTCGGAAAACTTATCCGGAATTGCAGCTGCCACATAAGCAGCTTCGCCATTCTCATCCAGTAAAAACTGTTCCGGATGCATCCAGGTATCCACGCTGTCCTTTCCCACATAAAATGGTACATCTCCGATCAGCTGGATTCCTTTGCTGTTGGCATATTCCCTAAGTTTTCCCCACTGCTGGAAGAACTTGTATTGGCAAAACACCCAAAACATGATGTTATTATACATCTCTTTTCGGCACTTTGCAAGCGCAACCGGTTGTTTTTTTTGAATATCTTCCGGCCAGCTCTGCCAATTCTGGTTTCCATTGGATACTTTCAGTGCCATATACAGTCCATAATCTTCGACCCAGTCCCTGTTTTCTTCTACAAACTGCTGAAATTCCGGTTCGTGTTCGTCAAACCGGCCAAATGCTTTCTGCAGAACCAGCGTCCTGTTTTCAAAGAGTGCTGCATAATCAATGGCAGATTTCTGTGTTCCCCAGTAATAGCTCCGGATTTCCTCCGGCGTCAGAAGCTTTTCTCTGGCAAGCTGATCCAGATCAATCAGATAAGGATTTCCGGCAAATGCCGACAAGCTCTGATATGGGCTGTCCCCAAAACTTGTAGGTCCGACAGGAAGCACCTGCCAGTACTTTTGTTTCAGATCCACCAGCAGATCCACAAAATGGAACGCTGCATCACCCAGAGTGCCAATACCATACTCTGACGGTAGGCTTGATACTGCAAGAAGGATTCCGGAACCTCTTGCTACTTCCTGTCCTTCCAAGATTCTTCACCCCGTCTTTTAAATCACGAATTCTCCTTCGGATTATTGGAAAAACCATCTAAAAATCTTTTCGGATTGTTTCGTGTTTTTTCGTATCTGTCTTAATTTTAGTTTCTCTACGTCATTTTGTCAACGATTTTGCGTTTTCGGACACCATTTTCCCCACTTTTCACGTATTTTATATCGTGTTTTTGTATATATTCACAACATTATTGCTCTGTTTTTTCGAAACTTTTTTTGAGAAAGAATTGCACAGTTTCCCAAACTGATTTATAATCATTTAAACATAAGAAAATATATGGCTACAATCAAAGATATTGCCAATCGTCTTGGAGTTTCTGTAAGCACAGTCTCCAAAGGTTTAAACGGCGCAAGTGACATAAGTGATGAGCTGCGGCAGATGGTTCTCGATACCGCTGTGGAGATGGGATACAGCACCAAGCGTTCCAAGAAAGTGGAAAACCGCAAGCTTTGCATTTTCATAGAAAACATGAATTACGAAACAATTGATGAATTCGGATATGACATAGTTCTCGGCTTCAAACAGAATGCGTTCCGCCGCAAATGGGATGTTGATATTCTTCCCATCACCCCGGCATTTCAGGAAGAGGAAAAATACGATACCTTTCTGTTGAAAAACGGCTATTGCGGAGCCTTTCTGATGGGTCTTGCATTGCATGATTCTTGGATCAAGCAGCTGGAAAACACTACCATGCCAACTGTGCTTTTTGACAATTTCATCTCTGGAAATCCAAATGTCTGCTATCTTGGAACCGACAGCTACGAAGGCATCACCATGGCAGTAAATCATCTGGTTAATCTCGGGCATAAAAACATTGCATTCTTAAACGGTTCCTTATACTCACTGGTTTCTGACCAGCGGCAGGAGGCCTTTGAAAGTGCTATGGCTGCTGCCTCACTTCCTGTACAGAAGGATCTGACAGCTTACGGCTACTATGTATCCGACAGTGCCAAATATCATGTTCCCGGATTTCTTTCCGCCGGTGCCACTGCCGTGGTCTGCGGCAATGACCTGATCGCCAAAGGTGTCATTGACGAATGTACGAAGCGCGGATTCCGCGTGCCGGAAGACGTCAGTGTTGTTGGTTTTGACGACATATCCATTGCTGCCACTTTTGACCCGCCGCTTACCACAATCCGTCAGGAACGCAACGAGCTTGGCCGTTGTGCTTACGATATTTTAAATTCCCTGATCCATCACATCCCGATCAGCAAAACGCTGCTGCGTCCTAAGCTGATCGAGCGTGAATCTACTGCGCGCTGTGCGCACCGCGACTGACAATATTTTATTATATTATCCGCATAATTGCTTATGCTTTGTGCGCATTCTTTTTAAGATTTTCCAACAATACCTTATTTCATTTTTTAATAATCTGCACAAAAAAAGACCGACACAATGTCGGTCTTAAAAGAATGGGCAGAGGTGGATTCGAACCACCGAAGCAATTTGCAGCAGATTTACAGTCTGTCCCCTTTGGCCACTCGGGAATCTGCCCATTTCCATCAGAATGCAAAGCACTCTGACAATTTGGAATTATAGCATAATTTTTATTCTGTGACAAGTCCTTTTTCTTTTATTATTTATCCAGTGCCACCGGATCCCAGCCGTAATCTTTGTAATATTGGATGTCTAGATGATTCTGCTTTACATAATCACGAAGCATTTTTATACGAATTTTTTTATGTGCCTCCGCGGTATCCATCAGTTTCTGCGGATCTACCTGATATCCTTCGCAGAATTCACGAATACTTGTGCCATAGTAAGATCCGTCCCCTGCCACTTCTTTATCCTTAAAAATATAACTGCCATTTCCATACGAAACAAAATGTAACCGTGCAGGCATTTCACTTCCACTGTCACTCATCAGCGTATTTCCGTTCCGGTAGTATGTTTCCCACCAGAAATTTCCAAAAATAAACAGATCATTTCCGGTTCTGACAGTTTTCACAATGACCGGCTCCGGCACATAAATATAAATTCCACCGTTTTCCAGATATTCATACTCGTTTCTGTTTTTAATCATGTAATCACAGACAAGTTTCATAATTTCATCGTCTCCCTGATAAGCAAATTCCGGCAGTCCTGTATGCTGCGTATTCTCTTCCGTCGCAGTTTCCGTCTGTATCTCATCAGAATACGTCTGTACCAAAAGCTTTTCCTTCGAAATTTTCTCCGTGTCATCCGCCGGGCAGGAATACAGTTCATAATCATCTCCACCGATAATAACTAAAGCACTGCGGTACTGTCTGCCAGCCCTATCCGTCCATACAATACACTGCTGACTGTAAACGCCCGTTTCTTTCCCATCTTTACCGGAATTTATCAGACTGTTCCAGTAGTCCCCGTCTGCCATACCAGAAAATGTGTCCAGGGAATTTTCTGCGGAAAACGTTTTCCACTCCCGGTAAACCAGTTCCAGTTTTCGAACATCCTCCGTCACGGAAAGCGCGGATGATACATCAGTCTTTTTAAGATCATACACATACATCTGCGTTGGCTGCTGTTCCTTTTTCTCATTAAAAATATATATCGTGTCTTTCTGCAGCAGCGCACGGGTATGGATACTGTCGGTATTAAAATAATTGCAGTCCATTGCCTGCAGATCCAGTGCCGCCAGAAGCTTTTTTTCCTGCCGTCCATATACTATCAGTGCGCGTTCATTGGCAAATACCACATATTTTTCAGAACATCCTGCCAGTTCCGGTGCATACACTTCATTTTTCAGCTTCAATCCTTCGTCTGCCGCTTTCTTCTGCTGTACCGGAAGTCCGCAAAATTCCCGGATAGAATCCAATAATGCACCATCCGTTGCGGCATTGACACCTACGCCGGTCAACAGGCAGACTGCAATCACACAGGTTCCGGCCAATGCCGCTGCAAATGTTTTCCGGCCATGTGGCTGCCACCCGGATCGTATGACCTGCTTCCGCTTCTGTCCTCTTCCTGAAATTGTACTCTGAAGCCGGTTCCACATCTGCTCTTTCCGTTCCTGATCCGGTGACGTCTGATCAATCGTATATTTGAAAATTTCTTCCCATTTTTCAGGATCACTCATCATTTTATTTTCCCTCCCTTTCCCAATTTTGCGGAATCTCCCCTGCTTTTTTGAGCTCTTCTTTCAATTTCCTGCGTCCTGCAGCAAGCTGCGTCTGCAATGTACTTTCTTTTCGCTTCAGAATCGCAGTCAGTTCCCGTATGGAATAACCTTCATAATAATACAGATACAGCAGAATCCGGTATTTTGGTTCCAGCGACTCCAGTGCCAGCCACACAACATTTTCCATATGGTTTTCCGATGCAATACCCGGTTCCGGCATCTCTTCGAGTGTACCGCAATGTTTCCGCTCATAACTTTTCAGTACATCTTTGCACTGATTTTTCGTTGCGGTCAGAATCCATGCCGTTTCATGATCTGTGTCCCGGAAACTTATTTTTTTCTCCCAGACTTTCAGAAATACCATCTGTACCATGTCTTCAGCATCACTTTGGCTGCCCAGCATAACCAGCGCCAGTCTATAAACACGATTCACCTGTCGGTTATATAATGCCTGAAAATCTTCCATTGGAGAATCTGTTAAGTTTATATGTTGGAGTAATTTTGAGACAGAA
>ENA-UERK01003178-UERK01003178.1-human-gut-metagenome-genome-assembly--contig:-NODE-3178-length-10140-cov-6.219120_pt1 | contig 10140 bp, 6 predicted proteins | sample MGYA00242957_ERZ507957 | MGnify/ENA primary metagenome ERZ507957 (study PRJEB26167, sample SAMN06115538) | human gut metagenome | host: Homo sapiens | place: China:Heilongjiang | collected 2015-11-06... | reverse complement strand
ACATTTTGATTTATTATAAAAGAGATATAAGAAAAAATCACAAAAGTGCAATAGCAATTTGAAACAATTTTACTTTTTCGTACAAGGCTATCGACATATTTTCCGAATTTTACAGCAATTTCATCTGCAAAGGATCTGTTAAGTTTGTTGCTTTTAATTGTATCATAAATAAAAACAAATGCAACTATACGAACTTATTGACATTTAATTCCTGACAGCACATTTATTCTTTGTCTTTGCTTATCGGACTATGACCGAGAAAGTGACTGTTTTTCAAAAGCAGTCATTCTGAAAGAAATACGGCACAGCGGTTTTTATACCTACTGTGCCGTATTCACTATATTTTCATGACAGAGCGTAAAATATTACTTATCTTTAATTTTGGCAGAATGTTTTTTACTCTTACCGAATACCGTTACTCCTTTCATAACGCCGCCGCTGATAATCAGCAATGCAATCCACAAAATAAGGTTGCTGTTATCGCCTGTCTGAGGAGATTTTGAATCATCAGGTTTAGCTGTTACGGTGTCGGGCTTTTTGATTTCTTCGGGTGTCGCATCTTCATGAGCAGAGATTGTCTTTTCGCAGTAATCACAGACATGGTCTTTATCTGCGTCATTATGCAGACATACATATCCGCATTCTCGGCACACACCGTCTTTCCACTCGTGCGCTTCACTTGACACAATCACAGCACCACAGCAGTTCCATTTTTGTTCGTGAACAAAAGCGGTTTTTGCCGTCCACTCCTGTACACCGCCCTTGTGGTTTGTTCCGTCAAATTCTCCGTAGGCTTTACCGCAGACATCACATACCGCCTTTTCGGTACAGGTGGCATTGCCGCCTGAGCAATTTTCGGTTTCAAACGCATCGCATCCGTCCACGGTACATTTTCGGGTATGCTTACCGTCATTGTCAGATACCCATTCACCAAAGGTATGACCGTTGTTGACTGTTACGGTCATCTCTGCATTATTGCCCGCTTTGTCGGTGACAACTATCTTCTGCTCGCCGTTTGTCGGTGGGAGAACAAAACCTCCGTCTGCATCAAGTGTAACCGCCGTGCCGTTTACGGTAACGGTATCAACATACTTCTCATCAACAGTAACGGTTTGTGCCTCACAATAGGTCTTGCCGTTCTCAATACCGCTGATTACAGGCTGAATATTATCAAGCGTTATACGGTCGGAGCGAAGGTATGTTATGTTAATGTTTTCATCAACAAGCATTACATAAACAATATATTCTCCGTTGGGGTCTATGCAAAACGGTTCTTCATATGCACGGAATACAAGAGAGTTCAGTTCAGCCTCGGAAAGCTCCTTATCTGTTACCAAATAGGATACAAACACAACTCCGCTGTTATCTACGGCATTTATAGTTACCTCCTGTGTATCCTTAAAGAATATGCCAAAGGTAAGCTCGTTTAAGAATTTATTCCATTTATTTGTGCCTATGATAATTTCGCCCGTCGGCTTTTCGGTATCTTTCCACCGTGCCGTTATTGTAATGTTTTCGGCAGGCATGGTTTCGGGGATTTTCTTATCCCAGCCCTTAAAGGTGTAACCTTTTCTTGTCGGGTCGGCTGGGGCGGTAATTTTCGTACCGTAATCCTGGGTAATGGGTGCAATCTCACTTCCGCCGTTGGTATCAAAGGCTATTGTATACTGATTGATTTTCCATTGTGCTTTAACCGTTATATTCTCCGCCGGCATAGTTTCGGGGATTTTCTTATCCCAGCCCTTAAAGGTATAACCTTTTCTTGTCGGGTCGGCAGGGGCGGTAATTGCCGTGCCGTAGTCCTGTGTAATGGAATCAATCTCACTTCCGCCATTGGTATCAAAGGTTATTGTGTACTGATTAATTTTCCATTGTGCTTTAACCGTTATATTCTCCGCAGGCATGGTTTTGGGGATTTCCTTATCCCAACCCTTAAAGGTATAACCTTTTCTTGTCGGGTTGTCAGGGGCGGTAATTTCTGTACCGTAATCCTGAGTAATGGGTGCAATCTCACTTCCGCCGTTGGTATCAAAGGTTATTGTGTACTGATTGATTCCCCATTGTGCTTTAACCGTTATATTATCCGCAGGCATGGTTTCGGGGATTTCCTTATCCCACCCCTTAAAGGTATAACCTTTTCTTGTCGGATTATCAGGGACGGTAATTTCCGTACCGTAGTCCTGTGTAATGGGTGCAATCTCACTTCCGCCGTTGGTATCAAAGGTTATTGTGTACTGATTGATTTCCCACTTCGCCCAATACTCTTTATTACCTGTTTCTGCACCGCCGATTGCCGTAACAGGAGAGCCGGTCAGATTTTCGTTGTCATACCAACCCTTGAAGGTGTACCCGGTGCGCGTCACATCTGTCGGGAGTGTTGCGCCCACGCCGTAGGTATATTCAGTGACATTGCCGCTGTTGATCGTGCCGGCGTTTGTGTGCAGGGTTACGGTATAGGTCGGGGCTGTCCACTGCACCGTCAGTTCCGTCACATCAGCCGGAACACTGGCACCGGGTTCGTAGGAATTGCCATTGCCGTCAAGCCACATGAAGTAGCTGTCTGTATTTCCGTCCGGGCGGGTCAGACCATCGGATGCGGGAGCGGTAAATGTACTGCCGTTTTTCACGATGATTTGAATATCCTCGGAACTGTTACCCAGCTTTCCGCCGCCAAGGTCAAGGGTAACGGCTTTCAGTCCGTCAGAGCCAAGCGTGTCGGGGTTCATGACTTCAAGGACGGGGCGGAAGCAGATACCATAACTACTGCTTTCAGTCGTGCCCATAAAATTATTCACTGAATTGCGTGTGGTTTTACGAATGTTGAAATCGTAAGAACGGGAGGTGTCCTGCCCCCAGAAAAGGGAGATATTACGATTGTTATCCAGCTCCTTTATGAAATCGGAGTTCTTGGCGAGGATCTGATCCCACTCGTTGTTGGCAGGAGCTCCGCGCATAGGACTCTTATAGATACTGCCCATTGTGGGTGCGCGAAGGGTGTAGTTTATACCGCCCGCAGTGTTGGTTTTACCGAAAATGAAACCTGCATTGTTCAGGTCGATCCAGCTGATGTTGGTAGTAACCCTGTAGTCGGCAATGAACAGACTGTGCTCGTAAGTATATCCGTACTGTGCGTTCTTGTCTTTGGTCACAGAGGCCTGCTCGGAGGAATCTTCTACATGGTTGGATGCCGGTTTCAGCACATAGGCGTCCACCGTGCCTGCATAGGTAAAAGGCACATAATGCAGTGTGCTGTCAGGTAGATTGCTGTTTACCGTTCCGGGAATATCCATTGCCGAAAGGTCAAAATAGTATCTGCCGCCGGGGGCGAGGGCGAACTGCTCGTCAGGCTGACTTTCCACCGTCAGCGTGACATCCGCAAAAGCACTTGCAAGGTCGGTCTTGCAGTCACCGTTATACTGTTCATTGAAGACCTTCAGGGTATAGTCGCCCGGTGCAATGTCAGACGGGATTTTGATTTCAACCGTTCCGCTTTCGGCAGTAGGCTGTGCTACTCTGCCGTAATACTGTGCGCCGTTGTTATCCGCCAGGATGACAGAGATATATTCATTTTTCCCTGTGGTCGCCCCTTTGTAATTCAGCGTAACGGTATCGTCGGGGGCGGCGCTGACAGCTTTTTCCGTTACGGCAAAATTGCGTCTACTATCTAAAAGCGTCAGCTTCCACTCGTTTCCGCTGTATTCGGGAACTTCGGTCAATCCTCCGTCGGGCTTTCCGCCCACAGCGGCAGATACAAAAAGGACAGAGTTCATATTTAAGTTAAAAGCGGGACGAACAGTCCGATGATTATTGAAAATGAGGATAGAGTACCCAGAGTATTGGACAGAACCATCACTACTCACGACGGCGACAACGTAAACGGAGCTGCCCGGGGAGCGCAGCCACCAATAGCTTGACGCCCAATCTGGATATTTTTTATCCGCAATTCGCAGATCATTGTTTACCGCAGACGCTTCCGCTGTGGAAAGCGGCCAGAATACAGCGTTATCCACCTGAGCTCCCGCTACACAGTCGGTATTCTCTCCGTCGTAGCCTCCGCTTGCAAGCGTCCGTTTCTTTACGGCAGCATTTTCGTCTGTCGTCAGCTTTTCCGCAAGCGCATCTATCGCGGTTTTCAAATTACTCGGTGCATATTTGTTGTTTGCTATGGTATCGGCAAATTTCACAACTCCCATATTGCCTGCCGCAAGCAGGGTAATATCCCCCTGTGCGCTTGTAACACCGTTTCCGTCATAGCCGATAACTCGCCATGCAGCGGGATTATTTTCATGGTTTTGCCCAAAATACACAGTTGGTGCGATCGCTGTGTTTACATTTTTACTTAACACACTTATTGCATCTGTACCAAGTTGTATCGCAGCAGAGCCCCATGCCCCAACCTCCTCGGCAAATACGCTTATCGGCGTAAGGCAGAGCATCATGCATAAAGTCAGCAGGATACTAAGTATTCGTTTTTTCATTTTTCGCCACCTCCGTTATATAAATTTAATCAAGAGCAGTTATTGTAATAGTACCTCTGAAGCCACCGAGATAAGTATTGTATGCCGAATTTTCAAACCACAACTGCAATGTAATGTCTTTATTTGACGCATCATACATTCTGTTGAAATTAAAGGAATGTTGATCATTGGTATACGGTATTTTTGCCCCGTCCCTTTTTATTCGTGTAAGCTCCCTGCACAGATCGTCATCATAACCGTCTGTCATCTGAATAGAGTAATTGCCGCTGTTGTTAAATTCGTTTGAACCAACTTCGAGAGAACCGCTTAAGCAGACATTGTAAATATGTCCTTTTTTGAGTGTAATATTATTCCTGTAGGATGAAATCAAGCCGCCCTTGTTTATTTTTTCGTAGACAGTAATATTGACACGACTGTTATTCAGTACTGTCCTCGGAGCGTTTGCCTCTCCGTAAAAATATCCCGAACAGCTGCCGTTCTGACCTGCGTCACCCTTGTCGCCTTTATCTCCCTTGTCACCCTTTTCGCCTTTTTCACCGATGTCTCCTTTGTCTCCTTTTTCACCGTCAACACCTGTGGCTTTCACTCCCGTATCGGTCGTTCCAATCCACCAGTTGCCGTTTTCACCGATGAACGGAGTGTTGCCGTCTTTGCCGTCAGAGCCGTTTTGTCCGTTTGTTCCGTCCTTACCATCGGCACCGTCTTTGCCGTCAACACCGTCTTTGCCGTTTATACCATCCTTACCGTCTGCGCCGTCAAGCCCTTTCAAAATTGAAAGATCGTAAAGGTTAAGCCATGTTTCATCGCCGACATAACGCCACTGTAGGTTATTTTCATTTACACGGAACTCAGGTGTTTTTCCGTTTGCTCCGTCCTTACCGTCCTGTCCGGCATCTCCTTTATCTCCCTTGTCGCCTTTTTCACCGTCAACACCTGCGGCTTTTACGCCAATGTCGGTCACTCCGAGCCACCAGTTGCCGTTTTCACCGATGAACGGCGTATCGCCGTTTTTGCCGTCAATACCATCGACACCGTTCTTTCCGTCAAGACCTTTCAAATTTGAAAGATCGTAAAGATTTAACCATATTTCATCGTTGACATAACGCCATTGAAGATTGTTTTCATTTACACGGAACTCCGGTGTTTTTCCGTTTGCTCCGTCTTTACCGTTCTGCCCTGCAGGTCCTTTTATATCGGAAATGGCAACAAGGTTTTGCCAATTTTCTCCTTCATAGCGCCACTGTATATATTCTGTTGTTCTTTGTACCTCTATGTTTTTGCCGTCAAGACCGTCTTTACCGTCAGTACCGTCTTTGCCGTCAGTACCGTCTTTACCGTCAGTACCGTTTTTACCGTCAGTACCGTCTTTGCCGTCAAGACCGTTTTTACCGTCAATACCGTCTTTGCCGTCAAGACCGTTCTTTCCGTCAGTACCGTTCTTTCCGTCAGTACCGTTTTTACCGTCAAGACCGTTTTTGCCGTCAAGACCGTTCTTTCCATTAGTACCGTTTTTTCCGTCAGTACCGTCTTTGCCGTCAAGACCGTTCTTTCCGTCAGTACCTCTGAGCGTGTTAAGAGCTACAAGATCGTGCCATTCCCCTTCGGCGGTATCTCTCCATTGGATTGCTGTGCCGTTGTTTCGCACCTCCGGCAACACGGCTTTGCTATTTTCCGCTTTGCTGCATACGGCAGCAAATGCAATGCAAAGTACGATGCAAAGCACAAGACAAAGTGCGGTAGTAATACAGTATATTCGTTTTTTCATTTATCATTGCCTCCTCTCAAATATTGTGAACGGTATTTATCAGTAAACAGGGCAACACCCTGTTTTAAGACCTCCATTTGGGTTTTTAAATAATATTCATCCTCAAACATAGCATAGTGTACACAGGCACGGACAAATATAAAAATGAGCGGTGTAATCACCGTGTACGGAATGCCGATTTTCGGCTCAAGCCGCTTGGCATACTCGGTATAGCGCTCATTTACCCCCTCAAAAAATTTCTTGCCGTGCTCAATATATTTCGGATGGGTATAGACCTGATACATCAGCCGATATTTTTTGCCGTGCTTCTTTGCGGTCCAATACGGAACCTCTTTCACAAATCGAACAACATCCTTCGGGTCGGTGGGAGCTTTTTCCATAAAATCATCTTCGACCTTTTCCATACAGTATGCAGTTGATTCAATAATCAAGTCATCCACACTGTTGAAATAGGAATACAGATTTCCCGTTGTACAGCCACACGCTGCCGCCAAAGCCTTGATACCCGTACCGTTCAGACCGTTTTCAGCATAGCATTCAAAGCATTTTTCCATCATTTCCCTCTTACGCTCGTTGTGCTGTTCCTCTGTTGTTCTCATAATGTTTGCTTCCTTTTGATAACTAATCGATTAATTAATTATAGTATAGCACAGAGCTACGGCAATTTCAACAATTAACTAAGAAAAAATCGCAAAATATTAAATTTTTATCACATCTGTCGGAAACTTTACTGCTATAGCAGTACCATTTTCCGAACTTTCTTCCACACGAACTTTACCATTGTGCAGTGCAACGATTTCCCACACCAAAGAAAGTCCCAATCCAACTCCGCCGTATTCTCTGCTTCGGGATTTATCCACACGAAAGAAGGGCTGAAAAATACTTTCTCTGTATTGTTCGGGGATGCCGTAGCCGGTATCCGCAACCGTAATAACAAGCTGATTGTCTTCGTGCGTTACGGTAATATTCACTGTACCGTCAAAACGGTTGTAGCGTATAGCGTTTTCGGTCAGATTGTATAACAAACGGTAAATCAGCGTGTCACTGCCTGTCATAACAGCATCGCCCGTGCTTTCAAGTGTAATGTTGTTTTTCTCTGCAAGGGGTGCAAGGTCAGTGAAAATCTCTTCTACCATAGGACCTATCTCTATGCGGTCGGCACACGATACTGTGCGAAGCTCGCTCATTTCCAACAGGGTTTTTGTCATTTGTGTCATTCGTTCGGTCTGCTCACGCAACAATCGGAGGAACTCCGCCGTTTCAGGCAATGCCTCGGGATGCTCTGCCGAAAAAAGTTCAAGCTGTGCCTGCATAAGCGAAAGCGGCGTACGCAACTCGTGCGCGGCATTTCCCGTGAACTGTCGTTGAGCGGTAAATCCCTCATCAAGACGGTCAAGCATCCGATTGAACGACTTGACAAACTGTCTCAGTTCAGGCGGAACTTCTTCGGTTATCTTCATATCCGTCAAATTGTTAGGTTGAACCTTTTCAACCCGAGCGGTAAAAGTACGCAGAGGCTTCAGTGCATGCCCGCTTAAAAAATACGCAAGCACACCGCCTAACAATGTTGCCGCCGCCGTAATATACCAATTGGTAGCGATAAAGGATTCCTGTGCTCCGTTAATTACAATAGTCAATTCCCGATCAAGCTTTTCGTGTTCGGGATCGAAAAAGTCAGGTTCTCCTTTGTCCGTATCACCGTAACCTGTAACATAAGAGCCTATGGAATCCATATAATGGCTGCCGGAATAGCCGATAAGAACATTCATAAAAATACAGGTAGCTCCGATAAGGAGTGCTGTCATCAGAGTTATGCGCCATTGCAAGGATAGCTTTTTCATACTTTTTCTTCCTCCATAACATATCCTTCACCAATGCGATTGCGAATCGGGTCATAGCCGAGTGCCGCACGCAGTTTCTTTCGTAATGCAGATATATGTACTCTTATTGAATTGCTGAAATTGTCAACACTGTTATCCCAAACATGGTCGAGCAGTTCTTCCTGACTGACGGGGCGACCTTGATTAAGAAGTAAATATTCAAGTATTCCGATTTCTTTTCGGGTAAGTGACAGCTCCTGACCGTCAGCAACGGCAACACGGGCTTTGGTGTCAAAAGCAACCTTTCCACAGTTCAAAACAACATTGTTTTGTGTAAACCACCGGCGAGTCAGACTGCGTATTCTTGCCTCAAGCTCCTCCAAATGAAAAGGCTTTGTCAGGTAATCGTTTGCTCCGGCATCCAGCCCCTCCACCTTGTCGGCAACTTCACAGCGTGCCGAAAGAATTAACACTCCGGTATCCCTGTCAGTTTGTCGCAGAGTTCGCAGTACCGTCATCCCGTCTGCACCGGGTAAATTAAGATCAAGTAAAACAAGATCGTACTTTTCCATTCCAAGCAACTCAATTGCTTTGTTTCCGTCATAGCAAAAATCAACGCTGTATGCCAGTCTTTTAAGGCTGCGAACAATTGTCTCGCACAGCGCACGCTCATCTTCAATTACTAAAATACGCATAGAAACTCTCCTTGTTATGTTTTCATATTTCTTTGATAATTTAATTATATCGCTAAGACATAAAGTTTTTGTTAAGTTTTCGTTCTTAACAGAGATTTTACATCCTCTGTGCTACAATGAGAGCACAAAAGAAAGGAGTGACCGAATTGACTCGAAAGAAAAAAGCCGTATTTCAGATCGTGCTGATTATCTGCGGAATTACGATGCTGTGTTACGGAGCTCTGCGCGGAGAGGCAGAAACCGTGTTAAGCAAGGCAATCCGGCTGTGTTTGGAGTGTGTGGGAATTGGATAACAAAGAACCGAAGAAAAAAAGAGGCGGTGTATCGCAGTTCCTCTCACGCTTTCGATGGCTGATTCAAGCAGGAGCAACTTTGCTGAGTAATATTCATCTGGCGAATTTTTTTAAGGGCGGAATTTATCAAGGCAAAGGAAAGGCTGTTTGTGTGCCCGGACTGAATTGCTATTCCTGCCCGGCGGCATCGGGAGCCTGCCCAATCGGCTCGTTTCAGGCAGTGGTGGGTTCGTCAAAATTCAGTTTTTCATATTATATCACAGGATTCCTCATATTGATAGGGGTTCTGCTCGGGCGGTTTATCTGCGGTTTTTTGTGTCCGTTCGGATGGCTTCAGGAACTGTTACATAAGGTGCCGACAAAAAAGCTTTCCACTAAAAAGCTGAAACCGCTGACATACATGAAATATGCAGTTTTGCTTTTTGGTGTATGTTTACTGCCGATGCTCATTACAAACGATGCGGATATGGGAGATCCTTTTTTCTGTAAGTATCTTTGTCCTCAAGGGGTACTCGAGGGGGCAATCCCTCTTTCCGCTGTCGATTCGGGAATCCGTGCCGCACTTGGTACGCTCTTTTCGTGGAAGCTGGGCATATTGATCGCAGTAATCGTACTGAGTGTGCTTTTCTACAGACCGTTCTGTAAGTGGCTGTGTCCTCTCGGTGCATTTTATGCATTGCTTAACAAGGTGTCACTTTTCGGAATGAAAGTAGACAAACACAAGTGCATTTCCTGTGGAAAATGTGCCAAAGCATGCAAGATGGATGTAGATGTAACCAAAACTCCCAACCATACCGAATGCATACGCTGCGGTAAGTGTATCCGTGCCTGTCCTGTCGAGGCGGTCAGCTTTTGCTACGGCTTTGCGTCCGACTTAAATAGAAATGGAGAAAAGAAATGAAACGATCAAATATGACAGCGATCCTGCTCATTCTTGTGCTGGCATTTGGCCTCACAGCGTGCGGGAAAGCAAAAAATAACAGGGAAACTGCCTCCGGGCAGACGTCAGAGAGTGAAACGTTACTGTCCGCGGAGCCGGGAGATGCCAAAGAAGCAGCAGACCTGTATCAAAAGCTGATGCAGAAGGAG
>ENA-UERK01003177-UERK01003177.1-human-gut-metagenome-genome-assembly--contig:-NODE-3177-length-10142-cov-8.936413_pt1 | contig 10142 bp, 5 predicted proteins | sample MGYA00242957_ERZ507957 | MGnify/ENA primary metagenome ERZ507957 (study PRJEB26167, sample SAMN06115538) | human gut metagenome | host: Homo sapiens | place: China:Heilongjiang | collected 2015-11-06... | reverse complement strand
TTGATCAGCTCGTTGCCGACGATCTTCTTCGTGGCGTTGTCGATGGTGATGACGCCGATGTTGGCAAAGGCCGTGCCGGTCGACTGGATGGCCTCGCCGTTCGGGCCGGCGGTCATGACGGTGTGGGAGTGGCCGTCGATGATGAAATCGATGCCCTGCACGTTCTTGGCCAGATCATAAGAGGTGTAGGGCTCGGAGCTCTCGTCCACGCCCAGATGCGCGAGGCAGACGACGAGGTCTGCGCCCTTCGCCTTCAGATCTGCGACCTGCGCCGCCGCGCAGTCATAGAGCTCCTTGCCGTCCGCTCCGGCGAGGAACTTCAGGCCCTGAATGAGCTTGGGGTTGGCCTTGGTCTGCGCCTCGGGCGTATCGAGACCGAAGAAGCCGATCTTCACGCCGCCCTTTTCGATGATGGTGTTGGCGTCAAAGATGGTCTTGCCGTCGGCACCGAGCACGTCGGCACACAGGACCTGGAACTTGGCGGCCTTCATGTTCTCCGCCAGCTGCGCATAGCCGTAGTCAAACTCGTGGTTGCCGAGGGTGACAACGTCATAGCCGGTCGCGTTCATCATGGTCACCGCGTCCGCGCCCTTGTTGACGCTGACATAGACGGTGCCCTGACTGTAGTCGCCGGCGTCGGCAAGGATGACCTCCGCGCCCTGCGCCTCATAGTCCGCCTTCAGGGCTGCCATGGCCGCGTACAGATCGATCGCACCGTGCACGTCGTTCGAGTGCAGGATGACGGTCTTTCCGTCCAGCGGCTTTGCCGCCTCGGTCGCAAATGCCGTGCAGCTCAGGCTCAGCACCAGGCAAAGCACCAGCAGCAGAGAAAGCAATTTCTTCATGTGCTTCATGTGATATCCTCCGTTTCATGATTTGGGGTATCGCTTCTTTGATTATAGCATCGAATGATAAAAAACGGGACGGTCTGTGCGCAAAAAACGTGTCAAATCTCCGTGGCATTTTGACCAAATTTACCCGGCATTTTTATGCCTTTCGTAAAATAACCGCGGCGCGGCGCGTTTTCGCCTTTCGCCATTTACAACCCCGCCATCCGTGTGATAAACTGATATGTCATTGTTTTTTGAAAGGAGCCGAATCATGAGCTACGCAGACGAGGTATTCATCCGCAACTGCCGCGACATACTGGAAAACGGCGTCTGGGATACCGACCGGACCGTGCGCCCCCACTGGGAGGACGACGGCGCTCCGGCGCACACGGTCAAGAAGTTCGGCATCGTCAACCGCTACGACCTGTCCAAGGAGTTTCCGCTGCTGACGCTGCGGCGCACCTATTGGAAGACCGCCGTGGACGAGCTGCTGTGGATCTGGCAGCAGAAGTCAAACAACATCCACGACCTGCGCGGCCACATCTGGGATCAGTGGGCCGACGAGACCGGCTCGATCGGCAAGGCCTACGGCTATCAGCTCGGCGTAAAGCACCAGTATCCCGAGGGCGAATTCGACCAGGTGGACCGCGTGCTCTATGACCTGAAGCACAACCCCGCCTCCCGCCGCATCCTGACGAACATCTACACGTTCGAGGATCTGCACGAGATGGCGCTCTATCCGTGCGCGTACTCGATGACGTTCAACGTCTCGGGCAACACCCTCAACGCCATCCTCAACCAGCGCAGTCAGGATATGCTCGCGGCGAACAACTGGAACGTCGTGCAGTACGCCGTGCTCGTGCATATGTTTGCGCAGGTGTCCGGGCTGCAGGTGGGCGAGCTGGTGCACGTCATCGCCGACGCGCACATCTACGACCGCCACGTGCCGGTCATCGAGCAGATCATCCGGAACGAACCCAAGGCCGCGCCGAAGTTTGTCATCGACCCGTCCGTCAACGATTTTTACGCTTTCACCCGCGACAGCTTCCAGGTCGAGGGCTACGAATACAGCGAGTTCACGGGGAAGATCCCCATCGCGGTGTAAGGAGGGCCTGCCATGGATGCGATCGTTGCCGTCTATGCCGACTGGGGCATCGGTGCCAAGGGCACACAGCCGCTCGTGATCCCCGCCGACCGCCGCCGCTTCCGGGAGCTGACGATGGGCGCCGCCGTGATCGTCGGGCGGCGCACGCTGGAGGATTTTCCGGGCGGAAAGCCGCTGCCCGGCCGCGAAAATTTCGTGCTCTCGCGCCGGAACATCACGATCGAGGGCGCGCAGGTGGTGCACGACCCGGACGAGGCCGTGGCCGCCGCCGCGCAGCACGCGCGCTGCTTCGTCATCGGCGGAGACAGTGTGTTCCGGCAGATGTTCCCCCACATGACGCGCGTATACGTCACAAAAATCGACGCCGCGCCCCACTCGGACGTGTTTTTCCCGGATCTGGACGCAGACCCCGCATGGCGCTGCGTGTCCGCCGAGCCGCGTGCCGAGCACGACGGCGTGGGCTATCAGTTTTGCGTGTACGAAAAAATCGAAGCATAAAGATCCGCCGCTTTCCGGAGTCGGAAAGCGGCGGATCTTTTCTGCGCTCACCCGGCGAGTACCGCGAGCGAGAGCGCGTTGATGCACATGTGGAAAAACACCGGCGGCCAGATCGAGCGCGTCTGCTCATAGCAGAACGTGAGCGCGGCCGACACCGGCACATACGCCAGCGCCGAGAGCAGCAGCTTCGGATCGCCGTACATGACGACGTACTGCCAGACGTGGTAGAGCGAAAAGAGCGCGATCGACACGGCATACGCCCAGAAGCGGCTGTGCGGCCGGATGGTGCCGAAGACCACGCCGCGAAACAGGCACTCCTCCACGAGCGGCGCCATGAGCACCGCAACGGCGATCATGCGCTTGTAGTCCACTTTGGCAAGGCCGGTCACGGCGTCGTTGTTCGGCACGGGCAGCTCGCCGATGAGCCCCGTGCCGAGCTGCAGCACGAGCGAGAGCAGCACGTCGATGCCGTAGGCAGCGAGCATCATGCCGATACAGCGCAGGATGCTGCCGGCCATCGTGTCAAAGCTGCGGTGCAAAAAGCGCCACATGACGGCGAGCGTGAACACAAGGCCGATGAGATAATACCAGACGTTGCACGTCACGTCCGACGGCAGCTTGCCGAGCACCGCCATGAGGAGCATGCCGATCGTCAGCGGCAGCACGGCCACGTGGATGGGAAAATAGACCCAGCCCGCGATGCGCGCGCCGCGGGGCATGGGATCGCTCCACTCTGCTTTGGCTCTGCGCATATCAGCCCCTCGCTTTCTGCTGCAGCTCAAAGAGCAGACGCATGGCCTCGAGCGGCGTGATGGTGTTGAGGTCGATGGCGCGCAGCTGCTCGGCGATGACGTCTCCGGCGGCGTCGCCGAGCGTCATCTGCGCATCGTCCTGCGCCGGATGCGCGGGGGCGGCGGGCTGCGCCGCGCCGGACTCCAGCTCGCGCAGGTAGGTCTTGGCCTTGGTGATGATCGTGTCCGGCACACCGGCGAGCTTTGCGACCTCGATGCCGTAGCTGTCGTCGGCCGCGCCCGCGACGATCTTGCGCAGAAACAGCAGCGTGCCGCCCTGCTTTTTGGCCGTGATGTTGTAGTTGCGCACGCCGGGCAGCGTCTGCTCGAGCGCGGTCAGCTCATGGTAGTGCGTGGCGAACATGGTCTTGGCGCCGAGGCGGCGGGGGTCTGCGCAGTATTCGAGCACCGCGCGCGCGATGGCCATGCCGTCATACGTCGACGTGCCGCGGCCGATCTCATCCAAAATGAGCAGGCTCTGCGCCGTGGCGTGGCGGAGGATGTTGGCCATCTCGCTCATCTCAACCATGAACGTGCTCTGTCCGGCGGCAAGGTCGTCAGACGCGCCGATGCGCGTGAACACGCGGTCGACCACGCCGATGACGGCGCTTTTCGCCGGGACGAACGAGCCCATCTGCGCCATGAGCACGATGAGCGCGGTCTGGCGCATATAGGTGGATTTGCCGGCCATGTTCGGCCCGGTCACGATGGCGACGCGGTCATCGGCATCGTTGAGGAACGTATCGTTCGGGACAAAGAGGCTGTCCTTTTGCGCCTGCTCCACGACGGGGTGACGCCCCTCGCGGATGTCGAGCGTGCGCGACAGATCCACCTCGGGGCAGACGTAGTTGTTCTTCACGGCGGTCTCGGCCAGCGAGCACAGCGCGTCGAGCCGTGCCACGGCGTCCGCCGCCGCCTGCACGCGCGCGACCTCGTCGGCGACGAGCTGGCGCACCTCGTTGAAGAGCTGGTATTCCAGCTCCGCGATGCGCTCGCGCGCCGTCAGGAGCGTGTTCTCGAGCTCCTTGAGCTCGTGCGTGAAATACCGCTCGCTCGACACCAGCGTCTGCTTGCGGATATAGTCCTCCGGCAGCTCGGTGATGCCCGCGCTGTTGGGAATGTCGATATAATAACCGAAAACCTTGTTGTAGCCGACCTTGAGCTTCTTTGCGCCCGTGCGCTCACGCTCGCGCTGCTCGAGCTCGGCAACGGTCTGCGCGCCGTGATCGCGCACGTTGCGCAGGCGGTCGACCTCCTCGCTGTAGCCCGGGCGGAGGATGCCGCCCTCGCGCACGGAAAACGGCGGCTCGTCGCAGATCGCGCGGTCAATGCGCGCGCAGAGATCGGCGAGTGTGTCCATCTGCGCGATGTCGCGCAGCGCCGCACTGTGCACGTTCTGCAGCAGCGCCGTCAGCTGCGGCAGCTGCGCGCAGCAGAGCGCCAGCGCGTGCAGGTCGCGCCCGTTGGCCGAGCCGTACACCGCGCGCGAGACAAGGCGCTGCATATCGCCGATCTCCCGCAGGCAGCAGATCAGCTCGCTGCGCAGCACACTCTCGCCCACCAGCTCCTCCACCGCGCCGAGGCGGCGGCGGATCTGCACGGGGCTCAGCAGCGGACGCTCGACCCAGGTGCGCAGCAGGCGGCCGCCCATGGGCGTTTTCGTCTTGTCGAGCACCCAGAGGAGGCTGCCGCGCTTTTCGCCGGAGCGGAGGTTTTCCGTCAGCTCCAGATTGCGGCGCGTGGTGTAGTCGAGCTCCATGTAGTGGTCGTCGCCCAGCAGCTCCAGCCGCCGGATGTGGCCGAGGTCGCACTTTTGCGTCTCGTGCAGGTAGGCCAGCAGCGCACCAGCCGCGCACACGGCCGCCGGCGCCTCGCCGAGGCCGAGCGCATCCGTACTCTGCACGTCAAACTGCTCGCACACGCGCGCAGCCGCCGCCATGTATTCAAACCGGTCGCCGCCCGCCTCGACCAGACTGCCGAGGCGCTTGGTGAGGAAGGTGCGGATGTCGTCGTTTTCCGCCGCAGCATCGGCGCACACGGCCTCGCGCGGGGCAAAGCGCCCGAGCTCGTTGAGGATGTGGCTCACGGCGTCGGCCGGGTAGCTCGCGGCGCAGAATTCCCCCGTCGAGAGATCGCAGAACGCCGTGCCGCCGGACTGTGCGCTCAGATACACCGCGCCGAGATAGTTCGACTTGTTCTCCTCGAGCATCGACGACTCCGTGACCGTGCCGGGCGTGATGATGCGGATGATGTCCCGCTCGACCAGCCCCTTGGCAAGCGCGGGATCCTCCATCTGCTCGCAGATGGCCACCTTGTAGCCCTTGGCGATCAGGCGGCCGATGTACGCCTCGGCCGAGTGGTACGGCACGCCGCACATGGGCGTGCGCTCGGCGGGGTCTTCGACGTTGCGGTCGCGCGTCGTGAGCGTGAGGTCGAGCTCGCGCGCGGCCAGGCGCGCATCGTCGTCGAACATCTCATAAAAATCGCCCAGCCGGAAAAACAGCAGGCAGTCGGGATTGCGCTGCTTGATCTCGTAATATTGCCGCTTCATCGGCGTCAGTTCCGCCATGTCACGCCTCCTCGCCGTAGAGCGCCCAGGTGTTGCTGCCGGTGATCTTCACGTCCACGAACTGCCCGACGAGCGCCTCGTCGCCGCGCATATGCACCAGCCGGCCGCCCTTCGTGCGCGCCGTGAGCGGATAGTCGCCCCGGCCGTCCGCCCCGTCGACGAGCACGCGCTGCACGCTGCCCTCATAGGCGCGGTGCTTCTGCTCCGAGATGGCGTTGGCCGATGCGATGAGCGCGTCAAAGCGCACCTGCTTCTGCGCGCGGGTGTAGGGGTCTGGCATCTTCGCCGCCGGTGTACCGACGCGCGGCGAATAGATGAAGGTGAACATCGCGTCATAGCGCACGGTCTCGACAAGCGAGAGCGTGTCCTGAAATTCTTCGTCCGTCTCGCCGGGGAAGCCCACGATGATGTCCGTCGTGAGCACGAGGTCGGGCATATATTGCCGTGCAAGCGCCACCTGCGCCAGATATTTCTCGCGCGTGTAGCCGCGGTTCATCGCGTGCAGGACGCGGTCGTTGCCGCTCTGCACGGGCAGGTGCATCTGGTGCGCGCACTTTTCGCACTCGGCCATGGCGCGAAAGAGCTTTTCCGTCGCGTCCTTCGGGTGGCTGCTCATGAAGCGGATGACAAAGTCGCCCGGGATGGCGTTGATGCTGCGGATGAGGTCGGCAAAGTCCACGTCCTCGTCGAGGTCGCGGCCGTAGGAGTCGACGTTCTGACCCAGCAGCGTGATGTCCTTATATCCCGCCGCAACGAGCTCGCGCGCCTCGCGCACGATCTCCTCCGGGTGGCGGGAGCGCTCGCGCCCACGCACGTACGGCACGATGCAGTAGGTGCAGAAGTTGTTGCACCCGTACATGATCGACAGCCACGCCTTGACGCTGCCGTCGCGCTGCTGGGGGATGCCCTCGGCCACGCTGCCGTCCGCCGGCGCGATGGCGAACACCCGCCGGTGCTCGGTGCAGACGGTGTGCAGCAGCTCCGGGAAGCGCCACAGCTCGTGCGGGCCGAAGACGAGGTCGACGATGCGGTAGGACTTTTTCAGCTTCTCGGCCACGTGTTCCTGCTGCGCCATGCAGCCGCAGACCGCGATGATCTGATTGGGGTTGCGCGCCTTGGTGTGCGTCAGCGCGCCGACGTTGCCAAACACGCGCGTCTCGGCGTGCTCGCGCACGGCGCACGTGTTCATGACGACGACGTCGGCCGCGAATTCGTCCTGTGTGAAGTCAAAGCCCATGGCGCGCAGATAGCCGCGCAGCTTTTCACTGTCGGCCTCGTTCTGCTGGCAGCCGTAGGTGTCGACCATGGCCAGCGGCTGGCGGCCGCCGGCGGTGAAGTGCGCGCGCAGCTGCGCGCAGATATCCAACTGGTGCTGGATGTCCGATTCGGGGATCTCCGTTCTCTGATAGCTCATGCAATGCTCCTGCCTGTCCGGCCCGGCCGGATAAAATTTGAAGTGTGATAGAATATTGTAGCATTTCGCGGTGGAATTTTCAATGACAATCCTTTATAATATACGCGCGGGGCGCTCGCGCCCCCTGGACTGTACTTAAAGGAGGGCAAACGATGCCCGAGATTCAAATTCTCTCTCCGCATCTGGCGGATCTGATCGCCGCGGGCGAGGTCGTGGAGCGGCCCGCCTCGGTCGTCAAGGAGCTGGTGGAAAACGCGTTTGACGCCGGAGCCCGCGCCGTGACGGTGGAGCTGCGCGGCGGCGGCGCGACGTATCTGCGCGTGACGGACGACGGCTGCGGCATGGCGCCCGAGGACGCGGGCATCGCGTTTTTGCGCCACGCGACGAGCAAGCTGCACGACGAGCAGGGGCTCGAGGCCATCGGCACGATGGGCTTTCGCGGCGAGGCGCTGGCCGCGATCAGCGCCGTGTCGCACATCACGCTCACGACGCGGCAGCGCGGCGCGGCCGCCGGCACGCACATGACGCTCGACGCGGGCGACATTCAGGACATGTACGAGACCGGCTGCCCCGAGGGCACGACGATGATCGTGCGCGACCTGTTTTTCAACACGCCCGCCCGGCGCAAATTCCTGAAGTCCGACCGCGCGGAGGGCGCGGCCTGCGCCGCCGCCGCGCTGCGGTGCGCGCTCGGCCGGCCGGACGTGTCCGTGCGCTGCATCCGCGACGGGGAGGAGGTCTTCTTCTCCCCCGGCGACAACAAGCTCGACAGCTGCGTCTACAGCCTGCTCGGGCGCGACCTCGCCATGAGCCTGCTGCCCTGCGCCGGTGAGGCCGACGGCGTGCGCGTGCACGGCTTCATCTCCTCGCCCGCCGCCGGGCGCGGCAGCCGCGCGCAGCAGTATTTCTTCTGCAACGGCCGGTGGATCAAATCCGCCGCGCTGCAGGCCGCGCTCGAACAGGCCTACCGCAACACGCTGCTCGTGGGGCGCTTCCCCGCGTGCGTGCTGTATATCGAGCTCAGCTGCGCGGCCGTGGACGTGAACGTCCACCCGGCCAAAACCGAGGTGAAGTTCACGCACGAGCGCGCGGTGTTTGACGCCGTGTATTACGGTGCGCGCGCCGCGCTTGAGGCAGAAAAAGAGCCCGTGGCCACGCTGTCGAAAACGGCGGCCAAACCGGAGCCCGCGCCGAAGGCGGACCCGTTCGTGCCGGCAGCGCCGAAAGCGGCCGCAGCACAGCACCCGCCCGCACCCGCAGCGCCGACATTTGCGCCTGCGCGCACCTATGCTCCCGCTGCCCCGGCGGAGGAGGCGGTCGCGTTCCGCTCGCCGACGGCATCGGCCTTCGCCGCGCCGCGCGTGACACCCGCGCCGGTGTTCACGGCACCCGCGCGCCCCATACCGAGCACACCGCCAGCGCCCGAGCCGATCGTGCCGGTCGCCCGGCCCGCGCAGACCGCCATCGAGCCGGAGCCGGTCTTCCCCTCCCCGCTCGAGCGCGCCGCGCCCCCGGCCGAGCCGCCCGCCCGGCTGATCGGCGAGGCGATGCACACGTACATCCTCGTCGAAAAAGGCGAGACGCTCATCCTCATCGACAAGCACGCGGCGCACGAGCGCATCAACTTTGACCGCATGCGGCAGAGCCCTGCCGACATCCCGTCGCAGACGCTGCTCGAGCCGCTGCCCTTCACGCCGGACGCGAGCGATGCCGACGTGCTGCAGCAGTACGGCGACGTGCTCGCGGAGCTCGGCTTCACGCTCGAGCCGTTCGGCCGCAACGATTACATTCTCCGCGGCGTGCCCGCGCAGCTCGACGCAGCGGACGCCCTGCCCGCACTCGAGGAGATCTGCGCGCAGCTGCGCCATGGTGCGCGCATGGACGCGCAGTCCGTGCGCGACGAAGTGCTCAAGACCGTGGCGTGCAAGGCAGCCATCAAGGCCGGCTGGCAGACCGAACCCGAGGAGCTGCTGCGTCTGGCGGACGCGGTGTGCGCCGGCGAGGTGAAATACTGCCCGCACGGCCGCCCCGTCGCCGTGACGCTCACGCGCCGGGAGCTGGACAAGCTCTTCAAGCGCATTGTTTAAAAAGACTACAGGGAGCGCCGGAACGCGCTCCCTGTCAGACTGTACAACTCTGTTTACTTGTGGTAGTACAAAATGCCCATGCAGCCGGGGCCGCAGTGGTTCGACACCGTGCAGCCGGCCTGCGTGTGGAGAACCTCCTCAAACGGCTGGCACGCGCGCACAACGCGCTCGAGCTCCTTCCACGTGGCCTCATCGATGCCGGAATCCGTGATGAAGATGCGGTGGCAGTCAATGTCGTCGCGGCCCTTGAGCCGATCCTCGATGTACTGCACGTAGCACTTTTCAAGCTTGCCGCGGTACTTGTGGCCGACGCCCATCTTCCCGTCCTTGACCTCGATGCACGGCTTGAGGTGCAGGAGATTGGCGCTCATGGCCACGAGCGCCGAGCAGCGGCCGCCGCGCTTGAGATATTCCAGCGTGTCGATCACGAAGCTGACATCAAGCTTCTCGCGCTTTTTCTCCAGCGCCGCCGCAATGTCGGCCGCATCCATGCCCTGCTCGGCCATCTCGGCCGCGTTGAGCACCAGGTGGCCGATGCCGGTCGAGAGGTTGCGCGAATCCACGGGGTAGACGTTCGTAAACTCCTTGGCCGCGATGCAGGCGTTCTGATAGCAGCCGGACATGTCGCTCGAGATCGTGAAGTGGATCACGGCGTCATATTCCTCCCGGCACGCGGCGAAGTACGCCAGATAGTCCGACACGTTTACCGCTGCGGTCTTGCAGAGCTTGCCGGTGGCGTTGGCGTAATCGTAGAGCTCCTGCGGGTGCACGTCGATGCCGTCGCGCAGGGTCTCCTCGCCGCGGATGATGTACAGCGGCGTGATGCCGATGTGATAGCGCTCGATCAG
>ENA-UERK01003174-UERK01003174.1-human-gut-metagenome-genome-assembly--contig:-NODE-3174-length-10156-cov-5.134140_pt1 | contig 10156 bp, 10 predicted proteins | sample MGYA00242957_ERZ507957 | MGnify/ENA primary metagenome ERZ507957 (study PRJEB26167, sample SAMN06115538) | human gut metagenome | host: Homo sapiens | place: China:Heilongjiang | collected 2015-11-06... | reverse complement strand
TATCATCGTCACCTGCTGCGGGGATAGGGCTTCTTCTCGTCGGTGAGCCCCGCCAGATAATCCATGCTGGTGTTCAGTGCCAGCGCCACGCGGCGGCACTGCTCAAAGCTGAGATAGCGCTCGCCCCGCTCAATCTTGGAGTACGCGCTCTGGTCGATGCCGGTCAGCATCTGCATCTTGACCTGCGTAAATCCCCGCTCTTTTCTGAGTTCCCGTAATCTGCTCATCAAAATCACCATAAATATTATGGCAAATTGTCCTATTGCATTTAGGGTTAAATTGTCCTATAATTTTTGCAGGGGGTGATTCTATGACGGAAGCTGAAACCTATCACGAGACGTATCTGACCATGGCTCGCGCCGCCGAGCAGGCCATCCGCCTGCTGGTGGAGGCGCAGCAAGCCTGTGAAACGCTTTACATGGAGAGCACGGAACAGGCGCCAGCGAAATCCTGACTATAAAAAAAGCACCCGCGGCATGCCCGCGGGTGCTTTTTTTATTCTCCTTCGCCCTCCGGCTTCCCCTCTCCGGGAGCCTCCTCCGGCGCAGGGGGCTCCGACGCCTTCGCCGGTTCCTCCTCGGGTGCGTCGAAGTCCGGCATGGGTACCGGCTCGGACACCATGTTGATGTGCTTGGCGGGCGCCTCGATGGTCTCCGGCACACTGGGGCGGAACAGCTTCCGCTCCTGCTCTCTGGTGGCGCCGTAGTTGTCCACCGTCTCGGGGTCGCGGCCCTCGATAATGGCCATCATCTCCTGACCGGTGATGGTCTCCTTCTTCAGCAGGTACGCGGCGATCTTGTCCAGCAGCTCCCGGTTGTCCTGCAAAATTTTCTTGGCCTCCTGATGGCACTGGCGGATGATCTTGATGGTCTCGCGGTCCGCCGCGGCGTAGGTCTCCTGCGCGCAGGTCATGGAGTAACTGCCGTCCAGATACTGGCTCTGGATGGTGCCCAGCGCCATCATATCAAACTCGTCGCACATGCCGAACCGCGCCACCAGATTCCGCGCCAGCTCCGTGGCCCGCTCGATGTCGTTGGCCGCGCCGGAGGTCATGGTGTCGCACACGATCTCCTCGCTGGAGCGGCCCGCCAGCAGCGTGCGGATCTCCGCCAGAATGTCCTCTCTGGACATGAGGAACTTCTCCTCCTCCGGCAGGTGCAGCGTATAGCCCAGCGCCCCCTGGGTGTGGGGCACGATGGTGATCTTGCTCACCGGCTGGGCGTTCTTCTGCTTGGCCGCCACCAGCGCATGGCCCACCTCGTGATAGGCGATGATGCGCTTTTCCTCCTCGGTGATGACGGTGCCCTTCTTCTCCGAGCCGGCGATGACCAGCTCAAAGGACACCAGCAGATCGTTCTGGTTCACAGCCTTGCGGCCCTTGCGGACGGCCCGCAGCGCCGCCTCGTTCACCAGATTGGCCAGATCCGCGCCCACGCATCCGGCGGTAGCCTGGGCGATCTTGTTCAGGTCCACATCCTCGGCCAGACGGATGTTGCGGGTGTGTACCTGCAGCGTGGCCAGACGGCCCGCCAGATTGGGCCGATCCACGGTGATGCGCCGGTCGAAGCGTCCCGGGCGCAGCAGTGCCTTGTCCAGCACCTCGGGGCGGTTGGTAGCGCCCAGCACGATAACGCCCTTGCTGGGATCGAAGCCATCCAGCTCCGCCAGCAGCTGGTTCAGCGTCTGCTCGCGCTCGTCGTTGCCGCCGAACTTACCGCCGTCGCGGGACTTGCCGATGGTGTCGATCTCGTCGATGAAAATGATGCACGGGGCCACCTTGGCGGCCTCCTTGAACAGGTCGCGGACACGGCTGGCGCCCACGCCCACGAACATTTCCACGAAGTCGGAACCGGAAATGAAGAAGAACGGCACCCCCGCCTCACCGGCCACAGCCTTGGCCAGCAGGGTCTTGCCGGTACCGGGGGAACCCACCAGCAGTGCGCCCTTGGGCAGCTTGGCGCCGATGGCGGTGTACTTGCCGGGGTTGTGGAGGAAATCAATGATCTCCTCCAGAGACTCCTTGGCCTCGTCCTGACCGGCCACATCCTTGAACGTGACGCCGGTGGACTTCTCCATATACACCTTGGCGTTGGACTTGCCCACGCTGCCGATGCCGCCGAAGCCGCTGCCGCCGCTCTTGGCCAGCATTCGCAGCAGCAGCATGAGCAGTCCCACCATAATGAGCGTGGGCAGGATGTAGCTGACCATGAACGCCAGCACCGGATTCATCTGCGCCTCGTAATAGCCGGTGTAGGCCACCTTGTGCTCCTTCAGCAGAGGCAGCAGGGACGTATCGTTGAGATACGCGGTATACAGCGTCAGCTTCGTGTCCTTGGACTGGGTGTAGGACTTGGCGGGCACGTTGCTGTCCTCGTCCTGTTCCTCTGTGTAGGTGTAGCCCTCCACCGGCGTGATGTAGATGGCGTCGTCCTTGAACAGGACCTCCTTCGCCTTATCGTTTTCGATAAGATCCAGCATCTCGCTGTACTTGATCTCGTGGCTGGTGGACTTGTTGGTGGCGTTGCGGTTGTAGGCGTTGAGGTAGTTGAATCCCACCGTCAGCACCAGTGCCCACGCCACCAGCGTCAGGATGCCCCGCAGGTTATTGCGTCCCTTTCCGTTTTTATTGTTGTTCTGATCGTTGTTGGCCATGTGTATCCTCCGTAAAAAACCGTCGGCCGGAGGGGCCTCCGCTCTCGGCGGCGCGTCCCTCCCGCGGTATACCTTCGCGGTATCGCACAGTATACCACACTTGTCCAAATGTCACAAGCGGCACATCGTCGGATTTTCTGTAAAATTTCTATGAATGGCGCTTTATCTCGCCGAAATATTGTGTTATACTGGTCAGTAATTCAAGAAAAATGAGGTCATACCCATGAAAGATATGAAGGATACCGAGCTCCGCCTTCCCCTGCCGGACGCGGAGGCCGACGGCGTCATCGAGGGCCGCAACGCGGTGATCGAAGCCCTGCGGGTGGGCACCGCCATCGACAAGATCTACATCGCCAAGGGCGAGACGGACAAGACCCTGGGCCACATCGCCTCCAAGGCCCGCGCCGCGGGCATCGTGGTGGTGGAGGCCGACCGCCGCAAGCTGGACGGCATTTCCCGCACCCACGCCCATCAGGGCGTCATCGCTCTGGCCGCCGTGCGGGAGTACGTCACGGTGGAGAGCATCCTCTCCGCCGCGGCGGAGAAGGGAGAGCCGCCCCTGCTGGTGGTGTGCGACGAGATCTCCGACCCCCACAATCTGGGTGCCATCCTCCGCACCGCCGAGTGCGCCGGAGCCCACGGCGTCATCATTCCCAAGCGCCGCTCCGCCGGTCTGACCGCCGTGGTGGCCAAGACCTCCGCCGGCGCGGTGAGCTATATCCCTGTGGCGCGGGTGGCCAACATCCCCTCCCTGCTGAAGGACCTGAAAAAGCAGGGGGTCTGGGTGTTCGGCACTGCCGCCGACGGCACTGCCGATCTCTACTCCGCGGACCTGAAGGGCCCCGCCGCCATCGTCATCGGCTCCGAGGGCAGCGGCATGACCCGTCTTGTCTCCGAGAACTGTGATTTTCTGGTAAGCATCCCCATGAAAGGCCGCATCTCCTCTCTGAACGCCTCCGCCGCCGCAGCCATCCTGCTGTACGAGGCGGTGCGCCAGCGGAGCTGACGGCGTTGCATCGTACTATGAACAGGCGTGACGACCCACAACTGGATACGCCCGTCCCCCGTGACGAGCTCTCACTGGACGCCATCCTTGCCGAATACGGCAGGGGTGGGCGTCAGCCTGCCCCTGCGCCGGAGACTCCCCCTGCACCGACGCCCCCGCCCGCACCCGAACCCGTCCCCGTGCCTGACCCCGCTCCCATTCCCGAGCCGGAGCCCGTTCCCGCGCCCGATCCTGTGCCTGCACCTCTGTCCGACACACCGGACCGTGTCAGTCTGAAGGATGTCATGAGCCAGACGGTGGATGCCGTGCTGGAGGACGAGGAGGACGGCGTCATTGACGCTCCCGTGCCCCTGGGCCAGCGGCTCTCCGGCCTGCTGCACCGCTTCACGGACCGCCGCAGCGCCCGGCCCCGCGGCCTTTCTCAGGAAACGGAGCAGCTGTTCGACGACCCCGAGGACGAGCCGGAGCCGGAGGAACCGGAGGAGCCGGAGCCCCGCATGGACGACGCCCTGCGGGAGGAAAAGCGCCGCTGCAACCGGCTGCGCCGCGGTCTGGTGTTCGCCGCGCTGCCCGTGCTTCTTCTGGTGGTGGCCGCCGTGCTGCAGGAGCTGGAAATGCTGCCGCCCGCATGGCTGGACGCCGCGCCGCTGCGGTGCATCGTGCTGGGCGGCGGCCTGCTGCTGACGGCGCTTCTGTGCCTGCCGGTATGGCAGACGGCCTTCCGCATGCTCCGCGACGGGCAGGTAGGCTGCGAGCTGTGCGCCGGCGTTGCGGTGCTGGCGGATCTTCTCTGCTGCGCCGCCGGCGCCGTCACCGGCAGCACCCTCTCCACCCCCTACGCCGCGGCCGGCGCTCTGCTGATCCTCACCTGCCAGCTGGGCCTGTACCTGACGGCGGAGACCCGCCGCATCGCCTTCCATCTGGCGGACCTCAACGGCGTACCGCCCTACGTGGTGTCCGTCCTGCCCGCCGGTGTCTGCAAGCAGCGGGGCGTGCTGGAGGGCTTCTACCGCAGCACCATGCGCCCCGACCCCGCCCGCCGCTGGCAGAATTATGTACTGCCGCTGCTGCTCAGCGCGGCGGTGGTGCTGTCCGGCGTAGTGTGCTTCACCGCCCGCCCCATGGACGAGTTCCCCTGGGTGCTGGCCGCCCTCACCGGCGCCGGTGTCCAGCTGTCCCTGCCCCTGACCGGTTCCCTGCCCCTGTACTACCTGTCCCGCCGTCTGGAGCGCAGCGGCGCTGCCGCCGCCGGCTATGCCGGTGCCCGTGCCGTGGCCCGCTCCGGCCGCATGGTGCTCACCGATGACGATCTCTTCCCCGCCGGTACCGTGACCCTCAACGGCTACAAGGTCTACGGCGAGGAACGCAGCCGCGCCGTGGGCTACGCCGCTTCGGTGGCCCGTGCCGCCGGCAGCAGCCTTGCCCCCCTGCTGGACCGCCAGCTCACGGCGGAGGGCGGGTTCCACATGCGCGTGGACGACCTGCGTTACTGCGAGGAGGGCGGCGTGGAAGCTGCCATCCACGGCGAGACCGTGCTGATGGGCAGCGCCTACTTTATGAAAAAGCGCCATGTGGCCCTCCCCCACGACCTGAAGCTCCAGACCGGCCTCTTTCTGTCGGTGGACGGCGTGCTGACGGCGGTGTTTGCCGTGAAGTATCAGCCCTCCCGCAACGCGGAGTGGGCTCTGCGGGCCATGCGCCGCTGCCATATCACGCCGGTGCTGGCCGTCCGCAGCAGCAACGTCACCCCGGGGCTCATCAAGCGGAAGTTCGGCGTGGACGCCAAGGTGGTCTACCCCGACGTGTCCACCCGTCTGGCTCTGGCCCAGCTGGCCGCCCAGCAGGGCGAGACGCCCAACGTCATCGTCTGCCGTGAGGGCCTGCTGCCCCTGGCTGAGTCAGTGGTAGGTAGCCGCCGCATGGTGCGGGCCGTCCGCACCGCAACGGTGCTCAGCTACATCGGCGCCCTGTGCGGCGTGCTGCTGGCCTACTACCTCACCTCTGTGGGGAATTTCGCGGTGCTGACGCCGCTGGCCATGGTGGTGTTCCTGCTGCTGTGGCTGCTGCCCACGCTGCTGATCGCCGGCCTTGTCCGCCACTTCTGACAAAAAAAGAACGGAAAGCTCTGCTTTCCGTTCTTTTTTTGCCTGTTTTCACGCCTCCGTCGGCGCGGGCTCCGGCAGCTTCTCCGGCCAGCCCGGCCAGCTCTGGCGGATAAGATCTGCCACGCCGCCCCGTTCCAGACTCAGCACAGCCGCCAGCTCGCCGTATAGCTGATCTTCGGCCCGCTTGAGGTAGCGCTCGTCCATCTGGCTCACCTTCTTGCCGTGGCGCAGGGCCCACGCCCGCTTGCGGCACACGTTGTGGATCATGGCGGCCAGCTCGCCGCACTGGCAGCGCATCACCACCTGATGATAGAAATCCTTGGCAGCGCGGATGCCCGGCTGCTCCGGCTTGCAGGGCGGCAGCGACGGGATGGACGCGATCAGCGCCAGCGCCTCCTCCCGGGTGATAACCGAGCGCATCAGCACTCCCGTGTCCACCGGTGTCATCACCGTACCGCTGCGGTACAGGGGCGTCAGGTGATAGTAAAGCCGTGTCCCGTCGTCATAGGCCAGGCCGGACGGTCCGATGCTCTCCACCCGACAAACGCCCTCGCCGCCGTACACTACCAGATCACCTGCTGCAAACATCTTGTCACTCTCCTTACACAAAACACTGTCCATACCGTTCTGCGCCGCGGTACGCTCTCTCTTTCGTCCCCTCGGCCACCTTTTTTCTGTATGATTATACCACACTTTGTCGAAAAATGGTAGGGCGATTTTTGGAAAATTCTGCGGGATTTTTCTTGCCGGACGGTGGATATACGGGAAAAATGTGGTACAATACGATATCGAAACTCAGCGAAAGGGGCATCTGCCTATGAAAAAGCCCGTCATCCACCCCACCGCCTTCGTGGCCCCCAACGCCACTCTCCGCGGTGACGTCTCCCTTGCCGCAGACAGCAGTGTGTTTTACGGCGCGGTGCTGCGGGGCGACACCGCCTCCATCACCATCGGCGAGGGCAGCAATATTCAGGATAACTGTGTGGTCCACGTGGACCCCGGCCTGCCGGTAACGGTGGGCAAAAACGTCACCGTAGGCCACGGAGCCATCCTTCACGGCTGCACCGTCGGCGATGAGACGCTGATCGGCATGGGCGCCATCGTCCTCAACGGCGCCAAGATCGGCAGCCACTGTCTGATCGGCGCCGGTGCGCTGGTAACGCAGTCCACCGTCATCCCCGACGGCATGATGGCCCTTGGCTCTCCCGCCCGTGTGAAGTCTCCCCTGACGCCGGAGGCCATCGCCTCCCTGCACGAGACCGCTCTGCATTACCGGCAGGAGGCCCAGGAGCTCAAAGAGCAGGAAAACATATAACTCCCGCATAAACCGTGCATAAAAACACCGCACCCCCATGGGATGCGGTGTTTTTATGCAATTATGCAATGCTTTGCCGCTTACCCTGCGCGATCCGCCTGGATCAGCAGCTTCAGGGCCTCCACGCCCACCTCCACGGCGGCAGTGGTGTCCTCGCTCATCTCCTGGTCCAGACCGGCGGCCTCCCGCTCCTGGTTCCATACCACATGGAAGCAGCTGCCGCAGCGGCACTTCAGCGCATCCGCCACCACGAACAGTGCGGCGGACTCCATCTCGCTGGCCTTGACGCCCAGCCGCTTCCACGCCTCCCACTTGTTCAGCAGCTCATAGGACACCGGCATCCGTGAGGGGCTGTGCTGGCCGTAGAACGCGTCCTTGCACTGCACCACGCCCACCTGCGTCCGCTTGCCCAGCGCTCTGGCAGCCTGCACCAGCGCGGTAGTCACCTCAAAGTTGGCCACCGCCGGATACTCGATAGGCGCATACTCCCGGCTGGTGTGTTCAAAGCGGATCGCGCCGGTGGCCACCACCACGTCGCCGGAGCGCACGTCCAGGTCGATGCCGCCGCAGGTGCCCACCCGCAGAAACGTGTCCGCGCCGATGTTGTGCAGCTCCTCCATGGCGATGGAGGCGGAAGGCCCGCCGATGCCAGTGGAACAGACGGACACCTTCTCCCCCAGCAGCGTGCCGGTATAGACAGTGTACTCCCGGTTCTGCGCCACGAAACGGGCGTCGTCGAACAGTGCGGCGATCTTCTCGCAGCGGCCCGGATCGCCGGGCAGGATCACATAGCGGCCCACGTCGCCCTCCACACAGTGGATGTGATATTGCTTTTCCAGATTTTGCATGGTCTGACCTCCCAGTATACGCGCAGTTGATTCTGCGCGGTAAAATACGTTTTGTATTTCCCGCCGTCTCAGGGGCAGGAACACACCGGCATATGTTTGAATGATAATTATAACGTATTCCGCCGCAAAACGCAACGTTGTTTCCTCAAAAGCCAGAAATTGCATGATACGCCAGAGATCTGCACGGCTACGATGGCCGCCGCAGGCAGATACTAACTGCGGCGCAGCGCGCACAACCAGGAAAGGAGAATTTCTTCATCATGAAGCAGCTTTCTGCGATTTTTCTGGTGCTGGCCATGGTGCTGGCACTGACGGCCTGCGGCAAGGACGATGACCGGAACAACGGCGGCAGTCCCAACCGCCCCGATACCAACCAGAGCCAGAACGCCCCGCAGGATAACGGCAGCGGCGGCAGCTGGCAGAACGGCACCGACACGCCCACCCAGCCCGGCGCCGGAGAAAACCGGCGAAATGGGGAGGATACGCTGCCCGGCACGCAGGCGGAGGGACGTATGGACCGCGGCGTCCTGCGCCGCGGCGCGGAGCGCACCGCCACCTTCCGCCAGATGCTGGAAAACGGCTATGTCCACGACAGCGACGGCTTCCTCGACGACGGCGAAAACACCAGCTGGTAACATTTTTCGCAAAAACAGCGGCAGTTTCCGCAAAAAATGCAGATGGGCGCAGGGAAAACAGATTTTTCGCCCTGCGCCCACTTGCATTTTTGAAAAAATGGGCTATGATATGGGAGAAAGAATATGTGCCGCCGCGGGCGGCAGAGAAAAGAAGGGTTTACTATGACAAAAATCGACATCGTATCCGGCTTTCTGGGCGCCGGCAAGACCACGCTCATCAAGAAGCTGCTGGCAGAGGCGTTTCAGGGTGAGAAGCTGGTGCTCATCGAAAACGAGTTCGGCGAGATCAGCATCGACGGCGGCTTCCTGAAGGAGTCCGGCGTCCAGATCAGCGAGATGTCCTCCGGCTGTATCTGCTGCTCTCTGGTAGGCGACTTCAACAAGGCGCTGAAGGATGTACATCAGCAGTTCGCCCCCGACCGCATTCTTATCGAGCCGTCCGGCGTGGGCAAGCTCAGCGACGTGATCGTGGCGGTGGAGAACACTGTCAAGGACGTGCCGGACATGAAGCTCAACAGCTTCGTCACCGTGGCCGACGCCACCAAGGTGAAGGTCTATATGAAGAACTTCGGCGAGTTCTACAACAACCAGATCGAGTCCGCCGGCACCATCATTCTCTCCCGCACCCAGAAGCTGACCCAGGAGAAGCTGGAAGCTGCCGTGGCCCTGCTGCGGGAAAAGAATCCCAACGCCGCCATCCTCACCACGCCGTGGGACGAGCTGGACGGCAAGACCATCCTCAGCGCCATTGAGAAGGTGTCCCTGGCCGATGAGCTGCTGGCGCGCATGCAGGCCGAGCACGCGGCGGACGAGGCGGAGCACCACCATCATCACGACCACGACGAGGACGATGACCATGAGCACTGCTGCCACCATGACCACGAGGAGCATGACCACTGCCATCATGACCATGACGAGGACGAGCATTGCCACCATCACGAGCATGACCACGAGGATCACGACGAGCATGAGCATCACCATCACCACCACGACGGCGAGGAGTGCGACGATCCCCACTGCGGCTGCCACCATCACCACCATCACGCCGACGAGGTGTTTACCAGCTGGGGCGTGGAGACGGTGAAGGTATTCACCGAGAGCGAGCTGGAGACCATCCTCACCGCGCTGGACAGCGGCGACTACGGCGCGATCCTCCGCGCCAAGGGCATCGTCCACAGCGAGGACGGAAAGTGGCTGCACTTCGACTTCGTGCCGGAGGAGCATCAGGTACGCTTCGGCGCCGCCGACTACACCGGCCGTCTGTGCGTCATCGGCTCCCAGCTGAAGGAGGACAAGCTGGCTGAGCTGTTCGGCCTGTAATTTACGCGAGGTACACCGTATGGATATTCCTGTTTATCTCATCGCCGGTTTCCTGGATTCCGGCAAGACCAGCTTCATCAACGGCATCCTGCAGGACGGCTTTGCCGCTGAGGACCGGACGCTGCTGCTGTGCTGCGAGGAGGGCGAGACGGCCTACGACCCCAAGGTGCTGGGCAACGTGTTCACCTACACCATCGACGAGCCGGAGCAGATGACGCCGGAGCTTTTCAAGAAGCTGGAAAAGCAGTACCGTCCCAAGCAGGTCATCATCGAGT
>ENA-UERK01003168-UERK01003168.1-human-gut-metagenome-genome-assembly--contig:-NODE-3168-length-10172-cov-3.092818_pt1 | contig 10172 bp, 11 predicted proteins | sample MGYA00242957_ERZ507957 | MGnify/ENA primary metagenome ERZ507957 (study PRJEB26167, sample SAMN06115538) | human gut metagenome | host: Homo sapiens | place: China:Heilongjiang | collected 2015-11-06... | reverse complement strand
ATCCTCGCGGACATCTGCGGCTGTCCCATTACGACCGTCTCCATGCACCGCCCCTCCAAGGCGACTCTGGAGGCGGATATGCAAATTCCCGGCATGGTCAATTCCTACGGGCAGACCTTTTTCCATGACTTCAAGTACCTCTCCGACAGCCGCCGCCGTTGGCGGGAGCCGGTGGAGGACATCATCCGCAGCGGCGCGTATGACCGTCTGCACATCCTGACCCACGCCTTTTGGTATCACGAAGATGAGCGGGACATTACCCGGAGCGTGGGAGCGTTTGTCCGCGCCGCCAACAGCGAGCGCTACGTCCAGATGCTGGACAATATCACGGACTTGCCCTCGATTCTGCCAAGGGAGGAGCTTTGATATGAAAATTGCGGAGATTCTCCGTTTTCTGGAATCCGAACAGGTACCCTTTGCCTTTCGCGGAGACGAATCGGCGGAGGTGGAGTACTTTTCCTCGCTGACTCACTATCGGCCGGGAACCTTCACCTGGGTCAAAAAGCAGGAGAATATCCCGTCTGGTTTTGACTGTGCTTCGATTGCATTGGCCATCGTCTCTGAGGGTGTAACGGGAGAATTTCCCAATGTGATCGAAACGTCCCAGTCGAAGCACGCCTTTTTCTCCGCCATGGAGCATTTTTACGGAGAGAACGAAAAGCGTCCCGCCATTGGGCAGTTTACCTACCTCTCGCCCAAGGTCAGGCTGGGGAAAAACGTCCGCATCGGCCATAACTGCACACTGGACGGTGACATCACCATCGGGGACGATACGGTGATCTGGAACAATGTGGTCATTGTGAACCGGGTTTCTATTGGGAAGCGGTGCGAGATCCAATCCGGCTGTATCATCGGGCACGACGGTTTCGGGTATACGGAGGATGCCGATCATAATAAAACCATGATCCGGCATTTCGGCGGTGTGACGCTTGGAGATGATGTGCGGCTCGGCATGAATAATGTGATTGCCCGCGGGGTTATTGATGATACCGTGCTGGGTGATGGGGTCAAGCTGGCAGACCTGTGTCACATTGGACACAATAATCAGATTGGGAAAAAAGCGGCCATGATTTCCGGCTGCGTTATCAATGGTTCCTGTCATATCGGTGAAAACGTTTATATTGCGGGGGAGACCGTTCGTAATCAGTGTACCGTTGGCGACAACGCCTTTATTGGTCTTGGTGCAGTGGTGGTCAAGGATGTACCCGCAGATACCACTGTTGCAGGCAACCCCGCCAGACCCTTTATCAAAAAGAAAGCGTGAGAGTATGCAATTTATCGACTTAAAAGCCCAATACGCCGCCCTGAAGGACGAGATCAACGCCAATATCCAGTCCGTGCTGGACTCCGCCCAGTTCATCGGCGGAAGCTATGTGAAGGAGCTGGAAACCCAGCTTGCCGCCTTTACCGGCCGGAAGCACTGCATTACCTGCGCCAACGGCACGGACGCCTTGCAGCTTGCCTTCATGGCCTGCGGCATCAAGGCTGGTGACGCGGTGTTTGCCCCGGACATGACCTTCATTTCCTCCACCGAACCCGCCGCCATGTTCGGCGCGGTATCCGTGTTCTGCGACATCACGCCGGACACCTACACCCTCTGCCCGGAGAGTCTGGAGCGGCAGATCCAGGCCGTCCTGACCGAGGGGAAGTACACCCCGAAAGCGGTGGTGGCCGTGGACATTCTCGGCAACCCCTGCGACTATGACGCCATCGTTCCCATCTGTGAGAAGTACGGCCTGACCCTCATCGAGGACGCCGCCCAGAGCTTCGGCGCGTCCTACAAGGGCAAGCGGGCCTGCTCCTTCGGACAGATCGCCACCACCTCCTTTTTCCCCGCCAAGCCCCTTGGCTGCTACGGCGACGGCGGCGCGGTGTTCACCGATGACGATGCGCTCAACGATCTCATCCGCTCCTTCTGCGTCCACGGCAAAGGCCCCGGCGGGAAGTACGACAATATTCGGGTGGGCATGAACTCCCGGCTGGACAACTTGCAGGCAGGCGTGTTGCTGCCCAAGCTGAAAGCCCTGGGGGACTATGAACTGGACGCCCGCCAGACGGTGGCGGGACGGTACAGCGCCGCCTTTGCCGGGAAGTTCACCACGCCCTTTGTGGCGGAGGGCAGCGTGTCCGCGTGGGCGCAGTACGCGCTCCTTGCCAAGGGTACAGCTCAGCGTGACCGCATCATCGCCCACCTGACGGAGAAAAAGATTCCCAATATGGTCTACTATCCCACGCCCCAGCACGCCCTGCCGGTGTTCCGGGACGAGCCCCGCTACGGCGAGACGTTCCAAAACGCCAACGACTACTGCGCCCGGACCTTCTCCCTGCCCATGCACCCCTACCTGACGGAGGATGAGCAGAAGACGGTCATCCGTGCGGTACTGGAGGTATTATCATGAAGATGAATCAGGAAGAAATCAAAAAAATTATCCCCCACCGGGACCCGATGCTCTTGGTTTCCACAGTCGAGGAACTTGAGCCGGGAAAGCGAATTGTAACCACCTTTTTTGCTGATGGGAATCGGGATATTTTTCGTGGTCACTTTCCGGAGGAACCAATGCTGCCTGGCGTTTACACGGTGGAATGCATGGCGCAGGCTGCGGATATTCTCCTGCTTTCAACCGAGCGATATGCCGGAGTGAAGCCATTGTTTATCGGAATTGACCATGTGCGTTTTCCACGCAAGATTTTCCCTGATGATACGTTGGAGATCCATGCGGAACTGACCTATGAGCGCGTGGAGAAGGCTATTGCCACATGTGTGTCACAGGTATTCGTTCGTGGAGAATTGGCAGCCAGCGGCGAAGTGACGTTAGCTATGCGATAAGAAAGTGTGCGTACTATGCGATTATCGACTATGCTGAAGGAGATTTCTGTACCATGTTCATTGGTGCGGGATGGTGAATTTCAGATTATGGAGCAATGTGGCTGGACCATTACCTATCTGACGGAGGCGGAGCGGGAGACGGTCATCGCCGCGGTTCTGGAGGCGCTGTAATGGCGGAGAAATCTTATTTCATCCACGAAAGTTCTTATATCGACGATGATGTGGAGATCGGCGAGGGCACGAAGATCTGGCACTTCTGCCACCTCCAGCGGGGGGCGCGTATTGGAAAGCACTGTTCTCTGGGGCAGAACGTCAACGTCAGCAACCATGTAAAGGTGGGGGACGGCTGCAAGCTGCAAAATAACGTCTCCCTCTACGAGGGCGTGGAACTGGAGGATTACGTGTTCTGCGGCCCCAGCTGCGTCTTTACCAACGACCTGACGCCCCGCGCCAAGTATCCCAAGGGCAGCGCGGGCTATCATAAAACCCTCGTTCGGGAGGGCGCGTCCATCGGCGCCAACGCCACCATCGTCTGCGGACATACGGTGGGGAAGTGGGCGCTCATCGGTGCGGGCGCGGTGGTAGCCACCAATGTGCCGGATCACGCACTGATGCTGGGCGTCCCGGCGAAGCAGGCTGGCTGGGTCTGTGAGTGCGGCGCGGTGCTGCATTTTGACGGCGCGCAGACCACCTGTGCTGCCTGCGGCCGCAGCTATGAGAAAAAGAACGGCCATCTGGAAGAACGATAAAAAATCTGCCGCGGGACGCGGCAGAGAGGGAGCAGAAATTATGGAGTTCAATACGATTTACGAAGGCCTGATTGCCGGAAAAGAGAAAATCGCGCTGGTGGGCCTTGGCTATGTGGGGATGCCTCTGGCCGTGGAATTTGCCAAGCACGTTCCCGTCATCGGCTTTGACATCAACGAAAAGCGGGTCAATGAGTATGCCAACGGCATCGACGCCACCAACGAGGTCGGTCCGGCCATCAAGGATACCACCGTGGAGTTCACCGCGGATGCGTCCCGCCTGAAGGAGTCGAAGTTCCTCATTGTGGCCGTGCCGACGCCGGTGAACCCGGACACCACGCCGGATCTGCGGCCCATCGAGGGGGCTTCCCGCACCGTGGGGCAGAACCTGACGGAGGGCAGCATCGTGGTCTTTGAGTCCACGGTCTATCCCGGCGTCACCGAGGATATCTGCATCCCCATCATCGAAAAGGAATCCGGCCTGAAATGCGGCGTGGACTGGAAGATCGGCTACAGCCCGGAGCGGATCAACCCCGGCGACTGCGTCCATACCCTGACCAACATCCGCAAGATCGTCTCCGGCATGGACGAGGAGTCCGCGCGGGAAATTCAGAAGGTCTACGACATTGTCATCAAGGCGGGAACGTTCCCCGTCTCCAACATCCGCACCGCCGAGGCCGTGAAGGTCATTGAGAACAGCCAGCGGGACATCAACATCGCCTTTATGAACGAGGTCGCCATGATCTGCGACCGCATGGGCATCGACACCGCCGAGGTTCTGGCCGGCATGAATACCAAATGGAACGCGCTGGGCTTCCGTCCGGGTCTGGTGGGCGGCCACTGCATCGGCGTGGACCCCTATTACCTCACCAACGCCGCCGAAGCCCTGGGCTATCACAGCCAGATCATCCTCAATGGCCGCCGGGTCAATGACAGCATGGGGGGCTTCGTGGCGGACGCCGCCATCCGGCAGATGATCGAGGCAGGCATGGCACCCAAAAAGGCCACCGTGGTTGTCCTCGGCATCACCTTTAAGGAAAACTGCCCCGACACCCGCAACAGCAAGGTGGCGGACATCATCAACCGCCTGCGGGAGTATGACATCCAGCCTGTCGTCACTGACCCCTGGGCGGACGCGGAGGTTGCCAGACACATTTATGATGTGGATCTGGTTCCCTTTGAGGAACTGCCCAAGGCGGACTGCGTCATCGTGGCGGTGGGTCATAACCAGTTCCGTTCCCTCTCCATGATGCAGCTGAAAGAGCTGTTCAAGGCCGAATTGCCGGACGGGGAAAAGGTTTTGATCGATGTCAAGAGCCTGTACCGCATGGACGAGCTGAAGGCCTCCGGGATGCGCTTCTGGCGGCTGTAAGAAAGAAAAGGAGTTTCTGCAATGGCGAAAGTCTGTCACATGACCAACGTCCACGGCGTGGAGGACGTCCGAATTTTCCAGAAAGAATGCGTTTCTCTCGCCAAAGCCGGATACGAAGTGTATCTGGTGGAGCGGGGCGAAAGCTATGAAAAGAACGGCGTCCATATTGTCGGTGTGGGGGACATTCCCGCCGATCGCCGCAGACGCATGACCGAGGGCGCCAGAAAGGTCTATGAGGCGGCGAGAGCGCTGGATGCGGATATCTACCACTTCCATGACCCGGAGCTGCTGCCCTACGGGCTGAAGCTGAAAAAGGCTGGGAAAAAGGTCATCTTCGACAGTCATGAGGATTATCGGGTGATGTTGAAATACAAGCCTTATCTGCCCGCATGGATTTGCCGGATTGTGGCTGCTGCATACAGCCGATATGAACAGAGGGTATTGCGGCAGATTGATGGCGTGATTTTTCCGGCGTTAAAAGATGGCCGGCATCCTTTCGCAGGGCAGTGCAGACATTTGGCAGTGGTCAATAACGTTCCTCGTATGGAGGAGCTATATGACCTATACGATCCGGGTATTCAAAAATATGAGCGCAGCGTTGTGTATATTGGCATCATGACCTATAACCGCGGTATTACGCATATGATTCAGGCTGCGTCCCGCTGCAGCTGCACAGCTTATTTAGGCGGGGATTTTTCTACAGAGGAGTATCAGGCGGAAATTCAGGCACTTCCGGAATATGCCTGTGTCCATTATCTGGGGCATTTATCGCGTCAGGAGGTTCTGAAAACGCTCCAGCATTGTCAGATTGGCATGGCCAATATTTTAAATGTGGCCCAGTACGATCAATACGATAATCTCGCTACAAAGGTCTATGAATATATGTCCTTGGGCATCCCCGTCATTCTTTCGGACTCGCCATACAATACGCAGGTAATGGAGAAATATCACTTCGGCATCTGCGTCAAGCCGGACGATGTGGATGCTGTTGCAAACGCCATCCGCTATCTGCTGGATCATCCCGATGAGGCCCGCCGGATGGGCGAGAACGGCCGCCGTGCCGTCAGGGAAGAATTCAACTGGGACAGCGAGGCAAAAAAGCTGACCGCGTTTTACGCGGAAATTCTGAAGGATTAAGGGGAGGGACTTATGTCCGATTCTCTGTAATTATCCGTGATTGTTCCCATCTTCAATGAGGAACGGTTTCTGGAATCCTGCGTGGCATCGCTTCTGCGGCAGGATTTTCCGCGGGAGGAAATGGAGCTGCTGCTGGTGGACGGCGCGTCTACGGATCAGACGCCGGTTCTGCTGGAACGGCTGGCAAAGGCGCACCCGGATACGATCCGGGTGCTGCAAAATCCCAAGCGCATTCAAGCTGCCGCTATGAATCTGGGGGCGAAGGCCGCCCGCGGGACGTACCTGATCCGCGTGGATGCCCATGCGGATTATCCGAAGGATTACTTCTCCCGCTGTGTGGCGCTGATGGAGGAGACCGGGGCGCAGAACGTCGGCTGCGTGTGGAATACACAGGGAAAAACGCCAAAGGCGCAGGTGATCGCCATGCTGCTGACCTCGCCCTTCGGCGTTGGCGGCGCGGCCTTCCGCACCGGCGGCGAAAGCGGCTGGGTGGATACGGTCCCTTTCGGCACGTTCCGCAAGGATTATTACGAGTCTATCGGCGGGTTTGACGAGCGTCTGGCCCGCAGTGAGGACAATGAGATCAATTACCGCATCCGTAAAAACGGCGGGAAGATCTATATGACAAACGAGATGGCCGTGACCTACTACTGCCGGGAGACGGTGGGTGCGCTGGCGAAAATGGCGTATGCCAACGGCAAATGGAACGTGATCGCAGCAAAGCTTTGCCCCGGCTCCATGTCGTTGAAATACTTTGTGCCACTGGCCTTTGTGCTGTCCCTGCTGCTCATGCCGCTGCTGTGTCTGGTGCATCCGATGTTTGGCTGGCTGTTCGCGGCGGAGCTGGCGCTGTATGTGGGCCTGAGCCTGTTTTTTGCTTTGAAAAAGACCCGCAGCATCCGAAAACTGCCGTTTCTCTGGGCGCTGTTCCCAATCTTTCATATCTCCTACGGGGCGGGGTCTTTGGCCGGCTTGTGGGCCTTGCTGACAGGGAGGTACTGACTGTGAACGTCGATGAAAAGAATTGGTTTGTGCGCAAGGCCATGGCTCTTGTGCAGCATTATGACCACGAAGCCTATTGGCGGATGCGGGCTGAGGTGGTTGATCCTCAGTCCAGAAAGAGCAAATTGACCCGCCTGTGGTATCTGTACCGCATCAAGCGGGCGGACGCGTTTGCCAATGCCTCGATGGGGACGGATCTGGGCGCGGGGGCGCAGTTTGCCTCTCCGCCGATCCTGTTCCACCATTTGAATGGGATCATTATTTCCCACTACGCCCGTTTTGGAAAGAATGTAACCATCTTTCAGCAGGTCACAGTGACAGAGGGGCCGAATCAGACCTCCGCTACAATTGGAGATAACGTTGTGATCGGCGCCGGGGCGAAGATTCTGGGCGCGGTACATATTGGAGATGGAGCGAAGATCGGTGCGAACGCCGTGGTCGTTTCCGATGTGCCTGCCTATGCAACTGCTGTGGGCGTACCGGCACGGATTATTTTAAAGGAAGAGAAAGAAAAGAGGGCAACACCATGAATTACGCGCTCATCGGCTGCGGCCGCATCGCGGTCAACCACATCAAGGCCGCGCTGAACAACAAGCTGAACATCGTCGCCGTGTGCGACGTCCTGCCGGAGAAGATGGAGGCGCTGCTGGCGAAATATGATCTCCAGAACGATGCCTCCATTGCCCGCTATACCGATTACAAGCAGATGCTCTCCGAGCATCCTGAGATCCAGATGGTCTCCATCGCCACGGAGAGCGGCCTCCACGCCGAGATTGCCCTTCACTGCATCGACTGCGGCGTGAACGTCATCATCGAAAAGCCCATGGCTATGAGCATGGACGACGCCAACGAGATCATCCGCCGCAGCGAGGAAAAGCACGTGAAGGTTGCCGCCTGCCACCAGAACCGCTTCAACGTGGCGGTGCAGGAGCTTCGCCATGCGCTGGAGGCGGGCCGTTTCGGGAAGCTGTCCCACGGCAGCATCCACGTCCGCTGGAACCGGGACCACAACTACTACGATCAGGCCCCCTGGCGGGGTACCTGGGCCCAGGACGGCGGCTGCCTGATGAACCAGTGCATCCACGGCATCGACCTGCTGCGCTGGATGATGGGAGACGAGGTGGAGGAGGTCTACGGCGTCACGCAGCAGCAGTTCCACGACTATCTTCAGTGCGAGGATATCGGCATGGCCGTTGTGAAGTTCAAAAACGGCGCGGTGGGTACCATCGAGGGTACCACCAACGTCTACCCGAAGAACCTTGAGGAAACGCTGTACCTCTTTGGCGAGACCGGCACGGTGAAGCTGGGCGGCACCTCCACCAACAACATCGACGTCTGGAACTTTGCCGACGAGAGCGACGCCGACACGAAGAACAAGGGCTTGCAGGAGGCCACCAGCAATGTGTACGGCAACGGCCACACCAGCCTGTTTGCCGACATGGTGGATGCCATTGAGCATGACCGCAAGCCTTATGTGGACGCAGTAGCGGGCCGCAACGCGCTGGAAATGGTGCTGGCCATCTACCAGTCCGCCGCCACCGGCAAGCCGGTGAAGCTGCCGCTGGAACACGTTGCCAGCACGGATTTTACCGGGAGGTTTGACAAGTGAATATCTGCCCGTGTTGCAGCTGCTTTTGCTGGAGATCTGCGGTGAAGCGGGAGGTATAAGATTGGAGAGATCATACACATGAATACATTGCTGGATCGGATGTGGAGCAGCCGTTGGAAACACGCGCTGCTGCCATTGAGCTTTTTGTTCGGCAGTCTTTTGAACCTTGGATTCTACTATGTGGGACTGGCTTATACGGATAACCCTGCCCGCACATACGGCTTCATTATCGGGCAGCTGCTTTTCGCTGTTCTTTGCGGTCTGGTTTTTCTTGCGGCCATGCGCCATGAACGTTTACATCGGAGTGCATGGACAGGTCTGGGCCTCTTTCTCCTTTTTTACTGCATTAATTTTGTTGCAGGTTTTGTTCGCCATGGTATGAATGACTATTGGACGGACTATTTTGTTCATTTTATCTGTTTTGCTGTTCCGGCGCTTCTGGCAGGAATTTTTGCGGCCTTATCCCATTCAGAGAAAAAGTTCCTGCCGCTGATGGAACAGATCAGCTTTTTTGTACTGCCCGCTGGGGTGATTTATTTCAACGGATTGCTTTTTAATTGTAACCCGTTTGGATATAACTGTTATTTAGGCATTATAAATTATATGAATTTTGCCTATACGTTGATGCCGTTTCTGCTGGTGCATATCATTCAATTTTGCGACTGCGCGCCGCTGGGCCTGCCGCTCTGCAAGCGTGGGATTGCCCACCGGCAGCTTCTGCGAGGTACGCTGATCGCCGTTTATTGGATCGACCTGATTGGTTCCGGTACACGGGGTACCTACGTTTGCGTAGCTGGCTTCTGTGTGCTGCTGATTTTGTCCAAATTGCTTCATAAAGACGGCGCCTTGCGCGCATTTGCACTCTCCGCTGTGATGGCCGCGGTTCTGTTATTTAATATGTTTGTCTATGCACCTGCGGGGATGTACGCGGTCAGCCGGATGAATATTTTTTTGGACGGATTGAAACAAGGCGAGATTGTTACGGCGATAGATGCGAAAGATACACAGGACAAACTGGATTCATTGGTATCAATGGATGGTGATCAACAGGTTGCAAACCGGGAGGATTCTTCTGAATCGGCTCTGGGGGATGCTACTGAAAATGTTACAATTATCAACCGCGGTACGCTTTATAAGCTGGCGTGTAAAGAATTTTTGAAAAAAGCGGTTCTGCGTAAATCCCCATCACTATAACATCTCAACAAATCCTCGGATACTTGGTACGAAAACGCTTGCTGCGGGTAGGTATAATCCGGATTCGGATTATTCCAATCAGTCGAAGAACTCAAGAATGTTGAAACAACAGCATTCCCCCCTTGCGTGAAAATCGTTTCGGACTATGTCCAAGAAATCACGTTCTTCCCATCCGTCCAACTGTTTAAATCCATCACCGAATAAGCTCCCGCCATTACCTCATCTGCCGCGGCAATACATGCCTCATATTCTTCCATATACAAATACACTCTCGACAACAGCGCG
>ENA-UERK01003156-UERK01003156.1-human-gut-metagenome-genome-assembly--contig:-NODE-3156-length-10202-cov-4.748148_pt1 | contig 10202 bp, 4 predicted proteins | sample MGYA00242957_ERZ507957 | MGnify/ENA primary metagenome ERZ507957 (study PRJEB26167, sample SAMN06115538) | human gut metagenome | host: Homo sapiens | place: China:Heilongjiang | collected 2015-11-06... | reverse complement strand
TTAAAAATCAATATGAAAAGTGTAAAGTGTTAAAATGTTGCGATATGCATTTAGCAAAATTATTGCTTGAAAAGTTTCTTGGTTACCTTTATAATTGTATTGAAAACAGTGGTCGGCAAGAGCGGTTAAATTCAGTTTGTGTATTTAAAGAAAGTCAAGAAGGCAGTTGTGCGGTTAACTTTTAGTGTGATTATTAAAAAATTGCCCTGCATAAAAAACATAGATTGCGGTTTGCAGGAGGTTGAGGTTTAAATATCACGCCATAAACTTAAAATAATATGTCTCTCAATACGGTGTGTTCGGTAAAACAGGTACATATCAAAATAAATGGTGCGTTTTTAAATTAATTCTTGCTTGAAATAGCCGTTAAAATTCAGCTTGTTTTTGCTAACAAAGTAGCCGTATGAGGAGGGCTGTTTTGTGGTTAAGTATTTTAAAATTAATACTGAAAAGCCCGTGTTAAAGTACCGTTGCAATGAAAAAATTTGTTTTAATGTTGGCGCGTATAAAAACGGAAAAGAGATTTCATGTTCTTGTTTTAAATGGACAATACAAAATGCTGACGAAATAAATACTGGTTACGGTTATTGTTCGCCTGGTAATTCGTTTCAATTAACAGTTTACGCGAAAAAGCCGGGGTTTATTAAAATCAGCCTTGTTGCTCTAAACGAAAATAAAAACTGTGATGCAAGTTTTGACCGTTTTTTTGGTAGCGTTGGGGTTGAGGTTGAAAAACTCACTGGGTTTGCGGATGATTTGAACGAATATGAAACGCTTGGGCATGCTGCCGTTGAACATGCGGCGGCATTTACGCCAACGATTGTTAAAACCAACCAGGGACTTGAAAGTAAAGCTAAGAGCTTTGAAATTTTTAAATTGCAAATATCATCTCCTTTAAAACACTCGTTTTTTTGTGTTCAAAAAATTCCTAAAACAAATGCAAAGGTTCCTTTAATTGTTAGTTTCGGGCAGAACACATTAAACCGTTTAGACGGAATTTTTAAGGAAAAAGCAATATATTTTTTATGTGATCCCTCAACGGCATTTACAAAAATCAGTTTAAATTACCAAACTAAACAGGATTTTTATAAAGCGGTTCTTTTAAGTTTAATATTGGTAAACTACGCCAAAAAAACATCTAAATGGGATGGCGAAAACTTAATTGTTTGCGGTGTTGGTTCTGGGGCGGTTCACGCAGTCTTATTGGCTGCTTTTGAAAACGAAATAACGTTCCTTGATTTGCGAAAGCCATGTTTGTTTAATTTTGAAAGTAATTTGCTACAAAAACCGTTGCCACTAAATAGCAATATGGCTGCTTTTTTTGCTGCCGCAAGGTTTATTAATTGCCCAGTAAGAATGGAATCCGGCCTGGGATGTGACCCCGAAATGGCTATGAAGCTTTACAATAGTTTAAACTGTAGGCGGGCATTGGTTTTTTTGCAGGGTGACACTTTAAATTACAGAGCACCTGAAAGGATAGCTTACCATTTGAGTTTTGACCCGGCAAATCCTACCTTAAAGGTTAAAAAGGGCATTTATTTTGGGTTTGACGGAAGAAAATATGAAGTACTGGGCTCAGTGGAGAATTGTGAAATCAGCGAGCCGAAAATTTTATATCGAGCTTTAGATAATCGATTAAAGGTGTTATCTTGTACGCAATCATTTTTTAATGAATTCTATCTAAAGAATGGAAGGGTTGTGGTTAATTTTTTAAAGTGCGATTAAATTCGCAAGAGCTTTTAGGAAAATTTTGTGTTTTTCTTTTCCTTATTTTTTCGACTTTAATTTTTTACTTAAATCCATTAAAATTAGATTAAGGGGGATTTTTATGAAAAAAACAATTACATTGATACTATCCTTGTTACTGTTGATTTCAAGCTTTGGCTTTATTTTTGTTCGGGCAGAAAACAATACGGTAACGGAAATCGACCAAGCAACCGATTGGACGGTATATGACAGTGCTTCACAAAGCATTGGCGAAACCGGCCAGTTAGCCGGTGCTTGGGCTAAAGCCGAGTTAGATACTACTGGGGCGCACGATAGCAACGGTGATGGTCAATCGGTTTACCTTAAAACTAAGTGGCAAAGAGCTGTTAAAACCTTTGAAGTTGAAAAAAATAAGGATTATTATTTATCTTTTAAGTATTACACCAATACAACCATCACCATTGAATCAGCTGTATGCAGCGTAGCTTATGCCGGAATTGCCCCGGAAAACAGTAATATTGCCCCCGGCAAGGATGGCTACTACGCCTATGTTGGCTATAATGCCGCCTACACGGCTGTTGATGGCTTAATTAAAAACAGAAAAAACTTTAATGACACTACCGTTTCAGATTCTACCGGGATTTGGCAAGAAATTAAAGTGCCCTTTTCTTCTGGGAATAATCAAAAAATGTCTTTGGTTTTATGTGCTGTTGCCGATGAGATCTGGTTAGATGAACTTACCCTTTTAGAAAAAAGTGAGGAAAATCCTCCAACGCCGCCAATAAATGAATGGACTATTTATTCCAGTGATTCTCAGTTTATTGGAACAAACGGCACCTTAGCCGGTTCTTGGGCTAAAGTTTCCGAAGATAAGTCGGGAGCGCATGACAGCAATGGGGATCAGAGTTCTTATTATATTAAGGCAAAATGGCAAAAGGTTGCAAAACTCATTACGGTAGAAAAAAATAAGCAATATTATTTTTCTTTTAAATATTACACCGATTCTACCGCTACTGTAAGCTCAAATATTTCCAGTTTTTTTGCTGTGGGTATAGCAGCTGAAAACGGTGGTGTTGTTCCGGGTAAAGACGGGTTCTATTCCTGCATTAGTAACGGCAGCGCTTATACTGCGAATGACGGTTTAATTAGCAATCGCAAGAATTTCAACGCCACTATATCGTCCTCTATTACCGGTGAATTTCAAGAAGTTAACATTCCTTTTTATTCCGGAAATAACGAAAAAATGTTTTTGGTGCTTACTCCGGTTGTAGAACCTATTTGGTTAGATGAGCTTGAGCTACACGAAGGTTCTATTCCTATTCCACCCAAGGATTACGGAACACCCAAGGATGTTTGGACAATTGATTTTGAGGATTCAAGCAAGCAATATTCTGCAACGGATGGCATAGATGTTGTAGATGTAATCGGGTATAATGGTCAAAAAACCAAGGCATTACATACGGTTCCCGGTAAACGGGACGGCGCCTTGTTTTTAAACTATAACACTACAACAGTCGATAACGATCCAATTTACACAATTCCACTTTTGCCCAAGCGTATTTATGAGCTTAGTTGGCGGGTAAAAATTAAGGAGAACACAGGAACCATTAAATGGTTGGCCTTTATTACCTGCTATAACGGCGAAAGAAAGAGTATTGCCATTTTAAACAGTGCAAAGCAGGGCGAATGGCTACAGTACAAAGTGCTTTTGCAAACACAGGAAGAACAGGATCATTTCAGCTTTGCATTTAATGCCGGAACCGTTGCACCGGAAATGTGGGTTGATGACATTCAAGTGACATTAACAAATTACACAACATTTGAGGGTTGGAATATTGAGCAAGGCAAATATTTAGTGGATTTTGAGGCGGCCACCAATTATTTTACCGACTATAATTCCAATACAAGATTTGAAATTGCAGAAACAAATAGTTATGAGGGCAAAACAACCCGCGCACTCCATGTGTTGCCGGGTAGCTATACCTCAACCTCCTACCTCAATTATACTACTACTATGAACGATACCGATCCAGTTTTCAGCTTTCCGGTTGAGTCTGGAAAAGCTTACCGTTTTTCTTTCCGGTTTAAATTTGCACCGAAACAGCAAAACATTCGCTTTTTTGCAGCGTACGCTACTTATAAGGGAAAAGTGCTTTCTCAAATGACGCGGTTTGATCTCGCCAAAGCAACTTCAACAGATATTTGGCAGGGGAATTGGATGTACTATTCTGTTCGCTTTATTGCCGGAAAAGGCCAGGATAAAGTAACTTTTGCGTTTGATGCCAGTAAAACTCCGGCTGAGGCTTGGTTTGATGATATTTTAGTTGAAAAAATTCAGCCGGGTGTACAAGAAACAACAAAAGCAAGCTATTGTGAGGATTTTTATAACTTAGCTTTAAAAAGCAATCATATTGAATCGGCCTTACAGACCAAAAAGCAGACGGTTATTGCCTTGAATTTAAAAGCAAATACCTTTTATACCTTGGGTGCAGCAATAGCAGCCAACAGCGGTTCAAAATTGTACTTATCCTTTGATGGGCAGGAGCCAATTAAAAGTTATGCTTCAGAACTTAAAACGTCTGTATTTTCCAGTGTTGGCTTGGAAAAACGGTTGGGATTTAACTTTATGACAAATGATACGGGGTTAACCTATTTAATTGTTCAAAATAATCAGTTGAACAGCATTAAAGATTTAAGCTTGTTTGAAACTTATGCAATTGCCGGTGCAAGTGATTGGATATTCGGAAAAGAGAATAAGCCGGAGGTTGATCAATCTGAATTGCAGAAGGCTAAAGAATTAATTGTTTTTGGTACTAAAGCAGAAGCTGAGTTTTTAAATGAAAGTGTAATAAGTGAGGGGGAAATACCAAAAACAGGTGAAACAAACGCCGTAATTCCTGCACTTGTAATTTTGATTAGTAGTACTTTACTGGTTGTAATAACCACTCAAAAAAAACAAAAAGGGGGTGCTATTTAGTGGTTGCGAAAAAGCTTAAAGCAAGCCTTATTAAGGTATTTTGTTTGGTGCTTGCGGTTGTTTTAGCCTTGGCTGCTGCCGGCTGCAAAGGTAGTAGTAAAAAAAAGAATAGCAAAAAAACTGGCAAAAAAAATTCAATCGTAGCAAGTGCGATCGATGAAACAAATAGCTCTGATTCTTCCGGTATTATGGATGATGAAGATGAAGATGAAGATGAACAACCGGAATTAATAGATGATAGTGTACCCAAAGAGGAATTGGAAATAGAGGAATTAACGGTTTACAACAATAAGCCAATTGCGCCTTTCCGTGGCGTGAATTATATCTATCATCCATTTAATTACCTTTCGGACTCTTTTGGGCGGGAGTATACGGATGAAATGCGAAAGCTGGAGTTAACGCGTATTCAAAAAATGCAACCGAAAATTTTGCGTTCTTACTACGGTTCGTCTTTATCGTGGGACGCCGAAAAACAACGATTTGATTTTAATAGTGCGGATATGCAGCAATTTTATCGGTTTTGCAGAGATATGGCTACGGCAAATTCGGAAATTGGTATTTTTGCTACCTGGGATCTTAAAGGCTTAATTAAGGAAGATGACGGTTGGGCCGGCAATAAATCGTTGCTTTCTCCGGGTTTGTGTGTGCCAGACGATCTTGAAGCTTCTGTTAAAAGGTTCCGCAATTTTATGAAAGATTCTGTATTGGCGTTTAAAGCAAATGGTGTTAACAATATTAAGTATATGTTTGCTTTTACAGAGTGTAACAACACTTTTGTGACAAAATGGGACAGCACGGTATATGAGCAACGGCAATTTGATAAACTTTTGCCAATTTATGATAAAGCAATTAGGGCGTTAGACGGCGGTTTAAAAGACGCCGGTATGCGTCAGCAGTTTAAAATTGTTGCCCCGTGTGATGCTTGCAACGGTGATTACGATGAATTTGGATATTCCATGATGGTTCGGTATACAATCGAACATTTAAAAAACCAGGTAGATATCATTGGTTCTCATTTGTCTTATATCAGAAATTCCGAAGATTTCACCAAAGATGTTTATAACGAGCTTGCAACAGAAGTTTCGTTAAAGGCTATTAGCGAGCCCAAAGCGGCAAGCATGGAATATTGGGTAGATGAAACCAATGTTAATACCACAGATGGCAGCAAAAGTACAGCCCTTAGAATGGCGGTATCTAAGCAAAGCTGGAAGGGAACGGCTTTGGGTGCGGCAGCAGCTGGCTATATGGAAAACGGCGTTTCAAGTTTCTTTCTTTGGTCTTTATCAGACCAAGCCTTTGGTGGTATCAGCAATGGGGTAGAGTGGGCAAATGGTTTGCAGCTGGTTGGCTTTTTGCCATCGCTTATGGTTGATTCGGTTCCTTACAATTCCTGGTATGCAGCCGCGTTGCTTTCAAAATATTTGGGGGCGGGCACATCCTATTCTTGTGATCAAAACCTGGCGATGTATGGCTCTTGTGTAAAGCGGGATGACGGTGAATTTACAGTGGCTGTTACCAATTACAATTTTACAGAGACCATTTTAAAGCTTAGTTTTGCCGAATCGTTAAAAGGTAAAACATTGTATCGACATGTATACGATCCGAACACAATTAAAGCAACCTCACAAGCAATTGTACCACGTGTTTCGGGGGTTGCCAAAAATGTAACCTCCGGATTTTACGATACTATTCCGGCCGGTGCGGTTGTTATTTATACAACGGTTAAGGATTAAATGGGCAAAAATATTTGTTGGTATTATTAGAAGGTTGGACCGCCTTCAAAATAATAAATTTAATCAAAAGGAGAATAAAAATGAAAAAATTATTGGCAGTTTTATTGGCGCTAACTTTAAGCTGTAGTTTTATGCTATCGGTTTCAGCTCAAGGTGATGGTTCTGCCTCTGCAGGAAATTCATTTGAGGAGAGCGTTAAAGCTGAAAATTGGAAAATGACTACCGACGCATCATGGGCTTATGTTAAATCTGCAACAGAAAAAAAATGTTGCGGAACCAATTCTATTGTGGCAAATACCGCATGGCAATGGATGTATGCAGAGTTTTCGGTTAAGAAAAATACAAACTACTCTTTAAGCTATGCCTATTATTATCAGGGTGATAAAACTGGAGTGCTTGTTACTACCGGTGCCTGCACTGCGGTAGCAGAAAATGGTGATAATACAACATTCACAAAAAGTATGTTGGATCGTAGAAGCATTTACGCAGGTGTTGCTTCTGAGAAAAGTTTGCTTCAGCAAAAAGAAAAATGGACAACTGTTTCTTTGGCTTTTAACAGTGGTGATCATGAAAAGGTATATTTGGCTATTAAGAGTCAAACAGCGCCGATTTATTATGACGACTTTTTGTTAAAAGAAATTCAGTACGACCCGAATGTTGCGTGCCAGTGGAATATTAGACCGGCATATCCAGGTGATAGTGGGTTGAATGGCAGTCCGACAGTTAAGGATGTAAGGACAACGGTTTATAGCGGAATTTCCAGTGTTCAACTGCAGGTATCCGGTAACCAGTTTTCTACAAAGTTCCCGGTGGAGCCAAACACAGATTACTGTTTAAGCTTTTTCTACTATTCACAGGCAGCTAGCACTGCCAAAGGCATTACTTCTGCAGGCATTATTAAACCTGGCACCAATTTGCAGCTTGAAGCCAATCGAATTGTTTGGAGCAGCAGTGCTGTACCTGTACCCGAGGATAGCCAAGAAAACATGTTAGATGCCGTTGAGACATGGCAAAAAGTTACATTCAATTTTAATTCTGGTAATAACAGTGAATTAGAGTTGGCAATGTTATGCTGGACCTATACAAATTACATTGACAATGTTACATTAATGAAAGCGCAACAAAAAAAGTGTTCGGACTCCCGTACAATTGATTTTGAAAATGCTTTACAGGAATATGTGCCATTTTCTTCTTTAGATGCGTTTGAAACACATAATGTGGTTGATGAAGCCGGCGAAGCCACAACAGCTTTACGTTTAAGCAAAACAGATGCTGCCAAGAATTTAGCAACAGATGACCTGACTTTTTCTGTGCAGCCTAATACCAACTACAAATTCTCCTACAGCTATAAATTTATTTCGTCGCCTTTTGAAGGCTTAGAGGCAAATTTAGTAAATGCTGGTTCAACCGCGCTTCAACTAAAAGCCGATTTTACTGGGAAAGAGGCCGGTAAGTGGTACACCGTTACGGGCACCTTTGCTACCGCAGAAGGCTGCACAGCATTGGGCTTGCAAATTCCAAGTGGCCCGGGTAGTGCCTATTTAGATAACTTTAAGCTGGAACTTAATAACGAAAATGCGCCTGTTACCGGCATGAATAAAGATGGTAAGGGCGACAGTAACGCGCCGGCTGCTTCTATTCGTTCAACAGACGGTGGATTGCGCATTAAGAGTGTGATTAAAGGCAGCTTGGTAAGCCAGGATAGCATTACAAAATTTGGTTATGTTGTAACTTCCAATGCACTTTTAAACGCAAATAAAGAGCTTGCAGACCTGTACGTGGACAATAAAATTAAAAATGTAAACGCCTTGGCCTATGGTGGCGAGCAGGTTTATCAAATTGTTGATACAGAAATTAATGGTGAGGCTTTTAAAGAGTTTGGTTGTGTGCTAACAAACATTAAGGTTAATAATTATGCTACCGATTTTGTAATTCGGGCCTTTGCTATTGATAAAAACGGTGTGTGCTCTTACGGACAAAGTGCAACGCTTTCCATGTATGATGTAGTATATGCTATTGATTGTGCCGATACTGTTAACGATTCTGATAAGGCCGCCGCACAACAGATTATTGACAGTGCCGCTAAGGCTGCAAATGCAAAAACTTATGCCGCATGGTTAAGTGAAAACGGCTATACTGCCGGTAAAAACCTAATCACTGCCGGTACAAACGCTTAATTTGAAAGGGGAAAGCAAAATTGAAAAAAGATTATATTACACCGAATATTAAGTTAGAGGTTATAGAAAGTGAGCCCATTTTGTCTTCGGCAACAGACGGGCCCGATTTAAATGTAGAAGACCTGTTCTAAGGAATAAGACAATAAGGTTCGATTGTCTTATCTAAAATAATGTGATAAATTAAAAAGTTATACCTGCATATTCTCCCATATGCGTTCGCCCGCAGCTTAGCTGTTGTGGTACTTGTGGTGTTGCGGGGATTTCTCCCTATCCCTGCAACACCTTTTTTTTACAACTAAAGCACAATAAAACAATTGGGGTTTAAAAATTAATTAGTTGATTATAAAGAGATATTCATAGGTGAAATTTATGAAAAAAATACTTGCGGCAGTGCTGGCCTTGGCCTTGGTGTTGGGCGTTACGGCAACTGCTTTTGCCAATAATGCGGAGCTTGAAATTGATGTTGAAGACCTTCTTATAAATTCGGGTGAAATGCCTGAACCGGGCAAGTATCAAGTTCCTGTAAATTACCAAAACGAAACGGTTCGTGTTGTTGGTGCTAACGGTTTTAATTTAAGCAAGGCCACTGTTGGAAAATCGGTAGAGTTTATATTGGAAAAATCTAACGATGTTACGGCATCTGTGTTTTATAAAGGGAAAGAAATTGAGCCGAATGAAAGCGGCGTTTATAGAATAGAAAAAATTGCTTTTCTCGAAAGCATTAATATTACCACTAAAGGCCAATCAAAAGATCAAGATCACCTGCCGGGTAAAACGGCTGACGATAAAGACTTAACCTGTTATAATCCTGAGGTGTACAGCCAAAAATTTTACAATGGTAATGTAGTGTATCAAGAGGCTGTTATGTTCAGCAAAAGTAAAGACGATAAATCTCTTTATCCAAACTGGGATCAAACTACAAAAAAGTTGCTTTACCCGGTAGATGATGTTATTTCGGTGCGCAGCAACGATTTAAAAACCTTTTATGTAAAGGATGTTGACTATAAAGTTAATGATGACGGCACGCTAACTTGGTTAGAAGGCAGTCAAATTCCGTTATATACAGGAAGATTTATTCTTTCTACCAAAGAACCCTCTCCGGATACACCGCCGGATATGACTTCCTCGAACACCTCTGTTACCAAGTTTTACGGGTTAGACCCTGACAAAAGTCAAGAAGAGCAGGAATGGGGCTTAAACCTTTTAAATGATGAGCAACACGAAAAATTCACTGTTTATATAACCTACCGTCACACAAGGACTTGGGACGGAATCAATTATGTTGCCGGGCTTAAAAGGCAGGGGAATAAAATTGCAAAGTTCCATGATAAAATAGTTACCGGACAGGATATTAATATTTTAGTATATGGCGATTCGGTTGCAACCGGTGCTGCATCTTCTGGGCGGAATGCTGGTTATGATTCTTTAACAGAAAAAGAAAGTGGTGATGGTACCCTTACTTATACTTGGAAAGCTAAGACTACCGGTGTTGCAGAGCCGTATGCACCAACTTTTTTTGAGCAGGCTACCCAAGCAATCGTTGAAAAGTACAAAAAAAACAATATAATTAATTATTATAATATTGCTCAGGGTGGAAAGTGTTCTTGT
>ENA-UERK01003153-UERK01003153.1-human-gut-metagenome-genome-assembly--contig:-NODE-3153-length-10207-cov-6.243534_pt1 | contig 10207 bp, 8 predicted proteins | sample MGYA00242957_ERZ507957 | MGnify/ENA primary metagenome ERZ507957 (study PRJEB26167, sample SAMN06115538) | human gut metagenome | host: Homo sapiens | place: China:Heilongjiang | collected 2015-11-06... | reverse complement strand
GACCTCGTAAATGCGTCATTTACACTTGCTAAACACGTCATTTACGAGGTCTAAGTGCCTCACTTTTTTGTAACAACTGAGAGATAGTTGTAATCTTGTTGTTGAAGGTTTCAGAACTTCTTGAAATGGAGACGTAGCGTCTTTGAGCGTAGCACCATTCTGCCGCCTGTAAGCTTCTCTTTGGCAAAGCCTTCTTCAAGGTTGTTTATGCCGTAAGGGGCCAGCAGGGTGGGGTCGTCGATGGGGTGGTCGCCGCCGTTGTCGCCTTTGTCCTCATGCCAGTTGTCCTTATAAGGAGTGCTGGTTATTATGCTGTCGCCTGTCTGGCGGAAGCGTAAATAATAACCATGAATGCCTTCTTTGTCGGTGTCGCGCACGCTTAAGAGCTTATATTGCACGCCCCAGAACACGCGCTTTCCTGACATGTCGAGCGTGTTGCCAGTTGCCAGCGTGTCCACTTGTTCAAGATGCCAGAACCCGTCAAAGTTGCCGTTGTCGCTGGTTTCTATCGTGCATGATGTCATGGCCGCAATCATGGTTGCGCCAATGGCTGTATATATCGCTTTTTTCATTATTTCTCAATTATACAAGCTATAGAATTTTTCCCTTTCCTTTTCTCTTTTTTCTTATAAACAGTAACGGCTTCAGCCCTTTTTTACCTTTTCGTTTTTCCCTTCCAACGGCGTCAGCTTTTTTTTTACCTTTTTACTTTTTTACCTTTAAAAAGTCCCTTCTTGCAAACCGTTATCTGTCCTCCTGCGTTATGGCCGAGCATAAGGTTGCTGCCGAAGTCCATGCCATAGGCGGCAGTGGCTTGCCAACCGTTGTTGAAGCTGTATGTCGACTCGAGCATGAAGCTCACGTTCTGGTGCGCCTTTGTGAAAGGGTCTGAGTAGGTTCCCCATCCCTTCTGCCATGTGGCGAGGGCGCGATACGACAAGCGGTCGGTGGGTTGTCCGTCAAAGCCTAAGTGGAAGGCCACGAAGCGGTTGTCATATACCATTATCTTCTCGTTGGTGTTATATATAGGCGAGCGGAACAGCGGGTTGCCGATGACCTGTCCCCAGTGTTGCCATCCGGTGTAGGCGCTGTGGTTATAGTAGTCGTCGGTGCCGGCAATGTGGTCGCTGATGTTCTGCGTGCGGTCGTGGTTGTATGGTCCGCTCTGATATTTTGTGAAGAGATACTCGAACACGATGTTTCGCAGCCATGTGCCATACTTGATGTTCATCTCTGCTCCGAGCATCATGTCTTTGAGGCTATACATGAAGTAGCGGCGGTCCTTCCATGTGTTCCACTCCTCGCCTTGGCCGTAGCCGTTATAGTCGAGCAGGAACATCTGGCTGTGGTCCTCGAAGAAATGGTCGGCATACACGCCCAGTCGCCATGTCTCGGAGTTGTAGTTTATTCTCATCACCCAGCTGCCCAAGATGTTGCCCTCCTTGTTGCCATACATTCCGTCTGTGTCGTCTTGTCCTCCGGGAAGAAACGCGTTCCAGAACGCTTTGAGGCCTTTGTTGGTAGGAACGGCAACCATCTCGCCCTGTCCGTTGCGCTGGTATGGTGTGCCGCCAAACTGGGTAGCCATCTCCAGTCCCATCTCCAGGCTCAGCGGATACAGGTCCTCGTCTTTGCCTATGCGCAGGTATCCAGCCTTCGAGTGGTAGAGCACGTTGTCGGCGTAGCGGCTCTGCTTATGCGTGAAGTCGTGCTGCCACGAGTCGTCTGTCATCATGCCGTAGGCAATGTGTCCTTTTAGCTGCACCCATCCGTTGAGCAACGGGACGGTCCAATAGCGTGGCAGAGCCAGCCTGACCTGTGGCACGGGGCGCGCGTTTATGCCAAGGGTCTGTGAGCCCGAGCTCAGACGGTTGTTTTTCAGCTCCATGTCCCACTCCTTGCTGCCCACGGTCAGCGTGCCGTGCAGCCATCGTCCTTCCACATAGGCTTGCTGCACGATGAAATGGCTTGTGTAGTGGAGCGGTGCCACGATGTCCAGCCCGTAGCCCAGTCCCCAGCGGCGCAGCGAGTCGGTGTGCAGCGGTCGCTCAATGGCTGCCCTTATGTAACCGTTGGTCTTGTCGAGCGAACTGAGACCGTGCCTGTTGGCGTTGAGCCACAGCGGTGTCTTTCCTTTCGACACCGATGCCTGCATCTCTACCTTGTAGGCAATGTTTTTGGTCGGCTCCGCCTTTATCAGCGAGTCGCTGTCGTGCCAGTCGGCCTGTGCCATTATTGATGGTGTGGCCAGCAAGAGCATGGCTGTTATTGAAGTTATCTTCATGATAATGAAATTCAGTTTTTTTTCCTTTAAACGTCTGTTAGTTCTTTAAATAACGTTCGCGCGTGGGTTTTATTGCGTTATGGCCATTGATGATGTAGGGATTTTCCACCCCTATATAGGGAAAATCCTTTTGCAAGCTTCTTTTTAGTTGCTACCTTTGCATCAGAGAAAAGAAAACAACAGTAAAGAACAAGTTTAAAGATATAAGATTATGAAAAAGTTTATATTCGCCCTTATAGCAATGGTCATGATGACCGTGTCGGCAACTGCTATGAGTTATGAGCAGGCCCGTCAGCAGGCGCTGTTCCTCACCGACAAGATGGCGTATGAACTTAACCTCACCGACGAGCAGTATGAGGCAGCATACGAGATAAACCTCGACTACCTGATGGGGGTGCGCACCGTCGATGACCTGTATGGTCCCTATTGGGAGCGTCGTAACCTCGACCTCAGCTACATCCTGCTGTCGTGGCAGTATCGTGCTTTCTGTGACGCCGCCTATTTCTATCGTCCGCTCTACTGGAACGCAGGCTATTGGCATTTCGGCGTTTATGCCCGCTACCCGTATCGCGACTATTTCTTCTTTGGCCGTCCCACCGTTTACATAGAGTATCGTGGCGGTCACAGCTGGCACATGAACGGTGGTCGCTCATGGTATCGCGACCGTCGCATCTGTCCGCCGCATCATAACAACTATTTCGGAATGCGCGACGGTTTCCGTCGTGGCGATTTCGGCAACGGCTATAGCGGCAACCCCAGCAGCCGCACCCAGTTCGGCACAGCCCAGCGCCCGCCGATGATGAACAACGGAACCATGTCGTTCGGCAACGCTAACCGCAACAACAGCTCGTTCGGCAACGCCAACCGCAACAACAGCTCGTTCGGCAACGCTAACCGCAACAACAGCTCGTTCGGCAACGCCAACCGTAACAACAGCTCGTTCGGCAACGCCAACCGTAACAATTCGTTCGGCAATGGCAACGTTAACGGTAACAACGCTCAGTTTGGTTCAGGTCGCCGCTCCTCAGCTTCTTCTCGTGGCAACAGCGCTTTTGGCAGCAATGGTCGCGAGAGCAGCACCCGCAGCACCGTCGGCAACTCGCAGAGCACCTTTGGCAGCAGACGCTCAGGCTCAACGACAAGCACGCCCCGCAACACGTTCTCACCCAGTCGTAGCGAGGGTAGCTCATCGTCATCAGGCTCAAGCTTCGGCTTAGGTCGTCGCTCTTCATCTTCGTTTGGTGGCGGACGCGGTAGCTCTTCGTTCGGAAGCAGCAGTCGTCCAAGCGCCCCCAGCGTAGCCCCAAGCCGCGGCAATAGTTCGTTCGGCGGTGGCCATAGTGGTGGCAGCTCATTCGGTGGTGGCCGTAGCGGTGGAAGCTCGTTCGGTGGTGGCCGTAGCGGTGGAAGCTCATTCGGCGGCGGCAACCACGGTGGTGGCGGTCATGGCTCGTTTGGCAGCCGAAGATGATGAGAGTGAAGAGCTTGTTAAGTGAAGAGCTTGTTAAGTGAAGAGTGAAGAGTGAAGAATTCTATAGCTTAAACTTTTGAGTCAAAGAGCTAATTTCATTATACATTAGATAAAAAGGATTATAAAAGAAATATTATTGGTCTATTTGGTTTCTCACGATTTGCAAGGGATAAGTGCTCCTGAGCAAGTCGTGAGATTTTTTTTACCGTCACTAAGCCATCTGTTTCAAAGCTCCAACACGCGCACCTCAGCGTTTTTCATCGGCACAATCTTGTTTGTGGGCTTGTCATAATAGACGCTTTGTATGGCTTTGTTAATGATGCCGTGGCCCACGGCCAAGACCGTCTTTCCGGGATAGCTGCGGCGTATGAACTCGATGAAACGAGCCGCACGCGCTTTCAGGTCGTCCATCGTCTCAATGTCGTCAGGCCATGGCTCTCCTTTCAGGTCGGGTATGAAACGCCCTGTGAAACCTCCCCAGTCGCGCTCGCGCAGCAGAGGCGTGGTCACAACAGGCGCTTTGTGGGGTAGGGCTATGATGTGGCAAGTGTCGATGGCGCGTTTGAGATCGCTCGACACGAAAGCGTCGATCTGCCTGTCTGCCATCTCCTTCGCCACCACCTCAGCCTGTTCGCGTCCGTGGGTTGTGAGCTGTCCTTGAGTCTGTCCTTGCATTATCTGGTTCACGTTGTCCACCGTTTCGCCGTGGCGCGTGAGCAAAAGGGTTGTATGTGTCATTGCTTGTTTTCTTTCTTTTTTTTATTTTCTTTGTTCCTTTTCTTTTTTTCCGACTGCAAAAGTAATGATAATTCGCGATTTTTTGATAATTTTGCCAATGTAAGTTTTGCTTACGAAACAGAAACAATTCTATCCCCAACAAACACCTTTTCATTATGGACAATCTGTTGCTTAGCGCAGCCATTGGCGACATCGCAGGAAGCGCATACGAGTTTAATGCTACAAAGAAAGAGGAAGACGTGGTGTTCTTCCATCCGAAAGCCAAGTATACCGACGACACGGTCTGCACCTTCGCCTGTGCCGAGGCGCTGCTCCGCGACCTCAACATGGGCGACAACCTGCACACACGTTGCCGCCAGCACCCGTGGGCAGGCTATGGAGGCAACTTCATGAGATGGGTCAGCTCGTCAAGCCCTCAACCCTACAACAGCTTCGGCAACGGCAGCGCCATGCGCTGTTCGGCGGCAGGATGGCTGGCAGAGAGCGAGGCCGAGTGTGTGAGCATGGCATCTCTCACCGCCATGCCCACCCACAACCACCACGAGGGCATAAAAGGAGCGGTGGCGACAGCCCTCACCGTCTTTTTCTTAAAGACAGGACGTGGTGCCGACTATGTGAAAGAGAATGTGCTTCAACGTTATTATCCCGAGTGGGCATCGCTCTCTTACGATGACATAAAGCCGCGCTACACCTTTGACGAGACGTGCCAAAAGACCGTGCCCGCGGCCCTCATCTGCCTTCTTTCTTCTTACGGCTATGTCGACTGTCTGCGCCGTTGCATAGCTCTTGGCGGCGATGCCGACACGCTCTGTGCCATTGCCGGCCCCATGGCCTATGCCATGTATCGCGAGATGCCTGCCGCATTGGTCGATGCCGCTCTCGACATGTTGCCCGAATGGATGTTGAAGGTCAATGCCGAGTTTGACCGCGAGTGTGGGCGTCATCTCATCATACGCGAAAAACGGTTGCCGCTGCCCGCCTTCTTCACAAGAAAGGTTAAGGGACAGATGCGCACGCTTGTCGACATGCTTGCCGCTCTGAACGCGCGACAGGGCTTCTCCTCGCCCGATGAGGCTTACAACGCGCTCATGGAGATCTTGGAGATGGCTCGCATGGGCGGCGATGAGGTGGCGTTCAACTGTAGCTTGCGTGCCATGTGGTGCTACGCCAAAGAGTGTTTCCGCGATGGCCATTTCGACATAGACCTCTTGCGCGAACGTCTCTCGCCCGTGGGCTATCATGGCGTGTATGGTGCTTACCGCGACTATGTGGTCGACAAGACCATCCGCCTGGTGGCTTATCTCAACGAGTTCAGGCGTTACACCAGTGCCGATGACCTGTGCAACGATTTCTTCAAAGCCTCTGGTGGCGTGAACCATTGCGGTCCCAACCCCGAAGACTATTATTTCGCTTTTAGCCCCGACGTGAAAGAGACGTTCCGCCGATACCTGCAACGCTTCTGGCCGGAGCTGGCGCCCACAGGACAGCTCGACGGCAACCTGTTGCGCGAGTTTATGTATCGCCGTCATGAGCGCGGCGTGCGCAAGTATGGCTTGGCGGCTGTGCTGCAACGCAACTTCCGCGACGAGGATGTAAGTTGTGGCGTTACGGTGAAGAAAGCCTGGCGTGGCGGAGCTGCCCCCACCTACATGTACGGCAAAAACGTGTGGGGCAGAGACCCGCGCTACCCTGACCGTCATTACGTCAAGGCATGTGTGGCAAGACCTTATGGCGCCAATGAGGTACAAGACATGTATGAGTATCAGCTTGTTAGCTCCATTCTTAAGGAAGACAAACATTATGTTGAGACAGGCAATTGCTTTGTGCCGCTCGAAGACACCACCTTGCCCGTGTTCATCTGCTATGGAGGCATGATGCTCTTCGACACCCAAGAAGAGAAAAACAAGTTTATATGGAGCATGCTCGACGACTGGCGCAAGGCAAACAACGGGGGAGACGAGTGATGGGTGTAAGCATTTTCGGACATGAAATAAGCGTCAAAACCACCGACTGCTGTCATGGCGACACACCCGGATCAAGGGTGCCGCCCGCCGTAAACCTCTTTGTCAAGGTCACCGATGGTTGCAACGCCCGTTGCCTGTTCTGCTCCAACGCTGGCGCTCCTCACACCACGGGGCCGTTTGACACGGCGAAGCTCTTCAGCGTGGTTGATGAGCTGCAACGCAACCGCATCATCATCAACCGCTTCAACATAACGGGTGGCGAGCCTGCTGTGGTAGCGCCGCTGGTGGAGGAGCTGCTTCAGGAGCTGTCGAAAAGCCAGTATGACGACATCCATGTTCACCTTAACACCAACGGACTGCTGCCGTCGTCGCAACGTCTCATGCAGCACCCTCGCCTCGATTCTGTCTCCATGTCGCTCCACCACTACGACCGCCAACGGCTGTCAGAGCTATATGGCACGGAGATTCTGCCGTCGGCGCTTCGCTTCGAGGGCATTGACATGATGAAGCTCAACGCCAGCTGTAACCTTGTGCGCGGATATGTCGACTCCACCGCCGAGGCTCATCACATGATGAACTTCTGCCTCGACCTTGGCATCACACGCCTCGGCTTTGTGGCTCTTATGGATGTTAACGCCTATTGTCATGAGCGGTTCGTTCCTCTCTCTGCCTTGCAGCTCGACACCATACCTCATTGCTATTTTACCGAGAGCCGCAACCGTGGGCGCAACTGCTGTTGCAGCAATTATCTCTACAACCGCAATCTGCGGGTGCTCGACATCTACATGCGCCATTATGCCAACCGCGCCTACTGTGAGTCGTCGCTGCTCTTCGACGGCAAGCATCTGAGGCAGGGGTTCGGGAACGATAACATTATTTTCTGACTGAAGGTTTTCAAAAGCATAAGGAACGAATGAAGACAAACGACAACATAGCAGCGCTGTTTGAGCAACGCAAGCATCAGCCACAATGGAACACCTCCTATCCGTTGCGTCCTGACCATTGGGCACGCTACCGATTGGGCGGGGACGAGCTGTCTTTCGACGGCAAGCAACCCTTCGTTGGCAAGCAGGTTTTGCCTTTCGACGGCGAGCAAGAGCTGTCGATGTATGTCCACGTTCCTTTCTGCAAACGGCTGTGCTCGTTTTGCGAATACACGCGCATGTTGCTGCCCGATGAGGCCACGCAAACCCATTATGTGGAAGTGTTGCGGAGCGACATAACACGTTTCCGTGAGCAGACGGGAACCTTTCGTCTTGCGGGCTTCGACATCGGCGGCGGCACCCCCATGGCTCTGTCTGACCATGCTTTTGGTTTGCTCCTCAACGTCTATGATGAGGCAGTAGACGGCCTGCTGCTTGCTGCCGATTATGAGCCGAGCATAGAAGGCACGTTCGCTTCTGTGTCGCGTCAGAAGTTGGAGCGTGCAGCGGCAAGTGGTGTGCGGCGCCTGTCGCTTGGCTTGCAGACCACCAGTGGCGATGTGTTGTGCCGTCAGAACCGTGCTGTGGAGAGCGTCGCTTCTATGGCGCGTGTGCTCGACATGGCTGTCGCTTGCGGCATGTCAAAGGTTAATGTTGACCTTATGTATGGCTTGCCGGGGCAAACCCAGGCGAGCATTGCTGCCGACATCAGCATCCTTGGCACGCTTCGCCCCCAACAGGTCACGCTCTATGAGCTTCGCACCAACATGATAGCATGTAAGGCGTTGCCGTCAAAAGACGTCCTTTATGCCCAATACGCCCAACTGTTCGAGGCTCTCACCGCCATGGGCTATCATGCGCGGTTTGGGCAAAACACCTTCTCTCTGTCGCCCGTCGACGGCGGCGTGTCGTCCTACCTCCGCAGCCGCATGCTTCACGGCACCTCCTATCGTGGCTTCGGCGTGTCGGCGCAGAGCATGAGTAGGCGTGGTGTGGCTTACAACGTGGGCAAGTCGGCCTCTGCTGACAGTCTAAAGAAAATCCTGCCCGGCAACAGTTATGCCGAGCAGGATGTGTATCTTCTTCCACCAGCCGAGTGGGTTTCCAAGTATGTGTCCATTGCCGCCTATAACGGTGCGTTCTCCTTACGTCGAATAGAAGAGGCGGTAGGAAAAGAAGCCATGCGTCCGTACCTCGATGTCCTTCGTTTCTGTCTTGCCGAGAACCTCATGACCGTCGACGACGCCAACAATTGGGTACGCATCACCCCTCACGGCTTCAAACACTATGGCGCCGTCTTCTCCCTCTTCACTTAAACCCAAAACGGATTTCCCCATTTCCCGTTTCCCTCTTTTCCGGCGTCAGCTTTTTTTACCTTTTTACCTTTTTACTTTTTTACCTTTAAAAAATTCTTTTTTCGTACTGTTCTTTTATAACCCCGTCCGCCCACGAATAATAGTCGGCAAAGGCTTTATACACGTCTTTCTTGTTGCCGTCTTTCTTGTTGCCGTCTTTCTCGTTGCCTTCTTTCTCGTTGCGCAGATCGTTTACAAGCGCCGTTCCCTTATCCATCAGTTCGTCTTCAATCGGCCGGATGAGTTGCAGAATGCCGTTCCCCTTACGGTTCACAAGCTGAGCCACGTCGATGTAGCTTGAGCGCGTCTTCGTGCGAAGCGGGAACAGTCGTTCTTTCAGCTTCAGGCCATATCGGCATAATGCGCTGCCTCCCGTGGTGCCACGCCCTACGGTCTCTGGCAGCTTGTCGTTGGGCAGCAAGACCAGCGGCATGGCCACCGTTGCGAGTGGAGAGCCGATGATGGTCCAAGCCACGGTGTGCGACGGGTCTTCGTCCTTGCTCACCCCTTCAATGAGCTGAGCGCAGGAGGTGCTGAAGCGCGGAATGAAGTCAACAAAATTGGCAAACCTCGGCACGGTGTTGTCCTCAGGTGCGAGGTCAAGGATGTTGACGTTCGTCAGTCCGTGGGTCAGAATGCGCGGCACGGTGCGTATAAGGCTTGGCGCATCGAAGCATCCGGCAAAGGCCTGTTGCGTCATAAACTTGTTGATGGCGAGGTAACGCTCTGTGCCGAGGTCCATGGTGCGGTCGCCACTGTAGGCGTGGTTGGTGCGTATAAGGAACCCGTAAGGAGCCACGTTAGGGTCGTTGGCGTCAAACTTTGTCCATCTGTGAAGCCCCACCTCATAGTAGGCGCAACCTCCTTGCGCGTCGATCACGCCAAAGTTGGCGTTGTTGTTACGCAGCGACGTGGTGTCGAGCAGCGCCTCAAAATCTTTCAGCGTGGCGCATAGGGCCAGCGCCTGGCGCATGAGCATGCCCTCGGTCTCGACCTCAAACTCGGTGTCGCCGTTAAGGTTATAGGCAGCGGTGTTCATTATGGCAAAGCCAGCCTCGTTATGGCCAGACCATATCTCGGTGTTGGCCGAATCTTTTGCTGCCGCCACCCCCATGAAGCGGTAACGCTCGCCTTTCACCGTGACCATGCAGTTGTCGAGGTTTCCTGTGTCGCGGTTCTTGAAAATCATTGGCCGTCCGCTCTTTGTTGCCTTGCCAGAGACGATGAACGATGTGCAGGCCAGCGACGGGAGAACAGACAGAACACACAGCGTTGCTGTGGCTATGATGTGGTGCATTGATAATTTCATGATGTTGCCTTTTTAGAATGATTTAATTTCAGATGTTGCAAAATTACGTTTTTTTTATAATATATTATCCTGCTTTTTCGCTTTTTATGGTAATTTTGCAACGAAAAGAACGATGCTTGTTGCATCTTTAAAAAAATAGAATAAGGTATTGGAAAAAGAGAGT
>ENA-UERK01003146-UERK01003146.1-human-gut-metagenome-genome-assembly--contig:-NODE-3146-length-10224-cov-6.683749_pt1 | contig 10224 bp, 10 predicted proteins | sample MGYA00242957_ERZ507957 | MGnify/ENA primary metagenome ERZ507957 (study PRJEB26167, sample SAMN06115538) | human gut metagenome | host: Homo sapiens | place: China:Heilongjiang | collected 2015-11-06... | reverse complement strand
GGTCGAGAATTTAAGACCTACTTTTAACAAAGCGATTACAGGTAGTGCGTCGGCGCTGTCCTCTTTTAATGCAAAAGCGGGTGCTCTCGAACAAACCATTGCGGACATTGAGGACGAAATGGCGGCACTTGCAACAAAAAGAGTTCCGACGGAGGGATATCAAGAGGCGTGCAAGTCAGTTGAAAAGTATGAGGAAAAGCTGGCGGCTTTGGAAGCAAGACAAGAAAAGCTCGCAAATCGTGGAGTGAGTGAAAATTCTTCCCAATGGAAGAATTTAACAAGTGATATCAATCTCGTATATGACAAATTAGAGCGAGCGGTTGAAGCAAAACAACATTTTGAAGAATCAGGAAACACCCACACATTAGGTTCTGAGACAACACAGTATGCACAGCTTTCAGCCTCTCTTGAAAGAGCAAAAGAAAAACTATCAGATATGCAAGGAGGCTCGCAACAGACATCAAGCACATTAAAAAGAATGGCACAGGGGGCGAAATCCGTAGCTTCACGTCTTGGTAAAGCGGCTGCAACAGTCGGCGGTAAATTGCTCTCAGGAGTAAAATCGGTTGCTTCCAACATAGCAAAATCGGTGCTCCACAGCAGCAAGCTCAAAGGTGGATTTGACAGAGCTTTATCTTCGATAAAGCGCATCGCGCCTGCATTGTTGGTAGCAGAGGGTGTTATGGGTATTCTCCGTAAAGCTGTAAGTGCGTATATGGAAGAAAACGAAAGCCTTAAAAGCACCCTTAACGCTTGCTGGAGCGGTATCGGTCAGATACTCGGACCCATTATTACTAAGATGGTAAATCTGCTTGCTCAAGGTGTGGCTTATGTCCTTAAATTCCTGAGCTTGTTTGGGATAATGGGTAAGACAACATCAAAGTCAATTGACTCAAGTACATCGAAAGCGAAGAAAGCGACCAAAGAGCTTAAAGGTCAGCTTGCTTCATTTGATGAAATAAACAAGTTAAGCGATAACAGTTCCGATTCGGATACAGATTCGGGAACAAACTCTACGGGAGCACTTCCGAGCGTTGAAGTACCTGACTTTGCGAAACTCATTGCCGATCAGCTGAAAAATGGCGATTGGGCAGGAGCGGCAACAACACTTTCCGACAAGGTCAACAGCATAATCAACGGTGTTGACTGGGAGGGCATAGGGGCAAAGGTTGCTTACTATTTCAACGGTGCTTTAACATTTATCGCAACTACCATCGAAAAGATTGACTGGTATAATATCGGAGTAAAACTTGGAAAGTTCCTCAATAAGATAATAACAGGGGTAGACTGGAAAAATCTCGGTGTAATTCTCGGCGCAAAATTTAAAATTGCCATTGAAACGTTAGGTGGATTATTCGCCACTATAGATTGGAAAGGTCTCGGAAAAGCTCTATCTGATTGTTTGATGGGGCTGTGGAATTCTATTGATTGGGCGCAAGCCGGGAAAATGGTTTCCGACGGTATCACCGGGATTTTAGATACAATAAATACGTTCCTCGAAGAAACCGATTGGCAACAGATAGGCGAAGATGTAGCGACATTTATCCGCTCAATCGACTGGAACGGTATATTCGATGGGCTTTGCGAAGGTATTGGTGCCGCACTGGGCGCATTGGGTGCGTTTATTTACGGATTGGTGAAAGATGCATGGGAAAGCGTTGTTGATTGGTGGCATGATGTTGCCTATGAAGACGGCGAATTTACAATGCAAGGTCTACTCGACGGTATATGGCAAAAAATAAAAGATATCGCTAATTGGATCAAGGAACATATTTTTCAACCGTTTATCGACGGCTTCAAAAATGCCTTTGATATCCATAGCCCGTCGAAGGTTATGGAAGAACTGGGCGGATTTATTATTGACGGCTTGTTCAATGGTATTTCTGCCGCATGGACGAACATAAAAACTTTCTTTGAAGATATGTTCAAGGATGTCAAGGATACGATAACTCAGGCGTGGGACAGAGTGAAAGCAAAGACCAAAGAAGCGTGGGACAACGTTGGTTCAAAGGTTTCTACCGTTGCGGCGAACGTTTATAATTCCGCAAGCACCAAATTCAGTAGCTTGAAAACGTCAATACATAATAATGTTGAAAGCATGCGCTCCAAAGTCTCAACCAGCTTTGAGAACATCAAGAGTAATATAACAGGCAAATTGCAAACAGCTTATGACCTCGTGAAAAATAAAAATTGGAAATCTATTGGTACTAATATCTGTACTGGTATTTCTAACGGTCTCAACGAAAAATGGGAGTGGCTGAAAAATAAGGTCGGAAATGTTGCATATTCTTTGCTCACCAAAGCGGAAAACGTTCTTAAAATTCATTCTCCGTCAAGAGTATTTAGAGACAGAGTCGGTCTTAATATCGGTCTCGGTATCGGCGTAGGTGTTGAAAAGTCAACACCGCAGGTAGTTAAGACTGTATCAGGCTTGGCACAGGCAATCTCTGAGGAGGTTAAAGCGGGGGACTATACCGCAAGCATGAGCATTAACACAACTAAGCTAAACGGCGGTTTAAACGAGTTCTCAGACACTGTGGTTGATAGCTTTAACACTCTTATGGATCGCTTGCAAGCAATAGCTGATAGCGTGACATTTACTATGCCGGCGGTTGCTAAAAGTACAGTTGTTCCGTATGCAGTTTCGAGCGGATATTCTGATCTTGTCGGCACCAAAGATAGCTCGGAAGAGGACTTTGGAAAATATATCGCAGTAATTGATCAGCGATTTGTTGAAATCTTGCGTGTCTTACAGTCGCAAGCAAACAGTGATAGAGTTATAAAAATTTATCTTGACGGAAAAGAGATATCTTTTTCTTCAAAAAAACATTCAAGCAGATTTGATTTTGCAACAAACGGAGGTGAGCTGTAATGCCTATTTATACAAAAAATGTTGATACCTCAACAGAAATGCTTTTGATAAAAATGGGTAATAGTTGGTATACCGTTCCGAATGTGCAAAATGCAAAAATTACAGACAGTAAGCTTTGGGGTAACGATGCAGATCGGTCAATGACCGGTGAATTTAAAGGAACGCTCATAGGGTTGTTTCCTAAACTCTCGTTGATCGTAGGTTATCAAACTGCGGCTGAGCGTGCCGAGCTTTCGACTTTGCTCAATCAGGCTGTAACGACTGTACGGGCGTACAATGTCAGCAAGCAAAAGTTCCAGATTGTGCCATTTTACTTTAATGATGTTGAAAACACTATCGGATTTTGGGACAAGCACGGACATTTTGACAGTAGCGGAAAATACATCAGTGATACATTATTTGATGAAATATCATTTAATGTTATCGCTACAAAGAAATCAACGTAGGAGGTGACGCTATGAGCAAAACCGTACAGGAAATAATGGAGGTAATGGGCAAGACTGTTGAAGTGACCATGAAGCTGGAACGTAAAAACGGCAGTTCATACACCCACATAGCCGACATTACCCCGGAAGATATCAATGAAATACGGTATTACTTTGACGGTGCGCTTTATCGCTCCGTGATGCGTTGTCTTGAGGTTAAGCTCAAAGGCGACTGGACAGCAAAAGCAAAAAAAGGCTTGCTGCTTGACAGCCTCAAAATCAAAGCAACACACCCGGAGGGTGACAGCGTAACAATCGGTTACGGCGGGTTTTATATCGCAGAAGCTCCCGAATATGATGCGGCACAAAATCTTACAAGCGTAATTGCTTACGATGAGCTTTATCAGTCTATGCGGCCATATACTGCATCATTGTGGCAAAGCGGTATTACCATTAAAAACTATCTTATTGCTATATTAAATAAGCTCGGTATCAATTACGATGCAAACAGTTTTAATTTAATGGCAAACGCCGACAAGGTGATCACAAGCGAGAAATATCTTGACATTGAGAACGACAGCACCGAAGCGGCTTACACATACCGTGATATTCTTGACGAAATCGCAAAGGCTTCGGGCGTGACGTTTGTGTTCAAAAATTCGCTCGGCGGTGATCCGTTTAAGCTCTATGCAATAAAGCCGACCGAGAGCGGCTATGTGATTGACGAGAGCAACCTCCGCAGTGTGACAATCGGTGCAAAGTACGGACCCGTCAAGGGCGTTGTGCTTTCCCGAGAGCCGCAGGAGGATAATGTCTATTATCCGTCAAACCTTTCGGATTCTCAGACAGCGGTTAAAATATCGAACGTCGAGCTTATTGAGGACTCAAGCAACGACGAATACCGAAAGCAGTTTGCGAAAGGTATTTATGATAACGTTACAGGTACGGAATATTACCTTTATGACCTTGATTCGTTCGGTATCGGCTTTCTTAATTTCGGTGATATATTCACTCTCAAGGTTTGTGAACGCACAGGCGGTATGATCGGTGACGAAAAAGAGTACAAAACAATCTTTATGCGTACCGATATGACCGTCAGCCAAGGAGTAAAAGAAAAGTCGAAGCTTGAAGCGCCGCAGGCTACATCAACGGACTATTCGGCGGCAGAGTCGGCATCTGATAAGCTGCTGAAGAAAGCCATGCTCAAGGTTGACAAACAGAACCAGAGAATCACCGCACTCGTCAAGGAATCTGACGACAAGTATTCCGAATTTACTCAAACCATAAACGGCATTAAGAGTGAAATAATTGATACAAAATCAGGGCTTGAAGCGAAAATCACGGCGACGGCAAAGGCGGCAACAAGCCAATATACGGCGCTGAAGACGGAGGTTAAGGAAAACTATGTGGCGAACAGCACATATAACACATTCGTCAATCAGACCGCCGAAAAGATATCGACGCAAGCAGAGTCAATTAAGAACATTCGGGACGCAGGATACATCACCGAGGAGCGGTGCAATTCGCTCATTGAAGCACAGTCGGACAAAATTACGCTGTCGGTCGAGGAAAATCTTAAAATCGGCACAAGGAATATTCTGCTGAATTCCGAGTGCTTTGCAAGTTTCGCACCGACGAAATATAAAATCGACAAAGCGTTGATATATCCGTCATACCCCGATACATATGTACCGTCGGGGAAATACAGTCAAGTGATTTTTACCGCTGATTCGACAGGCGGAGATACAGGCATAACAAGGGGTATCCGTTTTGTTGAGTCTGATATCCTCGGTCAGAGCACTGTTGATAAGGTCAAGCCGAATACGACATATACATTGTCATTTTGGCTTAAAACAGACGGTGCATTCTCACACCCGGGTAATCTTGTTGCTTCATCTGCGATTTATGCCGGAGAAGGCGTGAAGGTTACTCTTGACACAAATCGTAGTACTGCTCCGGCGCTCACAACCTCGTGGCAGAAATATGTATTGACTTTCAAGATTACAGGCTCAATCAGTAATTTTTATATAATGCTTTTCTTTACAGACTGTTTAGCAAGCACACAATACCGAGTTGACATTTCCTCATTCAAGCTTGAAGAAGGCAACATTGCTACCGATTGGACGCCGTCGGCGGAAGATATAGATCAATCCGTCAAGGCGCAGATATCTATGTGTGTGCAGAAGGACAAGAATAATAAGCTCACATCTGCTATTGCAATTGAGGGTAATATGATTTCTATTAAGTCGAATAATTTTGAACTGGCGGAGGACGGCACAATTACAAAATGTCAGGGTGCGACGATTACGAATGGAATAATTCAATGCGGTGATGGCAGTACGGCCATGATAATAGGACAGGGGGCAATTGTGCATAAGTTTGACGATACAGAAGTCGGCGATATCGGTTTATCCATGAATCAGGACAGTTCAGGCAATATACAATATTACGAAAGAATATCGGGAACAGTCGGAGTTGAGATAAGCGCAGGCGACTATGCCGCGTTTGTCGATAATGAAGGCTTTGTAATTTGTTCACAAGCCAGAAGCAATACAATAAATGTCGGTATTTCATCAACTACCGATTGGTCGTATGCGCCATATTCGTCGGCGTTGAGAAGTATTGTTGAAGCGGATTCAGCTTTAATTGTAACGGCGAACCGAGGAAACAATAACTTATATTTGGAAGGAAACGAAATTGTTATGTGCGGACAACTTACACTTCCACATGCAATTGGTACTGATTCGAGCACATCATATGTATATGTTGTGGCGGATAAAAAAACAGGACAAATCGGTTATTTATCAGCGTAAAGGAGGCACACATGAAAACATCAATCAAACAAATTTTAAACGCCCGTGAGACGCTTTCACGGCTTGCGGGGCGGACATTGCCTGTAAAGCAGAGCTACAGACTGGCAAAGCTCATTAAAGCTGTAAATGACGAGCTGAGCATATATGAGGGTGAGAGGATAAAGCTCTGCGAGAAATACGGTACCTTGAATAAGGAGAAGCGTATCTACGAGTTTGAGGATGAGACGTACAAGAGCTTTGAGACTGATATTAACGTCTTGCAGAGCCAAGAAGTTGAGCTTGACGTCAAACCGATTGATATCAGCGGTCTTGAACTGTCAGCGCAGGATATCATCAATATTGAGCCTTTTATTGAGGTGATCACCGATGATTAACCGAATTACAGTCAGCGAAAAAAGGGGATTGTTTCCCGAATATTCAAGCCTCGGTACGATAGGGGAGAAGAACGCAACGACGCTGTTGTTTCTTCTCCCTTCGTCGTTGCAGGGATACAGCGAAAATATCGTCTGTGAGACCGCACAGGGCAGTTTTAATTACATTGTATCAAACGATACTTTTGACCTGCCGAGCGAGGTTCTGACGGATAATACGTTGAAATTACAGCTTGTTCTCAAAGACGGTGACAAAGTCATATGGAAGTCAATTCCGTACACATTCACCCTCAATCCGACCCTTGACGACAGCGGCGAAAACGTCATTGAAAAGGCAAAATCGGAGCAGAGAGCGACCGACAGGACGGAGCTTGGAAAGGCTCTGAAAGAAGCAACGGGTGAGGACTATGAAGCTGACAATTGGGAAAAATTGATTGAAAATGTCGGAGCACTTATTGTCTTAACTGACGAGAATAAGAGCGCTCTTGAAAACAACAAACACATCAGCTTTCTGTTTGAACGCTCTACGCAACCGCCCTCAATCCTTTATGGCGATTATGCGGTTGCTGATGATGAAGCTTCGGACTATATTGACTCCGACGGTCTTATTATCACACCCTATTTGGAGACGCCTAATGCGTTATATTCCGCAGGCACCAAATTCAGTGAAAAAATCAGCAACGTTGAAATAAATGTATCGGGTGTTGACAATTCGGGATTTAATAAATCAAGCGGCAATACAAGCTCAGTCTTTTGGCTTAGTGGTACGAATGTCAAAAAGATGGTGCTCATGGGCTCTCAAAATATAGCGAACATGGCGTTCCTATTCAGTAATTCTCCCGTGGAAGAACTTACACTCCTTGAAACCGGGGAGAAAAGAGAGGACGTCACTTACAAATACGGTTGGGAGTGGACATTCAACGGCTGTTCAAACCTCAAATATATTTTGGGAACACCCATTGACATAACCCGAAGCAACGGTTCAAGCGGATTTAATATGTTTGCTAAATGCACAAACTTGCGCTATGTCGGGTTCAAGCCAAAAACAATCACCGGAACATTTGATATGGGAGCTTGTTCTCAGCTCACAAGGTCAAACATGGAGGCAATCGTTAATCTTTTAAACGGCTGTCGTGATTGGGTGAATGCCGGAACGGCGTCTTGCACACTAACGTTGAACAGCTCATGTAAAGACGATCTGAAGAATCAGAAATGCCATTGCAACAAGGAAACAGGCGAGTATATCAGCCACAACACCTATCTGCAATATTCTGAGAATGAGCAGAAAAAATACGGCGCCGAGGTAAGTTATATAACGGCATTCACTCACCAAGGTAAGGCATATGACAGTACTAACATCGAAACATGGTACATAGGTAAGGGAGTGACGTTGGCATGGAGTTAATTATTAAAACCGAACAGGGATATATTCAGGTGCTTCCGCCTGACGGATACAAAATCCGCTTGAACGGAGATAATACGCAGAGCTTTTCGGAAATCGACATACCGCTCGGCAACAAGGCTGATATTGAAAAGTACATTGCCGTACCGCTCGATGAACCGGATGAGACGGTCGAAATTTTTCCGATAACGCCGACAGAGGACGAAGAAATCTCAGACAGTGAGGCGTTAGCTATAATAACATCGGGAGGTGTATCAGATGAAACGGTCTGAAGCTATGGCTTATAGAAACAAGGTCGTACAGGGCGAGCAAATCGAAAAGCTCGGCGGAATTACGGAAAAAATCGAACAGTCCGACAAGATAGGCTATGATTGGCATAACTACTATGTCGGCGATAAGCTCGTCAAATCGGTGTACGTCGAGCAGGACAACCCGATCGGCACACAGGACAATCCGTTTACATGGTCGCCCGGCATGCGGCTTATCCAGAATGGATATTACACATATAATGGCAAGAGGTATGTTGCAATTGCCGAGGGTTCGCCTGAAACGATCACAGCGGAATATCTCGTTGAATTTTAAGGAGGTCAAATTATGACACCAACAGGAAACAGACTTATTGACACAATCATATATGTCGCAGGCTCGGCAATCGCATTCAATGTGATTCTGCCGATTTGTGCCGTAATTCTTAAAGCCCTTGGGCTGATGTGAGGTGCGGCATGGATGGAATCATCGCAGCAATCATCACAGGAGTTTTGTCACTTGTCGGAGTTGTGATAAGCAACCTTGCGGCAAATGCCAAAATGTCAAAAGGCCTTGAAAAAGCACAGGCAGTCACGGACACAAAAATTGAAGAGCTCACCCGAGAGGTTAGAGAGCACAATAATTTTGCGAAGCGTGTGCCCGTGCTGGAAGAAAAGGCGAAAGTCGCCGATCACCGAATCAGCGACTTGGAGCATATCAATATCAACAATCAAAATTAAGGAGGAATCATTATGAAAAAAATCAATCTCAAGGGCGTTACGGCTCAGACCTGGGCGAGAACTCTCGTTCTTGTCCTCGCCCTCATCAGCCAGCTTGCTGTTATCCTCGGTAAGAGAAGCGAAGCAATCGACATTGACCAGTGGCAGGAGTATGTAACCTACATATTCACCGTCGGCGCATCAATCGTCGCATGGTGGAAGAACAACAGCTTTACCGACAAGGCACAGGACGCTGATAACGTTTTGAATGGAGGCAATGACAATGGCTAAAAAGGTATATTTATCTCCAAGTTGTCAGTATGACAACGCATACGCCTATGGCAACACAACGGAGGGTGTACAGTGTGTCAAAATCTCTAATGCGTGCAAGGCTGCACTGCAAAGGAGCGGAATATCCGTAATGACACCGACTACAAATTCCCTTGTAGCACGTTGCACCGAATCCGACAGGTGGGGCGCAGACTTACACGTGCCGATCCACACGAACGCCTACAATGGCAAAACAAGCGGAACAAGAGTGTATTATTATAGCGGAAGCGCAAAGGGTAGCAAGGCTGCTAAGGCGATTTTTGACGTTTTGGCACCGTTTACACCCGGCAAGAGTGAGAGCGTGAGTGCAAATAACGGTTTGCTCGAAGTAAATACGCCTGATGCACCGACCGCATATGTTGAGGTGGATTTCCACGATGTACCGTCAATAGCAAAATGGATCACCGAGAACACAACTGCAATCGGCGAGAAAATCGCACAGGGCATTTGTAAATATTTCGGTGTGACATACAAGTCACAGAGCGTATCAAAGCCAGCCACGCAGAGCAAGCCGACAACCGCAGCAGTTAAGTTCGAAGCACCGAACCTCAGCGAATACCTCAAAGAGGGTGACAGAAATCTTGCTGTTTATGCTTACAAACAGCAGCTTGCCTTACTCAAGAAGAAAGGTATCATCGCACAGGGTGTTGACAACAATGAAATCTTCGGCGCAGGCACCCGAACCGCCACAATGCAGGTACAGCGTGCCGCAGGCATAACCGTCGACGGCCTCGCAGGTCCGCAGACAATAAGAGCGTGCTATGTGCTCGCGGCGAAGTGAGTTAACTTGCTTGTAATTTGCCGGTAACTTGCTAACATAAAACTTATCCCCGGATATTACTTCAATAGTGGTAATCCGGGGGCTTTTCTTATTTTTTAGATGAATTTTGAAAAAAACAGTTTCTAATGTAGATTTTTTTAAAAAAATTGGTTAGAAATCGTGTTTTTTTACTTGAATAAATCAAGCTTTCCGTTTACTATTAAACCTAGTAAGGGAAGAGTGCATCTTTTCGTGTACTCTGCTTGATTTTTTTATTTCTAATTTA
>ENA-UERK01003140-UERK01003140.1-human-gut-metagenome-genome-assembly--contig:-NODE-3140-length-10242-cov-5.852336_pt1 | contig 10242 bp, 8 predicted proteins | sample MGYA00242957_ERZ507957 | MGnify/ENA primary metagenome ERZ507957 (study PRJEB26167, sample SAMN06115538) | human gut metagenome | host: Homo sapiens | place: China:Heilongjiang | collected 2015-11-06... | reverse complement strand
AAGCGGGATGGAGTGAGGACTACTTAGATAGGCTGTTGACGGGAAGTTCAATTTGATGCGTCTGCCCTGCGACCGAGGTACATGTGTACCCCGACCGAGGTACGATGACTTTAAGATACGTTTTCACTCTTCATTCTTCATTTCCAGAAGATTTTCTTTCAAAGGCACGAACTTATATCCCTTGTGCTTCAGAGTCTTGATCATCTGCGGCAGACGCTTATAGAACTTGTCGGTGCGTTGTGGCGACGTGCCGAAATGGACCATGAGCAGGTGGCCGTTGAGAGAGTGGTCATGCTCATAAGCCATGAGGCGCTTCATGATGGTGTCGCTTGAGCGATAGTTCTTCATGTCGGGAGTGGTGTAGTCGGCGTTCGTGCCAGTGCCCGGTGTGAAATTGATGATTTGCAGTCCCATCTGCTTCGCCCATGAGCACACTGTAGAGTTGTAATACTCATAAGGCGGTATGAAGAACGGCGCTTTGTCCTTGGTAATGCCAAACTGAGCCAGTGTGGCGTAGCTCTTCATCATGTCGTCAACAAACTGTTGCTTGGTGACGAGCAGCGAGTCGCGGTTGTTCCATGGGGCATAGAGCAGATGTCCATAGCTGTGACTGCCAACATAATGGCCGTCAGCCACAAGACGACGCACCACGTCGGCATGCAGCTCAAAGAAACGTCCTGTGAAGAAGAAGGCACCCTTGATGTCGTTCTTCTTCAGCGTGGCAATGATGTCGTCGGCACCGTCGGCCCACTCGTCGGCTGTGAACACCAGCGATATGTTCTTCTTTGAAGGGTCACTCTTTATTATTCCACCCTCCTGTTCATACACGTTCTTGTCTTCAGCCAAGCCCGTCTGCTCCCGTCCCTCAGCCTCGTATGTAGAGAACGGGAAGGTGAGCGCCGCCGTGCCGTCCATGGTCGGCTCGTTGGTGCTATAGTCGCTCATGTTGTCATGGAACACCACGTCGCCAGGCTGGAACAGCTCATAGTTGTGTGCCTCTGCTGCCCGTGCTCCTGTTGTCAGGCTCACGCCCCGTAGCGAACCGAAGATTGTTGCGTAGACTGGTCCGTCGACCATACCGCCGGTCGTTGTGCCTTTGTTCAGGTACACATAGCCCGAGTGGGGTTGGGTGGGGTAGGTGCCGCCCATAGGCAGCTCCACGATCATGCTTGTGCCCCACGGGTTGCAGCCGAGGAGCCAGTCGCGCAACGCGCCTTCCATCTCCTCGTATGTGCGGTCGCCCGTGAGCTGTCTGTAGAGGATACACTGTGTGAGCATGGCTGTCGTCAGGTTGTTTGAGCACCACACGCCCGGCACGCCCCAGAGGAACGGGTGGTTACGTCCGCGCTCGTATGTGCGTTCTATGCCTGTGCGCAGGTTACGCACAAACTCGTCCTTCAGCCGCTTGTTGTCAGTGAGCTTGGCCACCTGATAGTGGCCCATGTTCATGAACGGATACCATTGATAATGGCGTGCGCTGTCGGCACCCATCCATGGTGTGAACGGCTCCCGTCGGCCATACTCTACAGCCTGTGAGAGATAGCTCTTGTCGCCGGTCTGGCGATACAGTTCCATGGCCCCCAGCTCCATGTCGTCCACCCAGTTGTCTTCCTCATAGATGTAAGGCGACACCACCGACACCGTCTGTGCGTTGCCCGGCTTGTCCACGCCCACCTGATAGGCATCCTTCGCTTTGGCCCCGATTTTTGCTGCAAACTCGGGGTAGAAGGGCTTGAGAATTTGTGAGCCGAGCGCGAAGTCGCTCGCAAACTTGCCCGCTGTGCTTGCTGCTCCCATCGTGGCGTTCATGTATTTGCCACGTTGTTGAGGCTTACCGTCAACAAAATAGACCGGTCGGTCAGCGTTCTTGCCCCATCCATAGTCGGCAGGGTCATAGTTGGGCAGCTTCATGGCCACATGGTCACGGTCGTCAGCAATCTGGTTATACAGCTCACCCTTCTCCGGGTTCATGCGGTCGAGCCATTGCAGTCCCCAGTAGATCTCGTCCACGATGTCAGGAATGTCGTTGCTGCCCGGTGTACCGTCAGCCTTATACTGGTCAGCAAAGGCAGAGGGGTTCTGCATGTAGGCAAACATCATCTGGTAGATGGCGTTTGCCGACGTGGTGGTATATTGCAGCAGGTCGGCGGCGTCGTGCCATCCTCCCCTCACGTCGAGGTGCTGTCCTTCCTTTGTGGGGTGGTTCTTTATTATGCCGTCCTTCTGGTGACAAAAGTCTTTTATGTATGGGTTCCATCCGCACCGTTGCTGTCGCATGTAGCGCAAGGTGAAATCGGCGGTGCCGTGATAGACCTGTCCGTTTATCGGGAACACGTCGGAGCGGCAGTTGCCTACCTTAATATAATAGGAGCCTTGCAGGTCGAGCGTGCTGAAGCACAGACGGAACGTGGCCTTCATGTTGCCGAGCGGTCCCGTGGCTCTGACGTTGTCAGAAGAGAGCACCACCTTGTCGGTGAAAGCATCTCTTATCTCGAACGTCTTCACCTCGGGCGTGTCCTCACACATCATCACAGCCACCTTCGTGGCTTTCGGCAGGTAGCCCAGCTGGTTTATGCGTATCCACTCGCCAGCCTGAGCGTTAGCCACGGCAGAGAGAGCAATGGCCAGCGTGGCCACTGCGTGTTTGAGCTTGTTTGTCATAACGGTCTTGTTGTATTGTTAGGAAAATAGAATGTTTAGGAGAATAGATTTTTATGGTGTTTTATCTCACCCACACGGTGTAATCGGCTTTTCGTGGCTTTGCCTGTGCAGGCTCGTTAAGCGCATAGCCAAGCGCCACATGGCCAATGCCCTCATAATCGCCTGTGATGCCCCATTGTGCGAGGAGCTGCTTGCCCTCTTCCGAAGCGAACACCTCGCGTGCGCGGTGTATCCAGCAGCTGCCCAGTCCCACGGCATGAGCGGCGTTCATGAGGTTGCCCATCACGAGGCTGCCGTCATAGAGATATGTGGGACGGCTGCGGTCGGCAAGCACGAGCAAGATCACGGGTGCGCCGTAGAAGGGGTCAGATGTTACGCCCATGACCTCGGCGTTAAGCTGTGACAGACGGTCGCGCACCGCCTTGTTGGTTATCACCACGATGCGTGGCGACTGCATTCCTCTGCCTGTCGGCGCATATTCGCCAGCTTTCACCACCTCACTTATAAGTTGGTCTGTAGGCATGCGTGACGGGTCAAACGCCCTCACGCTGCGGCGTGTCTCAAGCACGTTAAGAGTTTCGTTCATATTGTTTCCTTTTTATTTATCTCTCGCGAAATTACAAATAAATCTGTAATTCGGCAAGAAAATCTTGCCAGAATGCTTTATTCTGTGTATCTTTGCAAAAGCATTTGGTTCTCCACGCATCGTTGTGGTGCGGAGGAGCTAAGATGGGAATGCAGTGAGAGTCTGCAACTATACCCGTAGCTGTGTGTCCTTTGTATGAGGATAACCGACAGTGTCACTGGACGCAAGACCGTTTCGGACAGGTCTTGCTGAATGTCTGGGAAGACCGTGTTATCTTAAGGACAAAGTCAGAAGACCTGCCACTGCTGTAACGACAACCATGGTGTCTGCGGGATTACGGACACAGAAATCATAAGACATGACATTATTGAAAAGAATCTGCCTGATGACGTGCCTTGTCATCAACCTGCTTGTATGTGCCGTGACGGCCAATGCACAGATCATGCGACAGCATGCCGACTCTACATACCACATCAAAGAGGTGGTGGTGAAGGGCAAGCGTGAGACCACGCCGCAACAGGTCATCTCACGGGCACAGATAGAAGCGCTGCCGTCAAGCTCGGTGGCTGACGCTTTGAAATATCTTGCTGGTGTGCAGATAAAAGACTATGGCGGACTGGGCGGTCAGAAGACCATAAACGTCAGGTCGCTCGGCTCGCAGCATGTGGGCGTATACCTCGATGGCGTGCGCATAACCAATGCGCAGAACGGCACCGTGGATCTCGGCAAGTATTCGTTGACAACCCTGGAGAGCGTGTCGCTCTTCAACGCCAACAAGACGGAGATGCTCATGATGGCTACCGAATATGCTTCGGCGTCGACGGTGTATCTGCGCACGCACAGGCCCGACTCTACGTCGCTCACCGCCTCTTACCAGAACGGATCGTTCGGCACGCACAAGGTGGCGGCGACATGCAGCTACAAGGACTGGGGCTTTATTGACGCTGCCTACACACGCACCAAGGGCAACTATCCCTTCTCCTACCACACGCAATATGAGGACACGACAGGCACGCGGCGCAACTCGGACATAACGATGTTCCGCATCGAGGGCTGCGCCTTCTGGAAGGGCTTGCAGTGGCACACCTATTATTTCAATTCTGTGCGCGGACTGCCGGGCGGAATAGTGCGACGCCTGTCTGACACCTACACCGATGTGGGACGTGAGTGGGACCGCAACTTCTTCTCACAGCTCACCTACCGCGAAGAGTTTGGACGTCTCGGCTTGAGAGGCATCGTGAAATATGCCAACGACTACCTCCACTATCGCTCCGATTATCCTGAAAACATATCGGTGCACAGCAACAACAGGTATCACCAACAAGACGTTTATGGTGCGGCGGCGGCCTCTTTGCGCCTGGGACGCTTCGGGCTGTCGGCATCGACAGACCTCAGATGGTCGGATCTGACAACCGATGTGAAGAAATTTCATTATGTCTACCGCATGGACAGCAAGACATCGCTGTCAGCGTTTTACAGCCATAACGGACTGAACGTCAACCTCAGCGGCCTCTACACCCACGTCAGCGACCACACCTACGGCACGACGAAGCCCCTGAGCAAGATTACATGGAACGCCTTGGCTTCTTACACTACTGGTCCCTGGACGCTGCGCACGTTCTATAAGAGCGTGTTTCGCGCACCGACGCTTAACGACCTCTACTACACGTTGGTGGGAAACCGTAACCTGAAGCCAGAGTATACGAAGCAGTTTGATGTGGGCGTGGTCTACAAGACCGACTGTCTCGACCTGCAAGCCGACTTCTATTATAACCATGTGGAGGACCGCATCGTGTGTCTGCCGCTGAAGGGGTCGTACCAATGGACCATGCTCAACTATGGCTACACGCGCTGCATGGGTGTGGACGTGACGATGAACGCCCACTATAAGGCCCACTCGCTCCTGCTTACAGGCACGTTCCAAGACGACCGCAACAGGACGAACCCGAAGGAGGATGCTTATAACGACTACATTGCCTATAGTCCGAAATGGTCCTTCACAGCCGTCTATTCGTTCCTCTATAAGGGTTGGACAGCTTCGTTGAGCCACATGTTTGTGGACAAGCGCTACTGGACGGCAGAGAACGCCATCGATGACCCGCTGAAGGCATACAACTGTACCGACGTGAAGGTGGGCTACAACTTTCTTCGCCATTACACCGTTGAGGCCGAGTGTCAAGACCTCTTCGACGTGAGATATGAGATGATTCAGCGATGGCCCATGCCCGGCAGACGCTTTGCGGTGACGTTCAAATATAAAATGTAGCAACTCTCGAAAAAGAGAGGAGAGAAAACCCAAGAATGGATAACAATTTTTAAAGCAGAGACAGCATTTTTCTCAAAGCAGGGACAACATTTCTCAAAGCAGGGATAGCAAACAATAAAAGCAGAGATAACGATATGATAAAAAAGCTCTTATATATTATTATGGTGGTGCTGTTCGCATCATGTGGCAGCGACGACCCAAGCCCTTCACCTGGAGGAGAGCCTGACAAGCCTGGAGGAGAGACGAAGCCAACATTGCTGGGCGAGAACCTCATTGTCTGTAATGAGGGCAACTGGCAGTCGGACAACGGACAGCTGTCGTTCTATGACGGCACAACGGGCGTGATGACCAACAAATGGTTCCGCAAGGTGAACGGCTCAAAGATTGGCGACACGCCAAACGACATCTTGCATGTCAACGACACGCTGATAGCCATCACCGTCAACTGGTCCAACATCATACAGTATATCCACCCCGACGGCACGGCTTGCGGAGCAACGGAAAACGTGCCCAACAATCGCCGCATGTGTAGCGACGGGAGGTATCTTTATGTCACGTCTTACGCCCACAAGTGTGGCTCACAGACTTTCACCCGTGGCTATGTGGCGAAGATAGACCTCAAGACCAAGGATGTGGTGGCCACCTGTGAGGTGGGGTGGGAGCCTGAAGGCATACGTCTCTACAAAGGGGTGCTCTATATAGCCAACACGGGCGGCTACTCGTTCAGCGAGACCACCCACGACCATGAGACCACCGTGTCGCTCGTCGACAGCGAGACGATGACGCTCATCCGTAACATCGACACGGGCTGCATAAACCTCTATGGTGAGATATCGCAGGCGGGCAGGTATCTGTGCATCAACTCGTGTGGCGACTATTATGACGTGAAGCCACGCATGCTGATCTTCAATTGCGAGACCAACACGTTCAACGTGCTCGATTTCCCTTGCACCTACAACACCACCGATGGCAAGCTGTTCTATGTGGTGGGATCGGAATATTCTTATTACACCAACGAGTATAAGTATTATCAGCGAACCATCAACCCAGCAACGATGGAGGTTAAGGAGGGCGTGGTCAACGATGTCGTGACAAAGAAGCTGAGCGAGCTGACATCGCCATACGAGATCTACATCTCGCCTTACACCCATAACATCTATTTCACCGATGCAGGAAGCTATGCCTCTGCCGGCTATCTCTATGGCTACACCATGAAGGGTGAAGAGCTGTTCAAGCCGCAGAAGGTCTATATCAACCCCGCGCACATCTTGGCTCTGCCTGTGTATGGGAAATAAAGAAAAGGAAGAAAACAAAAAAGTTATGAGAAAAAATATTCTTACATCAATGTTTTTAGCCACGGCGATGGGCGTGTCGGCACAGACACAACAGGTCACCGTCGTAGAGCTGCATCCCGCCCCGGGACAGTTTGTCAACACGCTCCCTGAAGCCACAGCCGAGACAACACACGAGGAGGTGTGTGAGGCGGCTACGGAGAGTCTGGCTGACGAGGAGCTGATTCACCTCGGAACCTACGGCGGCTACATCACCGTTCAGTTTGACCACCCCGTGCAGAACAAGAAAGGTTCCGACTTCCGCATCCTCGGCAACGGGTTCTATGCTGCCTCCGACCCTGTCTATGGCAGCGAGACCATTGGCGGCAGCTTCGAACCGGGCATTGTGTATGTGGGTGTGGGCGATGACGTGAACACATGCAAGTGGTATGAGTTGGCAGGTTCCGAATATTACACCTCTGAGATTCACGACTTCTCCATAACCTACCACAAACCCACGGCAGAGAGCGGTGACCATAAGCAGCCGTTCTCCACCTTCGACAACTACATCAAGTGGGAGGCGACATGGACAGCGAAGGATGGCACGAAGCGCGACTCGACAGGCTATCACATGAAAAACTCGTTTCATAAGCAGACCTACTGGCCGCTGTGGGAGGAGGGCGAGACGCTGACGTTCAAGGGTGGCAAGCTCCCCAACAACGCCATCGACCAGTCGGGCAAAGGCTCCTATTGGGTGCTCTACCGCTATGCCAAGGATGCTTATGGCTATGCCGACGCCTCGCTGAACAAAGACCAATATTCGACGTTCGACATCGACTGGGCTGTTGATGAACAAGGCAACCATGTGGAACTCACGGAGATCAACTACATTAAGGTGGTGACTGGCATCTTCCAATATTGTGGCTGGCTGGGTGAGACCTCAACAGAGGTTGCCGGCTTCGTTGACCTGCACCTTGTGCCGGGCTATGACGATGACCCGATAATCATTCCTGTGAAGCAGCGTCCCACGGGTGTCGCTTCCGTGCGTGCTGACGGCAAGGACGATGTGCGCTATTATGACCTCACGGGCCGTAGGGTGGTGAACCCCACGCGCGGCATCTACATAAGCAACGGAAAGAAGATAATGATAAAATAGGAAATATTGTTATCGGTTTTTTAGACAAGAAAACGTATTACATTAAAACAATAAAAATTTTTTTTATGAGAAAATTATTTACTCTTGCAGCATTGTGCCTCGCAGCTCTGTGTGCCAACGCACAGGATGAGGCTGGTTACACCATCCGCACACTGACATTTGAGGATGCCGACTTTAAAGGTAACAACCCTACGTTCGGCGGAGAAAAAAGTTGGTCATCGCTGATTGATGACCCTCAGTATGGCGGTAAACTGCTTTATGGCTCAGGCGGTGGTGTCAGCTCTGAAGAAGAGGCTTACAAGTGGACCGATGAGAACAACACATGGCTCTCAAACGTTCTGTCTGAGGGCTACGGCACATGGTGCTATTGGAGCGGTGGTCACGCCATCTCCAACTATGCTTCTGCCGACATTAAAAGCAATGGCGGCTTCAATTCGCAGCTTACCGTTTTCAAGAAGAGCGATGACCTGGAACTTGTGCGCACAGGTGGCGGACACAACGGTTCTGACAACTTCGCCGTTCATTATGGCTATGCAGACAACTCAGGTTACGGTCTTACCGAGGCTTCTCTTCCTGCATTAAAATTTGCCGACGGCACAGCAAGGGTGATCGACCACATGTATGTCAACAACAACTGCTATGCGCTCAACTGCTACATGAACGGCAATGGCCTTACCGCAAAGATTGGTCCCGACGACTGGGTGGCTATCGTGGCGACAGGCTACAATGGTGAGGAGAAGACGGGCGAGGCAAAGATATACCTCTGCAACGGTCCTGAGAACATTGTTACCGACTGGACTAAGTTTGACCTCTCGACTCTGGGCAAGGTTACAAAGGTGACGTTCAACGTCAAAGGCTCAAGCGACAACGGCTATGGCTTCTCACAGCCTGCCTATTTTGCTTATGACGATGTTGCTGTGCGCTTCGATGTCTCTACTGGCATCAACAGCGTCAAGACCAACAAGGTTGCCGACAATGCCTATTATGACCTTCAGGGTCGCCGCATCAACGGTCCTCAGAAGGGCATGTATATTCACAACGGAAAGGTTTATGTGAAATAATCCCGAATTTTGAATTTTGAGTTTTGAATTATTGCGGCTGTGCCGCAATTTTGAGTTTTGATTTTTGATTTTTGAATTATCGGCTTTCAGCCGATTTTGAATTAATGATTTTTGAATTATTGATGAGCCTATATGAAACGAATGAATTCACCAACGCTCAAAATAATAAATTCAAAAATCAATAACTCAAAATTGCGCCAGCTGGCGCAATAATTCAAAACTCAAAATTCAAAATTCAAAAGTCAATATCCTCTTTCCACCGACACCTGGAAGCTGAAATTGGGGTTGACGTTATATTTCACGGCTGCTCCAATGCGGTCGCCGATGTTAGAGATGTCGTAGACGGTGCAAGGCATGAAGCGGCGGTTGCCAGCCAACGATTTCTGGCCATAGAGGTAAGCCTCCCAATGGTCATTAAACTTATAGCCCATGATGGCAGACACGCCAGCTTCGCGCCATGTGTCATGTTGCCACATGATGTTGTTGAAATAGCCGCCAACAGCCACCGACAGTTTCTTCGTGACGGGGACAGCATACATGGCCGACACGTTCTGTGTGAAGCCGGCTCCTCCTCGCGCGTTCTTGCCAAACTCGGCAAAGACGGAAGCGCCAAGACTCACGTTCATGCCTTTGTGCAGCGACCAGTTGTACCAGTTGCCCCAATAGAGCGGTCGCAAGGTCATTGGCAGCACCTCACCTCGCATGCCAATGGCAGGGAGATTTAACGAGTCGGTATGCTCGCCACCAAAAGCCCCGAGAAACGATGGCTCCACAGCGCGATCAGCAGCAAAAGAAGAGCCGCCAACCACTTCGTTCACAGGCTTTTCGTTCAAAACCTTATTGTTAAGATTATCACCAACCTTAGCGTTCGTACCCGCTTGTTCTGTTACAACGGTTGAGTTCTCATTATTCTGCGTTTTCACGTTTTGCGCCATTGCTTTAGGCCCCCATATTGTTAAGGCTCCCAACAAAAGCAAGCATATTTTGCAATATTCTTTCATTCTTTTCATACTCTTTTTCTTTCAACAAGCCTATTCCTTTAAAGACCAATCCTTTCAAGCAACCAATCCCTTCAAGGAACCAATTCTTTCAAGGAACCAATTCCTTCAAGAAACCAATCCTTTCAAGCAACCAATCCCTTCAAGGACCCAATCCCTTCAAGACCAATTCTTTCAAGCAACCAATCCCTTCAAGCAACCAATCCCTTAAAGGAACAAATTCTTTTCATTCAAATAAGCGTT
>ENA-UERK01003139-UERK01003139.1-human-gut-metagenome-genome-assembly--contig:-NODE-3139-length-10243-cov-3.332973_pt1 | contig 10243 bp, 14 predicted proteins | sample MGYA00242957_ERZ507957 | MGnify/ENA primary metagenome ERZ507957 (study PRJEB26167, sample SAMN06115538) | human gut metagenome | host: Homo sapiens | place: China:Heilongjiang | collected 2015-11-06... | reverse complement strand
ACACCAAGACATTTCTCAATTGTGTGCCTATCTTTGCTTATTGAAAAATCAAAAACAACATTTGATTTTTCTAATATTTCTTTCTTAAATCTTTCTGCATTAAGCATCTTCTTCTCCTCCTAGAAAATCAGACATACTTGTCTGTACCTTTTTAGGTTTCACAAGCATTTCATTTTTAGCACGTTCATAAAAGTTTCTATCAATTTCAAAGCCATATGCGTTTCTGTTTAGTTCAAGGCATGCTCTTAATGTGCTACCACTTCCACAACAAGGATCAATAACAACATCACCTTCATCAGTAAATATTTCTATTAACTGTTTGAGTACATTTACTGGTTTCTGTGCTGGATGGATTTTTGGAATTTCTTTCCCGTCTTTTATCCAATTGAACCAGTTAAATATCATGTTTCAGGGTCAGTTTTAACACCATTTCTAAATTTAGGAAGCTTATCTCTATACATAACAAGAGCATACTCAGTTGCGCCAACAACTCGCATGTTAGCTTTTAATACCTGTGGACTGTAATTTTTAATGAATACTAAAGGGATGTAGTTTACAAAACCATGTTTCTTTCCAGCATCTATAAGGGTAGGCATCTGTTCAAAAGAACAGAATACTATCATGCATGGACTGTCGGAACTTCTTCCGCGTTTCTGTTTCTTATGATCATCTTTCTTTAACATTCTTGAACAAAAATGAAAATATTCATATAGATTGAAATTAAAATCGCTGCTAAACGCTGACTTACCAGCTAATTTAGATTCACCATTTTTGTTGTCCCCCCCTTTGTACCACATAGGGTTGGATCCATAGAAATTATTACCAACGTTATAAGGTACATCAGCAATAATCAATTGAGCCTTTGGAATAGCATATCTATTATAATATGCAATTTTCCAAATAATAGCATGCATTAATTTCCTTGCCTGTTCCATTCCAATTAGTTCCTATACTTCCACCTATTAAAATATTCTTATCTCACATTTTACTTTCTTCATTTTGATTCCTCCTCTTTAAGCCATTCAATAAATGCTTTTATTGATTTCATTGGGCATTTTTCCGAGCAGAAAGATTCATCATCCTCGCATTTTGGAGCATTGAATGAGCCGTTTAAGTATTCAAGGAATGATCCACATAAATAATTTCCATCAACTTCAACATCGCACATGAATTGAGCCACTCTAAATAATTTTTTACTATTCACTAGTTCCATATTTTATAAATCTCCTCCTAGAGTTTCCATCTTCTTTCTTAACTCTGCTATTTCTTCATCATTTCCGTATAGCCCTTCCGCTAATCGCCTTAATTCTTCTTTATCCTCTTCAGTTACTCTTTTTTTAAGTTTCTTTTTCTTCTGGTACCATTTCTTTTCTTTTGCTACTGCTAAAGCAAAGTTCTTTAGATTGGTTATTTTCTCAAGTCCATAGAGTTTGCATGTTTCTATTACTTCATCGGCAACTTCTTCAAAGTCATTTTCAATAAGAAAAGATTTTAAATCAGACAAGTCAGAGTCACTGACAGACAGTCTTCTTTTATTCTTTATTTCTTTTATTCTTTTATTCTTATTACGTCCTACCTCTTGTCCTACTTCTTGTCCTACCTCTTGTCCTACTTCTTGTCCTACCTCTTGTCCTATTTTTAGGACACTAGGTGAGACACGGTTCTGATATTTATCCCAGTTTTCAACTGTTATAAGAGTGCCTTTTCTAGATATATCTAATTTGATTTTTCCGCACTCTTCTAAGAGGTGAAGATATTTAGTAATGGTGTTTTTTGCCATCCCACATCTTTCTGATACCTGTCTAAGAGACAAGATACATTGTCCTCTTTTAATAAGCTGGCCATGATGGTAGTAATCAACAGGATTGGCATGAAGAAGGAGGTCAATCCAAAGGTGTAGCATTTTTGAATCATGATAGACTTCGTCGTAGTCCATCATATATAACTTGATCCATCTTCTTTTTTCATCCATCCCTCATGTCTTCCTTTCTTTAATTAGAACTGTTCGTAATCAAAATTATCATCAAAGTCACCGAATTCAGCATCGCCAAAATCAGTATTGACCATTGCCTCTTCTAGAACCTTATCAGATTCTTCGTGTGGCTGTGGTGCTTTAGGTGCTGAACTTTCATTTGCGATTGCTTTAGGCGCTTCTTCATGTGCCTGTGGTTCTTCATCGTTTACAAATGTAACAGGAGCATCAACATACTCTTTCGTGCCGTCACTATTGATTACTGCCATATCGGCATCAATAGCGTTCTGCATATCAATTGACATGATACCCCACTTACTGATCAACTGACGGAGCATAGTCTTGTATGCCATTCCATCAAAGTCTTTAGACCAGAATGTCCAGTTAGTGCCTTTTCTTTTGTCTGATGCATATCCTTGAGAATACTTAAGCGCATGTGCTTCCATTTTCTCTTTTGACCAGTACATTGTTTTTCTGAAGCCGTTTGTATATTCAAACATTGCATAATAGCCGATTGTCTTAGCGTTCTCTCTTACAAGTTCATCATCAATTAATCTGACTTCAATCTCTTCATTAAGAGGGTCGTAACGGATTAATTCACCTTCCTTAATCGAAATAACATTTAATTTTCTATACTGTCCACTTCTGATAGCTAGCTGAATGTAGCCTTTATAGCCTAACTGGAACTGTGCCACTGTTCCTCTCTTAGTCTTATAAGGTACAAAGTAGTACTGTCCTAACTGGGGAGAAGGAGATAAGTTGAGCGCTTCACCAAGGAATGCGGCAGTAATGATACTATTAGGCTCACACTCCTGAAGCTTTGGATCATTGACAACTGTAGAAGTAATAGAAGCGATGAAACGTGTTCCATTCTTACCGCCAACAACATCATTGATTTTTCTCTGTACTGCTGGGCTTGCGACAAAAGCACTGAATCTTGCTTTGTTTGTGGTGTCTTTTCTTAAACTGTTTTTAACTGTCATTGTTATTTACCTTCTTTCTTTCTAGGGAATCTTAAATCATAATCGAAACAGCCATCATATTTGGCTTTGAGGTAGTCTAGAGATGTTTTTAATTCATTTAGTGCAGCATTTGTTCCTACGATTTTACCAACCAACATCTTTAGAGGTTCTTTTTCTTCAGGAGAAGTATTTACAGTCTTTTCCTGCTGCTTAACTTCTTCCTTCTTTGATTCTTCTTCCTTTTGATGTTCCTGTTCGTCACGTCTATTGATGATTTCTCTAAATCTTCTTTCAAGAAGTGGCTTAAGGTCCTCAAAAGAGCCGTCTCTTAACTTATCTTTGTAGACACTCACTTCAATCATCTGCTGATCAACATCAGTTTCTTTACATCTAGCCTCTAAGTAGATATCTAGAGACTCACAGCGCTGCATGTATGATTTGTATGTTTCTTTAGTTCTTTCACATTCATCTTTGATTGCATCTACTAATGCTTTGGTTGGCTTCTTATTGTTTATGAACTTCTTTAGAGAGCTCCAGCGTGGATCAATAGAGAAGACTTTAGTTGCACAATATCCATCAAAATCATTTCTATGCACATAATCATTAAGAGCCTTATTACAGAGTTTTCTTACAACCATTTCATTCTCTGCTACTTCTTTATCTGTGAACTGCTTAATATCATCAGAAAGCACCTTAATAGAAGATTCAAACATCTTTAACACTTCTTTCATTTCATTTTCAAAGAGAGTGTAGCCTTCCATTGCTTTCTTCTTTACTTTCTTTTTCTTCTCATTGACATCATTCATTTCCTTTTTCAATTTTGAAACAATGTCAGATACCTCTTTAAAGTTGTCAGCTGTAACAACGATTTTGTCATAACGCTTAAGATATGACTTGATTGCTAATTTAAACTGCTCGGCATTCCCTTCAACCTTTGAAGGAATTACATCAACAATGCTTAGGTCAGGCATTTCAGCAACTTCATTGACATCTGCATCAATAGGCTGTGTATCTTCTTCGATGATTGCATCCTTGAACTTTACCTGTTCATATCTGATGTCAATCTGCTTGTCAGCAAATACTTCACCATTGTCATTAACTGCAGTGAGTGCTGTAATTGCGCCAAAAGGCCATGCTAGTTCAGTTACTGGCTTTCCATCTGCAATCTTCTTGTGATCATCAGCAAGCATGACCTTGAGAAGCTCAAAATCAATCTTATCTGTTTCGATTCCGATGTGACCGCCATATAAGCGGTCTTTAATTTCTTGTTTAAATCTCATTCTTTTTTCTTCCTCCTATAGAAAATTTGGTTCAATATCTTCCACGATGTGCTTTTGCCAGAAGGCTTCTTCATCCGCTTCTAGCTGCATTAAATCCAAAAGCACCTCGCTTCTTTCAATTCTTCTAATGATAGTTTTTGTCTCGTCGCACCATGGCATCATAGCAATAGCGAATAAGACAACGAACTCAGCACCTGTCACGTTCATATAATGAAGGCATTGACAATAATATGTCTGAGGCATTGAATCATTGCCCCATTCATCCTGAAAGTACTGCCACTTATTTATGGTCGTTGACTTAATTTCTAGAATTCCTGTTGATCCATCTTCTTTTCTGATTAGTGCGCCATCTAGATTGGCTCGCATCCAATCCTTATCTTTCCTGGATAATGAATAATCCTTTGTATCAATGACTTCATAGTCATCACCATAGAGCGCTTCAAACAGGTTGAACATTACAGGCTCTAGACGGTTTCCCATCTCAATGGCATGATTTGAGACCTGAGGTCTCTTTTGCCTATTTGTTTTGTCTTCCCACAACTCATGAAGTGTGGTGTAGCGGTTGACGCCTTCTATTATTCCAGCATCTGAACCGCCGATACCTTTTCTTCTCTGAGAGAGCCACCCTTCTTTATCTTTTGGAATCGGGTCATAGAGACAATCGAACAATCCTTTGAAAGAGGTCATCGTATTTCCTCTAAAGCTGCGATTACGTCTTTAATAAGAGCCATGCCACTGTCTCCAGTAACATCAATAAACATTTCTGCATTACCTTCATAAAGTCTGACAGTGACCTCTTCATTGCCGTTCTTATCCTTGTGGTAAAGCATTTCAGCGATTTCATCGCTCCACTTTCTAGTTCTAGTGAGAGTCTCAAACAGATTCTCTAGAATATCTTTCTTATTCTCCATCTACGTAATCCCCCTCAAACAATCTATCTAGCGCTTCTAAGATATCAGAGACTGCATTTGCATACCCCAGCGGTCCAAATGCCTCAATTGCATCATCTGGGCATTTATATACCTTGTTTAAAATTCTAATGAACTCCTTTTCTTCTCCTTCATCGTCAAACCCATTAGCAAAGCGCCCTTCTTTAGCAGCTTTAACGATGAAAGCAAAGAGTAATAAGTACTGCCATGTATTTCCTGTTCCTGTTACTTCACAGTTCCCGTCTTTAATCTCAAGGTGTAGGAATGGTGTTTCTACGTGTTTGATCATGTTATTTATCCCCCTTTAATCCGATATATTCCAAAAATAAGATGTTTAATCCCAATGAGAAAGCACTTGAGATATGTACAGCTGTACTATCCCAATTTGTGCCTGATGTAATCATTGAGATAACTGTTCCCAAAACAAAAGCATTAAATGCAATTAATAAGATTCTTTTACTATTCATAATTTCCTCTTTCCGTGATATACTTATCACTGTCTGATTTTTATCAATCTTTTCCAAGATTGAGTGGAGCACACGATGCCAGTCGTGTGTTCTTTTTTTATGCTCATAAGCACTTAGCGCCAGGAGACGTATACATTAGGTATGTATAGTCAATGGAATTATCCAAAAAAGAGAAATGTTAAATTATGTATTGCAGTTCATTCTACGAATTATTATTTGTCTCCTAGCCTTAGGTGCTCATGAACACTTAAAGCTGTTATTTAGTTTTGCTTAACTTGATGATTTTTCTATTTAGCTCAAGGATCTTATCATCAAGCTTTTTGATTTCTTTTTCTGAAGACTCATATTTTTCTATGAGCGCTTCGATTAATTCTTGGCTTGGTTCTTTTTTGGAGCAAGTCATGTATTCAAAGAATGGTTTTCTCGGAATATGTGCAGTTCTTCGGGTTTTATTTTGTATCACAATCCCTTTGATGAATCCGTTCTGGATTGCCTGAAAAATGAAATCTTTTGATTTACCCATGATCTTTGCAGCTTCTTCAACACTGATGTTCCATTCATCCATGATGATCACCTCCTATTGAAGGAACTTATTAATGAAATACTGCTGACCCTTGCCAGTGACTTTTGGGGTCTTGGTAGTAATATTCACTCCTGAGCCGTTGACGTAAGAGCCTTCCTTGATTTCAAACAGCCCTAGATCCATAGCCTTCTGTGTAGGCATGTTGTAATCTGTGCCCTGGCGCTTGATCAGATAGCCTTTTTCTCTGAGCCATGCAAATAATCTCTTCTGACCCATGTCAATGCCATTCTGCTTTAGAATCTTGGCTAGTTCACCCACCAATATAGATGTATGGCTAGCAGTTACCGCATCAGCAAATAAGGCTTTAGGCTTCATTGCCTCAATCTGTTTGTCTTTAGCAGCTAGAACGCTCTGTGCTTCAATTAATGCCTTAGCCATTAATTCCTGTCCGCTTAGTTCTTTCACTTGGTACTGCCCTATTTTTCGAAGTGCTGGGAGTACTTCAGAGGTTACCCATCTCTTAAACTTCTTGGCGCTTGGTAGTTTGCTTGAGAGGACTAAGCAATAAAGACCACTTTCGTTGATGATAACCATTTCACGTCCTTGGCCTGACCCGTCAAAACGACGGCTCAGCTTATCCTCATCATCAACATGCTTCCTGATTGCTTGATTTGTGTCTGTGTACCCTAACGTTTCAGCCACATCTTTTCCAATGAACCAAGGCTCACTGTTAATCAAAAGACTTCTTACTTCATGATTTTCAAAATTAAATAATTGTAATTCGTTCATTGTGTTTCTCCTTCTTTAGTTTTAAATCTACTTTTAGTATAGTAACAAGGTAAAAAAATACAATCCAATGGGATTCCGTATAGTTGTGACATTTTATGCATTGAAGGAATTCCAGGAATTGTTTTTCCATTTTCCCAGTTAATAATAGTAGATCTTGAAACTCCTAAATTAGAAGCAGCTTGCTCTTGCGTATAGCCTGCATTAACTCTAGCTGCTTCTAATGTGATATTAATTTTTTCCAACAGTATTACCTCCTACTTCTTTAATAAGCCAATTAAACAAACAATAACTACGATATTTAGTACAATTTGTAATGTATCAAACATAATTTGCATAATATTATCTCCTTTCTTTTCTTCATATATTGACAACAGCGAACCAAAAAGTTAATATCAATCAAGGAGAGGAAAACCCTCCCCTCAACCTTATTTCAATAAATCTTTTACTAGATTAATTATTGAAATCATCAGGTTGATGATTGATGTAGCAAGTGCGATGCGGGCCAACTGAAATTCGCGCTTGCTTTTTCTTTTACGCTTTTTCTTCACTGATATGTCATCCTTTCTACAAATACTATTATACTCTACTTTTATTAGATTGCAACAAAAAGTAGAAAATATTCAACAAAAAGTGTATTGTTCTACTCTTGTTGTGGTATTCTATATATAGAAAGGAGTGAATTTCATGTCAGATGATAAGTATAAATCTGTTTTTGCTGATAACTTAAATAAATTAATGAGAATCAAGGGAATCACACAAACAGACATTATTAATGATTTAAAAATTAACAAATCTACAATTTCAACATGGTGCAATGGTTCTAGATTGCCTAGAATGGACAAAGTACAATTAATTGCTGATTATCTAGGAGTTAGTAAGTCAGATTTAATTGAGGAAAAAGAAACCAAAGAAGAAGCAATCAACTGTAACAATATCTATAAACTAGACAAGATTAAACTCCCAATGTTGGGTAAGGTTGCATGTGGTGAACCAATATATGCAGACGAGGAACGTGAATCCTATGTGATGGTCGGTACTGATATCAACGCTGACTTCTGTTTACAGTGCCAGGGAGACAGTATGATAAATGCAAGGATCCATGATGGTGATATTGTCTTTGTGAAGAAAACGGACATAGTAGAAAATGGAGCGATTGCTGTAGTGATCATTGATGATGAGGCTACACTAAAAAGATTCTTCTACTATCGTGAACAGAATCTAGTTATTCTGAAGCCTGAGAATCCAAAGTATCAGGACATAATCCTTACTGGAGAACAGTTGAATCAAGTCAAGGTTATCGGAAGAGCCGTCGCTTTCCAAAGCGATGTAATATAAGATGTCTAGGAAAACTAAAGAAAGTTATCAAAGATTTCAATTGGGAAGATTGATGTAGGCTAAAAATACTATTTTTTTGAAAGGAAGTGACATTATGCAAATCGCACTAGATATAATTCAAATTGTGCTTGATATTGTAATTATAGTTTGTCTTGTAAAATCAATGAACAAATAAAAAAACTGCTACCAATTGATAAAATCTTATTTGATGTATACAATGATAAGGAACAGAAATGACTGCACCTGATGCGGTTAGTAAAGCTCCTTATCAAAAGATAAGGGGCTTTTGCTTTATACAATAAAAAAACTCCCCCGCTACCAACAGGAGAGTAAGATTGAGGTACTACCAATACCTCATATAACATATAAAAGAAACTATCACATAAAGTCCTTTTACGTACTCAATTATAACACTATTGGCACGTTTAAGGCAAATTACAACTGAAAGGACGTGTCATATTATGTCTAGAAACTCTAGATTTAGACGCAGACCGAATAACACAGGTACCGTGGTCAAATTATCGGGTAAGAGAAGAAACCCCTTCTGTGCTCGTGTAATGAGTGATGAAAGAGATATAATAACAGGCAAGAAGAAACAGATATGTATTGGAACGTTTGCAACTCGTGAGGAGGCATTGAATGCCTTATCTCTTTACTCATTAAAGAGATCAAGCAGCATAACGAATGAAGAAGCTAGAAACCTCGCTCCGGATCTGTTTGATAGAATACAGGAAAAGACACAGAAGAGAGTGCCAACGTTTAAGGAAATATTTAATATCATTGATAATGAAACCTTTATTAAAAGAACTGAAAAAGGCCATAAAAACATTCTGAATGCTTTTAGCCATCTTGATAGGTTATCAAATATGCCTGTCAATATAATCACATTAAGAGATATGCAGAACATATTTGATGAAATGGATACTGGCGTAAGTGTACAGAGAGATATGAAATACATCTGTGTCAAAGTCTTCGAGTATGCAGTGATGCACAAATATATCAGCAGAGATGATGATTATTCTACTTATATAAAAATAAAGAGCCTTCCTAAGTCAACAATGCATAAAACCTTTACACTTGATGAAATAAAAAAACTCAAAAAACTAGATACTCCAGAAGCGCATGTGCTGCTTATTTATATCTATACAGGGTGTAGGCTTTCTGAACTCCTCTCACTTGATAGAAAACAGATACACATAGATGAGCCTTGCAATGATGATGGAGTAGAAAGAAAAATCAGTTATATCATTACTGGTTCTAAGACTGAAGCTGGAAGAAACAGGATTATTCCGATTCATGAAGGAATCAAGCAGTATGTCATTGATGAACTGATTAATAAGAAAGAAAGACTATTTGATTCAAAAAGAACATGGTTTTATATGACCGTACTCTATGCCCTCAATGATCAGCTAGGCATGAACCACAAGATGCATGATACAAGAGATACTTTTGCTTCTCTTTGTCAGCTTTACAACGTTGACATTTACATCAGAAAGAAAGTATTAGGGCATAAGCTTAATGATATCACCTTTGATATCTATACCAATGCCTCAAAAAATAAGTTGTGGACAGAGATCAATAAGATAAAATTCTAGCGTTCCATGAGCGTTCCACATGACACTTGATAAATGGCACTCACGATTATATAATTAGGTTGTTGTAAATATGCGTCTCCTTTCTGCAGTTACAACAAACCAAAATCTTTATTATTTTTCTTATATGAGAGAGCCGGCAGCAGTCGGCTTTTTTATTATATTGTGATATACTTATTGTGTTAGCGGTTGAAGCACTCTAAACGGTTTTCTTGTTACTGATTTGTTACTAGTTTACGCTTTCATAGTGTTTCAAACCCCTAAAAAACCGCATAAATACAGGAGGAAAATTATTATGAAACATTTGTTTATGATGTTAAAATTGGCTTATTTCCTAGACTTTTTACCCCTTGTTACTGATTTGTTACTAGTTTAGTACATTCTTTGTGGCGCA
>ENA-UERK01003138-UERK01003138.1-human-gut-metagenome-genome-assembly--contig:-NODE-3138-length-10244-cov-4.993410_pt1 | contig 10244 bp, 5 predicted proteins | sample MGYA00242957_ERZ507957 | MGnify/ENA primary metagenome ERZ507957 (study PRJEB26167, sample SAMN06115538) | human gut metagenome | host: Homo sapiens | place: China:Heilongjiang | collected 2015-11-06... | reverse complement strand
GTGTTGGATTATGTATGAAACTGTTAAAGTAATTCGCTTATCAGATATGGATGAAGTTAAGGATTTTGTACGCGCAGCAGGTGGTTGTGATTTTGATATTGATGTAAAATGCGACAGAACATTCATTGATGCAAAGTCATTGCTTGGTATGATTGGACTTGGCGTAAAAAAGAATCTTCAGGTTTGCTACGGTGGAAAGAATGAAAATTTCGAAAACGTAGTTGCTAAATTTGCAGTGGCATAATACAATTATTATATCGTGACTATGGAACTTTAAGTCCCACTCCGTATTCCGGAGCGGGGCTTTTTATTGTAAAATAATGGAACAAATAAAAACCCGCTTCATACAACAGGAAAATACCCGCGGGAGAAAGGAGGTGTACATGCAGGAATTACATATCTCTGTGAGAAATCTGGTAGAGTTTATTTTCCGGGCAGGAGATATCGATAATCGTGCCGGAAAGCTGGCGAGTGCAGAGGCCATGATGGAAGGCAGCCGTATCCACCGGAAAATTCAAAAAAGCATGGACACCTCCTACCAGGCGGAAGTACCGCTGAAAATTGAATGGAAAGCCAACGATTACGTACTGGTCGTGGAAGGACGTGCAGACGGAATCGCCTATGGAAAATTTCAGCCGGATCTTCCGGCTGCGACGGAGTCTGTGCTGCAACCGGAGATGGAGTTTGCGGCGGAAATCCCTCCGGAAGAAGAAATCAGCTTCATCGATGAGATCAAGGGTGTATATAGAAACGTTGCGGCAATGGAACAGCCGGTCTACGTGCATAAAGCCCAGGCAATGTGCTATGCGTATATCTATGCGAAACAGAACCGTCTGGAGCGGATCGGCGTGCAGATGACCTACTGCAATCTGGATACGGAAGAAATTCGGTATTTCCGGGAAATTTATACATTTGAGACACTGACCGTGTGGTTTACGCATCTGATCGAAGATTATCGGAAATGGGCAGACTGGCAGATCGCATGGAAAAAACAGCGGCAGGAGAGCATTCATGGACTGGAGTTTCCATTTCCGTACCGGGAAGGGCAAAAGAAGCTGGTTGCAGATGTTTATCGTACAATTTTGCGGGGAAAGAATCTGTTTATCGAGGCACCGACCGGTGTGGGCAAAACAATTTCTACAATCTTTCCGGCGGTAAAAGCAGTGGGAGAAGGGTTGGCAGACCGGATCTTTTATCTCACGGCAAAGACCATCACAGCAACTGTGGCAAAAGAAACGTTCGCACTGCTGGAAGAACAGGGCTATCGTGCCAAAGTGATCCAGATTACAGCAAAAGAAAAACTCTGCCTGTGTGAAGCGATGGACTGCAACCCGGTAAACTGTCCATATGCAAAGGGACATTTTGACCGGGTGAACGATGCGGTGTTTGATCTCTTGCAGAAATCCAACCTGTTTACCAGAGAGGAAGTTTTAGCGCAGGCGAAAGAATATCAGGTGTGCCCGTTTGAGATGAGTCTGGATGTGGCAACCTGGGCGGACAATATTGTCTGTGATTACAATTACGTATTTGATCCGAATGTATATCTGAAACGCTTTTTTCAGGAGGGGATAAAGGGAGACTATCTGTTCCTGGTGGATGAGGCACATAACCTCGTGGATCGCAGCAGGGAGATGTACAGTGCCGATCTGTACAAAGAAGACGTGCTTGCAGTGAAGCGGATCATGAAAGCGCACAGCCGTACGATCTGCCGTATCCTGGACAAATGCAACAAAGCCATGCTGGAAATGAAACGTGAGTGTGAGCACTACCAGATTCTGGACAGTGTGGGAACGTTGACCTTCCACCTTATGCGGCTGGCCTCCGAGATGGATGAATTTTTGGAAAAACCGCGGGAATTTCCGGAGAAGAAAACGGTGCTGGATTTTTACTTTGCACTGCGCAATTTCCTGAATATCTATGATCTGGTGGATGACCATTACGTGATCTACAGCCAGATGACGGAGGAAGGTCAGTTCCGGATCCGGCTCTTTTGCGTAGATCCGTCGGTCAATCTGCAGAAATGCATCGATAAAAGCAATTCCACTATCTTTTTCTCCGCAACGCTCCTGCCGATCGGATACTACAAGCGGCTACTTTCCACGGACGAGGATAACTATGCCATTTATGCGCAGAGTACGTTTGCCCAGACGCAGAGACTTCTCGCATTTGGCCGGGATGTGAGCACAAAATATACGCGGAGGAACAGAAAAGAATACGAAAAAATCGCGGACTATATCGGTGCAGTCACAGAAGCACAGCAGGGAAATTACATGGTGTTTTTCCCGTCTTACCGGCTGATGCAGGATGTATATGAGGTCTTTGCCGGGAAGGCGGCCGATTCGTGCGAGATTCTGATGCAGCATAGTAATATGAAAGAACACGAAAGAGAAGCGTTTTTGGAAGAATTTGAAAAAGAGCGCCAGGGGACACTCGTTGCGTTCTGTGTGATGGGTGGAATTTTCGGGGAAGGCATTGATCTGAAAAACGACCGGCTGATCGGTGCCATCATCGTGGGAACCGGACTTCCGCAGGTCAGCGATGAACGTGAAATTTTAAAGAATTATTATGATGAGCGGGGATTGTCCGGATTTGACTATGCGTTCCGCTATCCGGGAATGAACAAAGTCCTGCAGGCAGCAGGGCGCGTGATCAGGACCAGCGAGGACCGCGGCGTGATCCTTCTGCTGGATGAACGTTTCCTGCAGCGCGAATACGGAGCGCTTTTTCCGAGAGAATGGGAAAAGAGAAGCGTCTGTGGTCTGCCGCAGCTGCGGGAAGAAGTGAGCCGGTTCTGGTCAGACGTCCGGGAGGAGCTTTAAAAACTCTTCGGTGGAGGCAGAAACCGGAAGGGTAGGGTTTAACGAAGCCACCAGCTGCCGCTGCGGGATCGTTTCCTGCGTGTGGACGAGAAAGAGATCCTCCGGCTTGTGTTTCAGACAAAAATCCGGGATAAAAGCAATTCCAAGACCGATGCGGGCCATGTCAATGAGCAGATCGTTGCTGCTGAGCTCTACCTGAGGCAGCAGTTCCAGCTGATGCTGCAGGAAAATGTGGTGCAGAAACTCACTCGTTGTGCTCTTGCGGTCTAACATCATGAGCGGATAGGTGCCAAGCTCCGAGAAAGGAACGATGCGGTCCGCCAGATCAAAATATGCAGGATTGGCGACGAATACATCCGAGAAAGAGCCAACCGTTTTCTGAATATAGGAAGGATTCAGATGCGGGTTTGGAAAATTTGTGATAATCAGATCTACCCGGCGCTGCTCTAACAGGTCTACACAGCCCATCGAGCTGGCATTGGTGATTTTAATCGGAACATCCGGGAATTTCCGATGGAATTTCTGCAGATACGGCAGCAGAAAATAGCGGCAGATCGTGTCGCTGGCACCGATATGCAGCTGTCCTAAACCAAGAGAGCCGGATTCTAAAAGCTGGCTTTCGCCGCGTGAGATCAGATTCATGGCAGGTTCCACATGTTTCAGAAGCAGAGCACCGGCAGGAGTCAGCTGCACTTTTTTTGTGCTGCGGATAAAAAGCGGCTGTCCCAGCTTGCGCTCTAATGTTTTGATAGACTGGCTTACCGCTGACTGGGAGATAAACAGCTTCTTACTTGCATCCGAAAATGAGAGAGAGCTTGCAACATAATAGAAAACCTTGTATAATTCATAATTGATATCCATCGATCATATCCTCAGTAGTATAGTATAGTATAGGATATATTATATACCTTTCACAAAGGAGAGAAAAGGAGATTATCATGAAAAAGGGAATTTTGAAAACCTTATGCGGATTGATGGCGGCACTCATGCTGCTTGTGTTCGCAGGAACACCCGTTACAACTCAAGCAGCAAAACTGCCATATTACATTAAAATCAATCGTCAGCAGAACTGTGTGACCGTATATGCACTTGATTCAAAAGGCAAATATACCAAACCGGTCAAAGCATTTGCCTGCTCTGTCGGTGTCAACAATGCCACCCCGACAGGAACATTTTCGATTCCGGCAAAATACCGCTGGCATACACTTATGGGCGGTGTGTACGGACAGTATTGCAGCCGTATTCACGGTGGTGTGCTGTTCCACTCTGTGTTTTACAGTTCACAGGATCCGAGCAGGCTGGCATACAATTCTTATAACCGTCTGGGACAGACGGCATCCCACGGATGTGTCCGTCTGAATGTGGAAGATGCCAAGTGGATCTATGACAACTGCCCGGTAGGAACCAAAGTCACCATCTACGATGGAAAAGATCCGGGACCACTCGGAAAGCCAACTCCGGTCCGCATCGATGTAAACAGCCCATACCGCGGATGGGATCCGACCGATCCGGATCCGAGAAATCCATGGCTGAAACTTCGCCCGACGATTAAGGGAATCAAGAATAAAACCATCGAGAGAACAAACAGCAAAGTAGATCTGAAAAAGGGTGTGAAAGCTACCGATTACAGAGGTAAGACACTTAAATTTACCGTTTCCGGAAAAGTCAATGCGGCAAAGACCGGAAAATATAAGATTACATACACCGCAAAAGATGCCAAAGGAAACAAGACCCAAAAGAGCATCATAATTACCGTAAAAGATACGAAAGCACCATCCATCAGCCTGAAGCGAAAGACACTGACCTACAATAAAGCCGTTTCCAAAGAAAAACTGGTTTCTGCAATTAAGGCAGATGTAGTGGCAAAAGATCTGGGCAAAAAACTTGCGTCAAAATATGTTTTCGTGGATGCCAGAGAAGCACATAAGGCAGTTACCGCTATGGAAAGAGGAACCTATGGAACTTATAGCGTGACCGTATATGTCAAAGATACGGCAGGAAATAAATCCAGAAAGCTGAAAGTAAAGATTAATTTTGTAAATCCAAACCCGGGTACCGATCAGCCGGATCAGCCGGAACCGGACACTCCGGGCGTTGTAACGGACAGTGCAATTACCGTACAGTAATTTCATAAGAACAGGTAATAGATATCGTAAGCGATATTAATTTTACTTAATTGTCAACCCATGATACAATAACATAAAGATCAATAGAATGCCCCCGAATACAGGGGGCATTCCGTTTCGCAAAAGAAGGAGGTAAATCCAATGGGCAATGTACGTCGTGTGTACGTAGAAAAGAAACCGGATTTTGCCGTAAAGGCAAAAGAATTAAAACATGAGGTAAAGCATTATCTCGGAATCGCTGCAGATCAGGTGCGTGTTCTGATCCGTTATGATGTGGAAAATGTATCGGATGCCACTTACCAGAAGGCATTGCAGACGGTATTTTCCGAGCCACCAGTGGATGATATTTATGAGGAGAACTTTGACGCAGAAGGCGGAAACGTATTTTCCGTAGAATTCCTGCCGGGACAGTTCGACCAGAGAGCGGATTCCGCAGAGCAGTGCGTGAAGCTTTTAAATGAGGATGAGGAGCCGATCATCCGCAGCGCGACGACCTATGTGATCAAGGGTGACATCACAGAGGATGAGTTAGAGGCGATCAAAAAGTATTGTATCAATCCGGTAGATTCCCGTGAGACCGGTATGGACAAGCCGGATACCCTCGTACAGAATTTCGATGAGCCGGCAGACGTGGCAGTTTTCGACGGATTTATCGACATGGCAGAAGCACACTTAAAGGAACTGTACAGCTCTTTAAATCTTGCCATGACCTTTAAGGATTTCTTACATATCCAGAATTACTTCAAAAATACCGAGAAGCGGAATCCGTCCGTGACAGAGATCCGCGTGCTTGATACTTACTGGAGTGACCATTGCCGTCATACCACCTTTTCGACAGAACTTAAAAATGTGAAGTTTGATGAAGGATTTTACCAGGCACCAATCAAAAAGACTTACGAAGAATATCTTGATACCCACAAGAAACTGTATGCGGGACGCGATGACAAGTTTGTCTGCCTGATGGATCTGGCACTGCTTGCCATGAAACGTCTGAAAAAAGAAGGAAAACTTGCAGATCAGGAAGAATCTGACGAGATCAATGCATGTTCCATCGTGGTACCGGTGGAAGTAGATGGAAAGACAGAGGAGTGGCTTGTAAACTTTAAGAACGAGACACATAACCATCCGACCGAGATTGAGCCGTTCGGTGGTGCTGCTACCTGTTTAGGCGGAGCCATCCGTGATCCGCTTTCCGGAAGAACTTATGTGTATCAGGCAATGCGTGTGACCGGAGCCGCAGATCCAACCGTATCCGTAAAAGATACGATTGAGGGTAAGCTGCCACAGAAGAAGATCGTGCGCGAGGCAGCCAGAGGTTACAGCTCTTATGGAAACCAGATCGGACTGGCAACCGGATATGTCAAAGAAGTTTACCATCCGGATTATGTAGCAAAACGTATGGAGATCGGTGCTGTCATGGGTGCCGCACCGAGACGTGCCGTACAGAGACTGACCTCTGATCCGGGAGATAAGATTATCCTTCTGGGCGGACGTACCGGACGTGACGGTATCGGTGGAGCAACCGGATCTTCCAAGGCACATAACACACAGTCTACGTCTGTATGTGGTGCCGAGGTACAGAAAGGTAATGCACCGACTGAGCGTAAACTGCAGCGCCTGTTCCGCAGAGAAGAAGTCAGCCATATTATCAAAAAATGTAACGATTTCGGTGCCGGCGGTGTATCGGTAGCCATCGGTGAGCTTGCAGACGGACTGCGCGTGAATCTGGACAAAGTACCGAAGAAATATGCCGGTCTGGATGGAACGGAGATTGCAATCTCCGAGTCCCAGGAGCGTATGGCAGTGGTTGTCGCTCCGCAGGATGTCGAGCAGTTCCTTGCTTATGCAAAAGAAGAAAACCTTGAAGCAACCGAGGTGGCAGTTGTTACCGAGGAGCCGAGACTGATCTTAGAGTGGAGAGGAAAAGACATTGTCAATATTTCCCGTGCATTCCTCGATACCAACGGTGCGCATCAGGAAGCAGATGTCGAAGTCGAGATGCCAAAAGAGGAAGACAACTTCTTTAAAAAGATCGAACTTCCGAAAGTTGCAGATGCATTACAGAAAAACGACAACAAATCAGCATGGCTTGCCATGCTTGCGGATCTTAATGTATGTTCCCAGAAGGGACTTGTCGAGATGTTTGACGGTTCCATCGGTGCGGGAAGTGTCTACATGCCATACGGCGGCCGCTATCAGCTGACCGAGACACAGAGCATGGTTGCCAAACTTCCGGTTCTGAAAGGAAAATGCGATACCGTAACCATGATGTCCTACGGATTTGATCCGTACTTATCCTCCTGGAGTCCATACCATGGATCGGTTTATGCGGTACTCGAATCTCTTTCCCGTATCGTGACCGCCGGTGGTGATTACAAGAAAGTACGATTTACTTTCCAGGAATATTTCCGCAGAATGAACGAAGATCCAAAGAGATGGAGCCAGCCGTTTGCCGCACTGCTCGGTGCATTTGATGCACAGATCGGTTTTGGACTGCCGTCCATCGGTGGAAAAGATTCCATGTCCGGAACCTTTAACGATATTGACGTGCCTCCGACACTGGTTTCTTTCGCAGTCGATGTGGCAAGAGAAAAAGACGTGATCACACCGGAACTGAAAGAAGCAGGAGATAAGCTGGTACTCTTTACGATCGAAAAGAACGCGTATGATCTGCCGGTATATGAACAGGTGATGAAACTGTATGATAAGATTCATGAGCTGATCGGCAAGGGTGCAATCCGCAGTGCCTATGCACTTGACGGAAAAGGTCTGGCAGCAGCAGTCAGCAAGATGGCATTCGGTAACAAACTGGGTGTAACAATTGCCGATGATGTCACTGCAGAAACCTTATTTGCACCGGGATTTGGTAATATCGTAGCAGAAGTAAAAGAAGAGTTTCTTCCTATTATAAAAGAAGCATCCGGAGTTGTTGTCGGTGAAGTGAACGATGCACAGAAATTCGTATACAAAGACCTGGCTCTTTCCATGGATGAGGCACTTGATGCATGGCAGGGAACACTCGAGCGTGTATTCCCAACCCGCGCAACCGAGGATAAAGAAAAAGTACAGAGTGACGTATACGATACGAAGAACATCTATGTATGCAGAAACAAAGTCGCAAAGCCGACCGTATTCATTCCGGTATTCCCTGGAACAAACTGTGAGTACGACAGTGCGAAAGCGTTTGAGCGTGCAGGTGCCAATACAATTGTAAAAGTATTCAAGAATCTGAGTGCAGCAGACATCCGTGATTCTGTCGATGAATTTGTCAAGGCAATCGATCAGTCACAGATCATCATGTTCCCGGGTGGATTCTCCGCAGGAGATGAGCCGGAAGGATCTGCAAAGTTCTTTGCAACAGCATTCCGGAATGCAAAGATGACCGAGGCAGTAAGCAGACTGCTGTCAGAACGTGACGGACTGGCACTTGGTATCTGCAACGGATTCCAGGCACTGATCAAACTGGGACTTGTTCCTTACGGACAGATCCAGGCACAGAGTGCGGATTCCCCGACACTGACCTACAACACCATCAACCGCCACATCAGCAAGATGGTATATACCAAGGTCGTAACAAACAAATCCCCATGGCTGCAGCAGGCAAAGCTTGGTGCAACATACTGCAACCCGGCATCCCATGGAGAGGGACGTTTCGTAGCTCCGAAGGAATGGCTGGACAAGCTTTTTGCAAACGGACAGGTTGCCACCCAGTATGTCAATGAAGCCGGCGAGCCAACCATGGATGAAGAGTGGAATGTCAATGGTTCGTACATGGCGATCGAGGGTATCACCAGTCCGGATGGACGTGTACTCGGAAAGATGGCACACAGCGAGCGCCGTGGTGAGGCCGTTGCCATGAACATCTACGGAGAGCAGGATATGAAGATCTTCGAATCCGGAGTTGCTTACTTTAAATAGAATTGTTTATCTTCACGCGTAGTTTCACTCGAACTACGCGTGAAATAGTTTTAATAATAGAAAAAAGTGAAAAAACTCTTAAATGCTTAAGAAAATATTAAAGAATTTTTTCAATAAAATGTAATTTTGGTGTTGCAAAGATACAATACTTGGTGTATGATTGTCACGTAGAGTAGTTAAAAGAGTACTATAAATAGTACGACAAGTGATGAACTACTATCGAGGCTATGGAAACTGGAACTTGTTCCAGACAGACCTTACAATTACAGATACATATTAGAAATATAAGTCATCGGAACCTCAGCTTGCTGATCTTGATGCTGGACAATCAACGTTGATATCACACTCTACGCCGACGTCTGATGTGCGAAAGTTTCTGGTCATTTATGATTTGTGTGTCTGCAGATGAAACTGACGATGGACTTAACAGTAAGACCGAGGAAGGTCAGTGGAGGCAATTAGCGAGAACATTGGATTGGAAAAATCGTCCGCAGCGGTTTGGAAGAGAAGATGAAGGAACTTAAACGTGCAGGGTTAAACGAGTAGAAGAGATGGAAGTTAGTCAAAAAGAAAGAGAGGAAAAAACATGAAATCAAGCAAAAAAGTGTTAGCTTTTGCTCTCGCTGCAGCTATGGTTGTAACAGCAGTTCCTGCTACAAACGCACAGGCAGCTTCTACAGCAAAGCTTAGCGCAACAAAAGCCACAGTTTATTCTGAGGGCTACAAGACAGTTACAGTTAAAACTCCAAAGTCTTGGAAGTCTGTTAAAGTAACTGCAACAAGCAGCAAGAAGTCTGTTGCAACTGTTAAGAAGACAGCAGCAAAGAAGATTAAGGTTACAGGTGTTAAGCCAGGTACCGCTAAAGTTACGGTTAAGGTAACTTACAAGACTTCTACAAAGAAGAGTGCTAAGGCAAAGACAAAGAAACTTACTTACACACTGAAAGTTGCTAAGGTAGGCGTTGCTTTATCTGGAGATTCAGTAGTAGCTATTGGAAACACAACTAAGTTAACAAATACTAAGAAAAATTCTTCAAGAGCTAAGATTACTTACACGTCAAGCGATGATTCTATTGCAACAGTAGCAGCTGACGGTACAGTAACTGGTGTTAAGGCTGGTAAGGCAACAATCACAGCTAAGATTACCGTTGGTAAGGATTCAGCTACAACTACTAAGGATGTAGAAGTTAAGAACTATGTTCTTTCTACTGTAGCACAGAACAAGTTGACAGAGCTTACAGCTACTGTTACTGGTAATACAAAGAATCTTAAGCCTACTGATTTCGTAGTAAAGAACGAGACAACAAACGAAATCCAGTTGCACATCACATCCAATGAAACATCATGAGCAATGGTAGGACGAAGATAAGGATCGCCACCT
>ENA-UERK01003133-UERK01003133.1-human-gut-metagenome-genome-assembly--contig:-NODE-3133-length-10253-cov-5.896423_pt1 | contig 10253 bp, 8 predicted proteins | sample MGYA00242957_ERZ507957 | MGnify/ENA primary metagenome ERZ507957 (study PRJEB26167, sample SAMN06115538) | human gut metagenome | host: Homo sapiens | place: China:Heilongjiang | collected 2015-11-06... | reverse complement strand
AACAACTGCCACAACCACTTGAAACTCAAAACAAAAGCCCAAATCTGCTATTTTTTGCTTTTTTAGTCATTCTTTTTATAAAAAAAACTTATTTTTATGTTCAAAACGGGCTTAAAAAACATTCGCCCTATCATGACGCGCACACACCGCATCCTGGCCACAACATTGCTCACCATGAGCCTTGCAGCAATAGGCACAACAGCTCACGCGCAACGCATTGGTCTGAAAACGAACGTCTTATACTGGGCCACAGCGACACCCAACTTCGGTTTGGAGTTTCGACTGAACCGTCATATCACGCTCAACCTCGACGCGGCATATAACCGTCTAAAGGTTAGCGACCTCAACTCGCGCGGAGAGATGGGCAACGTAGAGATGCGCTATTGGTTCAGCGCACGTCCACAGGCAGGACATTTCATGGGCATTATCGGCACTGCCGCCAACTACAACATTCTTCTTAACGACACCCGTCACACAGGCGACGCCTTTGGCGGTGGCTTGACCTACGGCTACAGTTTCGTGCTCGGCAAGCGATGGAGCCTTGAAACCTCTATCGGTGCAGGAGCATTGCATCTGCGCGAGAAGCGTTACGACGAAACGAAGGAGACAGCACCCGAAACACCCAATCGCCGCCAGTGGGTCTTCGCACCACTCAAGGCAGGCGTGACATTGGTCTACATTATTAAATAGAAAGACTTTCGGAAAATCAGTAGGAACTTTAAGAAAAACAGAAGGTGTTCAGAATAACAGAAGTTTTTCAAAATGCAGAAGACCTTTCGGAAAACGCAAGACCTTTCGAAAGCGAAAGAAGCAAAGAATCATCAATCATGACGAACCATTCATTTTTTTACAACATCACACAACGTAGCAAGCACTTGCTGCCGGCTTGTAGCCTCATGCACCTGCCACGCCTCGTGCTTAGCGTCATGCTCGCCATTGCAGCATGCACGTTATGCCCGTCTACGGCAAGCGCCCAAGACATCATACGCCTCACAGGAAAGGTACTGTTGAAAACCGACAACGAGCCGTTGGTGGGCGTCAACATCACCGATGCCGCAACCAAACGTGCCATGGCAACAACCGACCTTGACGGACGATTTGCCTTTAACGTGAGAACGGGCACAACACTGAAGTTCAGCATGGTGGGCATAAAACCACAGACGCTGAAGGTAAAGAACCAGAAATATGTGGAGCTCACGCTTGAAGAAGACGACATCAACCTCGGCGAGGTGGTGGTGCAGACAAAGCGCATCACAGACCGCATCATGCCCGAACCCACAGACATAGAGGTTAAAGGCAACTACTTCCATGTGCGCACCCGTGTGCGTGTGCCTCGCGAGATGTTCAGTCATAACACCCGACTGGTGGTGCAGCCTGTCCTTAACAACGCGACACGCGGCGAACTGAAAGCCATGCGCCCCATGGTCTACGACGCACGCGAGTATAACCGCACGCAAGACCGTCTCTACAGTTTCAACATGGCCGACACCACCGCCGGCGACCCGCTAGCGCGATATGTCACCGTGAAAAGCAAGCAGACACGCGAGAAGGGACGCACCAACGACATCATTGGATATGCCGACTCTATATATGTGGAGCACGTCAAGGACGAGTTCTCATGCGATGTGTACATGGCGATAGAAAACTACAACCGCATTCTCTACCGCGACACCACCATCATAGCGCGAGGCACCATTAACCCCTTGCGATGGCTCGACTACAGATTTGCGACACGCCCCATCACCGACCCCTATTTCTTGCCGAAGCCCGAGACGCAGATGCGCGACAGCAAGGGCGAGGTGAAGCTGCGCTTCCCCATAGGCAAATGGACGTTCAACGCCGACGACCCGCAGAACGCGGCAGAGGTGGAGAAGCTGCGTCAGCAGATAGACCTCATAGCGCAACAGAAAGACGCCACGCTTCAGTCGCTCGACATGACAGGCTGCTCGTCGCCCGATGGCAAATATGCCTGGAACCTCAAGCTCGCACAGAAGCGCATAAACGCTGTGCTGAGCCACATGCGCGGCGTGGTGCCCGAGAACCTGCGCCACGACATGACGTTCTCGTCTAAAGCCAACGTGGCAGGATGGGCTGAGGTGTCACGCCTCTTGCGTGCCGACGGCCACGAGGAGGAGGCACAGCAGGTCGACAACATCATTTCACGCATACCCAACGACATTCATCGACAGTGGTATGCCATCCTGCGCCTGCCCTCTTACAAGAGTCTCATCGAGAAAGAATATCTGCCCAGGCTGCGCCGCGTGGAATATACCATGCACTACGCCATCTTCCGTCAGCTCACCGCCGATGAGATAAGCGAGCTTTATGAGAAAGACTACCGTCAGCTCACACGCTTCGAGTTTTACAAGCTCTATAACGCCGAGGACAACGTGACACGTCGCGAGAAAATTCTGCGTCAGGCTCTTGAGGTATACCCGTCGTTCATGGCTGCCGCCAACGACCTTGAGCGCGTGCTCATCGACCGTCAGGCTCCCGACCCCGACCTGCTGCGTCCCTTCGCCGGCAGCAGAGCACCGCAAGAGGTCAACACCAACCAGATGGTGGCTCTCCTCAGTTCTGGTCTCTACAGCGAGGCCGACTCCATAGCCCAGTTTGTCAAGGACAACGACGATAACAAGCTGCTGCTCGCCGTCAACGCCGTGCTCAACGGTCGTTACGAGGGCCATTTCGACACCGTTGCGAAGACAGGACTCAGAAACGAGGTCGTCATGCTCCTCGCCATGAAGCGCAACGACGAGGCGTTCAAGCTCAGCCGACAGCTACCCGAGAACGAGGCGCTCTCCTACTATCTGCGGGCCGTCTGCCTCAACCGCCTCAACGACCCCGTCGAGGCTTACAACGCCCTGAAGAAGGCGTTTGAGATGAATCCGGACCTCAAGCGCACTGCTGCCGTCGACGGTGACGTGTGCGATTTGCTTATCGAAAAAGAGTGAACAAATGATTAAAGACATAACCCTCGCGCTACATGTCGCATGTAACGCATCATCAGGCAAAAAAGCCTCAACACCATACAAGGCAAAGGCGTTGATGGCGGCCTTGGCGCTCACCATGACCATGGGAGCACAGGCACAGGTGCCGGGCGGAGCACTCAACTATATGTTACAACGCCCGCGCGTCACAAAATATTATGACAACAAACGACCCTTCGACCACCTGTTCCTCGATGCCGGAGCCGGCATGAACGTGCTTGGAGGACATGATATGAAAGTGGGCTTGCAGGGCGAGCTGAACATCGGCGACTGGATCACGCCTGAGCACGGTCTGCGTATGAATCTTAGCAGCGGAGTGTGGCAGAAGCAGGCCTTAAGGACAAAATATATGGCGCTGGCTCTCGACTACATGCTCAACATCACAGCTCTGGCACAGCCCGGCGTCCATTACACGCCGAAACGGTTTGAGGTCTACGGCATAGCGGGCCTCGACTATGCCTACTCGCGACAGGAAGGCCACTCTGAGCAAGGCATTGGCGCACATCTTGGCTTGCGCGGACAGTTGGCGCTCTCACGAAGCACCTATTTCTACATGGAGCCACGCATGACGCTGATCGATGACGACGCAACGCAAAGCTTCTCATGGCACGGCTACCGCCCCGTCCTCACAGCCAACATTGGCTTCGGTTACCGTCTGCCAGAGCCTGGCACACACCGCAACGTGGCCGACTCGCTGGCTGTGGCATCGCCCGCCAACGGACTGTTCCTCTCTGCTACGGCAGGCCCGTTGTTCATGTTCAACTGTCATCCCACCACATGGCAACACAACATGGGCGAGCGCCTCATGGTGGCTGTGGGCAAATGGTTCGACCCCTACAACGCCGTGCGTCTGGGTGCCAACGCCATAACGTTCAAGCAGAACGATGCTCACCGCGTGAAGGCGGTGGGGCTGCAGGCCGACTACATGCTGAACCTCCACAACGCCTTCATCGGCGTAAACCCTTACCGCTCGTTCTGGCTTAACGCTGTCGTGGGAGGAAGCTTCACACATGTGGACCGTGAGCCCGACATCCCTTACAACAACTCGTGGGGCGTGGGAGCAGGCTTGCAAGCCAACTTCCGCTTGAGCGATGCCTTCGCCATCACCATCGAGCCACGAGCCGACCTGTATGACAAAGACTTTGCCCCCTTCGTGTCGTCAAACAAACATTTTGACCTCATGCCATCGCTCTTGGTCGGAATGACATACCACTATGCCAAACGGCTCTCGTCAAAGGGCGTGGGCAACGACACATACGCTCCTTACAGCACCATTGGCGGAGCCTTCGGCGTGAGCAACCACTTAAGGACATTGAACAGCGCAGTGAAATATATGCCGGCCTTCCGTCTGGGCTTCACCCACTGGTTTGGAGCCAACGGATGGCGTGCCTCCATGGGTGGCATGATTAGTCGCAAAAAAGCAGGCTATAGATGGACGAAGGCAACCCTTGGTGCCGACTGGCTCGCCGACCTCACTGCACATAGCTACGGCTATGACCCCGACCGTGTGCTCTCGGTGGTGCTTCTGGCAGGTGCCAACGCTGGCGTCGACTACGCCCAACAGAAGACGCGCTTTGCCCCCGACATCCACGCGGGCGGACAGCTGCGCCTCAACCTCGGCAGCAACGTCATCATGGTGGGCGAGTTGCAGATGGAATATATGCTCGGCTCCGAGTTTTTAGGACAGCGCGACCGCTGCATGCCTCAGGCCATGCTCGGTGTAGAGTATGCCATGCGTCAACGCGCACGCCACGACCCGATAGAGACACCCGAGCAGCGCCACTTCATAACGGTGAGCGCAGGAACGAGCCTGTTCACAGCCAACTATCCGCAGATGTCGCCCTTCGGGCGCAAGCTGCAAATGGTCACCACCTTAGGCTACGGCCACTGGCTCAGCGGCTTGCACGGCGTCTATGGCGAGGTGTCCAACTCGGTGGTGCAGCGTCGTGGCAAAGGCAACCAGAACATCACATCGGTTACCGCCGCCTACATGCTCGACGCCAAGGCTGCCGTGACGGGGCTGCCCACAACAGACGATGTGTTCCAAACCACAGCTATCGTGGGCCCCACCTTGGGCATTGCCTCGCGCAAGGACCAAGACACAAAGGTGGCTGCCGGCGTGCATGCCGCCCTTCAGGCAGGATGGCGCGTGAGCAACAACCTCGAACTTTATGTGGAGCCGTCGGCTACAGTCTACAGCAAGAAGATAGAGCAGTGGACACAACACCCAGCCGAGGGCGAACTGAAGCTTAGCGTCGGCGCAAAGCTGCATTTCTGATTTTAAGAACACATCGATAACCAACGGTGGCACAAACAATTTTTGTGTCACCGTTTGTTTTTTTCATAATAAAAGTGTACTTTTGCACCACCAAGTCTTCAAACCTCCCGCAGCATTAGAATGCCGACAAGCTGTAGGTTTGCAGACCGTAATCTTAACAACGGGCGAGAAGCCCATAAAATCAACAAAAAGTTATGATACAGTCGATGACGGGCTATGGCAAGACAGTCGTGGCCTACAAAGGAAAGAAAATCAACGTTGAGGTGAAGTCGCTGAACAGCAAGGCGCTCGACCTCTCAACACGCATCGCGCCCATCTACCGCGAGAAGGAGATGGAGATTCGACAGATCATCACCAAGAAGGTGGTGAGAGGCAAGGTCGACTTTGCCATCTGGGTAGAGAAAGACGCATCGGTAGACGCTGCACCCGTGAACGCAGCCCTCGTTGCCAACTACTACCGCCAGATCTGCGAGATAGCAGAGAAGACGGGCATACCCGCACCCGCCGACTGGTTCACGCTGCTCCTCCGCATGCCCGACGTGACCACACGCACAGAGACAGAGGTGCTCGACGACGAAGAGTGGGACGTGGCACGCCAAGCCGTGAACGAGGCGGTCGACAAGCTCGTAGAGTTCAGGACCCAGGAGGGTGCCGCCCTTCAGAAGAAGTTTGGCGAGAAGATCGACAACATTGAGCAGCTCCTCCACAGCATAGAGCCGTGGGAGAAGGCTCGCGTGGAGAAGATCCGCGCACGCATAGTGGACGGTCTCAAGTCAATACCCGATGTAGAGTATGACAAGAACCGCCTGGAGCAGGAGCTGATCTATTATATCGAGAAGCTCGACATCAACGAGGAGAAGCAGCGCCTCGCCAACCACCTGCGCTATTTCCGCGAGACCATGAACGAGCCGGCAGGTCAGGGCAAGAAGCTCGGATTCATCGCCCAGGAGATGGGCCGCGAAATCAACACCACAGGCTCAAAGAGCAACCAGGCCGAGATGCAGAACATCGTGGTCAAGATGAAGGACGAGCTGGAGCAGATTAAGGAACAGGTACTCAACGCACTTTAACACTTTTTACAATGAACAAAAAACTTCTTATCTTTTCGGCTCCCAGCGGAAGCGGAAAGAGCACCATCATAAACTGGCTGATGCAGCACAAGGAGCTGCACCTGGCGTTCTCTATCTCTTGCACCAGCCGTGCGCCTCGCGGCACGGAGCAGAACGGGGTCGAATATTTCTTCCTCTCGGCCGAGGAGTTTCGCCAGCGCATTGCCAACGACGAGTTTCTTGAGTATGAGGAGGTCTACAAGGACCGTTTCTACGGCACGCTGAAGCAGCAGGTTGAGAACCAGCTCGCCAAGGGCGAGAACGTGGTGTTCGACCTCGACGTGAAGGGCGGCTGCAACATCAAGCAGTTTTATGGCGACCGCGCCCTGAGCATCTTCATCCAGCCGCCGTCTATAGAGGAGCTGCGCCGCCGTCTTGAGGGTCGCGCCACCGACACGCCTGAGGTCATCAACGACCGCATAGCACGCGCCGCCTATGAGCTGACCTTCGCTCCCAAGTTTGACCGCATCGTGGTGAACGACGACCTGGAGAAGGCCAAGGAGGAGACGCTCGCCATCGTCAAGGAGTTTCTTTTAGGAAAGTAACAATATTTTTAAGCTTAATTGTTTTTCACATCGCGCTTCGCGCTCGTTGTGTTTTAAACATTCTTGCGCTCCTTAGGTGCTCAGGCGCTTCGCGCGGTTTTAAACATTAATTATCATTAATGACCCATTAATTATCATTAATACGCGCTTCGCGCAAAAATATTGATGTTCATTAATGTTCAATTAATGGCCATTAATGTTTAAAAAAAACGCGCGAAGCGCAATGTAAAAATTAATCTTTGCAAAAGTTCAATAACAAAAGAGCGATGATAAAGACCGGCATTTACGGCGGGTCGTTCAACCCCGTCCACAATGGGCACATAGCGCTGGCGCACGAGCTACGACAGCTGGCGGGGCTCGACGAGATCTGGTTTGTGGTGTCGCCACAAAACCCGTTGAAGACACAAGCGTCGTTGCTCGACGACCGGAAGCGCCTCGACATGACACGCCGTGCGCTTGAGCCATACCCCGAGCTGGTGGCAAGCAACTACGAGTTTGCCCTGCCCCGCCCCTCATATATGTGGCACACGCTGCAAAGCCTCTCTGCCCGCTACCCCGACCGCGAGTTCACGCTCATCATCGGCGCCGACAACTGGGCGTGCTTCGACCGCTGGTATCATGCCGCCGACATCATTGCCCACTACCCCATCGTGATCTATCCGCGACAGGGCAGCACCGTCGACAGCTCCACCCTGCCCCCCACCGTGCGCCTCGTCGACACGCCGCTTTACAACATCAGCAGCACCGAGGTGAGAGAGGAAGTGAGGGCGGGGCACGACATAAGCGCCAAGGTGCCGTCAAGCATCGTGGACGATGTCATGCGCTTTTACAAATAAAGAAAACCCACAAGAACCCGTTTTAAGGTGTCGCATTCCTACCAATGCGACACCTTTTTTATAGGAATGCGACACCTTTGCAAAGGAATGCGACAGCTTTTTCATTCTATTTTTTTTAATTTTGCTTATTATTAAGACTTTCTTAGTAGCAAAATTAAAAACCTCTAAACAAAAGAAATGAAAAAGATGGAATCAACTCAAAAAAACATCACTCACGGGCTTCTGTCCCGTTTTGTTGTGATAATGGCGTTCCTTTTTGCAGGGGCTATAGGTGCCTTTGCCGCCGTCGGACCATACGTTGTGTTCGACAGCGATGCCAAGACCATGACCTTCAAATATGGGGAGCAGCCGCCCATTGACAACGTGCAGTGTTTCACGCTTAACAGCAAAACCTATGTGCCTAACTGGTATAACAAGTTCGCAACAAAGCAAAATGTCACAACGGTTGTTTTTGACAAGAGCTTTGCTGCTGCATGCCCCACCACATGTAAATCTTGGTTTGATGGCTTTTATCAGCTGACAGAAATAAAGGGCATCAAGAATCTTAACACGTCGGAAGTGAGATACATGTCATACATGTTTGCAGGATGCTCAAAATTGAAGTCGGTAGACCTCACATACATGAACTTACAGAATGTTGAGGACATGAGCTATATGTTCAGCTATTGCTCGGTGCTGAAGACAATCTATCTCAGAGGACTGAACACATCTAACGTGAAAAACATGAGAAGCATGTTTGAGCTTTGCAGAAGCCTGGAGCATCTCGACCTCAAAAGTTTCAACACTCAGAATGTTGATAATTTTCAAAAGATGTTCTTCGAATGCAGTTCGTTGAAGGCAATATACGCAAGCCCCATGTTTGTGGTCAAAAACACAAGTTCAACGGATATAATGTTTTCCGGTTGTTCTAAGCTTGCAGGCGAAAGCGAGAGCTATAACCCAGATCATGTTAACGGAGACTATGCAAAAATCGATGGCGGCTATTTCCTCGACGCCACATATCTACAAGCGTGGGTTAAGCTAAACGACAAAACGATTACGTTGTATTACGCGTATAAAACGGCTTGTCGTGAACGTGAAGGGGAGTATGAACTGAGTGATTGGACGAATAAAAATAAAGAAAAAAGTAAACCATTCACAAAGGCAACATTTGACGAGTCCTTCGCTTTGTACCAGCCTATATCGTGCAGAAGTTGGTTTTATCGTTACGATAATCTTGAGGAAATAGAGAATCTGCATTATTTGAACACATCAAAGGTAACAACGATGTTCTACATGTTTTCGCATTGTCCCTGTCTTAAATCATTAGATTTGTCGGCGTTTGAAACATCAAATGTTAAAGATTTCGCTTATATGTTTTATTATTGTGAAAGAATAGAATGATTGGATGTTTCAAGTTTTGACACATCAGCTGCAACAACTATGCAAGCAATGTTTGGCCATAGCGAAAAATTAAAGACCATTGATTTGACAAATTTTGAAACAGCCAATGTTCAATCGATGAAGTACATGTTTTCTACATGTACAAATTTGAAAGCGGTGATTGTTGGCAGCAAATTCTCAAACGGCAAGAATAAATATACCGACATGTTCAAGAACACACCTGCCCAACTGTACAGCCATATAGACGATTATCTTGCAAACACCGGCAACAAGAAATTTGGTGACAAAAAAATCTCCAGAAGCATAAAGCCCTATTTCCCCGTCAACGACAAGGCAGAATATGGCACGCTGTGCTCGCCCGTGGGCGGAACATTGGGCGACGGCACGTTCATTGGCTTCGACAAGCTCTATGAGGTGGATGCCGACAGAACAGACAAGACAGCGGTGAAGCTGAAGCAGGTCACCAAGATTGAGGCCGGCAAGCCATACATCTACCACCGCGACCTGACCGCCGACACGCCCGTTGCCGCTGCCGTCAGCTTCGACGCTACCAACGCCAAGGCATCGGCTCCCGTCAACAGCGGCATGATGAGAGGCTCGTTCAAGAGCATCACAGCCCCCGGCGGAAGCTACATCTTGCAGACCGACGGCATGTTCCACCGCGTTGCCAGCGGCAACAAATCGCTGAAGGTCGGTGCCTACCGCGCTTACCTCGACATGAGTAAGGTGGGCAGCGAGGCAAAGACCGTCACCATGTCGTTTGACGACGAGACAACGGGAATAACCGACGTCAACGCTACCGCTGCCGAGCCTGCCGACACCCCGATATATGACCTCTCGGGACGACGCATCAGCTCACCACAGAGGGGACAGGTCTATATTTTTAAAGGTAAAAAAGTAAAAAGGTAAAAAGGTAAAAAAGGCTGACGCCTTGAGAAGGGAAAATCAAAATTCGAAAACTCAACATCGGCTGAAAGCCGACAATTCAAAAATCAAAATTCAAAACTCAAAACTCCTATAGCCCTAGGCTAATCACTCCCCTCCCTAAGGGGAGGGGTGAGCCGCGAAGCGGCGCGGGGGTGGGGCTTCCAATAGCCCTTGGCCATTCACTC
>ENA-UERK01003132-UERK01003132.1-human-gut-metagenome-genome-assembly--contig:-NODE-3132-length-10254-cov-4.670532_pt1 | contig 10254 bp, 9 predicted proteins | sample MGYA00242957_ERZ507957 | MGnify/ENA primary metagenome ERZ507957 (study PRJEB26167, sample SAMN06115538) | human gut metagenome | host: Homo sapiens | place: China:Heilongjiang | collected 2015-11-06... | reverse complement strand
TCAAGCCATGATTTATACAAATCAAATGAATATTTTGATAAAATTTCTAAATATAATAATATTTTAGCGATTGTTTCGGGACATTATCATTATGATAGAGAAGAACAAATTAATGGTGTAAGACATATTATATCTTCTCCAGCTAGTGGTAAAGAACCTCACTACAAAATCATTTACCTTAACGAAGAAGGTAAAAATAGTTATTCAATAATGACTCAAATTGTTGAATTTTAGCCCTTAAAGTCTTGTCCGCCAACGATTTTTAAGTGACGTTCTTCGCCTTCACCAATGCTTTCGCTAGACAAATTATGCTGTTCAACAAGTTCGTGTTGAAGTTTTCTTACTTGTTGATTTTGTGGTGAAATTTCCACATCTTTAGCACCTGCAAGAACTTGGTTAATAGCATTTTGAGCTTCATCAAGGGCTTTTTCTGTATTGTCGTAATAGCCCTGTACAGGTTGTGAAGATTCCCTGATATCTAATGCTTCCTTGACAACCTTTTGAATTTGAGCCATTGAGTTTGTTTTTACATAAAATATTTGTAATCTATAATTGTTAGCTGTACTTAAAATTTTCGCTCCACCTTTTGCAAAGTTTTTGTGTGCAATTACTAAGTCTGCATCATCAATATTTTTTGTTATTTCCGCATTTAGGTCTAAGCGTTCAATAATCTTTTCAACGATTGTTCTTGAAACAGCATATAAGTAAATCTTTTTGAATTTTTTAGCTTCTTTAACATAATCTTTTCTATTAAAGCTAAATTTTAATCTGTCAGCTGGATCTTGTTGCGCAATTTTACGGTCTGTTTCGTTAATTCTATCAATGATTTGTTCTGGTGTTTCTTTTGAAGGTTCAACTTTAACAAGATTTTCTTCAACTTTAATTTCAGCAGGTTTGTTATCATAAGTTTTGTCAACTTTTCTGATTTCTGGTCTAATAGGCCAACCTCTTAAGATATAATCAACGGCTTCTGCTGCATCTTTATATACAGCCAAAGTGTTTCTATCAATAATTTCAATTACAATATCAAAAGTTGGTTGTTTTTCACGTTCTAGAACTGTTTTTTGTGATGCTCGGCGTTTAGCTTCGTCATCGCCTAATGTTACAGATTGAATACCACCTACAAGGTCTGATAATGCAGGATTTTTAATCAAATTTTCTAAACTTTGACCATGTGCTGTTGCAATAAGCATAACACCACGTTCAGCAATTGTTCTGGCAGCTTGAGCTTCAGCCTCAGTACCAATTTCATCAACAACGATAACTTCTGGAGTGTGGTTTTCAACAGCTTCAATCATAATATCTTTTTGAAATTCTGGTTGACGAACCTGCATTCTTCTAGCTTTACCAATTGCAGGGTGAGGAGTATCACCATCTCCTGCAATTTCGTTTGATGTATCAACAATAACAACACGTTTGCCCAATTCATCTGCAACTAAACGTGAAATTTCTCTTAGCTTTGTAGTCTTACCAACACCAGGTTTGCCTAAGAATAAAATGCTCTTGCCTTGCATTACAAAGTCTTTAATACAAGCAATTGTACCTGTTACAACCCTACCAATTCTGCAGGTAAGTCCGATTACACGACCTTGACGGTTTCTAATTGCACTAATTCTGTGTAAAGTTCCAGCAATACCAGAACGATTATCCGATGTAAATTCAGGTATACGACTAGTGACATAGTCCAAATCATCATAAACGATTGGTTCGCAATTCAAACTTTCAATCTTTCCGCTAGCGTGTCGAATTTCTGGTAGACGTCCAATGTCTAAAACTAATTCAATAACGTCGTTTAGAGCCTCATGGTTTAATAATTTTGTTATTTTAGGAGGCAATACTTCAATTAATCGGTCAAGATCATTCTGAAATTGTATATCGTTCATTCTGTCCTTTATCTGTTCCTGTGTACCAAGAACTTTACTCCATCTATTAGTATAATACCACTTTTTATATAGCTATTATCACATTTTTCTATGGAAAATTCTTGCATGTTACAAAAGTTTACAATCTTAAATGCCTTAATTGTAAAACTTTTTATATATTTGATAACGTATCTATCAAATAATTTTTTTTGTGATTTTAATAAACATGTGTTATAATTGTAGTGTACAGAAAATAAGAGGTGCTTATGATTTACGGAGTAGGCAGAAGCGATGCCGCATTTAGAATTATGAATACAGCGAATGCTCAAATGTCAGCTATGAGAAATATCGGACCAAACTCTGATATGAAGATGTTGCACGAAATGGATAAACGTAATGCTTTGCAAATGGAAAAAGACAAATTTTCTTATCAAATGCTTGATAAGTTAGATCAGATGGATAACAAAATCAGAAAAGATAAATTGAAAAGAATGTAATTTATCTTTAATAAGTTTTTTAAAAGGCGGTTTGAATTTTAATTCAAACCGCCTTTTTTGTGTTATTGTTCTTCTAAATCTCGTCTAATGTCATCAACTGAAACGTGAATAACAGGTGTGTTTTCATCTTTTTGTAAGTAAACATCTTTAATGCCAGCTTGTACAATAAATCTTTTGCAAAGAATACAAATCATTTGATGTCCCCAAATATACATTGTCGCATCTTTACAACGGTCTTGTCCTGCTTGAATTATAGCGTTTTGTTCAGCATGAATCGAACGGCAAGTTTCGTATTGAGTTCCTGATTGAATGTTATGTTCAATTCGATAACATTTGCCACGTTCAGCGCAAGATTCAACCTTTGACGGTGTTCCATTGTAACCTGTTGCTTTAATTTTTTTATCCTCGCCAACAATTACTGCGCCGACCTGAGCTCTAATACAATTAGAACGGCTTGCACAAGTTTTTGCAAGGTCCAAAAAATATTCTGTCCACGGTTTTATTGCCATTTTTACCTCTATTATTTTGATTTTTTTACCCAATTTTCAAAGATTTTCATTGGTGCTCTGCTTAATGCCAAAGCCCAAGCCTTGACATTCTTCGTTGCAACTGCACCAGCGGCAACGAAAGCCCCTTCTTCAAGTTCAATAGGAGCTACAAGAACTGAATTTGAGCCTGTGTTTGCATAATCTCCAATGATAGTTCTGTTTTTAACTTTAGTTACAGGGTTGTAATTTGCGGTAATTGTGCCTGCGCCAATGTTTACGTGAGAACCAAGTTCGCTATCACCAATGTAGCTCAAGTGTGAAACATTTGTATTATCTTTGATAATTGAATTTTTGATTTCCACAAAATTACCTATTCTTACGTGGTTTCCGACTTTGCAGTTACCTCTAATATGTGACATTGGACCGATTTGACAGTTGTTACCGATTTTGTTTTTGCCGTTGATATAAACTGAAGGATAAACAATAGTGTCTGTACCAATTTCAGTATCTTCACTAATCCATGTTGTAGCTGGGTCAACGATTGTAACACCTTTTTCCATTAACTTTCTTAAGTTTCTGTTGTTCAAAATTTTTGCAGCCTCTGCAAGTTGAACTTTAGAGTTTATACCTAAGATTTCAGAATTATCTTTTAGGGTGAAGGCTTGAACATTTAGGTTCTTTTTTACACCCCAAGCAATAATATCAGTTAAGTAATATTCACCTTGAGCGTTGTTACTCTTTAATTCTGAGAAGGCTTTTTTTACCTTTTGCCAGTCAATACAGTAAATACCGGCATTAATTTCTTGAATTTGTTTTTCTTCTTTTGTTGCATCTTTTTCTTCAACAATTTTTTTTAAGGTTTGGTCGATGTTTCTAACGATTCTTCCGTAATTTTTAGGATTTTCAAAAATTGCACTCATTACGGTAATATCAGCTTTGTTTTCTTTATGTGCATCAATAAAGTTCGCCAATGTGTTTGATGTAATAAGTGGGGTATCGCCACATAGAATTATTACTTCTCCATCAAAATTGCTTAAATCTTCGCATGCCATGCTTACGGCATGACCTGTACCTAGTTGTGGTGATTGAAGAATTGTTTTCGCATTATTGCCATAATTATCTTCAACAAATTTTGTTACTGAATCGGCTTGATGACCTACAATTACGTATGATTGTTCAATCATGTGTGTACCGTTTACAGCATCTAAAACGTATCCTAATAAAGTTTTATCGAAAATTGTGTGCAAAACTTTTGATTTTTCTGATTTCATGCGTGTACCTTTACCAGCCGCAAGAATAATTGATTTGATTCCCATGATTAACTCCTTAATATTTTCATAAATAAATATAACATAAACACTGTTACTATTGAAATAGTATGAATTTTGTGAAATAATCTGTATGTAATTATAAATTTTGGAGAAAATCATGCCAACATTAATTGAAGACATTGTAGCTAGACAAATTTTAGATTCACGTGGTAATCCAACCGTAGAAGTTGATGTAAGGTTAGCTTCTGGTGTTGTTGGTAGAGCCGCTGTTCCTTCAGGGGCTTCAACTGGCATATATGAAGCTATTGAATTACGTGATAACGACAAGTCAAGATTTGGCGGTAAAGGTGTCACTAAGGCTGTAAATAATGTTAATAACATCATTGCACCAGAATTAATTGGTGAAGATGCATCAAACCAATATAATATTGACAAATTGATGTTGGAATTAGATGGTACTGATAATAAATCAAGATTAGGCGCTAACGCTATTTTAGGCGTTTCGTTAGCAGTTGCAAAAGCTGCGTCGTTAGCATATAAAATGCCACTTTACAGATATTTAGGTGGTATTTCAGCAATAACATTACCCGTTCCAATGATGAATATTATTAACGGTGGTGTACATGCTGATAACAACATTGATTTTCAAGAATTTATGATTGCTCCAGTTGGCGCAGGCTCGTTTGAAGACGCTGTTAGAATGGGTTCTGAAATTTTTTATACATTAAAACATATCCTTCAAGATAAGGAATATGCAACTTCAGTTGGCGATGAAGGTGGTTTTGCACCAAGCATAGCCTCAAACGAAGAAGCTATTGAAATGATTATTCAAGCAATTGAACAAGGTGGTTATACAACAGATGATGTTAAAATTTGTATAGATTTAGCTTCGAGTGAATTCTATGAAGATGGAAAATACACTTTAGCTGGCGAAGGTAAAATTTTAACACGAGAAGAAATGGTTCAATTCTTGTCAGATTTAGTAGATAAATACCCAATTATTTCTATCGAAGACGGTATGGCGGAAGAAGATTGGGAAGGTTGGAGATTGTTAACTCAAAAAATCGGTCATAAATGTCAGTTAGTGGGTGATGACTTGTTCGTAACTAACACAAAACGACTTCAAGAAGGTATTTTAAGAAGAATTGCAAATTCAATTTTGATTAAAGTGAACCAAATTGGTACATTAACTGAAACATTAGCGGCAATAGAAATGGCTCATTCTGCAGGTTACACAGCAATTGCATCTCACCGCTCTGGCGAAACTGAAGACACATTTATTGCAGATTTAGCGGTAGCTACAAATTGTGGACAAATAAAATCAGGCTCGGCATCACGCTCTGACAGAATGGCAAAATACAACCAATTAATTAGAATAGAACAAGAACTTGGAATGTCTGCAAAATACTTAGGAATAAAGGCTTTTAGTGGTCATAGAACTTTTAATGATTAGTTAGAGTCTTTACAGATTTTCTATTAAGTTGTATTATAAATGAAGAAATATTATGATTAAGAATTCAGATGACAAATATATAATTACAGGTGGTACCCCTCTTAAAGGCGAAGTAAGTATTGGTGGGGCAAAGAATGCCGTACTTAAACTTATGGCTGCTGCTATTTTGGCGAAAGGTGAAACTTTAATTCACAATGTGCCAGATTTAACAGACGTTGAGATTATGCTTAATGTAATAGAGCAGTTGGGGACAAAGACACATTATGATAAAATCAACAAAACTGTAACTATTGATGCTACTGATATTACAAATGTTACTGCTAAATATGAGTTAGTTAGCAAAATGAGAGCATCTTTCATTATTTTAGGTGCTTTGGTTTCTCGTTGTAAAGAAGCAATAGTCGCACTTCCTGGAGGTTGTGCAATTGGCGAACGTCGTGTTGACTTTCATATTAAAGGTTTAGAAGCTCTAGGTGCTGATATTAAAATTGAAAATGGTTATGTGCATGCTAAAGCGACAAAGCTTGAAGGTGCTGAAATTTATTTAGATATTCCTTCTGTTGGTGCAACTGAAAATATCATGCTTGCTTCTATTTTGGCAGAAGGTTCTACAAAAATTCAAAATGCAGCAAGAGAACCCGAAATTATTGATTTAGCAAACTTTTTAAATGCAATGGGTGCAGATATTGTTGGTGCAGGTACATCAGATATTGTTATCAACGGTGTTACACAAGAAGATTTACACCCGATTGAATACACAACAATCCCAGACAGAATTGAAGCGGGTACTTTTATGAGTGCAGTTGTTGCCACTCGAGGTTCTGCAATCATTAAAAATATATTTCCAGCTCATTTAACTTTCTTTAACAACAAATTGTTAAAAATGGGTGCTAATATCAAGTTGATTGAACCGACTGCAATTGAAGTTTCTGCAAAAGGCAGATTAAATACTGTAAACTTTGTAACACAACCATATCCAGGTTTTCCTACTGATTTGCAATCTATGGCTATGGTACTATTATCGACTGCAAATGGAGTAGGTATTATTACAGAAAGTTTATATGAAAACAGATTTATGCAAGTTCCAGACTTAAGACGTATGGGTGCTGATATTCATCAAGATAGAAACCATGCAATTATTAAAGGTGTTAAAAAATTAACTGGCGCAACTGTTTCAGCAAGCGATTTGCGTGCTGGTGCATCATTGGTAATTGCAGCATTAATGGCAGAAGGAACATCTGAAGTAGAAAACTTGCATCATATTGATAGAGGTTATGAAAACTTTGAAGATAAGATTAGAGCCTTAGGAGGCAAGATTGAACGTGTATCAGCAGATATAGTTCAAGGAGGTCTTGATGAAGCCTGCATATAGACGTTGGTATGAACATGATCCCCTTTTATTGGAAGTTGTTGAGTTATTAAAAAATTACCAAGATGAGTTGAGAGTTCAAGCCGAAGTTTTTTTGAAGAAGATTGAAGAAAAGGTTTCAAAGGAAGCCATTGATAAATTTTATGCAATGGTAAAACCTGTGAATGGTAATCGTTGGTACGATAAAGACCCTGTTATTTCAAAAACAATTGAACTTTTAAGAGTTGTTCCGCCTGATGTTCAAAAGGCTTGTGCTGAACACTTTATAAACGCATTGAAAGATATCGGGGTTGATTATCAAAGCCCAAATCTTAAAGAATAATGTTAAATTTTGACTGTAAAACTTTTTCTCGTCTACAAAACTATATAGCAAAGAAAAAATCCTTTGCTGTAAGTGGATTAACGTCTTTTTTTAGATTGATTTTGTTAGACAAAATTGCCGAATTTTCCGGTAAAAAGATTTTGTTTGTAACTTCAAATGAGCAAAGTGCTTTGAAGTATCAATCTGATTATAAAAAAGTTTTTGCTAAATCTTCTGTGTTGTTGCCATTTCAAACTATTTCTATGTATGAAGGTGTAAATTCAAACAAATATGAATATGCAAAACAAGTTGAAATCCTACGAAGTAAACCCAAAATTGTCTTTACACCAATAAAAACTTTGCTTGAAAAATTTCCAGAAGAAAAATTCTTTAAACAAAATGCTATTGAGATAAAATTGAATGAAAATTTAGATATCCAAACTTTGGCTAAAAAGCTTGTAGAATTTGGCTATAAGCGTTCAGTAATGGTTTCTGATGTTGGGGAATTTTCTATTCGTGGTGATATTATCAACTGAATCCAGTGCGAACTTGATATTAAGTGCTGATGTTATTATGTTATTTCTTATACTCTTAACATTCTCTGTAGTGTTATGCATATCTGTAAGCGTTTCATTTTCTTTTGTAAATGTTTCAGTTTCTTTTGCAAATGTTTCATTCGAATTATCGAATATTTCACCTGCATTTCCAGACATTTCACCCACATCAGGAATATCTTCAACAGTTCCCTCAACACTCTCCACATTCCCAGAATTATCAGGCATAATTTCCTTATAATCTTCTATGTTTTTCTGTCCTTCTAATTGCCCGTCCGCTTCTGTCTTTATTAGCTTTTCCGGCTCTTCAACAACTTCAATCGGGCTTGCTTTAGGCACTGACTTTTCAATACTATGTATCTCCTCCTGTTTGGCCTTTACCACCTTCATCTTCTTTGGTGCTGTTTTCTTCTCTTCCTGCTTTTTCGCATCAGTTTTCATTGGTTGCACCGGTGCAATTTCCGCCTTTTTAGGATATTCGGCATTATATATCTGCTGCCAGATACCTTCTGCACTGTCTTGACATTTCACTATTATTATTCCTATAACATCAATAACTGCCGTGAATACAGCATTCACGTTATATATATCCTTCTCTGATGTTCTTAAACTGACAACTGATACATCTTCATCTCCCTGTTTGAAAGAAACTGCCTTTCTGCCTGCTCCCTGAACTCTTACAGAGTAAATCATATCTCCTGCTGGTGCGAATATATCTATGATATTTTTTGCGGTAAGCTCTCCTTGTGTTACTGCATCATATATCCTTTCGTACACGTCAATATTCTCTTCACATATCTTGTATATAATCTGCTCAAGCTCTGTCTTTTCGCTGTCTGTGCCCTCTGCATATATCTCTAAGTCAGATACCTTCTTTTCTTCATCCACCTCTTCTTTAAGCGCCTGTATCTCTCTCTTGGAATAATCAGGTGTAAGTTCTTCATTCAGCGCATCTGGTAACTGCAGCATAATAACAAGCTTTGCATATCCGAATCCTTGATATCCTGTTCTAAGTACCGGGCTATTCCCACCTTCTGAGAATCTGTCATTAATACTTATAAATCTCGATACCATAGTCTTATCTATTCCATATTCCGCTTTTGCGAATTCCAACACGTTACTGTACTGTGAATCCCTTAATATATCCGTATCCTTGGCCAGCTTTAACAGATATCCTATTCTTACGAACCCTTCTGCCGACTCTAACATCTGCTTATCAAGCGCCGCCTTGTATTCGCTGTAACTTTTAAGTTCTTCTAACTCATTCATGCTGTTCTCTCCACTCCTTTATTCGTTATATGTTCTATATAAGCATTAAGAAATGCATCTACATTATCCCTGTCCGGCTTAGTGTCACGTATTCCGTACCATTGCTTTATACTGTTATTCACAAGTTCTACAGTTACAAATGGAATATCTGGCTCACTAATATGTCTAACCACTAATATCCAGCCTTTTCCTTCATTGAACCTCTTCATATACCCCTGTGCATCATTGCCGACACAATGATGTAATAACCTGCCTTCCATAACAATCTCTTCCGCACTGCGTGCAGGTCTAATTAACATATCCGACTGCTGCCAGGTATACTTCTTAGGAATATTCTCAGACCTTTCCCTTATGTTTCTGTACTTTTCGCTCATCTCTGATATATACTTTTCATTCTTCTCGTGTTCTATATCTTCAAGCAGATTCATATAAGTTGCATGAAGAGCCTTTGGTCTTAGATATACCGTATTAGTCAGGTCATCCCTTCGTGTTTCCCTCTGCTTTATATAATCGTAATACTCAGTAAGTGCATCCTGCAGTGAGCTGTAATGTTCCTTAGCCTTGTTAAGATAATTGTATAATTTCTGCAGACTCTGATATTTCATAACATGTTCAAGTTTCATTTTATTGTCAGGATAATAATATAACTGAAATTCAGACATGATCTTTATATTGTTCTCACTCAGCGGTATCTTCCTGCTTTCCATATACCTTATCGCATCAATAATCCTGTCACCATCCTGCTCACCTATTGCTGAACGTATATACCTGAATCCTTCTTTGCTGACCTTAAGGATGTCTGCTGCCGTCTTTGCATTCTTTTTTATATCGCTTGTATGACCGCCTGCGGATATAATTCTGCGGCATATAGTATTCAGTCCTATCTTGTATAACGTTTCAAGTGCTGGAGCATTAGCATATGCGGACAATGTTTCGAATCTTGCCACAACCCTCAATGTCTCTTTCCATTGAGTTTTGCTTATAAGCTTATACATATTCTTGGGATAATATTTAAGATTACTCTTAGATATCACATCAGAATCTCTTACTTCATGTACATCTGAATCCCTGTTTATGTTAAGACGCTTACACCTGAACATACTGTTTCCCCATATCTGATAAGTTCTCTCATATCCTATTCTTAAGAATGATATTCCATATAAATTCTTATGAATATTATATTTACCATA
>ENA-UERK01003127-UERK01003127.1-human-gut-metagenome-genome-assembly--contig:-NODE-3127-length-10266-cov-3.695358_pt1 | contig 10266 bp, 3 predicted proteins | sample MGYA00242957_ERZ507957 | MGnify/ENA primary metagenome ERZ507957 (study PRJEB26167, sample SAMN06115538) | human gut metagenome | host: Homo sapiens | place: China:Heilongjiang | collected 2015-11-06... | reverse complement strand
AGAAAAGGAGAGATCCTTGCGGTGGCAGGACATACCGGTTCAGGGAAAAGTACGCTGTTATATATGTTAAACGGTATAAGGTACATATGCCTGTATACTTCTATGCTAGTTGGTATACTACTAAGGCTACTGATTTTAATATAGAGGCTATGATTAGAGGATATGATAGTATTAAGAATGCTATTATTGAAATTGAGAATAAGGGATTTGATGCTTCTAATAAAGAGAATGGTATATCTGAATCTTTAAAGGTTGCTTTAGAGATGGCTGCAAGAGGTATTAAGGTTGCTCCTTATAATTTATATAAAAGTAAGGGTTCTATCTTTACAGTAGAAGATGATAAGACTATTATTCCCCCATTTAGAGCTATTGATGGTCTTGGTGATGTTGTTGCTAAGAATATTGAAAAAGAGGCTGCGAGAGCTCCATTTATTAGTATTGAGGATTTTCAAACTAGATGTAAGGTATCTCAAACTTTAATTGATAAGATGAGAACGATGGGTATATTTGAAGGTATGCCTGAGACTAGTCAACTTAGTTTATTTTAGAAAATATTTCCCGGGAAATAATTTGATGCAGGAAGGTGATAAAAAATGAATAGTAATGAACATTATGATGCTTCGGATATTCAAGTATTAGAAGGACTTGAAGCAGTAAGAAAAAGACCTGGTATGTATATAGGTAGTACTAGTGAGAAAGGATTACACCATTTAGTTTGGGAAATAGTAGATAATGCTATCGATGAGGCTTTAGCAGGATATTGTGATGATATTGAAATAATTGTTAATAAAGATGGTTCTGTTACTGTTAAAGATGATGGTAGAGGTATACCTGTTGAAGTACATCCTAAGACAGGATTATCTACGGTTGAAACAGTATATACAGTATTACATGCTGGTGGTAAATTTGGTGGTGGTGGCTACAAAGTATCTGGTGGATTACATGGTGTTGGTGCATCGGTAGTTAATGCTCTTAGTAAATGGGTAGAAGTAACTGTTTATAAAGAGGGAAAAGTTCACTATATTAAGTTTGCTAATGGTGGACATACTGTAGAACCTTTAAAGGTAATAGGAGAATGTAGTGAAGATAGAACTGGTACGACAGTAACTTTTATGCCTGATGATGAAATATTTAAAGAGACTACTACTTTTAATTACGAAACATTAAAAACTAGAACTAGGGAACTTGCTTTCTTAAATAAAGGACTTAGAATTATTCTTATGGATGATAGAACAGGAGAATCTGATACTTTTGTTTATGAAGGTGGTATTAAAGAGTTTGTTGCTTATGTAAATAAAAATAAAACTCCTATCCATGAAGATATTGTATATGTTGAAGGAATGGAAAATGATATTTCAATAGAAGTAGCTCTTCAATATAATGATGGATATAATGCTACTGTTTTCTGTTTTTGATATTTTTTATCATTTTGTCCTGCAGGTTTCCCGGTTCTGCTGTTTCTGTTATCCTGCCCGGATTTATAACTTCCTGAATTTTTACCGGATTTATCCTGTTTTCTATGATTACTGTTCTTGTTATTCTGATTCCGTGTTGCCTGTCCTGACGGATTCTTTTTATGGACATCTTTATGTCCCGAAGTATTCCTATCCATCTTTCTTGGAGTTATCAGACAATGCTTTTCGAATCCGATCAGATCTGTCCGCCCTGCCTTTATCAGAGCTTCTTTTACCAGATCATAATTCTCCGGTCTTCTGTACTGGATCAGTGCACGCTGCATTGCCTTTTCATGTGGATCTCTCGCCACATATACCGGTTCCATCGTTCGCGGGTCTACCCCTGTGTAATACATACAGGTCGAGATTGTCGATGGTGTTGGATAAAAGTCCTGTACCTGCTCCGGCATATATCCGATATCACGGATGTATTCTGCCAGTGCGACTGCATCTTTTAAAGTAGAACCCGGATGTGATGACATCAGATACGGTACTGCATATTGTTTCAACCCATACTGTTCATTGATTTTCTCATATTTTTTTATAAATGTCTCATATACCTGATTGGATGGTTTTCCCATGTACTTCAGAACATTATCTGAGATATGCTCCGGTGCAACTCTTAACTGTCCACTGACATGATACTGGCAAAGCTCCCGTAAAAAGGTATCATCATGATCTGCAAGCAGATAATCAAATCGTATACCGGATCTTACAAATACCTTCTTCACACCGGGTATCTGTCTTAATTTACGGAGCAGCTCAACATAATCTTTATGACTGGCATTCAGGTTCTGACATGGTTTTGGAAACAGACATTGTTTATTCTGACACACACCATATTTCATCTGTTTTTCACAAGACGGATGTCTGAAATTCGCTGTAGGTCCTCCAACATCATGAATATATCCTTTAAACTCCGGATCTTTCGTCATGTGCTTTGCTTCTTCAATGATTGATTCATGGCTTCTGGTCTGAACAATCCTGCCCTGATGAAAAGTTAGTGCACAGAAGCTGCATCCGCCAAAGCATCCACGGTTGCTTGCCAGACTGAACTTCACCTCTGCTATAGCCGGAATTCCCCCATCCTTTTCATGCATTGGATGATAGGTGTTCATGTAATCATACCCATATACGTCATCCATCTCCATCTGCGTGAGCGGATATGCCGCAGGATTCTGAACAACATATCCCCGGTTGCCATATCCTTCCACCAGCACTTTTCCGGAATATGGATCTGTATTGATATACTGTGTATAAAAGCTTTCTGCATATTTTAAACGGTCTTCCTGAAGTGCTGCATAATCAGGCAGGATCACCGGAGCTTCTACACAGGACAAATCCTTTGTCTTGTAGACTGTTCCTCTGATAAATGTGATATCCCTGACATCTATTCCGCTGTCTAACGCATCTGCAATCTCAACCATGCTGTGTTCGCCCATGCCATAGGAAAGCAGATCTGCCTGTGAATCGATCAGAATTGAATGCTTTAATTTATTTGACCAGTAATCATAGTGTGCAAGTCTTCTGAGACTTGCTTCAATCCCACCAATAATGATCGGAACATCCTTATACGTTCTACGGATCAGATTGCAATATACCACTGTTGCATAATCCGGTCTCAGCCCCATCTTTCCACCGGGAGAATAGGAATCCATACTTCTGTGTTTTTTTGAAACAGTATAATGATTGACCATAGAATCCATATTGCCACCGGAAACCAGAAAACCAAGTCTTGGTCTGCCGAATACATCTATACTCTTATCATCTTTCCAATCCGGCTGTGGAATCATACAGATCTTATATCCATGTGCTTCCAAAACTCTGCTGATAATTGCCGGACCAAAAGAAGGATGGTCCACATAAGCGTCTCCGGTAATAAACACGAAGTCCGGCTGTTCCCATCCTCTTTCTATCATATCTTTTTTATTCACCGGCAGAAAATTATGTGTATTTGTCATTTTCTTTTCTCTGCTTTCTATGCTTCTTCTTTTCTTGCTGCAATATCAACCGACATACCGGCGCCAAGTGCAACTGCTTCTAACGCTTTATCAGAAACATACGTATCAATTCCCGTTTTTTCCTTGATCAGCTTATCCATTCCATACATCAAGCTGCCACCACCGGTCAGAACAATTCCATTTACCGATATATCCGCGACCAGCTCCGGCGGAGCCGTCTCAAGTACCCCGTGAATTGCCGTCAAAATATGAGAAGTTGTATCTGCAAATGCTTCTATTGTCTCATTTGCGGTGATCGTGATCGCCTTTGGAAGTCCCTTGATCAGATCTCTTCCCTTTACAACATAGGTGATGTCCTCCGGCCTCTCATAGACCGATCCTACCGCTATCTTTGCTTTCTCCGCAGTCTGTTCTCCGATCAGAAGATTATACTTTCTTCTGATATAACGGATCATCGATGCATTGTAATCATCACCCGCTGCTTTGATCGACTGACTTTCAACTGCTCCACCAAGTGATATAACCGCAATATCCGTTGTACCTCCTCCGATATCTACGACCATATTTCCTTTCGCTTCTTCAATATCAACAGCAGCACCGATTGCTGCCGCAAGCGGCTCTTCCATAACATAGACACTTTTTGCACCCGTCCTGTAGACCGCATCCTCGACCGCTCTTCGTTCAACCTCCGTTACCCCACTCGGAACGCAGACACAGATTTTCGGTCTGCCAACTCCGGTCCGTTTCTCCATCGCGCTACGGATAAATACTTTTAACATTCGCTCTGTAACAGTATAATCTGAAACAACTCCCTTTACAAGCGGTCTTACGACCTCGATTGACTCCGGTGTCTTTCCGATCATCTTCTTCGCTTTATTTCCAATCGCAATAATGCGCTTTGAGTTTTTTTCATATGCTACAACAGATGGCTGGTTGATGACTACTCCACGACCTTTAACATATACCAGCACATTTGAGGTTCCCAAATCTACTCCAATATCCATACTATCTTATATCTCCTTAAAGTTATCCCGGCAGTTGTCAAAATCTACTTTAAATACAAATCTTGCCTCATCACCGCACAAAAAAGTGCCAAGTTTACAATAATAAATATTATAAACATTGGCACCATTTTTTTCAACCAAAATATAAGCTGGAAAATACAATCATACGACTGCTATTTTTCTTTCTTATTTTATATCCGTCTTCATAACTTTCTTTGCTTCTGCATTTCTTGCATCTGCACGTTCGATTGCTTCATCGATAGCTGTCAATAATCTGTCAATATTACCAGATTCCATTGCCATAAGTACATTTTTAATATTGCCATCAATACCATCTTCATACTTATAACCTTTTTCAATGATATATTCTTCCTTGATCTGATCGAAATATAATCTGTTATTGAAACTTCTCGCCTGTGTCATATTATCTGCAAGCATCTTGCTGAGTGCAACTTTTTCGCCGGTAAGAATAACTTTTACATCATTCTTTTCTGTGGAACAAAGATCAACCATTTCTTTGAAACGCTCCGGTGTGATCAATCCGGCACTTTCAACGATCAGACAGCCACCCTTCAGTTTTGTAACTGCACCTGCAAGTTTACCACTGTTGATTACTTTTGCCTTTACTTTTGCCTTTGCAGGAGATGTACAGAAGCCAAGGTCATAATAGCACTCTGCAAAATCTTCTCCGATTTTGGCAGAACCAAATCCATGTAATCCAAGGATTACCAGGTTCTTTGACCGCTTTGGATCAACCTTCATAGTCTGAAGAACATTTACAATCTGTGCTCCCGCAGGATTTACACACAGATATTTATACAGATATTTTGCTTCTGCAGGTAATGCTTTCTTCATTTCCTGATTGATCTCACTCTGTTCTGCTTCTACAGCAGCTTCATCTGTTGCTTCTAATGAAACATCAATCTTTGCAGCTTCATCCAGTTTTCCGGCTTTCAAGAGTTCCGCCTGTTTTCTTGCTTCCTCTTCCTTCTTAACTGCTTTTTCAAGCACTTTTGCTGCCGCTGCAGCTCTGCTTGTAACTTCTTCTAACTGCTTCTTTGTACTGATTTCTTCTTTTAACAGAGAATCAAGATCATGTTTCTTCTTTTCTTCTGCTTTCTTAACTGCTTCTTCATCTGCAGCTTTTCTAGCTACAATACGTTCTGCCTGTTCCGTCTTAAGATCCGCAATCTTCTTCTTTAATTCTTCTTCTTTCTTCTTTGCAGCATCCAGCAACTTCTTTGCAGCTTCTTCTGCCTTCTTCCGGGAATCAGCAGCTTCTTTTTCTGCTGTCATTGCAGCAGACTGAACCTTTTCAAGTTCTGCAGCCTCTCCTGTTGCATATTTTTCTTCCTCATCTGCAAGGAATTTCTCATGCGCATCATCTCTGGCTTTCTTTTCTTTTTCCAGATTATCTTTACCATCTGCTGCAGTCTTTTCGGCATTCTGGATCTCAACTTCTTCTTCGATCTTAGCCTTTTCCAGAATCTGTTCAGCTTCTTCCTCTGCATTTTCAGCCTTTGAAAGCAGATCTTCCGCTTCAACTACCGACTTCTTTGCAGCATCCAAAGCCTGTTGTGCCTCTGCCTTTGCAGCCTTGAAGGATTCTACATTTTTCTTTGTTTCTGCAATATCTGCATTTGTAGTCTTCTTCTCTTCATTAAGCGTATCAATTTCAGACTGATGCTTCTTCTTATCAGCCTCGCCCTTGGAAATTCTGGCTTCAGCCGCTGCCTTTGCAGATCTTGCCTCCTCCAGTTTCTTTAATGCTTCTGCTTCTTTTGCTTCTGCATCCTTTAAAGCTTTCTTTGCTGTATCTATTGCTTTTGCTGCGGAATCATTATTGTTCATTGCAGTCTTTAACTTGGTCTCACTTTCAGCAAGTTTATTTTCAAGTCCCGCAAGCGCCTTCAATGACTCAGATTCCATCTCAGTTGTATTCTTAAGATTCGATGCTGCCTCTTCTTCTGCTTTCTTTGAATCAGTAAAGATAACGCCAGCACGCTGCTTGTTCTGTTCTGCATCATCCATCAGCTTCTTAGCTTTGTCATTCTGCTTTTCTTTCTTCTCCTTAGCAGCTTCAATTGCTTTCTTCTTATCTTCCTCAAGCTTGGTTGATGATGTTTCAGCATCTTTACATGCTTTCGCATATTCAGCTTCATGCTTCTCGATATTTGCCTTCTTTGCATCTGCCAGCTTCTTGATCGCTGCATCTGCAACAGCCTGCGCATCATTGATGATCTTTGTCTTAATGGTTTCAGGATCGCATTCCTTTAATACCTTATCAGACTCATTCTGTGCCTTTTTGTTTGTATCCTCAATCTCTTTCTTGATCGAAGTTACCTTTGAATCCAGCTCTGCATCTTCTTTTGCAAGGAGTTCTTCATCTGCCTTCTTCTTTGCATCAAATTCAGCCTTTACCTTGTCATCATAAGCAGCCTTCTTCTTTGCACATTCTTCCAGTTGAAGTTTTAATTCTTTTTCTTCTTTCTCTGAATCTGCAATGGTCTTCTGAGCGGTCTCAACAACATTCTTTGCATCCTGTGCTTTCCGTTCAGCCAGTTCGATTGCCTGCTTCTTCTTTGTTTCAGCCTCGATCCTTGCTTTTTCTACAGCAGCTTTCTTGCGGGCTTCCTCTACTTTCTTACGGTTTTCTTCTTCTGCAGCTTTACGCTTGGCTTCTTCCTCTGCTTTCTTCTTAGCTTCCTCTTCTGCTTTCTTCTTAGCTTCCTCTTCTGCTTTCTTCCTAGCTTCCTCTTCTGCCTTGATCCGTGCTGCTTCTTCTTCACTTGTCTCATCTATATTTGACAGATTCTCAATGCCGGCACCAAGGAAATCATCATCATCATCATCTATATCATACATGGACGAAACATCAGATGCGTTTTTGTTTCTGTCAGGTAAAATACTGAACAAGTCACCATTTTTATCATTACCCTTTGGTGTCTTTACTTCTTTTACCTCAACATTCTTTCCTGGTGTCCATTCTGCATCATCTGCAGCAACAGAAGACATATCATCCTCATCAAAACGTACAGAATCATCTGTAAGTGTCTGTTTCTCTGCTTCACCAACTTTACTAGGTGAAAGGGAATCATCCACCTTACCTTTAATATTTAATGAAGCGCCAAGGCCACTGCCTGCGTCCTCTGTTTTTCCGGACAATCCGCCTTCTGAAGGTACACTGCCAAGTCCGCCACCAAGTCCGCTTCCTAAACCGCTGCCAAGTCCGCCACCGAGACCTTCTCCCAGTCCGCTTCCTAAACCGCCGCCAAGTCCGCCAAGGCCTTCATCGGCAATACCACCAATGTTAAGACTGATCTTCGGCATTTCCTGCTTGTCATTCTTATCCTCTGTCTTTGCTTCTTTTGCTTCACCCTCTGCCTCTTTATTTGTATCTGGCTTATTAGTTTCTGCTTCGTTGTTCTCTGTCTCTTCAGGCTTATCCTCATGAACAATACCCAATGCTTCTTCTCTCTTACGTCGTTTCTTCTCCTCAATACGCGCAAGTTCTTCAGCAGACAAAGTCTTATATTGGCTCTTGCTTCCACTATCTGAAGACTTCTTTTTATTACTGCTCAGATTTTTCAGTGCCTGCTCTTCTTCCAGTCTCTTCTGCTTTGCAGCTTCAGCGGCTCTTTCTTTTTCAAGCTGTGCCTTTATCGCAGCAATCATAGCTTCTGTCTGATCTACAGCCAATTTGTACGCTTCCTGCCACATGATCAGATAAAAAATAATATTTATATATTAATCTAATTATTTGTCATTCCTCTTAAGCTTGTATTTCTTCTCCTGTTTTTTATCTAGGTGCTCAAGCTGTTCTTTTCTGTTATCTTCTTGTTCCGATATCACCTTCTCATCAGATGACAGATCCGCGTTTTCGACGTCTGTTTCATCTTCAATCAGGTTAACAAAGCTATCACTATGCATATTGAAGTAGTCTGTATTTGATGCATATTTGGTTCCAAGCTCTATACCAAGTCTTGCCAGTAATTCATCTGCCTGATTAATAAGCTGTTCTTCTTTTTCCAGATTATCTGACATTTTTCTGTCATATTCAGCCTTCATATCAACCGTTTCTTTCATCAACTCTACAACTGGAGGTTTGTCGCTGTTATAATCCGGAAACAGACTTGAACGAAATATCGGGAAGTCCCGTCTATGTGCCGTTTTTTCCGATTCAATCCCGTATTCTGGTTCTTGTTCCGTTTCAGATTCCGGATTGACCTCGGCCTCTAAATTCATTTCAACCACAGCTTCAGAATCAATTTCAACATCCATCTCAGCTTCCGTCTCACTCTCAGATTCTTTCTCAGAATCAGCCTCAGCTTCGACTTCTAATTCTGATCCAGGCTCGGAATCAGCCCTAACCTCCACTTCCGGCTCGATTTCTACTTCCGCTTCAGCTTCATTCTCTGTTTCGACTTCCACTTTTGTGTCAGATCCGGTTGCTGCTTCGATCTCCACAATATCATCATCCTCATATGCCTGTTCAAATGAATCATCTTCCCAGGTATCTGCGTCAAATGTATATTCATCAAGCGACTGAATCGCTATATCTATATCAAACGGATCATCAGAAGTTGTTTTCTCCATTGTATCCGTTGATTCTAACTCCAGTTCCTGATTTTCCTCCAGCATCTCTGCCTTTTCAGCATCTTCTGCAGGCTCAGCGGTTTCTGCTGTTTCTTCAAGCTCAGATTCCTCAGCTTCTTCTACTTCCTCTATAACAACAGAATCATCATCTTCCCCGGCTGACCCTGGCATCCCAGCACTATCGGCATCTTCTTCATTCGATTCTGATGTCTCAGGTTCTTTAGCATCTTTTGTCTCCGCCTCAGCAATCTCATGATCTTCAACAGATTCCGTATATTCTGATTTCTTCTCAATCTGTTGCTCATCGGTTTCAGATTTTTCAGGTTCTTCCGATTCAACATTCTCAGGTTTCTCAACATCTGAAGCGTCAGTTATATCTTCGGATATAATCTCTTCCGGAGCTTCTTCGAGAATCTCTTCTGTATGTTCATTCGATGGTTCCGGCATGATTGCATCATCCACATCTACCATCAATACAGAGTCATATTCTTCGTTATCAAAATCGAAATCGTCAACGCCATCTTCAAATGAATCCTCTGATAATTCATCCAGACTTCTCGGCTTCTTCTCATCCCCTGTAGGATCAGCAACCGGTTCTGCTTCAGCTTCCATGCCATTCTCAGCGACAGTTTCATCAGATTCCGGATTTACAATCTCGCCAAGAAGCTGATCACGGTCTACTTCTGAGTTCTCCTGCTCCGCAAATGCTTCCTCAATTGCCTCTTCTTCTTTCTTTGACATCCGGTTCTTAAGGAACCACTTTTTCTTTCCGGTATTCTCTTCCTGATCAGAATTCTCCGGAGTATCCAATACTTCCTGATCTGTCTGTTCTTTCTGCTGTTCTGCTTTTTTTCCCTGTTTCTGTAACTTCTTGGATTCTTTCTTTTCTTTCGACTTCAGAAGCATCTGTTTAAACTTCATAGAATTCGTAACTGGTTCCCGATCCTCAACCATCAATGTGATCTTTGGATCTTTCGGATGGATTCTCAAATCATCTGCTTCTAATACTTTCTCTTCCATCAGACGGACATCCTGCTGCGCGATATCGTCATCCATTGCTTCCGTTTCAGGATAACAATAGATGGCTTTATCAACATCATATAATTTCTCTCTTAACTGATTCACCTTGTCAATATAAGATGAACCTTTATAAGTTGCACAGAACATCTCGGCTTCCGACTGGAATTTTTCTTCATTTCCCATTGCTTTATACAATAAAAGCATCTCAAAATCCCAGATATCACTTGTTTC
>ENA-UERK01003118-UERK01003118.1-human-gut-metagenome-genome-assembly--contig:-NODE-3118-length-10286-cov-3.619258_pt1 | contig 10286 bp, 4 predicted proteins | sample MGYA00242957_ERZ507957 | MGnify/ENA primary metagenome ERZ507957 (study PRJEB26167, sample SAMN06115538) | human gut metagenome | host: Homo sapiens | place: China:Heilongjiang | collected 2015-11-06... | reverse complement strand
CCCACGCGGCAGCGTTTTCAAAAAAACGCATACCTATATATACTAAACACGGCGAAAACGCGTTTATATTTATATACAAAACTGAGAAAGAAACGCAATCATGATTGATTATATAAAGGGTGAACTGGCCGAACTCACCCCCGCCATGGCCGTTATTGAGGCCGCTGGCGTAGGCTATGCGTTGGGCATCTCGCTCAACACCTATACCGCCATTCAAGGTAAAAAAGACGTAAAACTGTTTGTACACGAGGTGTTAGTGGCTGGTGGCCGCGACGACTCGTACACCCTCTTTGGCTTTGCATCAAAGCAAGAGCGGGCCCTGTACCGATTGCTCATTAGCGTGTCGGGTGTGGGCGGCAATACCGCTCGCATGATATTGTCGTCGGCATCGCCCGCCGACCTCAGCAACGCCATTGCTTCAGGCAACGAGCGCCTGCTGAAAGGCGTAAAAGGCATTGGCTTGAAAACCGCCCAGCGCATCATTGTCGACCTGAAAGACAAGGTGCTGGCCCTGGGCATTGCACAAGAGGTAACCATGAGCGAAGGCGGAGCCGCCGTAGCCGTGAACAACGAGGTGATGGACGAGGCCGTATCGGCACTCACCATGTTAGGCTTCTCGCCAGCACCATCGGCCAAGGTGGTAAGAACCATTCTTTCCGAAGATGCGTCAATGCCCGTAGAGATGGTGGTGAAAGAAGCGCTGAAGCGCATCAAGTGAGCCATTATTCATGAATAAGATATTTGTGTAAATGAAGATAAGGCCAAAAATATATCATTTTCTTGCAGTGTGGCTTGTCGTGCTTACGGCAGGCTATAGCATTGCCATGCCTTATCGTCAAGACAATAAGCAGCGCACCAAGAGCGCAGCAACAAAAACCAGCACGGCAAAGACCACCACAAACAAGCCCGCTGGCAACGACAGCGTTATGGCGCAGCCCATCATTGAGAACGAAGACACCATACCCGACTCGCTGCTGCACCCACGCTGGAAGATACAGCGCACGCTACCCATCACCCTGGGCGACCTTGACCAGGGGTCGGCCGACCTTCGTCGCCCCGACAACCTACCCCAAACCGTTGAGTATAACGACACGTTGGGCCGATACATCATTGGCACAAAGATAGGCAACACCTATCTGGCCGCCCCCGTGATGATGACGCCCGAAGAGTATCGTAAATGGAGCGCGCGCAAAGCCATAGAGCGCTATTTCCGTTCAAAGAACGATGAGATATACAAGGCCAAAGGCAAAGAAAAATTCTCGTTCTCAGATATGCACTTCGACCTGGGCCCCGCCGAGAAAATATTTGGCCCTGGCGGCGTGCGCATCAAAACACAGGGTACCGCTGAACTGAAGTTGGGCGCCACCATGAAGAACATCGACAACCCGTCGCTGCCCATCCGCAACCGCAAAACCACCAATATCGACTTTGACGAGAAGGTGAACTTGAGCCTAAACGGAAAGGTGGGCGACAAGGTAAACATGAACCTCAACTACAACACCGATGCCACCTTCGACTTTGATGCTCAGAACCTTAAGCTGAAATATGACGGCAAGGAAGACGAGATTATAAAACTGGTTGAAGCGGGCAACGTGTCGTTTCCTTCCAACTCGTCGTTGGTAAAAGGCGCCTCATCGCTCTTCGGTCTTCGTACCGACCTGCAGTTTGGAAAACTGAAACTGCAGTTGGTGGCCTCACAAAAGAAAACATCGTCGAAGAGTGTGCAGTCGAAAGGCGGCGCACAGTTTACCACCTTCGAGATGAACGCCACCAACTATGAGGCCAACCGCCACTTCTTCCTCTCACACTTCTTCCGCGAAAAATACGATGCCGCTATGCGCACCCTCCCCAACATGACCACGGGCATAAAGGTGAACCGCGTAGAGGTATGGGTAACCAATAAAACGGCCACCACCAGCAACACACGCTCGGTAGTGGCCTTGACTGATTTAGGCGAAAACGCACAGATAAGCAACCCCCTGTGGGGGGCTGGCGCACTGCCCGTGCCCGCCAATAACGCCAATGGCGAGTATGCCGCCATGACCACACAATATGCTGCCGCACGCGACATCGACCAAACCTCAACGGTGCTCGACGGCATCAGTGGCTTTGCGGGCGGACGCGACTATGAAAAGCTGCAAAACGCGCGTCTGCTCAACTCGAGCGAATATACCATCAATTCGGCATTAGGATACATCTCGCTCAAATCGGGCCTCGAAACCGACCAGGTGCTGGCCGTGGCCTACGAATATACCTATGGCGGACAAACCTATCAGGTGGGCGAGTTTGCCCAAGACGTAACCGACGTGTCGCAAGCCCTCTTTGTAAAAGCACTGAAAAACACCAGCAACAACCCGAAGCAAGGCAACTGGAAGCTGATGATGAAGAACGTGTATAACCTGGGCGGATCGGTAGAGAAAGAAAAGTTCCGCCTCGACGTAAAGTTCCAGAGCGACACCGCTGGCGTCTACCTCTCGTATCTGCCTGAAACACAAACAAAAGACCAGCCCATCATACGTGCCTTAGGTGCCGACCGCCTCGACAACAACCTGCGTGCTCACGCCAACGGCTACTTCGACTATGTTGAGGGCTATACCGTGCAAAACGGCCGCGTGTTCTTCCCCACCACCGAGCCCTTCGGCAGCACCATCTACCAGTATATGACGAGCCGTGGCGTATCGGCCGACCAAGCCGCCAAGTATGCCTTTACCGAGCTGTACGACTCGACCAAGACCGTGGCACAACAAATAGCCGAAAAGGATAAATATATCATTAGCGGACAGTTTAAAGGCTCGGCCGCCAATGTTATCTCACTGGGTCAGGGCAACGTGCCACAAGGTTCGGTCGTGGTAACGGCTGGCGGTGTTACGCTGACCGAAAACTCTGACTATAGTGTCGACTATAATGCGGGCGAGGTTACTATCTTGAACCAAAGCATTATTGATGCGGGCACCGCCATCAACGTGTCGCTCGAAAGCAACGACTATTATGGCCAGCAACGTAAAACCATGTTTGGCATGAACTGGGAGTACGACTTCTCGAAAAACTTCCAGCTGTCGGGCACCGTGCAGCACCTATCTGAGCAGGCCCTCACCACCAAGGTAAACATGGGTAGCGAGCCCCTGAACAACACCCTGTGGGGCGTGAATATGAACTGGAAGAAGGAGAGCCAGTGGCTTACAAACATGCTCGACAAGATACCGTTCTTGCATCTCACACAGCCCTCATCAATATCGTTCACGGGCGAGTTTGCACACCTCATCGCAGGCCAAAGCCATGGCACACAAGACAATGCGTCATACATCGACGACTTTGAAAACACAAAGAACGCCATTGACATCAGCACCCCCACCTCGTGGTTTATGTCGAGCGTGCCCACCATGTTCCCTGAAAGTGCCGACAAAACCTCGCTGGCCAGCGGCTATAACCGCGCCCGACTGGCATGGTACACCATCGACCCGCTGTTCACACGTCGCTCGTCGTCGCTCACCCCGTCGCACATCAAGAGCGACCTCGACCAGCTGTCAAACCACTATGTGCGCGAGGTGCCTGTGCGCGAGCTCTTCCCACAGCGCAACCAAAACTCGTATCAGGGTGCCACATCAATGCTGAACATTCTCAACCTGGCCTACTATCCGTCAGAACGTGGACCGTACAACTTCAATGCCAACGACTTGCAGCCCGACGGCACACTGGCTCACCCCGAAAAACACTGGGGTGGCATGATGCGCAAGCTCGACACCAACGACTTTGAAACGGCCAACGTAGAGTATGTAGAATTTTGGATGCTCGACCCCTTCATCTATTCGCGTCGCGATGGCACCGCCTCTGAGTATGGTGGCGACTTCTACATCAACCTGGGCGAGGTGAGCGAAGATATCTTGCGCGATGGCAAGAAATTCTACGAGAGTGGCATGCCCGTTGACGGTTCGCAAAGCTTTGTTACCACACAATGGGGTAAGGTGCCCACACAGGCCACCGTAACCTATTCGTTTGCATCGGCCAAGGGGGCACGCGCCTTGCAAGACGTGGGCTTTAACGGACTGAACGACACTGAGGAACAGGCGTTTACATCATACCAAGACTTCTTAAACGCTGCCAAAGCGAAGGTGAGCACGGCTGTATACGACTCGATATGGAACGACCCCGCCGCCGACAACTACCACTACTTCCGTGGCTCTGACCTCGACCGCATCGAGGCTCCCATCTTGCAGCGATACAAATATATTAACAACCCACAGGGCAACTCGCCCGACAACGATAGTCGCACCGAGGGCTACGACACGTCATACAAGACCACGCCCGACGTTGAAGACATTAACCAAGACTACACCCTTAACGAATACGAAAAATATTATCAATACCACATCTCCATCCGCCCCGAAGACCTTGTGGTGGGACGCAACTATGTGGTAGACAAACGCGAAACATCGCCACAGCTGCGTAACAACAATACCGAACAGGTAACGTGGTATCAGTTTCGTATACCGCTGTCCGACTTTGAAAAGAAGGTGGGCGGCATCAACGATTTCACCTCTATCCGCTTCATGCGCATGTTCCTCACAGGCTTCAAGCGCCCCATCGTGTTGCGCTTTGGCAACCTCGACCTGGTGCGTGGCGAATGGCGTGTGTATAACCAGGTGCTCGATGCCACAGCCGCACAAACGGGCAAACTGAGCATGAGCGCGGTAAACATTGAAGAGAACAACGACAAGCAACCCGTCAACTATGTGTTGCCACCGGGCATCTCGCGCGCCCAAGACCCCACACAGCCACAGCTGGTTGAGAGCAACGAGCAGGCGTTGGCCTTAAACATTGAACAGCTGGGCCATAACGAGTCGAAGGCCGTGTATAAAAACACCACGCTCGACCTTCGCCAGTATCGTCGTATGCAGATGTTTGTGCATGCCAACTCGTACAACCCCAACAGCACACAGCTGCAAGACAACCAGTTGGCAGTGTTTGTGCGCCTGGGTTCCGACTATAAGAGCAACTACTACGAGTATGAAATTCCGCTGAAACTTACTCCGTGGAACAGCAAGTATGGCATGTATTCAACCACCGACCGCCGCATGGTTTGGCCTGAAGAAAACATGCTCGACATACCGCTCACCGCACTCACCGCACTGAAAAAGGCACGCAACAAGGCCAAAAGCGAGGGCATGGCCTCGTATAGCCGACCCTATTCGGCCTACGACGAAAAGCATCCCTCAAACAAAATTACGGTGATGGGTAACCCCACCCTGGGCGAGGTAAAAACCATGGTGATAGGTGTGCGCAACCTGTCGTCAGAGCCTAAGAGTGGCGAGGTATGGGTGAACGAGCTACGCCTGAAAGAGTTTAACAACGCTGGCGGATGGGCAGCAGCAGGAAACCTGAACATGCAGCTGTCTGACTTTGGTACCGTAAACCTCACAGGCAAGTATATCAGCAATGGTTTCGGCGGACTGGAAGACGGTGTGGCCCAGCGTGCCACCGACGACTATAAAACATATAGCCTGACCACCAACTTCGACCTTGGCAAGTTCTTCCCCGATAAGGCCAAGGTTACAGCGCCGCTCTACTATTCGGTAACAAAGGAGGAAACGCGCCCACGCTATAACCCGCTCGACACCGATATGCGTCTCGACGACGCCCTCGATGCTGTTGAAGGCCACGAACGCGACTCGATAGAAAGCATTGCCGTAACTAAGACCACGAACACCAACTTCTCGTTGTCGGGGGTGCGTGTGGGCATCGCTACCAAGCGACATCCCATGCCTTACGACCCCGCCAACTTCTCGTTCAGCTATAGCCACAACCACCGCTACACTTCGGGCGAAACCACGGTGTATGAGAAGGAAGACAACTGGCATGGCTCGATGAACTATACCTGGACACCGGTGTACAAATCGTTCGAGCCCTTCAAGAAAATGAAGAACAAGAGCAAGTGGCTCGACCTGCCGCGACGCTTCGGCCTAAACTGGCTGCCACAAAACATATCGTTCAACACTGATCTGCAACGCAGCTACTATGAGCTGCAAGAGCGCGATATGCAAGATATGGGTGGCGATAAACTGCCCCTCACCTTCAACTCGCAATTCTTGTGGAACCGCGAGTTTAGCATACGCTGGGATCTTACCAAGAACCTGCACATGAACTTTAGCAGCGCCACACATGCCGAGATTGAGCAGCCCTATACGCCCGTGAACAAAGACCTCTATGCCGACCACTATCAGGCATGGAAAGACTCGGTGTGGACCAGCATCAAGCATTTCGGCACACCGCTCGACTATAACCAGTCGTTCACAGCATCGTATAAGTTGCCTATCAACCTCATACCCATCTTCAGTTGGATTAATGCCGACGCACAATACTCGGCCACCTACAACTGGATGCGTGGCTCTGACCTTGAAGACGGCACTTCGCTGGGCAACACCATCTCAAACAACCGACAGGTGCGCCTGAACGGCACCTTCAACCTCGAGCGACTGTATAATATGTCGCCCTTCTTGAAAAAGGTGAACGAAAAGTTCAGCAAAGACCCCGTGCGAAAGAAAAAGACAACACGTAAGCCCACAGCACAAAGGGCCAAGAACGGCAAGGATGATAACGACGGCAAAGACAGCAAGCAGCCCAACGGCCGAAGGGGTAAAAACGCCACCGACCTTGAGAAGCAAAAGGCCCTGCTGCCTAAAAACAAGAAGGGCTTTGAGAAAGAGGTGACGCTGTTGCCCGACACCACCATCACCCTGCAGCACGGCAAACACAGCAAGCGCCTGATAGTGGCGGCCAAGACGGCTGATGGCGAGCCCTTTAAGCTGAAATATCGCAAGACCGATGCCAACACGTTGCGCATCATGAACAAGGTAGACAGCGCCATGAAACTGAAAATTACGGTTACACCGAAGGAGCCCCTCGACGATAAGTCGTGGTATAAAACCTTGCAGGCCGTGGCACGCGGACTGATGATGGTGCGAAACATAAACGTAAGCTATTCAAGCCAATATTCGATGGCGCTGCCAGGCTTCATGCCCTCGGTGGGCGATGCCTTCGGACAGAAACGTAACACGGGGGCATGGGCGCCAGGTCTCGACTTTGCCTTCGGCCTTACGGGCGACAGCTACATCGAGCGTGCTCGGGAGAACGGATGGCTCATGGTGGCCGACTCGGTGGCTACACCCGCCACCACCAATAAGACCGAAGACCTGCAGCTGCGCGTAACACTCGAACCCGTGCGCAACCTGAAGATTGACCTCAACGCCTCGCGCACACAAACCAAGGCGCGCAGCATACAGTATATGTACACTGGCACACCCACCACCGAGAGTGGCACCTTCTCAATGACCACACTGTCGTTGGGCAGCGCCTTCGAGGGCATGGGCGACGCTAAGAAGGGTTATCACTCGGCATCGTTCGAACGCTTCTGCAACAGCCTCGACCAGTTCCGCCAGCGCGTTGAGCAACGCTATACAGGCACCCTGTATCCTGAGGGCACCGCCTTGGCAGGAAAAACCTTCGACCCCACGCTCACCCCCGTAAACAAGTATAGCGCAGATGTAATGGTGCCTGCCTTCCTGTCGGCCTATACGTCGATGGGCGGTAAGAGCCTCAGCCTCTTCCCCTCGCTGTCGCGGTTGCTGCCCAACTGGTCGGTACGTTATAGCGGACTGGCAAAGCTGCCGTGGGTGCGCGACGTGTTTAAGAGCGTAAACATTAACCATGCCTACAAAAGCATTTATGCCGTGGGGGCCTACCAGTCGTACAGCACCTTTATGGAGCTGATGGGGCCTGGCATGGGCTTCGTGTCTGATGCCACCTCGGGCATGCCTATGCCATCGTCAATGTATAATGTGTCGACGGTAAGCATCAACGAGGCTTTCTCACCCCTCTTGGGCATCGACATGACGTTTAACAACAACCTCACCTGCAAGATTGAGTATAAGAGCACACGCGTGTTGATGCTCAGCATGACCAGTGTGCAGATAAACGAAAGTTCGTCGCACGACTGGGTGCTGGGTGCTGGCTATACCATCAGCAATTTTAACCCCTTCGGTCCTAAAGCGCGTAAGATAAAAGGCGCAAAACGTAGCACCGATAGCAATAACGCCAACAAAAATCGTAGCACAAACCGCTCGACAGGCTTTAATAGCGACCTCAAACTTCGCCTCGACCTCAGCTACCGCAAGCAGGCAGCCTTGAGCCGAGACATCGCTTCAATGACGTCGACAGCCAGCAGTGGTAATACAGCCTTCAAACTGTCGTTCACGGCCGATTATTCGTTGTCGCGTCTGCTCACCATGAGCTTCTATTACGATCGTCAAACCAATACGCCACTGCTCACCTCAAGCAGTTATCCCACCACCACGCGCGACTTCGGCCTCAGCCTAAAGTTCTCGCTCACAAGATAACCTTGGGCCATTATGTGCACGGACGTAAAACAGAGAGTAGTAGAAGAAATATAACAGAGAAATATAACAGAGAAATATAACAGAGAATATAGAAGAAAATATAAAATAGAATATAGAAGAGATAGATAACAAGGAATAAAAGAAACTAATGAGTGACTTTATCCTAACTACAAACTAAATAAAAAAACAATTTATGGCTTTAGAAAAAACATTGGTATTGCTGAAACCCTGCACACTGCAGCGTGGCTTAGTGGGCGAAATTGTCAGCGTGTTTGAGAAAAAAGGTTTGCAAATTTGTGGCATGAAGATGATGCAGCTCGACGACAAGTTGCTCAGCGAACACTACGCACACCTCAGCGAGAAGCCTTTCTTCCAGCGTGTGAAAGATGCTATGATGACGGCTCCCGTGGTGGCCATGTGTCTGAAAGGTGTCGACGCCATTGCTGCTGTGCGCGCATTGGCAGGCCCCACCCATGGTCGTAACGCTGCCCCTGGCCCCATTCGTGGTTCATATTGCATGAGTTTTCAAGAGAACATCGTACATGCTTCCGACTCACCCGAGACGGCTGCCGTAGAGCTAAACCGTTTCTTCCGCCCCGAAGAGATACTTGAGTGGAACCAAAGCGTCTTCACCAGCCTCTATGCTTGCGACGAATATTAAAAGAGGAAGACAGAAGAAACTAAATTAGTTTTATTGTTAAGACAATCACAGAAGATACTAAATTAGTTTTAATGTAAAATAGACAGAAAGAAACAAAGACGGTCAGCGCTCAGCTTGGCAAATGGCAAGCAGAGTGCTGACCGTCTTTCTATCACGCCCCTTCGGCCAACAGTTCGGCCACCTCTTCAGGCGTATTGAAGAGGATGCCATCATTCAGTTCATCGTCAGTAAAGCCTTTCAGTATATCTTTAGCATCGGCCTCAGTTATACGTGCGTTACCCTCGTTATCTACCGTCATCATACTGTATCGTTGTTATTGACATTCATTGTCTGTTGTTATTCAATCGTCGTAACTTCAAACGGCTTTTTCACTGCAGCGTGTGCCGCCTTTTGTGCAATGCTTTTTTGCTGTGGCGTGATGCCCTTCGGCGTATAGGTATTGCCTATAACGCTTTTGCCCGTGATAGCCTCAAACCAAGTGCAGGCTGCGGTATAGCGGCCATATATATAGTTCAGGTGGAAACCATCGCGGTTAAGCGAGTCGCCCAAGGCCGATGTGCGAGCGTTCTGAATGGCCGTACCCGCGGGCACCAGCACATCAAGCTTCAGGTCAGTCATTACACGGTGCGAGCAATCCATAATGGCCTCATACATTTGCTCTTGGCTGTTGCCATAACGGCGGAAGCCATCGTGATTTGAGTTTTTTGCATAAGCCCATGTTTGGTGAAACACGATGCGCGGTTTGCCCTTCACGTGCGCCTTGATATAGGCCACCAGTTGTTCAAGATAAGGCTGATAGGTAGAATAGTCGCCCGAGAAGTGGCTTGCCTGTTGCACACTGATATAGTCCCAACGTTCGTCGGCCAACGCGCTATCCAATCGGCATCTCGCTGCCTCGGTCATAACACCGCTGGCATTAATCTTGCGGTAGCGGTAAGCTGGTACCTGTGTATTCATACATTCGACGTGTCGTTCCAGCGAGCATCCTCCTATAAACAAGTTTCCTACCACTGTTGTTACGCCTGCGGCCTGTGCTATCTCGTGCAAGTTTTGCTCGATAGCATCCTCTGAAAAGCTGTTGCCCACAGCCAATATGCGCACCGTGTGCTTAGCGCACGCTGTGCCCACGGCCATGACAACCAGCACCAGCAAAAAAAGAAGTTTCTTCGTCATAATATGTTATAATTATAGTTATAATCATTATTTATAATTGTAGCTATAATTGTAGTTATAAT
>ENA-UERK01003117-UERK01003117.1-human-gut-metagenome-genome-assembly--contig:-NODE-3117-length-10288-cov-15.175987_pt1 | contig 10288 bp, 10 predicted proteins | sample MGYA00242957_ERZ507957 | MGnify/ENA primary metagenome ERZ507957 (study PRJEB26167, sample SAMN06115538) | human gut metagenome | host: Homo sapiens | place: China:Heilongjiang | collected 2015-11-06... | reverse complement strand
TCCTTTACATAGATACAAGCCTTGATGGTATCCTTTCTGCCAGGGTAAGCAAACTTATGACCACGGATAGCCCAATACAATCTCGTGAAATTACCATTCTCACCCTTTCCGAATACTACACCAGGGCGAACGATAGTGAGCTGACGATGAGTCGCATCACCATTCTGCCACTTCTCATGAATCTTCTCAGCCACCAACTTAGAGATACCGTATGCAGTATTAGGAGTAGGCAAGGTCGTCTCCTTTTTCAACTCCTCAGCAGCTCCGTATGGTGCAATACTTGAAGTAAACACAATCTTCTTGATATTCCACTTCTCAGCAAAAGCCACCACATTCTCAGCACCACGGATATTCGTCTCGAAATACTCATGATCTTCATGACCAGGAGTACGATGAACTGCAGCAAAGTTGAAGATCACATCGTCCTCAGTAGGAGTAAATGGCAAATTCTCTATAGGCTTGCGGATGTCATACTCGATGAAAGTTGACTGCAACTTCTGACCATCTCGCAAAGCTGGCTTGTAATCCTTCACTACCGGATTAGGAGTACCAGGCTTAACGATGTCGAGGTTATATACTTGGGCGTTAGGATAACGCTCCTTAATCAAATTTGTAAGATGGGTACCGATGAAACCGGTACCACCAGTGATAATATAGTTCATAAAACTATGTTTTATAGATTATTGGCTGCACTCGGCAAAATCAAGCAAACTTGTTTTGCTCTCGTTTGCACAATAATTCATTTGTATTTATCGGTTATAAATTTCTGTATAAATGTCTTCCAATGCCTTGATACGATTATCAATAAAGAAATCAGTCTTAAAGTAAGAACGGGAGTTCTTCTCCATTTCTTTACGCTTCTCATCATTCTCTATCAAGTCATTCATTTTTTCAACAAAGACCTCTTCCTTCAATGGCAATAGATAACCATTATAGCCTTCTTTCACACAATCCTTGTTGCCCAGCACATCACTCGCCACAATCGCCTTACCCAAAGACATTGCTTCTATCACAGAGATAGGAAGACCCTCATAGAGCGAAGTCATGAAATAGAGCAAACTTCCTTTCACATACTTCAATGTCTCCTCGTGGCTTAGCCAAGGCAAGAGGTAGAACGTATCATCCATATCATACTGATGAATGAGCTTCTTCATATCTTCCAACATTGGAGAATAGAAGCCAACACCTAGCAGATAGAATTTTATATCAGGATGCTTTAGATGGATTCCATGAGCAACTTCTACCATGAACAAAGGGTTCTTCTGATAAGAAGGACGACCGATGGAAGTTATGTAACGCTCGCCTACTTTTGGAAAAGGCAAATCTGATGCCTCAATCTTACCAGAAGAAATCTGTGGAAGACTATCCGGTACGGCATTATTCCAAGCAAAAGCCTTCTTTTCTTTGAAACCAACTACCTTAATACCCAATTCTCTTTCAGAACCAGAACAGGCAAGAAGATAGGAGTTCAGCTTTGCAATCTTCTCTAACAGAAGAAACACCTGCTTCTTCTTGGCAGATTCAGCCGAAAGAAAAGAAAATGCATGAGCCGTATAAACTACCTTTGTTCCTGTAAAGAAAGCAGCGAATCTTCCTATCACTCCTCCCTTGGCACTATGACAATGCACCAGGTCAGGTTTTTCTTTTTTGATAATCTTGATAGCCTGCATCACCGCCTTCATATCCTTTACAGGATTCAAGGCACGATACATATCAATGCTATACGTCTTTACCTGCTTGCCATGTCGCATATAAGGCTTGCTGTTATCATCCGCACCATTAACGATGACGAACTCAAACTTATCACTAGCCAAAGCAACTGTATTGCGAACATAAGTATCTATGCCGCTTTTGAGGTTTCCAATATGAAGTATCTTCATGCTGCCACCCTCCTTTCTTCACCACATAAATCAAAATTATTACCAATCGATATCAGATTTACTGTATCAACATTCAACTTGAGAAGGACAAGAATATCTCCTCTATATTTCAAATTATCAACCATATTATAATGAATTTACATATAAGAGACAATTATTTTTAATGAAGACTTTTGAAATGAAAAGCCCGTAAATTCTCTCCATTTTTATGAGTATACATAAGTAAACTAACTTTTCAATGCAAGGCTGTATTTTTTTAGATTGGAGAAAAGCTTTATCGCTTGCAAACTCCATCCAACCTCTTCTTAACCTATAATTAAATCAAGTATAGCTTCCTTCATTTTTCTTGTCGTATCCTTTAACTTTTGAAAATCCACCATTTTTGCGTCATTCCAACCATTAGTCTGTTCAATAAGAAACTTTTTATTTTCCATTTCATAATAACATTCAAAAATGATATTATCATATTTCACATAAATATGTGTTCGTCTTGTACAAATACAGAACAATGGGAAAAACAGTTTAATTGCAAATTCACCATATAAGCAATCCATCAGTCTCTCAAAAATCATATTTGGGGAAAAGCCCGTAAAGAATCTTAAACAACATATGAGTTTAACCAAATCTAACTCCGTAGGTACACCTATTTTATTATTTCTCCACTCGGGCTTTATGTGAGTAGAAATATTATCATCAAGAAACTCTTTACATCTTCTTACAGAAAGTTTATTCAATTCCGAGTCTAAAGAGAAAAAATCACTAGGATTTAAACCAGTTTTTAAATCAACAGGTCCGTTCAGTTTAAGAACATCAGAAGTACCAAATATTTGTGTAAGCCTATCCGATACTTGACATTTTGCTTCCTGACTTATAGAAAACTTAAAGGGTAAGGTATTCAGAAACTTATTCATATAGCCTTCATAATTCGCCTCTTTACCATAGAAATGGTGGAAGAGATGACGGGCTATCTCGTAATCCATTACAAGGATTATCTTATCAAAGCCGAACTTGTTACCATGAGGAACCTCCGAATAATAGGGATTATCAACCTGAGAGGACAAGACATTCATGATGCGGAAGAGATGAGCTGGATCTATTCTGTCCAAATCTTCAATAATCAAAACAGACTTAGCCTTCATCTGCTCTAAAGACTTCTGGATAAGGCAAGTAAAAGCATCACATTCACTGATACTCCCCGACTTTCCATAAAATCCATTGAGGTAGTCATCTACTACATGAAGAACATCTTGACTTTTATATTTTTCATGAATGGTAGAAGCAAGATCTTTCAAAGCCTCATACCCATCTTTCAATCCTTCTATCGGAATGATTGAAGCAACAAAGTCGCCTAACTTTAACAAAGACTCTTTATTGCATACCGCATCAAATATCTTATCATATCCCTCTTTAAAGTCATAGATACGATTATCCTTTATGAGTTGAAACAGAATATCACGCTTAATATACTCAATAACATCCCTATTCTCCTCAACCACGTAGTTTACTGGATGGAGAGTGATGAAATAGTAATCATTCTTCTTTTCATCATAGCTCTTCATGAACTCATTCAGAAAGTAAGACTTACCATCTCCAAACCTAGCAGAGAAAATGATTCTACTCTCTTTTTCAAATACCTGCTTGAAGTCTTGAATGTTTTGAGAAATATCAATTGTATCCATAAAATCTAAATCAGTTAAAACCTTACCTTTTGAAGAAAAAAATCGAGATTCTAATAAGCATTCAAGAACATCTTACTTTCTTGTTTTCACTTTATTGAAAATCTTTTGAACAACTCCAAAACCAATAAAAGATAACAAGCAAGCAAGCCTAGCTTTCTTTCTTGCCCTATTGTCCATCAACACAGATAGTCGAATCGTTTTTATGCAACGTTCAAAATCATTACGATGCACATATCCCTCTGGCATTTGTAGCAGCAAATGAAAGACAAAGCTAACAATGCGGCAATTATAACTTTTAATAATTGGTTGCAGTTTATCTCTATCCTTATCCATCAGAGTCATCAATTGCAAGCCACTATCAAGCTTATGAGGAGAGAAAGCTGCTCCTTCAATGCTATTACTACGAAGTAAGTAAAAATAGCTCTGGTCATCATTAAAAACAACCTTATTTGCCTTCAACAAAAGACGATATGTTGTAGGAAGGTCTTCAAACAGTAAACCTTTTGGATAGCGAATACCATCAAACAGGCTAGCCTTATACATTTTTCCCCAAGCTGTATTATCAAAATGCTCTTGATAGAACATCATTTCTGTAGCATGAAGGCCATCTAAGACCCAGTCTTTTGCTGATTTAGAACTTGGATTTGGAGAGGAGCCTTCGTAAAAAGAACAGAATGTATTGACACTAACATCTGCGCCATACTTCTCAATCAGATGATAAAGACCTTCTATATGAGTAGGAGAGATATAATCATCACTATCCACACAGACCACATACTCACCTGTTATCACATCCAAAGCCACATTTCGAGCATCAGCCAATCCGCCATTTTTCTTATGGATAACTTTGATACGAGCATCCTTCTTTGCATATTCATCACAGATAGCTCCACATTTATCCGGTGACCCATCATCAACCAGCCAAACTTCCAGGTTCTTGTAAGTTTGATTGAGGATACTATCAATACATTTTGGTAAATACTGCTCCACATTATAACAAGGAACAATAACACTTACTAAAGGTTGATTCATCGTTTTTTTTATTTATGTTTCTTTATCCAAGCCTTTAATCCTTTAGGCAACAGAAGTTTGATTCTAGCTTTCAGATTAAATGGAATTTTAATTGAGTAGCGAAATATTCATTCACGTCCATATCGTCGATATGTTGGCATATTACATCACGCAACGGAGTTCTTTGAGTTGGTCAAGTCAAATTATGATTAGCTTTAGCCACTTGTCCAAATGTACTTTCCAAGGTTTCAAACTCATCCTTAACAATTGACCACAATCGCTCACCCTTTTCTGTAATCACCCCCTAACTCTTGAAACACATGCTGAGTAGCTAAAGCTTGCAAAACAGATCCATAATTGCGAACATTCTGCAATGTAATAACAGTAACTTTTTTCATCGTTCACCAATTAAGAATAATCTAATATATTTAATATGATGCACAACCTCTACCAAAATTAGGGAGAGGAAAATGCAAATTATTGTTGTTATTAAAATACAAAAATATGTATCACATTTCAGGGCAAAGTGATACAACACTATAAATTGGAATGCATAAATTCCCAAAGTTTTCGTACCAAGATAATTTATGAACGGAATATGAATATTCAAAAACTGTTTGCCTAAAATATAAAATGTATAGGCACCAGCAAATTCCACAAAATATCTATAGCCGTAGGAAAAAACTCCGCCAAGATTTACCCATCTGTAAAACAGAGGGGCCTCCCTCATCATCCAAAATGGAACAGTGAGAATATACCCCCCCATAATTGCTATTGAGACACGTTTGCGATCCAATAAACTAGGGTATTTATGTATATAATATCCCATTGCGAAGAAAGGTAAATACCAACATATTTGAGTAACATTAAACCTTGTATGCAGAAATACCATCAATACATATAGCAATACACATATCGTCAATAGCAGATATTCCTGTTTAACTTTTTGATTTGACCATCTTTCAGATAAATTAAACACCAAACAATAGAAGAATAGGTTATATAGAAACCACAATCCATTATCTGGATAAATCAAAATTTTAATGGTTCTTTCAATGTCATATCTTCCCAATTCAAATATCGGTAAAAGGAACGCCCAGGAGACAAAAGGAATAATACATTGCACAAATCTCTTCTTTACCATAGAGGCATCGTACCTTTCTTTATAAGTAAGGAATCCACTAATCAGAAAAAACAATGGCATATGAAATGAATATATAATTCTAAATAACACATCATTCTGATAGTCAATAATCTTATATTGGACAGAATGCCCTAATATAACCAAGATTATCAAGATACCTTTTAAAGCATCTAAATAATGTAATCGTTGTTTTACCATTTTAATAAGAATATTTTAGCCAAGAGAATAGTTTATAATCCTTCAACTTCATTATGACATAAGAAGAAAGCAAACACATAATCACTAAGACAACATATAGAATCAAGCCATGTTGCAATATCTCCACGGTAGGACAAAGCATACGGAAAATCCCAATGAATAAGAAATGAAGGGTAAAAATCAAGATAGAACTCTGGCGCATCATTTTATAAATAGGTTTGCTCTCTAGTTTCCAATTATAGAACAAGGCAAACAGAGATAGTACCATAAAAACTCTTAAATCTAAAAGCATAATACTTAGCAGCCAAGCTATACAAAACAGCCCCCCCATAACATAACTATTACGTAAATTCTCTATCTTTTCAATTATATCAGGATTGGCAAGAATGAAGCCAGCAGAAATCCAAAACAATGAGACCAGGAAGGAATTCTGAGGATTTATAACATTTTCCTGATACAAAAACCAAAAAGTCTGATATTGCACAGGTAGGTCATCTGCATGATAGATATACAACGCAACGAACAAGGGTAAAATCCATATCGTTTTATCGTTATGCATTTTGCTAGCAAAATAGATGAGCCAAGTACCAACAACCAATGCAGAAAAGAACCAAGCTCCATGGAACGTTGACCGAAATGCTATATCCAACAAGAAATTATATATGAACTCGAAGAATGACATTGAAAGATAATGTCTAGTATGAATTACCAAAGGAAGTTGGACAACCATCCAAAACACATAAAGCAAAATTAACCTCCAAGTGAAATGTAGCATAATTCCTCTCTCCTGGTGGAAAGTTAATTGTGACTGTCGCATTTTCCTAAAGAGAAGAAAGGCAGACACTACGAAGAACATGGGGACGGCACTATTTATAATTGGATTCGTCACCTCATAAACTATAGGAATGTCATTAACTGCTTCAGAATGGACGGCTACAATCAATAATGACATAATAAACTTAAGTATATCCAAACCTGGGATAACTATTCTTTTAATCTCTATATTTTTATCCATGAATCTAATATTACAGGTGGTGAAGGTCTGTCATTAAGCCATTTGCTTGGACAAACTACCAGTGGTTTATTTTTGTTCAAATAGGCAGCCCAACAGCTAAAAGTACTGTTTGGTATTATCATATTCTTACTATGCGCCATAAGGTATAAATCAAAGAAACTGCGATCCCCATGATTACAATCAACAATTTCCATGCTGTCTTCATGAAAATTTTTCCTCACATAACTTGGATCATCTGAAAAGAAGAAAAAATGAGGTTTATCAACTTTTGACTTGATGATATCAATAGCTTTATGATAGAATTCCAAAGTTCCTATATTGCCATAAATATGCTGAATCTTAGGATCAGTATAATCTCCCCTACGCACATGAACCGCTACCGAATTAGTTTGATTCATAAGAGAAATAATCTTCTCGTTTTCCTGGCCTAACTCCAAATCCTTACGAAAACTTGGCAACTCTACAGACTGAACATATTCCTTGTTCTGCCAATAGCCCAAATATAAAATTGCATTCGGCTTGCGATGCCAATCATTATCCGTAAAAGGTGGTTGCACTCTAAAGCGAAGAAACACCTTAGCAGTCCAATAAAGAATCTCAGCAATAAATTTTGAAGCCTTGGAGGTCTTAGGCAAAAAAACATCAAACCACTTGTTGATTTCCAATCCATTATGTTCTTTCAATCCTCTTGAAGGATAGAAACCATAAAAAGTCTCTTTTGGAAATTTTTTCTTTAAATACAAATAATAGCAGTACTGAAAAATCTGATTTCCCAATCCTGCCTGAAATACTACTATTTTCATAAGCTTATATATACCATTCAATTAATCTAATTATTTTTTTCATAAAGCGCATCCCTTTCAAATAAAAGTTCGTTTTCCTTCCTTTTTTAAAGGATGCATCAATATTCACTTTATTTCGGAATATCATTTTGGGTTTAAGGTCCTCAGAGACGAATTCTTCCGGGATGCAATATTCTTTAGTCAATATTTTACAAGGATGGTCTCTAAAATATCGATTAATATGCGACTCATCATGTACACATGCCACAATTCCATTATTAAAATCTTCTCTTATATTGACTGCTAATGTTTCTATCATTTTAATATAAGCCTTACTTGTACCACCATTTACGCCGCCCATATAATAAACAAAGGGAGATTTTTCATTTTTAGAGATAAAAGCTAGCGACTTCTTATTTTTCTCATAAGGATAAAATGCCGGATGATTAAATGGTTTTCTATTTACAGGCCATTCTGCTCCGACCAAATTCGTTTCATTTGGTAAAATTTCTTTTCCAAGAGGCTGCAAAAACTTTGCATTACTATTAAAAAAATAAATATAATCAAATGCTTCCAATTGTTCCTTTATTGAAAGAAACATTTCAAATCTGAAAAGTGAATCTGCAGGAAAACCTTGACATTTTTTAAAAATTAGATGAACATTGTCGTAAGTACACAATTGCATATCATCTGTAAATACAAAATAATCTTTAGATGCAATACCTTTCAAAAGATATTTTTCGCAAGAAGTATAAAAATCTTTAAAAAAAAGATTATATTTACCAGTACAAATATATAATATAGCTATTTTCATTATTTTTTCTTTATATGTAAATAAACTAACAAAAATGAATATGTATATGCATTTAAACAATAAGGAAAACTTGCTCTTGAAATGTATATTAATTCCTTAAAAGTACATAATGCAAGAACTAAAAGAAAAGGATTGACGAAATCTGCAAATGAAACACGTTCCAAAAAACCTATATATTTTCCCCATAATATAAAAACAAAGATTACTCCAAACAAGCCAAAACTAAGATAAACATCTGCAACACATGAAGTTCCCAATCCCCAAGATAAATCCCCATTACCATAAATTGTACAAAAGTAAGCTGAGTTTGAGTCAACTAATGGTAAATCAGCTAGCGAATAAAATAAATTCTGCAAACCGGGAATAACACGAAGAAAACCAGGGAAGAAAGATGTTCCATAGTTGTAATCTGCATGATTTGGCACATTTGCTAAAACTATATGCAGGGAAGAGGCATTAAAAGCCAGTTCTCTTGTAGGAGGAAAAACTGAAGAAATATTAGCAACAGCTTCGATTGCTTCACTTGAATCTCCACCATTTATTGTTCTATAAAATGATAAAAAAGAAAAAAGCAAAGAAAAAGCTAAGGCTCCTATTATCATTCGAACAACAGGAATTTTTCCGGAATATACATATACGAAACCAAAAAACATAGTTAACAAAACACTAACAGCTTCAGTCCTTCGACCACTCATTATTATTAATCCTGCTATAATAAGTCCAATTAAAACCTGATATCTAAATATCTTCCAAAAAACAGCTATTTTTTTTATCTCTAATCGATCACGGCGGCATTCATAGCATCGCATTACTGTAAAAGCAATTAAAGTAGCTTGTAACAGCATCATTGTCAAAGTAGCTATATAACCAGGGTCATAACCTTTAGCATAGCCGTTAAACAGATATTGCTTATTGACAGTCAACAAATAGACTACTAACAAAAAACAGCTTATTTTTGTAAGATTTGCTTCATATCTTACAAATTTATATATTTTTTTTGTTTTGTAAGGTTTATTTTCGTTTATACAAAGACCAAAGAAAAAACAGTTTAAAGCTATATTCGCTATACATAGAGCCCTACATACGACTGTATCACTATAAACAATAAGCTTGTTTGGCCCCAATGTCATATCTATAAGGCCAAGAACATAATCAATGTCAAATTGATAAAATACAGCCACAAAAGCAATTGTAAAAAGTAACGAATGCGTTATTATCAATCTATTCTTTGGCTTCTTTTTAAAGAAAAAATATAGTAAAATAGAAAGTAACGCCACAATAAAACATTCTACCATATACTTTTCATCGATAGACTTTGGGGCATTACCATACATATACAAAGACACTATAACTAGTATGAAATGAAAAAATAATCTCATTTTTTATAAAATTTTCTATAACATAATAAAGATACAATTTTGGTATATACTCCCAATACTTTTTGGGGAATATACAATCTCATCATCAAATCAATTCTCCAATTCCATTTAAACTCATCAATATATTTACACTTTCTTTCATATTCAAGAACAGGCATATTCTTCTTTATATCATTAATAAACTCTTCTCTTAATTTAATCGGAGGAATATTAGGTTCGATATAATACTTATAATCAATAGCATCACTCTTTTCTCTCATAGATACCGTAGTTTTACTAGCCTCATCATATCTTCTAGTTTCCTGTTTAATGATACCACCTGACTCAAGTATTTCCGTCTGTCTTTTAATTTCAACATCAATAACTTCCTTAACAGTAGAAAAAGA
>ENA-UERK01003116-UERK01003116.1-human-gut-metagenome-genome-assembly--contig:-NODE-3116-length-10291-cov-5.102898_pt1 | contig 10291 bp, 6 predicted proteins | sample MGYA00242957_ERZ507957 | MGnify/ENA primary metagenome ERZ507957 (study PRJEB26167, sample SAMN06115538) | human gut metagenome | host: Homo sapiens | place: China:Heilongjiang | collected 2015-11-06... | reverse complement strand
CATAAAAACCTGTGTTACAACGGATATTAAGGATGGGAAAGAGGAAACGGTGGATGAATTAGTAAAAGTCCTGCAAAAATTAATGAAGTAGCCGCAGGACAATCTATTCATGACAGGTAACTGTCAACGAAAGCTGATTTATTCATGACAGGTAACTGTCAACGAAAGCTGATCTATTTATGACAGGTAACCGTCAACGAAAGCTGAGTTATAAAATTCACAGAAAGGAAGGTTCAAATGCAGCAGTATATTGTAACAGGAATGAGCTGTGCGGCGTGTAGTGCCAGGGTGGAAAAAGCAGTCAACGCAGTTCCGGGTGTTACCTCGTGCTCCGTTAGTCTGCTTACCAATTCGATGGGGGTAGAAGGAAGTGCATCTGGTGATGCCATCATTGAGGCGGTACAAAATGCAGGATATGGAGCCAAAATAAAGGGTGCAGACGTGCAATCCGGGAATGCGCAGAATCAGGGAGCACTCGAAGAGGAACTTGTCGATCACACCACGCCGCTTTTGCGAAAGCGCTTGCTGTGGTCGGTCTGCTTTTTGCTAGTACTTATGTATTTTTCTATGGGGCATATGATGTGGAATTGGCCGGTGCCGAAATGGATGGCAGGGAATCATGTGGCGATGGGATTGACACAAATGCTTCTCACGATCATTATTATGGTGATCAATCAGCATTTCTTCATTAGTGGGTTTAAGAGTTTGTGGCATCGGGCACCTAATATGGATACGCTCGTAGCATTAGGTGCGACAGCGGCATTTGGATATAGCACATATGCATTGTTTGCCATGACGGATGCTGTGATGCGTGGCGCGGACAAGCAGGTTATGGCGTATATGCACGACTTTTATTTTGAGTCTGCGGCGATGATCTTGACATTGATCACAGTCGGCAAAATGTTAGAGGCGCGCTCGAAGGGAAAGACAACGGATGCGCTCAAAGGTTTGCTTAGACTTGCACCAAAGACTGCCGTCGTTGTACGAGATGGCGCCGAAGTGACAGTGGATATTGCCAGTGTACAAAAAGACGATATCTTTGTGGTCAGACCCGGAGAAACGATACCGGTGGATGGCATCGTGCTGGATGGCAATAGTGCGGTGGATGAATCGGCACTTACAGGAGAGAGCGTTCCGGTGGACAAGCAAAAGGATGACCCGGTATCTGCAGCAACAATCAACCAGTCTGGTTTCTTGAAATGCAGGGCAACACGTGTCGGCGAGGATACGACGTTGTCACAGATCATTCAAATGGTTAGCGATGCAGCAGCAACGAAAGCGCCGATTGCCAAGGTCGCTGATAAAGTATCCGGAGTATTTGTGCCAACAGTCATTGTTATTGCACTCGTGACGATGGTTGTTTGGCTGCTTACCGGTGCGAGCATCGGTTTTGCATTAGCCAGAGGCATTTCCGTGCTGGTGATCAGCTGTCCGTGTGCATTAGGGTTAGCAACGCCGGTAGCGATCATGGTGGGAAACGGTGTCGGTGCAAAACATGGAATATTGTTTAAGACAGCCGTTTCGCTGGAAGAGACCGGTAAGATGGATGTTGTATGTCTGGATAAGACAGGTACGATCACGAAAGGCGAACCGCAGGTTACAGATGTGATTCCGGTGGATGGTGTTACAGCAGAAGAACTGTTGTTGTATGCATATTCTCTGGAGCAGAAGAGTGAGCATCCGCTTGCTAAGGCAGTCCTAAAATACGGACAGGAGCATGCGGTAAATGCGATAGAACCGCAAGAATTTATGGCATTGCCGGGAAATGGATTGTCAGCAATGTGCGATGGCGCAAAGATAATGGGAGGCAGTCGCAAGTTTATTGAGCAGACGATTTCACTCGAGAAAGTGTATAGCGATCGAATCAATTCACAGAATAAGAAATTCGATCGGCCGACAGAGCAGGAAAAGTCAATTGTGCCAGCTTCTGGTCGTTCGACAGAGCAGGAAAAGTCAATTGCGCCAGCCTCTGGTCGTTCGACAGAGCAGGAAAAGTCAATTGCGCCAGCCTCTGGTCGTTCGACAGAGCAGAAAGAACTGATCACACTGGTATCTGACCGCTTGGCGGGTCAGGGTAAGACACCACTCTTTTTTGCAAAAGATGGCAAATTGCTTGGTATTATCGCAGTTGCAGATGTGATCAAGGAAGACAGTCTTTCTGCTATTAAAGAGATGCAGGGTATGGGACTGCGGGTCGTTATGTTGACCGGTGATAATGAACGCACTGCGAAAGCAATTGGTGATCAGGTCGGCGTAGATGAGGTGATCGCCGGAGTGCTTCCGGATGGCAAAGAAGCGGTTGTCAGACGCCTGCAGCAATATGGTAAGGTTGCCATGGTTGGAGATGGCATTAACGATGCACCGGCTCTGACCAGAGCTGATATGGGTATTGCGATCGGCGCCGGAACAGACGTTGCCATTGATGCAGCAGATGTGGTTTTGATGCAGAGCAGACTTTGCGATGTGCCTGCGGCAATTCGCTTGAGCAGAGCAACGCTGCGCAATATTCACGAAAATCTGTTTTGGGCATTTTTCTATAATGTGATCGGTATTCCGCTGGCGGCGGGAGTATGGATCCCGTTGTTTGGCTGGGAGTTAAATCCTATGTTTGGTGCTGCAGCAATGAGTCTGTCCAGTTTTTGCGTGGTATCCAATGCATTGCGACTCAATCTCTGCAAAATATATGATGCCCATAAAGATAAAAAAAGAGCTGGAAATTCACAAATCCAGTCCAAAATAGTATATAATGAGGAGGAAACAACGATGACGAAAACAATGAAAATTAACGGAATGATGTGTGGACACTGCGAGGCAACAGTGAAGAAAGCATTGGAGAGTTTGGATCAGGTAACAGAGGCTGTGGTAAGCCACGAGGCAGGGACAGCAGTTGTTACGTTATCTGCAGATATCGCAGATGATGTATTGAAGCAGACGGTAGAAGCGAAAGATTACGAAGTGACATCCATTGAGTAATAGAGCATAAGCCAATGTTGATATGGATCCCGGAGTGTACGTTTTTGTGGACAGGAAAGCATTCTCCGGGATTTTTTGTTTTAAAAAGTGAGCTTTTACTTTGCAAAATAAAAATACCTTGTGAGAAGGAACTTGCTGTACTATTACTATTTTATAAGGAGGAGAAATGCAGGCATTTATTACAAAACATAGGAAGGGGATCAAACGAATGTTGATCGGATGTGGGATTGTTATCATACTTAGTGCAGCCGTTATATTTGGCATGGATGCGTATGTGGTGCATTACGCCAAAGGTTATGTATATGAGACGGGGCAGGAAAACAGTATGCCAAAAGCCGACTGCATATTGGTATTAGGGGCAGGCATGAAGCCCAATGGGGAGCCAAGCTTAATGCTTCGTGATCGTTTAAATCGTGCGATCGAATTATACCGTGCGGGGGTATCGGATCGTTTCCTGTTGACCGGGGATCATGGCAGGAAAGGCTATAATGAAGTACAGGGAATGAAAGACTATATTATGGCGAATCTGGATGTCCCGGAGGATAAGATCTTTATGGATCATGCAGGCTTTTCAACGTATGAATCCATGTATCGTGCCAGAGATATTTTTGAGGTACATAATCCGGTTGTTGTCACGCAAAAGTATCACGCATATCGCGCGGTGTACGCTGCACGTAAATTGGGACTGGATGCTTATGCCGCACCGAATAAACGGATGAAATACCGTAATATCTGGATCTGCAAATTGCGCGAAGTGGCTGCGAGAGATAAGGAAGTGGTCAATCTGTGGATACAGCCAAAGCCGACTTATTTAGGAGATAAGATTCCGATCAGCGGAAGTGGACTGGCAACGAAAGATTGATCTTAGAGATGTCCGAAAAATGCAGATACTTGTCTGTCTGCTCTATAGTATGGCAAATAGACAAAGTGTTATAATTAATATGGAGATATGTTTCGTGATTATCGGACAAGCACTGATATAACAGAAAGGGAAAGGTAATGACAATGAAAAAAAGCAAAAAAGTATGGAGTATGTTACTGGTATTGAGTCTGGTGATCGGCATGGCGGCAGGAGGTGTGCAATCGCAGGCATATAGCGTTCCATCGAACATGAAGTGGTGGACGAAAGATCGTTTCGGTATGTTTATTCACTTTGGAGCGTATTCCTATTATGGACACGGGGAATGGGCGATGCAGATCGAGGGGATTTCGAAGCAGAAATACCAGCAGACGGTAGCCGCAAAGTTCAATCCAACCAAGTTTAATGCCAATGAAATTGTGAAATATGCAAAGCTTGCCGGTATGAAATACATCGTGATCACAGCCAAACATCATGAGGGAATGGCAATGTGGGATACGAACGTTGCCAGCTTTAAGGATTATACCGGTAAGACGATGTTTAGTCTGCAGCAGTATACACCATTTGGCAAAACCGGCCGTGATGTGCTGATGGAGTTAAAAACAGCCTGTGATAAGGCAGGGATCAAGTTTGGCCTGTATTACTCGATCATAGATTGGAACCATTCGTCGCAGACGATCAACGGTGATTTTACGAAGATGAAGTCAATGGCTGCGCGCACAGCATACATCCGCGACATGAAGGCTCAGTTAAAAGAGTTAGTAGACCGTTATGATCCGGCAATTATGTGGTTTGACGGAGACTGGACTTATAGCAGAAAGGCGCCGACACTGGCAAAATGGTGGACGAAAGCAGATGGAAAAGATCTGTATAAATATGTAAAATCTTTGAAATCTTCTATATTAGTAAACGAGCGTGTCTGCCGTGGATTTAAGCTGGGTGATTTTGAGTGCCCGGAGAGAAGTATTCCGGAGAAAGCACCATCAAGACCATGGGAGACTTGTCAGTCCATGAACGATGCGTGGGGCTATAAAAAGGATTTGGAGAATTCATATCGAAGCTATAAATATTTAATCCGGGAATTGGTCGATGTTGCTTCTAAGAGTGGTAATTATCTGTTAAATATCGGACCGAAGGGTGACGGTACTATGACAGCGGGAAGTAAGAAAGCACTGCGTGGCATTGGTAACTGGATGAAGAAAAACGGCAGCAGTATTTATGCTACCTCCGGTAATCCGTTTGGTAAGGTCCCATCTTGGGGAACATATACCAAGAAAGGTAAAAATGTCTATGTACATGTGACGAAATGGCCTAAAAATAAAAAGCTGACCGTGCGCAAATACAAAAATAAAAAGCTAAAAAAGGTGTATTTGCTGGAATCCGGCAAGAAGATATCCTGCAGAGGCAATAAAAAAGGAAAGACGAAGGTGACCTTAAAGGTGACGAAGAAAGTACCTAATAAAAAAGATACGGTTATTGTGATGCAGTATAAATAGGTGTCCGTATAATGGCACAGCAAGACGGGCAGGCGTTTAGCGCATGAGATGTAGAGAAAATGATTCACTAGAAGATTAAGAGAAAGGAAGAAAATATGGAGATCGCACAATATATACAAGAAGGAAAAGCAGTGCTCGGCATAGAGTTTGGTTCGACGCGTATCAAGGCTGTGCTGATCGGAGAACAAGGAGAACCACTTGCATCCGGCAGCCACAACTGGGAGAATCGCTTAGAGGATGGTGTGTGGACATACCATGAGGAGGATATCTGGAATGGTTTGGCCGACTGTTATCGTTCCTTGGCAAAACAGGTGCAGCAAAAATATCAGGTGACGATCACCAAACTTGCAGCAATTGGTTTTTCGGCGATGATGCATGGATATTTGGCGTTCGATGCGAAAGGAGACTTCTTGGTTCCATTCCGTACTTGGCGCAATACAATGACAGAAGAGGCGGCAGAGCAGTTGACGGAACGGTTTGCGTTTAATATTCCGCAGAGATGGAGTATTGCGCATTTATATCAGGCAATTTTGAACGAGGAACCACATTTATCGAAGCTTTCTTATTTTACGACATTGGCGGGCTATGTACATTGGAAGCTCACAGACGAAAAAGTACTCGGCGTGGGCGATGCATCGGGAATGTTCCCGATCGACAGCGAGACGGGAGACTACGATAGTAAGATGCTGGCACAGTTTGATGAGATGATTGCCGATCGTGGATACTCGTGGAATATAAAGGATATTTTGCCAAAGGTCTTGTCGGCAGGAGAGGAAGCCGGAGTGCTGACCGAGAGGGGAGCCGCGTTATTGGATCCGACCGGTTCTTTACTGGCGGGGATTCCGTTATGCCCGCCGGAAGGAGATGCCGGAACCGGGATGGTCGCAACAGATAGTGTAGGTGTCCGCACCGGAAATGTATCTGCCGGAACATCAATTTTTGCGATGGTTGTACTTGAACAGGCATTAAAACAGGTGCATACGGAAATTGATATGGTTACAACACCTTCCGGTGAGCCGGTGGCGATGGTACATTGTAACAATTGCACCTCGGACATCAATGCATGGGTCAACTTGTTCGGTGAATTTGCGGATTACATGGGCTTTTCGGTAGACACAGGAACGCTGTTTACAAAATTGTTCCAAAAAGCAGAGGAGGGAGCGGCCGATTGCGGCGGTCTTCTTTCCTATAATTATTTTTCCGGAGAAGGTGTGACTGCATTAGATGCCGGAAGACCACTCTTTGTGCGTAAGCCGGATGCGGCATTTAACCTTGCTAATTTTATGCGTACACATTTATATAGTGCGCTGGCAACCTTGAAGATCGGATTGGATATTTTGCAGCAGGAGCAGGTGCAAGTTGACAAAATGTATGGACATGGCGGCTTCTTTACGACCAAGGGCGTCGGACAGCGGATTACTGCGGCAGCAATGAATGCACCGGTTTCTGTGATGGAGACAGCCGGTGAGGGCGGTGCCTGGGGTATTGCGCTGCTTGCAGATTTTATGGTTCATAAGCAGGAGGGACAGTCGCTGGCACAGTATTTGGAAGATTATGTATTTGCCGGCAATGAAGGGACAACAATAGCCCCTGATCCGGAGATCGTGCAGGGATTTGAACAATTTATGGAATCATATCGTGGGGGCTTGCAGATTGAAGAAACTTCGTTACATTGGTAAGCAGATATTTTCGAATGGAGGACACTATGTTAGAAGAGTTAAAGAAAAAGGTATATGAAGCAAATATGGAACTGCCGCGCAGAGGATTGATCACGTATACTTGGGGAAATGTAAGCGGGATTGATAGAGATACCGGATATTTTGTGATCAAACCCAGTGGCGTAGATTATGATAAGCTGCGTCCGGAAGATATGGTGGTCATGGATCTGGAAGGAAACCGTATCGAGGGAACGCTTAACCCATCATCGGACACGCCAACACATTTGGAATTGTACAAAAAATATCCGGAAATCGGAGGCGTTGTGCATACACATTCGCCGGAGGCAACTTCATGGGCGCAGGCAGGACGTGACATTCCGTTATATGGAACAACACATGCCGACTATTTTTATGGTCCGATTCCTTGTGCGCGAAGTCTGACACCGGAAGAGATTGGTGGAGAGTATGAGCGTAATACCGGACTTGTTATTATTGAGACATTTGAGAAGAGAGGACTGAATCCAATGCATACGCCGGGCGTACTCTGCACAAACCACGGACCGTTTACCTGGGGCAAGGATGCTGCTGAAGCAGTGCATAATGCGGTCGTGCTGGAAGAGGTTGCGCGCATGGCAATCCGAACAGAATTACTCAACCCTCAGGTACAGCCGGCACCGGATAGTATTCGTGACAAGCATTTTTTTAGAAAACATGGAGAAAATGCATACTATGGTCAATAGTATGATGTGAGGGGGATCGCTGTGGAATTTGCATTGAAACAGGGGCGGGTGCTGGTGCTTGATGCAGCGGAAGCGAAGGAACGCTGGGAGAGTGCCAGCTTTTGGAATGAAATGGAATATATGCTGCAGTCTAACCGTATGCATTTTTCGAAAGCTGTAGTTCTTGCGGACGCTGTGGTGGGCGAAATTATGTGGCATCCGGAAGAAGCATATGACGGCAGAGCGGTCAGTATTATTTACTATCTTGACCGCAGCGAACTGGTTTTGATCGGACAAAAGACCAGACATGATCACTGGGAAAAACAGCTTCGCTCGCTGATCAGTGATGAAGATGATCTGTCGCCTGTACGTTTTTTTATCCGCCTTTTGGATGAATTATTAAAAGATGATATCAAACATTTGCAGAGGATCGAAGCAGGCTGCTTCCAGATGGAAGAGGAGATCCAGTCCGGGGAGAAGACGGATCCGACCGGATTAATGGCCAAATATCGCAAAATATTACTCAACAAGAGCTTTCAATATCAACAGATGATGGATATGAGCGATACACTTGTCGAAAATGTCAATGATTTCTTTGATGAGAAAGAGGTGATCTGTTTTCAGACATATGGACAAAAGGTAGAGCGGTTATACAATCGCTCTAAAATGCTTCGGGAATATATGCTGCAAATACGAGAATTACAGCAGCAGCGCTTGGATGAAGAACAAAATAGGATCATGCGTATCCTGACAATCGTCACGGCTATTTTTTCGCCGTTGACACTTGTGGCAGGGTGGTATGGTATGAATTTTGTTGGAATGCCGGAGCTTAAAAGTCATTACGGTTATCCTGTTGTGGCAATCGTGTGTGGTATCATCATTCTTCTTGAATTTATCTATTTCAAACACAAAAAAATGTTGTAAGAAGTAATGAATCCCCCTTAGGCAGATAAGGTAGATAACCAAAGGTCTGCTCAAGGGGGATTTAATTTGTGTTGATCCATTATTTTGAATAGGAAATTGCTGCTATGTAGCGTGACATCGCCAAGCAAGAATTGCTTTTAATTTGCTGCCTGTGCAATATTCATAGCGTGCGCTGCAACACGTTCCAGATCCATCAAAAGTTCTACGAACATCATACCCTGTTGTGAATTACATTTTCCCTTATTCATACGGACAATATGCTTTTCCTTCATGTCCTCGATCATGCGGTTTACATCTCGTTTCAAGGCATATACATGTGCGTATTTATCCTGATCCGGTGATACCATTTGGGCGTAAGCTTCTTTGTAAATACGTTCAATAATATCCACCAACCCACGGAGTTCTTCCATGGCGGTTTTACTGAAACGCTCCTTATTCTTGTGCATACGAATACTATATTGTGCCATATTTTCTGCATGGTCACCGATTCGCTCTAAATCATTGATCACATGGAATAGATTACCAACGTGCTTAGCCTGCTCTGGCGTCAGATCTGCAAAAGAACTCATGCGGATCAGTGCATCGGTAATTTTCTTATTTAAGAAATCGATCGTTTCTTCCGTCTGGTTGAAATCATCCTCGTCTTTCAAACGATTATCAAAATAATTCTCGGTAGCGAGACGAAGGTTGGTTTGTACCAGTTCTTCCATACGATTGGTCTCCGCATCGATCTGACCGATCATTGCAGTAGAAGTCGTATGCGTTGTTTCGCTGATAAACTCTAATTTTGCCATATTTGGCTCTTCGTCGGAGCCGCGAATGATCTTCTTAGACAAAGCGGCGATGAGATTTGAGAATGGGAACAGCACGATCAGTGATACTAAGTTAAAGATCGTGTTCGCATTTGCAATACGGCGGCTCGGATCTCCGGAAGTCATCGACAACCAGTCGAGAACCGGAAGGAATGTAGTGGCTAACATAAAGATCAGCATACCACAGGTTTCAAAAATAGCAACGATGGCAGCAACGCGTTTGGCATCCTTTTTGCCACCAATAGAAGCTAAGATCGGAGCGATACTTGCACCGATATTCATACCAAGCATTACATAAAAGGCCGGGCGGAATCCAATGACACCGCTTACCGCCATGATCTGCAGCACACCGACGGAGGCAGAGGCACTTTGGATAATTACGGTGAAAATCACGCCGACCAGTACACCGAGCAGAGGATTGGAAAGATTTGCCACAATATTAATAAACCATTCTTCCTGTGCCATTGGTCTCATTGCGGTGCTCATGGTGGACAATCCGACAAAGAGGATACCAAGACTTGCGACAACCTGTCCGAAGCTTTTGATGTTGTTGGATTTAGCAAACATCAAGAAAGCAACACCCACAAAGGCAATAACCGGAGCATATTTTGAAATATAATTGGTTGCAAGAAGCTGTCCGGTGATCGTTGTACCGAGCTTCGCACCCATGATGATTCCAACAGAGCGCTCTAACTGCATCATTCCGGCATTTACAAATCCGACGGTCATGACACACATGGCATTGGAGCTTTGGATCAGTGCGGTCAGACCGGCACAGGAATAGTATGCGTCATCCTCATCGTCCTCATCATAGACAATATCTTCCAGATCGCCCAGATCCTGATCAAAC
>ENA-UERK01003111-UERK01003111.1-human-gut-metagenome-genome-assembly--contig:-NODE-3111-length-10307-cov-5.239003_pt1 | contig 10307 bp, 7 predicted proteins | sample MGYA00242957_ERZ507957 | MGnify/ENA primary metagenome ERZ507957 (study PRJEB26167, sample SAMN06115538) | human gut metagenome | host: Homo sapiens | place: China:Heilongjiang | collected 2015-11-06... | reverse complement strand
TAATTTTTTTGTTTTCTAATATTATTTTCAAATTCCGCTCAACAATTTTTTCGTGATTTTCTAACGCAATCGTAGCTACATAATCATCTAGAGCACTTATGCTGATTGTGTTATATTCTCTATTTGAGTTAATTTGTTCTATTATATTTGGATTTGCAACAATCCAACCAAGTCGAATACCTGCAAGAGAGTATGTTTTTGACATACTTCCTGTTACAATTGCCTTTTCATAAAGGTCTACGGCTGATTTTGAATAAGGATATCCACTATGATTTAAGCCCCTGTAAACTTCATCTACAAAAAGGTATGCGCCAACGCTTTTAGCAACCTCTACAACGCTTGTCAAATCGAAATTCATGCCTGTCGGATTATTTGGATTAGTTACGCAAATTAGCTTTGTATCATCGCCGACAACCGCCTTAAATTGTTCAATATCAAGAGTCCAATCATCTTTTAAGAAAAACAATTCAACATTAGCACCAAAAGTTTTTGGTAAAGTGTACATTTGTTGATAAGAAGGGCATACACAAACAACTTTATCACCTTTATTTACAAGTGTTTGAAGCACCAAATAATTTGCGCCGATACCGCCCAAAGTAACCGTAATTCTATCCAAATTTGCATTTTCATATAAGTTGCAAATGGCTTGTTTTAGTCTATTTGTACCATGAAGCTGTCCATAATTAAGCGGAATATCTAACATTTTTGAAAAATCTTCACCTGTAATTTTTGTTAATTCCGTCAAGGACAAGGCTTTCGGACAAGTTGCGGACAAATCTATTTTTGTTATGGCTTCTCGAGAATTAATCCATTTTTCAAGTTTAAAATCTTCAATAAGCACTATTTTTTACCTGCGTTTGCAAATTTGTTATACATCAAATCACGTCTTTTTTGAATATCAGGACTATTTAAATAATCCTCGTATTTCATTTGGAAATTTATATATCCATAAGGTGAAATTTCAACAATTCTATCTGCAACAGTTTGAATAAATTGATAATCTTGAGATGTAAATAAAACAGTTCCTGTGTAATCAATCAACGCATTATTCAAAGATGTAATCGCTTCCAAATCTAAATGGTTTGTTGGTTCGTCAAACATAAGCACATTACTTTCAGCAATCATCATTTTTGCAAGCATACAACGAACTTTTTCACCACCTGATAAAACATTTACTGGTTTTTCTGCATCTTCGCCTGAAAACAACATTCTGCCCAAATAACCTCTCAAAAAACTTATATGCTGTTCTTGAGAATATTGTCCTAACCATTTGATAAGGTCTAAATTAGTATCAAACAAATGATTATTCTCTTTTGGGAAGTAAGAACGAGTTGCAGTTACACCCCAATTAATTTCACCGCTATCTGGCTCTAATTCTCCATTTAGCATTTGAAATAAAGTTGTTATAATTATCGGATTTTGAGCTATAAAAGCAATTTTTTCACCTTGAACCACATCTAGCGAGAAATTTTTAATTAACAGCTCATCATTCAACGATTTGTTCAATCCTTGAATATGTAAAACATCTTTTCCCGGAATTTTTGAATATTTAAAATTAATACTTGGATATTTTCTTGTTGACGGTTTAATGTCTTCAAGTGTTAATTTTTCAAGCATGTTTTTACGAGAAGTTGCTTGTTTTGCTTTTGATGCATTCGCACTAAATCTTGCGATAAATTTTCTAAATTCTTCTGCTTTTTCTTCAATTTTTTTGTTGCGTTCTTCTTTTTGTTTCATAATCAAAGCACTTGCTTGAGTCCAAAACGCATAGTTACCTGTGTAAAGCGTAATATTTCTAAAATCAATGTCCGCAATATGCGTACAAACTCTATCTAAAAATTTTCTATCGTGCGAAACAACGATTACAAGATTTGGAAAATCAATTAAAAAGTCTTCTAACCAAGTGATAGTTTTTAAATCCAAGTGGTTTGTAGGTTCGTCCATTAATAATATATCAGGAGTTCCAAATAAGGCTTGAGCAAGCAATACACGTACTTTTTCACTGCCTGACAAATCCTTCATCAAACTATAATGAAGTTCTGATGGAATACCTAAATCTGCAAGTAAAGACCCTGCATCGGCTTCTGCTTGCCAACCGTCAAGTTCTGCAAATTCAGTTTCTAATTCTGCAACTCTAATGCCGTCCTCATCGTTAAAATCAGGTTTTGTATATAACGCATCTTTCTCTTTCATTACGTCGTAAAGATGTTTATTACCCATAATTACAGTGTCCATTACAGTAAAATCATCAAATTCAAAGTGATTTTGTTTCAAAACAGAAATTCTCATACCTTTTTTGATGTGAACTTCGCCTGAAGTTGGTTCTAATTCTCCAGACAAAACCTTTAAGAAGGTTGATTTACCTGCACCATTTGCCCCGATTAAACCGTAGCAATTTCCTGCTGAAAATTTAATATTAACATTTTCAAATAATGGTTCTGAACCGAATTTTACTGTAACGTTTTCTGTTGTAATCATTATAATTTAACCTTTATATTTGTAAAAAAGTCGGAATTTCTTCCGACTTTTTAATTATTTAGTGTACTAAAAATCTAAAATAGATGTATACTGTCGATGCAGTTAACGAAATCAATACAGTAACAAAACCATATAACAAAAACTGCATAAATGAGATTGGGTGTTTTCTTGCAGCCGCAGACTCAGAAACAATAACATTAGCAGCAGCACCAATAATTGTTAAGTTTCCACCTAAGCAAGCACCTAAAGACAAGCACCACCATAGAGGGTGCGCATATTCTGCACCCATTACAGATTGAATATTTGCAATCATAGGTGCCATTGTAACTGTATATGGAATATTGTCGATGATACCTGATAAGATACCAGAACCCCAAAGAATTACCATTGCTGTCGCACTTTCAGAGCCATGAGTTACATCAAGTAACCATTTTGCCATTAATGCAATACCACCAGAGGCTTCTAAACCACCAATAATAATGAATAAACCGATGAAGAAGAAAATTGTATTCCATTCTACATCTTTTATAATATTTTTTGGATTTTCAAATAATAGCAAGAAACTTGCACCGGCCATTGCCGATAGACTTGCAGGGATATGAGTCATATCGTGAGTTACAAAGCCTAAAATTACAAGTGCTAAAACACAAATACTTCTAATCATGCCAGCCTTGTCTTTAATTGTTTTGCTATTATCTAAATTAGCAATTTCTTCCATTTTATCAGGAGATGCTTTTAAATGTTTTCTAAAGAATAAATACATTACAAAAACAACTAATAATAAAATTACCGCAACAATTCCTGTCAATTCTCTCAAGAAATCCATGAAAGAAAAGCCCGCAGCAGAACCGATAATGATATTTGGAGGGTCGCCGATTAATGTTGCCGTACCACCAATATTTGATGACAAAACTTCGGTAATCAAATATGGTGCAGGATTAATTTCTAATTTTTCTGCAATGTAGAAAGTTACAGGCATAATCAAAATAACAGTTGTAACGTTATCTAAAAATGCAGAAACAACTGCTGTAAATAAAGCCAAAACGACTAAAACAGAAACAGGGTGTCCTTTTGTAAATCGCAACAATTCGTTTGCAATCCAGTTAAATATACCTGTTTCGGTTGAAATATTAACAATAATCATCATTGCAACCAACAAGAAAATTACGTTAAAATCAATAAAATTAACAAAATAATGAGGGTCTAAAGAGCCATCAGTCAAATTTTTGTTAACACTAACTAAACCTAAAAACATCGTTGCCGCAGCACCGATTAATGCAATTGTAACCTTTGGTATTTTTTCTGTTGCAATGAAAATATACGCAAGAATTAAAATAACCGCAGATACAATAATAGAGTTGTTTCCAACTAAACCACTTAAAAATTCCACGTCTAAAATCCTTTTCTACTTGTGTACTATATCAAAACAATTTTAGCACAAACAAATAAAATTTAAGAATTTAAGGAATTTAGCAAATTATCTTGTTCTGCTGTTGATTTTTCCAACATTGAATAAACCATATACGCCCCCAAAGCTATGGCTTTTGGGTCAAGTCCAGTTTGTTGAGCCGCTTCAATAATTGCAGAATTAACCTCTGGATTTTCCTCTTTCATATAATGAATCATTTGTTTTCGCCAAGCATTCACATCTTGAAAAATTTCTGCAAAAGTTAATGTTGAATGGTCTTCTGTTATAACCGGTATCATCTTTTTAGCGACCCCCTTGTTAAAATTATACAACAAATGTTTAAAACTTTACATAAAGATTTATTTTTTGTATTATTAAAGAAAAGAGGAATTTATGATGGATAAAGATGACAAAGTTATTGATTTATTTTCAAAAGTAAATAGAACTCTAACACACGAAGAATTAGAACAAATTAAGTTTTTTGAAGGTTTTCATTACGTAAAACTTAATAAAGATAAAAATAATAAAAAATTCAATGCATCATTATTAAAAAAATATGCAGAAGGGTGTCATTACATCGTTAGAGTAATGAGAGAAGTTAATGGCGAAGTTTGGATGTACAACTATGATGTTAAAAACGACGAACTTTTCAAGTTTATGGAAAAATTTAACAATAACAAACTAAATGGCACTATTATTGAAATTGACAAATATTTTCCAGAAGGTTTAGCTTAAAGTGCATTTTTTTGAAGAATACCACGAAGAATTAAACAAATGCTCAAAACCCTACCAATACGTTGGCGGTGAGATTTTTTCTGCAAACAAGAATTTTGACAAGGCAAATGTTCACTTCGCAATGTGCTTTCCTGACAAATATGAAATTGGCATCAGTAATTTAGGCGCAAGAATTTTATACAATCAAATCAACAAGCAAGAAGGCTTTATGGCTGACCGAGTTTATGCTCCTGAACCTGATTTTCACCCACATCCACTGTATGCGGTAGAAAGCAAACGCCCGTTAAAAGACTTTGATATTATTGGCTTTTCACTTCAATACGAATTATCTTATCCAACAGTTTTAAAAATGCTTGAAATGGGTGGTGTTTCTATAAGAAACAAAGATAGAAAAGAAGATGAACCTATCGTGATTGCTGGTGGTCCTTGCACTTTTAACCCACTTCCAATGTCTGATTTTATCGACGTATTTTCAATTGGAGATGGAGAACAACTTACCGTTGAAATTTGCGAATGTATTGAACGCACAAAAGATTTAACAAGACAAGAACGTATCAACGAATTATGTAAGTTAAAAGGTTGTTGGTCAAAATCAGTTGGTGGAACCGTTGAAAAAAGGGTTGAACCATTAACTTATGACACAGCTCTAACAAAACACCCTATTGCATTTTCAGCATCTATTCACGATAGAGCTATTGTTGAAATTCGTAGAGGTTGTGGAAGAATGTGCCGTTTCTGTCAACCTGGACACGTAACTTTACCAGTTAGAGAAAGACCCGCTGAAGAAATTATAAAACTTACAAAAGAGTTGGTTCATAATACGGGTTATGATGAATATTCACTACTTTCATTATCTTCTAATGACTATTCTAACATTACAGAGGTAATCAAGGAATTGAGTTGTGAATTCAACAAAAAGAAAATCGGTGTATCACTTCCTAGTCAACGCATTGACCACTTCAGATTAGAATTAGCAGAACTTACTCAATCTGTTCGTAAATCAACAATGACTTTAGCGCCTGAAGCGGGTAGCCAAAGGCTTAGAAATGTTATCAAAAAGAATATTTCAGAAGAACAAATTATTAGTGCGGTTATGCAACTTTATGAAAACGGCTGGAGCAGAATTAAATTCTACTTTATCGTCGGCTTACCTTCTGAAACGTATGAAGATTTAGACGAAATGGCTCGTTTAATGGACACCATTAAATACAAAGTTCGTGCTCTAAAACGAGAAAAAGACCTTAAACACGGGCTAGACTTGACTTGTACCTTGTCAATTTTTGTACCAAAACCATTTACACCATTCCAATTCTGTCCACAAATGGATTTAGACGAGGTAATGGAACATATTCATTATTTAAAAGAAAAAACAAAACACATAAAAGGCTTAAAACTAAACTATCACGAGCGTTTTGTTTCTCAAATTGAAGCTGTCTTAACTCGTGGCGATGATAGCCTTTGTGATTACATTGAACAACTTTATAAAAAGGGTTGCTACTTAGATGCTTGGGGAGAATATTTCAGCAAAGAAACTTGGTCTGAAACAGCGGAAGAATGTGGCATTGATATAAAAAATTTAGCAATGAAAGAATTTCCAAGAGATATTGAGCTACCTTGGGATTTTATTAACATCGGTATTAACAAACAATGGCTGATTGATGAATACAACAAGGCTTTTGTACAAACTAATTCTACTGAAATTCAACCAACCTGTGAACACAAATGCGTTCAATGTGGAGTTTGTCCAAATTTAGGCTTACACAAGGTCTTAGACAAAAAATTTGTTGCAAAAAATTATGTACAACCAGAACAAATTCACTATGACCCAAGAACTGCGCCAACAATTACAACTTATAAATATCGTTTAAAGGTCACAAAATTAGGTATTTTGAGATATTTTTCTCATCTTGATTGGCAAAATACTTTCTTAAAATCAATTTTGCGTTCAGGGCTTAATGTCGCATTTACACAAGGTTTTAACCCTACACCTAAGGTTTCTATGGGTATAGCATTACCTCTATTTTTAGAAAGCGATGCTGAACTTGTTGATGTAGATTTGTTAGACAACATTTCTTGCGAGGAATTTAAAGAAGCATTAGAAAAAACTCTCCCAGAAGGTTGTAAGATTGTAAGCATTAGACCTCTTAAGGTTGGCGAAAAAGCCATTGATCACACCGCACAATGGGCTGAATATCAAGTTTCACTTATCAAAAAAGATGATTGTAATTTAGACAAGTTTATGTTAAATTGTAATCAAGTTTTATCTTCGGAAGAAATTTTATTGACGAAGAAAAACAAAAAAGGTTTACTAAAAACTTCAAATATAAAACCGTCAATTCAATCTTATCGGTTTGAAAATGGCAACTTGTACATCATATTAAAAGCTGGTCAAGGTAGTGAAATACCAGCGGTTAGGGTTGATGACCTAATGAAATTAATATCTGACAGTACAATTTTTGACATTAAACGGTTAAGATTCTTCGACGAAAACTTGATGGAGTTATAAAAAGAAAAGGAATTTTAAATGAAAGACAAAAAGAATTTTGCACAAAAAGAACAAAACTCTGCAAAAAAAATTGTTATCGCTGAACGTGATAATATTGGCGCTTTAATGGAAGGCGACAAAGTTTTAGACCTATACATCAATCGTGGTGAAGTTTTGTTAGGTGACGTTTACCTAGCAACAGTACAAAATATTTTACCAAGTATTGACGCAGCCTTTGTTGATGTTGGTGTAGATAAAATGGGTTTCTTACACGCACAAGATATTATGGGTAAAGGAGCTTTGAAAGATAAATTATCCCCAAACCAAAAACTTGTTGTTCAAGTAGTTAAAGAACCAACAGGACACAAAGGACCAAGAGTTACAACTGAAATCAGTCTTCCAGGTAGATTTTTAGTATTAATGCCATCTGAACCAGGAATTAACGTTAGCCGTAAGATTGAGTCCTCAAAAGAACGTGCAAGATTGAAATCTATCGTTAGCTTGTTAAAACCTGTTGGCGTAGGTGTTATCATCAGAACAGAAGCTGAAGGTCAATCAGAAGCTGACATTCAAGAAGATTTAGAAATTCTTTTAGAAAAATGGAACAATATTGTTACAGCCGCAGAATCTCTAACACCACCAAGTCTAATCTATCGTGACCAAGATTTGTTATACAGAGTTATTCGTGAGGCTTGTTCAGAAGATGTAAATGAAATTATTGTAGATACCGCATTTGCCTTGAACAGAGTTCAAACCCTACTTCAAAATTGGCACATGAACAAAAATATCAACGTTACATTATACAAAGGCAATGAGCCATTATTGATTGCAACTAATGTTCACAAGGAAATCAAAGCCGCATTAAATATGAAGGTTAATATGCCGTCAGGCGGTTACTTGTTCATTCAACAAACAGAAGCTCTTACAGTTATCGACGTAAACTCTGGTAAGTTTGTAAGCTCTGCAACTCAAGATGAAACTATCTTAAAAACAAATATTGAAGCAGTTCACGAAATTGCACGTCAATTACGTTTACGCAACATCGGCGGTATGATTATCATTGACTTTATTGATATGACTTCTCGTGTAGATAAATTAGCTATTATGGAAGAATTAGAACTTGCAATTGAGGATGATAAAGCAAAACCTCAAGTTGGTCAACTTTCTGACTTGGGTCTTGTTGAAATGACTCGTCACAGACAAGGTCAAGCTATTTCAGAAGTTTTCGCTAAAAAATGTCCACACTGTCATGGTGAAGGCTTTATCGTAGAAGATTTCAAATTTGCATCACCAACAGCAGAAGGGGAATACAGAGCAAAAGCGGCAAAAATGAAACTTCCTATCAGCGGATTCAAGAAAAATAACAACAATAAAAATAAACAAAACAACAATCAACAACCTCAACCACAACAACAAGAAATGGAACAGGCTCAACCGATTGAAATGACAAATGAAAATCCGTCAGTTACGGCTCAAGAAGAAACTAAAAAACGTAATGACAACAAAAAACCTAAAAGCACTAAACGTAATTTCAACAAAAAACAACTTAGCGAAAATTCTGAAGTAAAAACAGCACAAACAATGATTACCGCAGAAGATGAAATTAAGCCTGTAATTGAAGAACCTACACCTATTCAAGAAACTAAGGCTGAAGTTGAAGCACAAGCTGAAGCTCCAGTTGAAGAAAAACCTAAAAGAACAAGACGACCAAATAGAGGTGGGGCAAAAACAAAACGTCAAACTCGTTCTAAGAAAACAAGTGAGGAAAAAGTTGAAGAAGAATAATATTAAAAATTTGATATTATCAATCGCTTGTATTTTAACGGTTCAACTGCTTGCTGTTTCTGCACCAACAAGCCAAATTCCCGTTTCTGCCTCTTATGATGACATGATTAATGTTGCAAGGGAACAAGTATCTTCTTCTCCAGCAACAGGCGATATACAAGTCCAAGCAAGAGCACAGGAAGAACCTCTTGCACCTCGTGGAGATTTAGCTTATTCAAATGCCACACCAGAAGCTCAAGTTGCGAATACAACAGCCCTACAACCGCAAGTGCAACAAACTCAAACAAAGCCTAAAAAAAGCTTTGCTAGTATGGTATTCAAATTCATTCTTGCGATGATTTGGGTTGTGATTTCTTCAATCGTAATCTTTATTATTTTAATTTCGTACAAAAGATTTATTCTAAAAGGGAAACCCGTAAGACCAACTTATGAGACAACTGAACAATCTCTTGATACTCCGAAAAATTTCAAAGAGGCAATTAAATTATTTTTGGACAAAACTAAATGGTAAAATGCAACAGTTGAATTACAGAGCCCGTAATTATTGAAGTTACCAACAAAATAGAAATTATACGCAATGAGTCTTTTATAGACTCATTGTTTTTTAGCAAAATCAAAAGCCCTAAACCTGCATTTGTAGATAAGCCAGAAATTAAAGCTCCAAAAGACAAAGCAGATTTAATATACAACATTACAATTAAAACCGAAATTGCGCAATTTGGAATTAGACCCACAACAGAAGAAATTATAATTTGTAAGTAACTATTTGATGTAAATAGAGCCATAATTCCACCTGATGCCATCGTTAAGGAGTAGCCTAAAACACAATTTATCAATAGAATGAATAAAAAGATATTAAATGTGTGCTTTAATGGATGAATTAACAAGTTTTGAACATGTGATTGAATTTTATTATGACAACACCCTGTTTCATTAATTTCTATCTTATCAGGAGCTTTTTTCAATTCTGGTTTGATCATCAAATCAATAGAGTGCCCAACAAGAATTGCAATGCCGACTTTTATAGCAATAACAGGTAAAATTACAGAAAATTTATCTGGATACATCAACAATACAGGAATCGCTTCATCACTTGTTGCTAAATAGACTGCAATTAGCGTTCCTAGAGTAATAAATCTTTTTACATAAAGCATCGTTGCAATTACAGAAAATCCGCATTGAGGAATTGATGCTAATAATGCACCAATTACAGCTCCATATCTAGCAGAGTATTTTGAAAAATTTTCAATTCTTTCTGAAAAATAATTTTCAAAAATTTCAATAAAAACAAATATTACAAACAAAAAGGGAATTAAAATTATACTTTCCGCTACAGGTTCTAAAAAAACTTCTGGCAAATGCAAATATTTTAAACCATTTTGAATTAGAGCAACACTTGCTTCATTAAAATTTGTT
>ENA-UERK01003110-UERK01003110.1-human-gut-metagenome-genome-assembly--contig:-NODE-3110-length-10309-cov-3.819097_pt1 | contig 10309 bp, 8 predicted proteins | sample MGYA00242957_ERZ507957 | MGnify/ENA primary metagenome ERZ507957 (study PRJEB26167, sample SAMN06115538) | human gut metagenome | host: Homo sapiens | place: China:Heilongjiang | collected 2015-11-06... | reverse complement strand
TATATAATTTATACGACCGCGGTTAAAATATCGCGACAAACGAGCAAAGGAGGCATTTTTATGATTAAAGTGTTCGACGAGATAACCGCCGACGACCTGCTCGACGTAAAGACGGAATACAATTATCACTCGCATAACTATTTATGCGGACACGCAACCGGCACCGTTTGCGACTACGTAAAAGTCGCCGTGGAAAACGGACTTAAGTCCATAGGCATATCCGACCATTTCGCCCTCCCCGCGCTGTCCGTTCCGTATATGAATTACGATAAATTCAAAAACGAATATCTGCCGCAATTTGACGAAGCCGAAAAAAAATACGGCGATAAGATAAAAATTTATCGCGGACTGGAAATAGAGTATCTGCCCGGCTACGACGACCTTTACCGCAAGTTGTTGCTCGACGCGGATTATCTTATCCTCGGCGAACACGTTTATCTCTGCGACGGAAAAATCTGCAATTCGTTTACCGACAAAGACGACTTAAACGGCGCGATCGCTTATTTCGACAACGTTGCGGAAGGAATAAAAAGCGGATATTTTTCCATTCTGGCACACCCCGACCTGATTTTCTACAACAACCTCAAACCAGACGGACGCGTGCTTGAAAAACTCGAAGAAACCGTTAAACTCTGCATTTCTCACGGCGTGAAAGTCGAAATAAACGGACAGGGAGTAAGGGCAAACGGCTTCGGTTATCCCACGGATTATCTGGTGAAAATATGCAAAAAACTCAACGCGTCCGTTGTGGTTTCGGCGGATTGCCATTCACCCGAAGCACTATGCGATACGGTCGTGAAAAAGTTATACGCCGTAGCGAAAAAAACGGGGCTTAATATAGCCGACGACGGATTTATTCATAAAAAACAGAGGACTTAAAATTTATGCCACAGGACGCTTTTACTTTGCTCCATGCGAGCCGCGAACTCAACGATCTGCTTTCGGGCGCAAAGGTAAACCGCATTACCCAACCCGACAGGGACGACGTATATCTCGCCGTTTACACAAAGACGGGCGCAAGAACGCTCGTCCTTTCGGCAAACGCCGAATATTGCCGCGTTTCGTTTATAAAAAGCGAAAAACCGACGCCCAAAGTCGCGCCGACTTTTTGTATGCTTATGCGCAAACACCTTGCGGGCGCGGAGATAGAAAGCGTATCTTTGGTGGGATTCGAGCGTATAGTAAAAATGGTTTTTAAGACCCGAAACGACTTTAAAGATTCGGTCGAAAAGGTTTTATACGCCGAAATTATGGGCAAATATTCCAACCTTATACTCACCGAAAACGGGAAAATTCTGGGTTGTTTAAAAAACGCGACTACCCGACTTACACTTTCGGGCGCGAAATACGAACTGCCGAAAGCGCAGGACAAAATTGAACCCACCGACGAAAACTCCTTAAAATCGCGCTTTGCGTCAACTTTTACGGGGGATACGGCAAAGTTTTTATTTGAAAACGTAAAGGGGCTTTCCTACCCTACCGCGGAAGAGATAGCCGCGCGCATTAAGGGCGACGACTTTGAAAATTTATATTCCGCGCTTACCGCGTTTTACCTTACGCCCGATATCCGCCCCAACGCAAAGGGTGAGGGCAAGGCGCGCGATTTTTACGTTACCGAGTATAAAACGATAGGCGGCGACCCGACTTATTTTAACTTTATAGCCGACGCCGAGGACGAGGTTTTTTCCGAAAAAGAACGCAAAAAAGCCTTTGCTTTGCAATACAAAAAATTATACGACAAGGTTAATTCGCAAATAAAAAAACTCGGTAAAAAGTTGCAGGGCGAAAGCGAAAAACTGCTTGCCGCCGCCAATTACGGCGAACTGCGCGTAAAGGGCGAACTTTTAACCGCGAACCTTTACCGCGTGAAAAAAGGCGAAACCGAGGTTACGCTCGAAAACTATTACGACGAATACAAGCCGATAAAAATAACGCTCGACAAAAACCTTAGCCCTAACGAAAACGCGCAGAGGTATTTTAAAAAATACGCCAAAGAAAAACGCGCGGTAGAAATAGTTACTCCGCAAAAGGCGCAGACCGAAAAAGACCTGGCATACCTGAAAACGGTTATTTTCGAACTTAACGGCGCGGACTGCGCGAGCGATTTTGCCGATATAGAGGACGAACTTATTTCCGAAGGGTTGCTCCCCGCGCCCAGGCGCAAAGAGGCGAAAAAACCCGAAACTCCGTACAGAGAATACTCGGTTTACGGTTACACGGTTAAATGCGGCAAGAACAACGTGCAGAACGACAGGCTATTGTCCCGCGCGTTTAAAGACGATTTATGGCTGCACGCCAAGGATTTTCATTCGCCGTTCGTCATAATAGAAACCAAGGGCGAAACCGTTTCGCCGGCGGTTATCGAAAAAGCCGCCGCCCTGTGCGCGTTTTACAGCGAGGCGGGCAAAGGCGGAAAAGTATCGGTTGACTTTACGCAGAAAAAGAACGTTAAAAAGCCGCCCAAAGCCAAAGCGGGCAGCGTTATTTATACGGATTATAAAACTTGTTACGTTTCCCCCGACCCGCTGGAAGAATACAAGCGGCGGCAATGACCGGTAAAAATGAGAAAAGGTTGCATTTTCAGATAGAAATGCAACCTTTTTTTTCGGGCTTTTTACAGCCGCGGATTTAAATTGTTTTATCAGTTTTTAACCTTGTCGAACTTGCCCTGCTCGTCCACGAGATTCAACGGTAAACCGACCTTACTGTCGGTAATGCTTTCGAGGTCGGATTTGGTATACGCCTGTTGCGAACCCTGAACGTTGCCGTCTTTATCGACGTAATATATATACGCTTTATTTACGGAAACGGATAATTTTTTATCTTCTTCGCCGATGAAAACCACTTCGTTTATGGTAACGTTACCTTTAAGCGACATACGCACCGTGCTTAAAGAATAATTCCAGTCGTCTACGGCTTTTATCCAGCCGCCATCGTTTTTTAAAGCGTCTTTAACGGTCTTTTTATCGAGCGTAAGCGTTTTTTTGCTGTCGCCGCTGACTTTGGCAAAGTCTATCTGCACTTCGCTTGCGGATATTTTAGCCACGTTTATCCATACGGCTTTGATTTTTTTGGAGTTGCGCGTAACCGAAAAATCGACGTACTGTACGTCGGCTTTGCCTTCGCCGTCGTTATAAACGCGGACTTCCCAACTCGTATAATCGGTTTTGTTTTTGCAACCGCCGAACGCGAAAATCGTGAGCGTTGCGAGTGCGAGCGCAATTGCGCGCGTAAGTTTATTTTTCATTGTCTTTGCTCCCTTGCTGTAATTTTTCCAACTCCTTCATAAAGGTGGATATGTCCTTGAACTGACGGTAAACCGAAGCGAACCTGACGTAGGCGACTTCGTCTATATCTTTAAGTCCGCTCATGACCATTTCGCCTATTTCCTTGGAGGAAATTTCCTGAACGAGCGAGTTGTAAATTTTCTTTTGAATGTCCTCTACGAGCGCGTCTATCTTCCACATGGGTACGGGACGCTTTTCGCACGACTTGACTATTCCGTTTTTAAGTTTGTTAGGGTCGAACGCCTGTCTTACTCCGCTTTGTTTTATGACGAGTACGGGGGTCGTTTCGATAGTTTCGTAAGTAGTATACCGCTTACCGCACCCGACGCACTCTCTTCTGCGACGGATAACGGTTCCGTCGTCGGACTGGCGCGAGTCTACGACTTTACTTTCCAGGTTACCGCAATACATACATTTCATACAGCGTTTCTCCGAAACGGATTCTCCATAAACCCGTTTTTTTTATATTTTACCATACTTTTTGCTTTTTGCAAAGGTTTTTTGCGATATTTTTTGCAAAAACGGAAATAATAAGTTATTATGCTCGTTCTTTTGCAAATTCTGGCGGCGACTTATTTCCTCGCCGTAAACGTATATTCGTTTTTGCTTATGCTCTCGCAAAAGCGCGCCGACGAGGAGGGCGATTGTAAAAAACGCGTCCGCGACGGAAGCATATTCGTAGCCGCGCTCCTCGGCGGAGCGGCAGGCGTTTACTCGAGTATGTTCGTCTTTAAATACCGCCTGCGCAGTCTGTTTTTTATGGTAACCATGCCCGTGCTTATAGTGCTTAATATTTACGTACTCGTAACCTGCTTTTCAAACAACTTCTGGATTATCCGCGACAACTCCGTATTACGCGAGATCTACTCGTGCCTTGGCGTTTAAACTAAGGTCGGCAAAGTTGCCATTGCTATACTGAATATACCCTTCCGCGCCTATCATGGCGGCGTTGTCGGTACAGAGTATTTTCGGCGGCAGAACGAGTTTGAGTCCCTTTTCGGCGCAGACCTTTTCAAGCCCATCGCGCAAAAAGCCGTTGGCCGCCACTCCGCCGCCCGCGGCTATCGTTTTAAGCCCGTATTCTTTGGCGGCGCGCACGGATTTTTCTATCAGTACGTCGAGCGCGGCGTGCTGGAAAGAACACGCTACGTCCGCGCGGGAAAATTCCTCGCCTTTCTGCTCTCTGGTATGCACGTAATTTATAACCGCGGTTTTAAGTCCGCTGTAAGAAAAATCGTAACCGCCGTCCGATTTAAGCATTTTAGGCAGGATAACCGTGTTATTGCCCGACTTTGCGAGTTTTTCTATATTAGGTCCGCCCGGATAGGGTAAGCCTAAAACGCGCGCGGTTTTATCAAAAGCCTCGCCTGCCGCGTCGTCTAAAGTAGAGCCGAGAATTTTAAACTTATCGTAACTTTCCACCACAGACACAAGGGTATGTCCGCCGCTTGCGAGCAAACTGATAAAGGGCGGCTCGAGCGTTTTGTCGGCGAGATACGCCGCCGCGAGATGTCCGCGGATATGGCTTACGGGTACGAGCGGAACGCCGAGCGAATACGCGAGAGTTTTAGCATAACTCACTCCCACCAGAAGCGCGCCTAAAAGTCCCGCGCCGTAAGTTACCGCCACCGCGTCTATATCCGAAAGCGCGATACCCGCCTTTTCAACCGCGTTTTTTACGGTAGGCGAAATCGCGCTCGTATGCGCCCGGGATGCGATTTCGGGTACTACCCCTCCGAACTTAACGTGTTCCGTACAGGAACTCGAAATTTCGGAAGAGAGTATCTCTCTGCCTCCCTTTACAACCGCCGCGGCGGTTTCGTCGCAGGAGGATTCTATCGCTAAAATAAGCGCGTCTTTTTTTATTTTAAAATTTTTGATTTCGTCCGGGTACATAATCAACTCTTTTTGAGATAGTCGATGATAAACTGGTCTATATCGCCGTCCATAACCGCCTGAACGTTACCCGTTTCGCTGCCCGTTCTGTGGTCTTTAACCATAGTATACGGACAAAATACGTAACTGCGGATCTGGCTGCCCCATTCTATCTTTTTGACTTCGCCTTTAATCTCGCTCGCCTCGGCAAGTCGCTCTTCTTCGCGTTTTTCAAGCAACTTGTTCATAAGCATACGCATAGCCTGCTCGCGGTTCTGTACCTGCGAACGCTCGTTCTGACAAGCCACGACTATGCCCGTGGGGATATGAGTTATTCTTATAGCCGACTCGGTTTTGTTTACGTGCTGACCGCCCGCTCCGCTCGAACGATAGGTGTCCACCTTTAAATCCTCGGGGCGGATTTCTATACCGCCGTCGTCCTGAATATCGGGCATTACGTCTACGGACGAAAAAGAGGTCTGTCTGCGCGCGTTGGCGTCGAACGGCGAAATTCTTACCAGACGGTGTATGCCTTTTTCGGCTTTTAAATAACCGTAGGCGTTTTCGCCTTCAACTTTAAAGCACACCGATTTAAGCCCCGCGCCGTCGCCGTCGAGCCGATCGTACTCGGTAATTTTATACCCGTGCTTTTCGGCGTAACAGATATACATACGGTAAAGCATTTCCGTCCAGTCGCACGCTTCCGTACCGCCCGCGCCCGCATGGAGCGTCATTATGGCGTCGCAGGAATCGTATTTGCCCTTGAGCAAAGTTCTTAAACGAATCTCTTCTATTTCCTTTTCGGCCTCGGAAAGGTCTTTGTCAACATCTTCCAGCACCGACTCGTCGCCTTCTTCCTCGGCAAGTTGAATCATTACTTCGGCGTCCGATACGGCTTTGTTTGCCTTATCGAAAACTTCGAGTTTATTGCGCACGCCCTGCGCCTCGCGGCTTAAATGCTTGGATTTTTCTATATCCGACCACACCTCGGGTTTTTCGAGTTCGGCTTCGAGTTCTTTAAGTTTTACCCTTAAATTATCTACGTCGAGCGAATAACCCGCCTCTTCGAGCGTTTTATAAAGCGCCCTTACTTTTTCTTCGTATACGTCGTATCTTACCATGGGTTGTTTCCTTGTTTATATTGATAATCGCGTTATAACGCGCCTTTGCCTCCCCGTAAAAGGGAGGCAAAGGCAAGTTGAACTAATCGGTTCAACCTATTGATTTCTGCCGCAGCAGTTTTTAAACTTTTTACCCGAACCGCACGGACAGGGGTCGTTCCTGCCGACGGTCGAAGTTTTGACTATGGGCGAGTTACTGCGGCTGCCGTCGTTTGCGCCGCCGTTCTCTACAAAGTCGCGTTTCTCCTCTTTGGGTTCTTCGACTTTTTTAAGTTCGGATTTTAAAAGCAGCGAAACAACGTCCTCCTGTATGCTCGCGGTCATTTCCTCGAACATTTCGAATCCCTCTTTTTTGTACGCTATAACGGGGTCTTCGTTGGCGTAACCGCGGAGAGATATGCCGCGCTTTAACTTATCCATGGCGTCGATATGGTCTATCCACTTGTTATCGACGACTTTAAGGAAAATAAACCGCTCGAAATCGGAAAAATCGAGTCCCTGCTCTTTATATCCTGCAATCTTTTCTTCGTAACAGGCAATGACTTTTTCAACCGCTTTTTCGATAATATATTCCGCGTCCCAGTTTTCAAGTACCTCGTCGGTGATAAAGGCGGTATCGCGCGGCAATGCCCTGTCCTCAAGCGCCTTATTGAGTTTTTCTTTATCCCAGTCAACGGGCGATTGTTTCATATCCGCGTTGTTACGGATTATATCGCCGACGTAATCGGGAATAAGGTTAAGCACGTCCTGATGAACGTCGTCGCCGCGAAGAACCTTCATTCTTTCCTCGTAAATAATCTTACGCTGAAGGTTCATTACGTCGTCGTACTCTATAATGTGCTTTCTTATACCGAAGTTCTTGCCCTCGATTGTCTTTTGCGCGTTTTCTATCGAGCGGGAAAGCATTCTGGACTGCAAAGGCGTGTCTTCGTCCACTTTGAACGTTCTGTAAATGCTCTGCAATCTTTCGCCGCCGAAACGCTTTGCGAGGTCGTCTTCGAGCGAAATGAAGAACAGCGACGAACCGGGGTCGCCCTGACGACCGCTTCGTCCGCGCAACTGATTGTCTATACGGCGGGACTCGTGGCGTTCGGTACCGATTATATGAAGTCCGCCCAGCGCGACTACTTCTTTTTTCTCCGCGTCGGTAACTTCTTCGTGTTCTTTAAGATACTCTCTGTATTTTTCTCTCACCGCTTTTTGCTCGTCGGTGATGTTCTGAACGTAAGAGGTGGCAACGCTTATAAGTTCGTCGCTTATGCCTTCGTTACGCAAATCCTGTATCGCCATAAATTCGGGGTTGCCGCCGAGCAGAATATCCGTTCCGCGCCCCGCCATGTTCGTGGCTATGGTAACCGCGCCTTTTTTACCCGCCTGCGCTATGATTTCGGCTTCGCGCTTATGGTTTTTGGCGTTTAATATGTTGTGCTTTACTTTGTTTTTGATAAGCCAGCGCGAAATCTCTTCGGATTTTTCTACGGTAACCGTACCTACGAGTATGGGTTGACCCGTGGCGTGGCGTTCGATTATCTCTTTTACGATAGCGCGGTTTTTTCCTGCCGCCGTGGAATAAATAACGTCGGGCAGATCTATTCTTTGTACGGGTTTGTTGGTGGGAATTTCGAGAACGTCGAGTCCGTAAATGGTCCTGAATTCTTCTTCCTCGGTTTTAGCCGTACCGGTCATACCCGAAAGTTTATGGTAAAGTCTGAAATAGTTCTGGAAGGTTATCGTGGCGTAGGTCTTGTTTTCGTTACGGACGGTAACGTTTTCCTTCGCCTCGATCGCCTGGTGCAGACCTTCCGAATAGCGACGACCTATCATCAGACGGCCGGTAAACTCGTCTACTATGATAATTTCGCCGTCGCTGACGATATAGTCGCTGTCGCGCTTGAATATGAAGTGAGCCTTTAAGGCTTGTTGTATATGGTGGTTGATTTCGGAATTTTCTATATCCGCAAGGTTTTCTATACCGAAGAACTTTTCGGCTTTTCTCGCGCCGTCCTCGGTAATCTGAACGGTCTTATCCTCTATGTCGAGCGTGTAATCCTCGTCGGGAATAAGCGTTTTTACAAAGCGGTTGCAGTCGAAATAAAGCGCGGAGGACTTTTCGCCTCTGCCCGAAATTATAAGCGGAGTTCTCGCCTCGTCGATTAAAATCGAGTCTACCTCGTCGACTATGGCAAAGTTAAGTCCGCGCTGAACCATGTCCGACATACGAACTTTAAGATTGTCGCGGAGATAATCGAAACCGAATTCGTTATTGGTGCCGTAGGTTATATCGCAGGCGTAGGCGGCGCGTTTTTGATCGTCGGTCATATCGTGAGTGTTTACGCCCACGGTAAGACCTAAAAACCTGTAAACCTTACCCATCCACTCGCTGTCGCGCTTTGCAAGGTAATCGTTTACGGTTACTATATGCACGCCTTTTTCGGAAAGAGCGTTGAGGTACGCGGGGAGCGTAGCCATAAGCGTTTTACCTTCGCCCGTTTTAAGTTCGGCAACTCTGCCCTGATGCACGCATATACCGCCCATGATCTGCACGGGGTAGTGGCGCATATTCAGAACTCTGTAAGAAGCCTCTCTTACCACGGCGAACGCGTCGAACATGATATTTTCAAGCGTTTCGCCCTTTTTCAGCCTGTCCTTTAAAACGTCGGTCTGGTTTTTAAGTTCCTCGTCCGACATCTTCTCGTACTTAGGCGCGAGCGCAAGCACCTTTTCGGTCTGCGCCTTTATCTTTCTCAGACTCGAGCGCGAATCGCTGTTTAATATATACTTTATCAATCCCATAAAATAATTTTACCCCGACGGTTTTCCTCCGTCCGAAAATTACGGGCTTACGCGTCAGGCGCAAAGTCGCGTTAAACGCGTTTTGGCGCGCCGGATAAAGCGGAAACCCGTACTTTTATATTTATTTATTATATTCTACTATATTCGAGCGTAATTGACAATAAAAATAAGTGAATTTTTAGTAAAATGTTGCCGTTTTTTAAAAATTTTCGGTATTTTTTTGCAAAACCCGCACGTCGGACGACGTTAAAAAACAATCGTGCGAGGCACTTTGCAACCCGAAAAGACGACGATAAAACGGGAGATTGCAGCGTTATTTGCCGTCGTCTCCACGGCTTACCGACGCGGTTACGGCAGCGGTAAAAACGACCGCTTCTTCCGCGCCGGCGCGCCTTATCGCCGCCGAAAGCGTTTCGGCGGTAGATCCCGTCGTCGCGACGTCGTCGATTATTATAACTTTTTTACCCTTGAAAATCGCCTTATCGACGACTTTAAAACTATCGCGCAAGTTGTTGAGCCGCGCGTTTCTCGTAAGCCCGACCTGACTTACCACGCCTTCTTTTTTGATTATCGCATTATCTGCAAACGGCACGCCCGAAAGTGTACAGAAGGCTTTTGCCAACTCCCTGCTCTGGTTATATCCGCGCCTTTTCTCGCGACCTTTAGTCATAGGCACGAAAGTGGCTATATCCGCGTTATAGCCCGTTTTTGAGTACAGGTCATAAATGCCGGCGGCAAGGATATCGGCAAGATAACGTTTACCGCCGTATTTCAGATTTTTAATCACGCGTTTTATTCCGCCCGTATAGATATACGCGCTGCGCATAAAAGCGAACGACAAATTTTTATCCGCGCAGACGTCGCAATACGCCGCGGGGTAATTAAGCGGCGCGCCGCAATGATCGCAGATATAGCCGTCGTTTTTTACGATGGTCTTTTTACAGTCGTCGCAAAAATATTCACCGTTAAAATTTTCTCTTCCGCATATATTGCAGGTAAGTTTGCGGTTGAAAATAACGTTTTTAACCGCGTTAAAAATATTCAAAGCCATATACCAAGATACCGCAAATCGCTTATTCGACTTGCGGTAACACACAATTTTTAATTATTTACTTCTCGTCGGGATAACCGTCGGGATTTTTGAACTGCCAGTTGAGCGCGTCGCGGCACTCGTCAGCTCCTGCAGTGAAGAAAGTCTGGAGACCTAGCAGTTTGTAGGCACCCTGAATGAGT
>ENA-UERK01003107-UERK01003107.1-human-gut-metagenome-genome-assembly--contig:-NODE-3107-length-10311-cov-12.377076_pt1 | contig 10311 bp, 13 predicted proteins | sample MGYA00242957_ERZ507957 | MGnify/ENA primary metagenome ERZ507957 (study PRJEB26167, sample SAMN06115538) | human gut metagenome | host: Homo sapiens | place: China:Heilongjiang | collected 2015-11-06... | reverse complement strand
TGAAGGAGAAATAGCCTTCGATAACACAAAAAATAAAATATCTTTTTTGCGCGGACGGTGTGCGCGATTTTTCATTTTTTGATTATATAATTTTAACGTCGAAGAAGTGGAAACGCGCGGAAGAAAAAAAAGACAATGCCGCGAAAAACGGTTTTTATAAAAAAATAACGGGCTGGAATTTTAGCGAGTTGAGCGGGGAAAAGGGGCAACGCTATATTTTGCGGCTTTGGACTGTTTACAAAGATTCGCACAATAGAAAAGTAACGCGCGGCACGGCGCTATATGATTTTTCAAATTTTTTCGCGGGCGACGTGTTAAAACTCGCGAAAGATTTCGGCGTTATTCCGTCGGCGTACAGCGTGCAAACGCTTTACAATGTCATTAAAGCGTACGCGGGAGCGCTCGAAAAAGTAACGGGCGAAAAGTTTTTACAAGACGATAAGCCCGCCGCTATGACGGCGGGAGGGGTTGCAAAACGTGCGTTATTATTTGAAATGTACGGCGGGGAATATAAATACAATTTAAAAGCGTTTAAACGCGATCACCCTATAACGCCCGAATTTGATCGATATTTATACGAAACACGTTTAATGCGTGGCGGCACATGCTGGCAAAACGGAACGTATAAAAATGAGCCCATCGCAAAACGCGTTTATAAAATCGACCGAAACAGCAGTTATACAAAAGAGGCGGAAGACATGCCCGATCTTTGCGGCGACGTTTCCGCCGTGGATATAAAAGAATATTTTAAACCGTTAAACGGGTATGAATATTTTTGCACCGTCGAGGGGCTAAAAATGCGCGCGCGAAAAAACATGCCCGCCGTGTTTTTTGATCCGTGGATCGGGCGGAATCCCCGAAATATATCGGTGTATGAAAAAGTAACATTTTTTAAACAAGAATTAGACGCGCTAACGAAATTTTACGACATAGAATATATAAACATAATAGCGGCGTTTCGTGTCGTAAAACGCGAAAATACAGGTTTTAAACGTTACGCGCAAAAAATGTATAACGGGAAAGCCGAAGCAAGAGCAAAAGGGGAGCCCGCATTGTATGCCGTTTTTAAGTCGCTGAACGTTTGCGCGTGGGGGAAACTATCCCAACGCGCAGACTTTCCGACGGTTCAGCACAAATTAAGCAAAGACACGGGCGGAATAATTTCGATTGTCCGCCCGCCCGATCCGGAAGCGGCGCGCCCCGCCCTGTCTGTCATATGCGGGGCATATATAACAATGCGCGCGCGTCTCGCGCTTTGGGAAACCGCCTTAAAATGTGGCGGAGATAACCCCGATAAAAATCTTTTATATATGGATTCCGACAGCGTGCACACGTTCAACCCGATCCCCGAAACGGTAAAAATCGGCACGGCGTGCGGTGAGTGGAAAGACGAGAGCGGAAGCGGGGGCGCCGTTTTGTCATTATATGCCGACAGAAAAGCATATTTTAATATTATGAGCGAATCGCCGTTTGAAGTTGTTGAACATGTCAGAGGGATCCCGACGGAATCAATAAAGCGACGGAGAGAACGAAGAAAAAAAACACACGCGGAAGAATCGGACGGAGAAGCCGAGACATATATATATAAAAGCAACGCCGTTTTTGTTTGCCCCGTAAATTGCGTATTAAAAGGCGGTCGGGGAATTTTATACAACGCGCAAAGAATGCTTAGCGCAAACCGCATAACGAGCGAGAAAGACCGGAAAACAATATATAACGGGAAAAATTTTATAGAAATTTAAAAACGCATATTAAAAACGTTTGACAACATGAAAAAAATGTGTTATATTATTGACATAGAACAGCGGCGGAGCCGCACAAAGGAGCAAAAAAAAAATGAGACAAAACAAAAAAAGATTCGCGGTAGTAGACTTTTACGAGGACGAAAACGGGGATACTTTGGAGAATTTCGACGATTACAAAGCGGCGGAAGAATACGCAAAAATGCATATAAAAGAATGCGACGGCGAAGCGTGCGTATTTATAGCGGATAGAGAAAAAAGGATCATGCATAGCGTATAATAAAATGAAAACATATACTTTTTTTGTAAGATACGATCCGCCGGCGCCGCGCGAGCCGTGGCGCGCGGAGCCGTACTATATCGTTTACTTTACGCCAGCGAAATGGAATGGATTTAACTGCATTGCTTCGGATTGTTACGAGTGCGTAACAAAAAAATGCATAAAATACGCCGCAGGCGAAAGGCGCGTTATTGTGGACGACAACGGGATAAAAGCGTTAAAAGCAGATAAAAGAATCATAATAAAGAGGATTTTGAAAATATGCTATACTCATACGTAGACAAACAAACTGGGCAATTATTGTGCCCGAAAATCTGTTTTCTTTCTTACGGAGAAGCGTGGGCACGGCGTCGGGCTGTCGTTGGTAAACGTTTTGAACGTTTTGTAATAGTTCGCCCCGTTTTCGTCGATTGGCGGATCGTAAACAGAATGACGGGGGCGGACATTTACGGCGATTTTTCCGACAGAGAAAAAGCGATTTTATACCGCGAGCGGCACGGACTACACGGCGACGTTGTACCAGTTGCAAAACGCGTTGCATCGGAAAAGTTTAACGATCAGAAGGCGGAGACATGGCAATTATAAAAAACTATAAAACGGGCGAACTGTTCACGCCGAAAACCGCGAAAGCGTTTATAATGAAAGAATTACATTTGACGACGTACGCGGAATATAAAAGCACGATCGAAAAAACGCGTAACCAAATTCGGAACTATGAGACACTGACGGGGCAAGAATCCACATATAAAAGCCCGCAAGAACTCATTATCGCCGAAATTAAGGGCACAAAACATTACGGCAAGGCTTCGCGAGAGATTCAGACGATCCGTGCCACGTCTTCGGCGAGTAACAAAAACTTTAAAGCGCAACAGGAACGCAAACAAAAAAAGATCGAAGAAACGGGCAAGAACCCGCCCCCGACAGCCGCGGAGCAAAGAACTGCCGACACCGTTTTTAAGCAGTGGGCGGGGCTGATCAGACTTCACCCGACGAGCGACGCCGCGAAAGCGTTCGCCGAATTTAAAACGGGCGAAATCACTTTGGAACAATTATTGAAACGTTTACGCGATTACGGGCGGGCGCTGAACTCGCAACGAAAAAGCGCGGCAGGCGCGGCAGGCGGGAAAGCAAGAGAATTTCGCGCCGCTACAATGTACGAATAAAAACGGGATCGCGCCCCGATTTTTATAAAAAAAATTTTTTTTGAGGTAAAAAAACATGAATAAAATTATTATTATCGGAAATGCAACAAGAGACGCCGACGAAGGGAAAACGCAAGGCGGGACGACGTGGGCACGCGTTGGCGTAGCGGTAAACGGCTACACGAACAAAGAAACGGGCGAAACGCATTGCGACTTTTTTGACGTGTTCGCGAGTGGAACTCTGGCGGAAGCGGTGCAAAAGTACGTAAAAAAGGGTAAAAAAATCGCCGTGATCGGCCGAATGAATCAAAAGACATACATTGATAAAGACGACACCCGCCGCACGTCGTGGTCTTTGATTGCCGATTCAGTGGAATTTTTAAGCCCGCGCGAAGACGAGCCAAAAGCGGAAGCGGGAACGCCGAAAGGCGCAAAAAAAATTGACGGTTACGACGACATTCCTTTCTAAAATCGGTTGACAAAAAAACGATCGTTTATATAATAATAAATGCGTGCGACCGTGGGGCGCGATAGTGAAAACTACCCACGGGGCGGAGCATAACACGCCGAACGGAAGCGGCGCGCGCGTCGTTGCCGCTGTCCGTCGTATTTTTATTATTATAAGCGAGGTTTTTTTTATGGGAGACTTTACGGCAACGAAAGTAAACGCAATAAGCGCGGCAATTTGCGCGGCGAGCGCGGCGGAGACGGGCAACAAGATTCTAACGATAACGACAACGCTAATAAGCGCCGCAACGTTGATCGTAAATTTTTTTCTCGATTGCTACCGTAAATATCGCGACCGCGACAAGGACATAAAAAAAGACAACAACGAGGAAAACAAAAAATGAAAACTTCGGAAGAATTGATACAGGCGTTAACGGAAGAGCGGGCGGAACTCTTGCCAAAAATCCACCGTCTTGAACTGTTCTTGATTTCGGACGATTCTAAAAAAGTGGACGGCGAAAGTAGCAATTTGCTTTGGGAACAGTGGGAAAAAATGCGAGACTACGAAAAAACGTTGTGTAAACGTATCGCCCACGAAAGGGTAAAGCAATATAACAAGGAGAACAAAGAAAAATGAACGAGGAAGGAAAAGAAACGGAAGAAACAACCGAGGGGGCAAAAACAACCGAACCGACGAATACTGACGGCGAAAAGGCAAAAGACGTCGCGGCGGTTATGTCGGAATTAAAAACGGAATACGAAAAACAGATCGAAGCGCTTAAAAAGCAGATCTCGGAAAACGAAGTGAAGCACGCGGAAACGATCAAAAAAATGCTACTCGGAGAAGCGGCGGAAAAAGAAAAGGCAAAAAAGCGCGGCGACGATTTGGCGGACAGTGTAAACAGAGTCCGCGCGGCGTTGGGCTTAAAAAAAGAAGAAAATAAAGGAGAATAAAAACAAATGTCATTTAATCCAGATTACGGAACCACGGCGGCGAATTATTCCCCCGACGTATTATATACGGGGATCGGGAAATTTGCAAAAGAACTGATAAAAAGCGAACGGATCAATTCCCGTTTTTCCTCTCTATTCAAAGAGGAAGCGAAAACGGGGAAAGATCTTGAAGTAAAAGTATATAAAAAGGCAACGGGGGTGGATTATTCGGCGACAAACGCACCCGCCGCGCCTTTTCCCTCGGCGGAAGTGCTTTGCTTTAAGGGGCAGACACGCAGAACGTACCCCGTAAAAATCGACGAAAAAGACATCTACGAAGCGTCTTTGGACGAAGGGAACGCAAGAAGGGCGGCGGAAGCGATTGTACAAACGTTGTATGCGGAAGCGTTCAGCGAAGAAAACGGCTACGCTATGGCGATCTTTAAAGACGCAAAAGCGGCGAGCAATCAGATAGTTGATTATTCATACGAATACAACGACACGGACAGCGAGAAAGGCTCGCGGGAACTTCTCAAACAGATCAAATATGTAGCGGGGCTGATCAGAAAAGGCGAAACGAGCGTGAACCCCCACGGCCTGAACGTGCCCGCCGCGTCCGTTAAAATGATTATCCCGCTTTCCGACGAAATCGGCATGGACGTGTATGCGCGCATGGGCGCATATAACGAAGCATTTGCGGCGTATGGCGTTGACGAGGTTATTACCTACACCCCCGACGAGGGCGAAGAAGGGGAAATTTATATTTTCGACAACGAATACGCGCAGATCGCGAAAGTACACCCCGACAGTTATAAGGAACAGCCGATCGCAGGGTGTGATAATTACGACGCGTTTTTACATCGTTATGTGCAATACGCAGGTTGTCCTCTGTTCTCTTGCGTACGTATCAAACGCAAGGCGAACCCGACGGACAACAGCACGCAGACGGTAAAAATCGACGATTCAACGCCCGTGAAAGCGGCAATGTACGGGAACTACGCTGGGCATGCAATCGCAATTTCAGTTGACGGGGGTGGCGGAAACATGCTTACAAAAGTCATAAAACCCGTGGGGGATCCTGTGCGTACAAAAGAAGTAACGGTTTAAAAAAAAAAGGAGATAAAAGCAACTATGCCGACGAGAGAAGGGCGAGAAAATCGCGAAAATAGTTGCGCTGTGATTAAAGTTGCGGCGGCTTATAGAGATATAGCCGCCGCTATTTTTCAAAGCAGCGTAAGAATAGACGGATTAACAAGAGAAGATCCGCCGCAAGACTTTATAACGCGCACGCTTTACGAAAATGGCACGATATGCAGATATAAGCCGCTCGGGCTTTGGTTGACGTACAGCGGAAACGGAAAACAAAACTTATACGGCGAATATTTTACGTATACGCTTACGGGCGCAAACGGTACGACGTTCACGGCGAATCGTTCAGAAATCGAGATATACAACGCCAACCCGCAGAAAAACCCGCTTTCAACGTTCGTAAGAATTAAGGCAAACACGATTGCGAGCGCAGAGGGGGCAAAGCGGCAGAACCTGGACGGGGTGAAAAAATGCACGGTGATTTATACCGATTCAAAGGACACCGCAAACAAATTGCGGATCGCGGACAATAAGCGCAGAAACGGCGCGGCCGTCGTGATTATGGAACGCGGGACGAAAGAATACGGGAGCATTGAAACACTTGACACGGGCGCCGAGTTTATTTGCGATAAGTTGCAAGATTTCCAGGCGAAAGAATGGGAACAACTTTTGCACTACGTCGGCGTGTATACGACGATTGACAAAAACGCGGAAGTTAAACAAAGCGAAGTTGAAGCGCAAAACGCAGAAACGAACGCTTTCATGAATGTCCTTGTAAAAACGTTTAACAGGTGCGCGGAATACGAGGGCGCCCCGTATAGAATGCGCGTAGATCGCGAAAACGACACGCAGAGCGGCGGGAACGACGAAGACGTAGGAAAACCCGACAAAGCGGAAGAAACGCCGAAAAACGACGAAAAAGGGGGTTAAAATGGATTTCGATATAAATTTATATGCGCCGACCGACCCGTACAATGTCCCCGCGGGGTTTAAGTCGTGGGAACCAGATTCGTTTGTAGATTGCGCGGTAGATTTTTTGAGGCTTGCACCAAACTTTCAGGAATCAGACACGGCGAAAGCAACAGTAATAGCAAACAACGTTATCGATCTCGTACGAAAACGCCGCCCGCACGGGTATTTTTATATAAAACTTTCAAAAGACACGGAGACATTAAAAAACGAAAAAAACTACCTCGATTTTTACGCGTTGTTTTCAAACGTTTTAGCGCGGCACCCGCTTTTTGCCGCGATAAACAATTTTGAAACAGCGCAGACGGCGCAGGGCTTCGCCGATCAGATCACCGAAGCGACGAGCGCCAGCGAATCTACGAACGACAGCACCACGGACGAAAAATATAATCCGATAAATTCGGAGTACAGCAAACTTGGCGGCAGAGTAGAGGGAAAAGCGGAAGCCACGGCGACGAACGCGGGAAAAACGACGACGAAAAAAACGGGCGACGAGGTGGAAAGGATTTTAAAAGAGTTTCGCCCCGTTGTTATTGATATCGTCAACGAGATTTGCGCCGTTTATGTGTATTCGGCGGACGAGATCGCCGAGGCGTACTACCTGGACAACACTGACGAATGCGAGGACTAAAAAAATGACACGTATAAAACTGTATAAAAATACGCCGTTCACGTTCGATAATAATTTATTATTGGCACCGCCCGCAGATCTTGCGGCGGTGTCGTTCTCGCGTTATATAAAATCCGCTCTTGAAAATATGGAATTGCTTCAAAGCAAATACGGTAACCGTTTTGAAGTGGCGGGAAATCTGAACGGCAACGAAACAGAAATATATTTAACGTATAATTTAAATGTAGCGATCGATCCTGGAGAGGTGGGAGAGGTCGCCCAACTCGTTTCAAACGCCCTTGGAGCGCTTCAGATGTGCAATTTATTGCGGGCGGATTATATTATAATTTCCCCGCCGATAGGTGACAGCGGCACGGGCGAAAAAACCGCATACACGTATTTTTATAATATTCGATCCGTCGATACGATCGCGCCGTATGAAGGATATATCGACGAAATCGGCGGAAGCGATCCGCAAAAATACGCGAAAGCCTACGCGGAAAATATAACGTTTCGCTTAAACGTTGCGCGAAATAAATTGTTCGAGGCGTATTATAACGGCTTTTTCGACCAGGGAAGCGGCGCAAAGTTGCGTTTGATCGGCGGGCAGATTATCCAGGCGGGGCGGGAAATACTTTTAAACAGTTTTCGCGACGATCTGAATAAAAACGCATACGCAGAAGAAGAGCCGAAAGGCGTTGACGGATCCATTAACCCGACAAAAAAAGAGATCTACGAAAATTTGGAGAATTATTATTATATTTTTTGTACGGGTGTAGCCGCTCCCGATCAAAAATATTTTTCGACGACTCGAACGGCGGTATATGCCTACGTCACTACAACGGGGGATCCGCCGACATATACAATAACGGGGGTGCGAAAAGTTCCCGAAGAATATATAATAAACGGGGCGGCGTTCGTTTCTCTTACTGACGCACGGACAATAACAACGTATTCAACAACAGCGGAGCAAACAGCCGAAAACGAATTTACCCCGACGGGCGTATATATATTGCCGTCCGCGTTCTTTGAAAAATCGGGGTTTGATCCTGGCACGGTTGTTTATGATATATGGAACGGGCAGCGGTACGGATTCGCTACCATGGGCGCCGTAAGGGCGGGAACGTTCCGAACAAATAAAATATATCATATCGCGGAAGCGGGGCAGGCGGTGACAGTCGGAACAAATAGAACGCGCGTTAAATTGTCTAATTTCCTTGCGAACGAAACAGACGGCGGCGCAACGCCGATCGGGGCGGAATCGGTACGGAATATCTACGCCGAGTGCCGTATATCTTCGGACGGGATTTTTAAAGTCGTTTTGTGCGTAGACGGGGAAGAAACGGATATAACGGACGATTTCGCGATACCGTTATCGCCGAGCAATATGAGCAAATCCGAAATGCAGGCAGCAAACACGGGGCGGATCGCTTCTTTTATACAGCAGGGCGGCGGGATCGTTACGGGGGTAGCGGCTATTGCTGCAGGGTTTGCTACGGGCGGCGCGGCACTCGTTCCCGCAGTCGCGGCGGGCGTTGGCTCGCTCGCGGGCAGTGTTGGGGGGCTATCGCAGAATATAGCAAACGGAGCACCAAAAAACACCGCCACGCAAAACGGCGCTACAATGGGAATCGGAAACGCGTTGACATACGGGGGTTTATACACCGAAACGACAAACGCGGGGAATTGGTCGGCGATTCGGCAAAGGGTGGCGCGTTGGGGCTATAAATGCACGTACGCGGCGAAAAATTTTAATATACTTGTAAAAGTAGGAATAAACACAGGGCTAAAAAAAGCACTATATTTAAAGACCGACGGCGCATATATTGCGAGATCGGACACGCGCGGGCAGGACGTCGCGGAGATCGTGGAAACGAAATTGAACAGCGGGGCGCTGATCTGCTACGGCGTGCCCGCGCTAAAAAAAGAAACGGGAACGGAATAAAATGCAACAAAAAAAAACGTATATAAATTTTTCGGATATATTGGCGCGCCCGTCTATTTTAAAAATGATATTATCCGACAGATCGGACGGGAAAACGACGCAGATAAAAAACGCTATTATTGACGACGTAAACAGCACGGGAAAAATTCCGTTATACATGCGGCGCGTGATAACGGAAATTTCCGACGAAACGATCAACGAATTTTGGCGCGATCTGATCGGCACGCCGTACGAATCAAAAATAGCGGGGTTAAAGACGGACGCGCAACCCGTCCGAGATATACGCGGAAAAAAAATTGCATATCATTTAATGACTTCTACAAAAGAATCGGATAAAATGCGCCCCGCCTGTTTGCTGTGCACCATGTCGACGGCGGGCGCGTTAAAGTCTACGCTATCATATGAGAAATATAAAAATATCTATATTGATGAGTATATCCCGATTGACGATAGATATTTATCAAACGAGCCGAGGCGGATTCTCGAAACGTATAAAACAATTGACAGAGAACATTACGAAAATAGAGTGGTTATAGCGGGCAATAAGATAACGCGGTTTAATCCGATTTTTCAGTATTGGAACATAACGAAGTGGCACAACGGTATAAACCAAATAAGAAAAAATTTCGATTTGCTCGTATGGTCGTCAAAAAACAACAAAGAGATAGCAAAAAACAACCCTTTTGACGAGTTGACGCGCGGCACAGAATACAACGGATATAACGCGGGCGAATTCCTTGTTAGTTACGACGAATTAATTAAAAAAGATCACTATAAAAGCGCATATATGAACATTATCCACGGCGGGCGCGTTTATGCCGCATTTTGGGCGCCTGAAAGCGTTGTTATCTCGCCCGTCGATAAACCGTTCGACAGCGTGCCGAGCGTGTGCGTACAGGCGTGCGCGCCTGAATTTGGGCGCGTTATATGGTTGGATAGCGCGCCACGCATGCGAGATCTACTGATATATTACAAATATCAAAACAGACTATATTTCAGCGACGAAATAACGCTACATGCATTAGCGGACTTCTACAAAAAAATATAAATATGTAAACCGTCGAAAGGCGGTTTATTTTTTTTGTATATTATTTTGTTTAGTTGTTATGCGTTGTAAATGCGAGCGAAGGGGCGCAGCGCCGCCGCTCCATTTA
>ENA-UERK01003106-UERK01003106.1-human-gut-metagenome-genome-assembly--contig:-NODE-3106-length-10312-cov-3.363166_pt1 | contig 10312 bp, 9 predicted proteins | sample MGYA00242957_ERZ507957 | MGnify/ENA primary metagenome ERZ507957 (study PRJEB26167, sample SAMN06115538) | human gut metagenome | host: Homo sapiens | place: China:Heilongjiang | collected 2015-11-06... | reverse complement strand
CGGCGTAAAGAGACGATTGAACGCGTCTTTGCAGACGCCAAAGAAAAACACGCTATGCGTTATACGCAGTACAGAGGCTTGGCCCAGGTGACGAACTGGGTGAAGCTTAAGTTTGCTGCCATGAACCTGAAAAAACTGGCCACCTGGGAGTGGAAGGAGTGTTTTATCTATCCGCTTTTCCGAGCCGTTTTCCTCTTTCTTGAACGAAATCCGGCTGTAGCTTGATGAATGGAATTGGTTTTTCGACAAACTGAAAGCCGCCCGTGGGCGGCTTTTTTATTTTGCAGTCTCTAAAATCGAAAAGAGGACCGCAGGATGATTGCTTTCAATCAGTTTCGCAGGGTGGCCGCCGGTCAGTGCATTCCGGCCGCTCACGTGCACAATAGGCACGCAAACTCATCCTGCCAACTCCGGCAGGGTAAGGTTTGTTTTGCAGCATTAGTATGAATAGTTGAGCGGCAGGGTTCTTTTCAAATCATCTACCGCTATTCGGATAAACTCATCAATTATCTTCCATGGATAGGAGGTTTTCCGATACGCGAATTTAATGGGATACGAACTGTCTTCCCCAACTTGATAAACTGTCATAGCCGCAAGCTGTTCCTCTGTCAGAATGGACTTCACTGCGCTCTTCGGCGCAAAGCACACTCCAACTCCCCGAGCACAGAGTTCCAGCAGCGTGTCAATGTTGTTGGACTGTGCCTTGATAATGGGCGTGTAAGAAACCTCACTCAGCAGTGTTCGAGCGATCTGTCCTACTTTATTGCTCTCGCTTCCTAACACAAATGGAAAATTTTTAAAGTCACCCAAGTCTTTTAAAAAATGTATCTTCCTTAACGGGCCACAGTTTTTTACCTGTGGTGGGACAAGAAGACGCACTTCTTCACGATAATACGGCAAAAGCTCAAGCCCTTGGACTGCTTCGCCAAATCGGCCAATGCCAATATCAATCTCTCTATTAGAAAGCGCCCTGATGATCTCTCGATTGGTTCCTTCCGTCAAACGAACTTCAATGTTCGGATACTCCGCGTTAAATGCAGAAATCACCTGAGGCATCAAGGTCCGGCTGCGCGTAAAATCGATCCCAATCATCAGTTTTCCTCGCTGATTGTTTGTCAAATCGTTAAATTCATTCCACATGGATTGATAATTTTCAAAAATAATAGCTGCGTGCTTTAAAAACACAGTCCCCACATGGGTCAGTTCCATCGGACTGCTCCTGATAAATAATTTTGTAGCCAGTTCCTTTTCCAATGCCGTAAGGTGTGCGCTGAGGGTTTGCTGCGTAATATGCAATTCAGCCGCTGCCTTGGTAATGTTTCTATGCTCAGCAATAGAAAGGAAATACTCCATAGTCAAAAAGTTCATACGCCCTCCTCGGATACAGCAAATCCCCTGTAAAATCGACTGAAATAAACAGTTTTACATCTTTGGTATAATTCTAATACAATATGCTTGTAACTTGCAACAGCGATTCCAGCATTTCATCACTATTGCCAAAAATTCAGGAGGTCATATTATGGATAGATACAAAACTGATTTCAGCCACATGAACTTCGCCACTCGTGCGGTCAAATTCGGTGAAGGCCCCGATCCCGTTACCCACGCTTTGAATACTCCCATCTACGAGACTACGACCTATGCCTACAATTCGACCAATGAATATGATCAGATGATCGTTGATGCCATGAATTGGGAGCCAGGCTGCTGCATCTACAGCCGCACAACAAATCCCACTACCATGGCGATGGAGCGTAAGGTCGCTTCTTTGGAAAATGCAGAGGACGCATGCGTCATCTCCTGCGGCATGGCAGCCGTCAGCCTTTCTCTCCTTACCCAGCTCAACGCCGGCGATCATGTCATTGCGAATGATGATACCTTCATCTGCACCGACAGTATGTTCAATGATATTCTGCCTTCCAAGGGCATCGAAACGACCCGCGTAAACATCACTGATCTGGAAAACATCAAAAAAGCGATGAAGCCGAATACGAAGGTCATCTATTTTGAGGCCCTGTCCAATCCCTTGCTGGAACTGGCTGATATCCCCGCTATTGCTGAGTATGCCCACGCTCATGGCTGTAAGGTCATTGTTGACAACACCTTCGTCTCCCCCTTTATTATGCGGCCCTTGGACTGGGGCGCCGACATTGTCATCCACTCCGCTACGAAGTATTATGTAGGCCACGGCGATGCCATCTGCGGCGTTCTGGCCGGTAAAAAAGCTGATATGGATCGCATCCGCTATTACAACGACAATCTGGGCACCCACATCAGCCCCTTTGATTCTTGGCTGGCTCTCAGAGGCGTCCGCACGCTGCCTCTGCGTTTGAAGAAGCAGTCCGAAAATGCTATGGCCATCGCCAAGTGGCTGGAAAAGCGTCCGGAAGTTGAGTTCGTTATTTATCCCGGTCTGGAAAGCCATCCGCAGCACGAATTGGCAAAGAAGCTTTTTGACGGCGACAACTTCGGAGGTATGGTCTGCTTCCATTTGAAGGGCGGATACGAAGAAATGAGCGCCTTTGCCGATGCCACTAAGATTCCTCCCATTGCTACCAGTCTGGGCGATGTTGTTACGCTGATCTACCCCAAGAAGCCTTACAACAACCTGATCCGTCTGTCTACTGGTATCGAGGATGTCAATGATTTGATTGCTGACTTTGAGCAGGCTTTTGAGGCAATCAAGAAGTAACCTCGTTCCACTATAATAAGGTGCAGCAAGTGGTATAGAGAATACTAGGGTTGAGCAAAACGCGAGTTTTGCAAAGTTGATTCGCAATATATAGGTTTTAAGTAAGCCGGATGGCGCTATTTATTGTATAGTCTCATGAGCAAATCGGAGTTTTGCTCAACCCCAGAGAATACAAGAAAAGAGGGGAGAATAAATATGGTCGATATAATATCTAACTTCCTAAGCACAGCCGTTGGCTTTCTTTGGGGCACCCCACTCATTGTACTGGTTCTCGGCTCTGGTGCCTTGTTTACCATTGGCACGGGTTTCTTCCAGTTTAGACACTTTGGTTATTTCTGCAAGGAGACATTTGGTGCCCTATTTGACAAGTCCCAGAATGAGCAGGGCTCCGGCCACGTCAGTGCATTCCAGGCTGCCGCTACTGCCGTTGGCGGCGCAGTCGGCGTCGGTAATATTGGCGGCGTAGCAACAGCTATTGCCGTTGGCGGCCCCGGTGCTCTGTTCTGGCTATGGATCGCCGCTCTGCTGGGTATGGCACTGAAGTGTGCCGAGGTTTCTCTGGCATGCTACTATAGAAGCTATGACGAAAATGGTGAGCCGTATGGCGGCCCGACCTATTACATTTCCAAGGGTCTTGGGCAGTTGCTTCCCAAGGGCATGAAACTGCCTTTCATTTTGGCAGCCATCTTCGGCATCGGCTTCTCCTGCAACTGGCTTTCCGGTGTTCAGGCTTATACCATTACGGAAGGCTTCTGCTCTGCATTTAATCTGCCCTTGATCGCCTTCGGCGTGTGCTACTGCCTGGTCGTCTGGGTGATCGTCCTTGGTGGCGGAAAACGCGTTGTGGAATTTGCAGGCAAGGTCGTTCCCTTCATGATCGTTCTCTTCGTTCTGGCAGCATTGGGCATTGTTTTGGTAAACATTACTCAGGTTCCTGCCGCAATAGCGCTGATCGTAAAATCTGCATTTACCGGAACATCTGCAGTCGGCGGCTTCGCAGGTGCAACAGCCTCTTTGGCTATTCAGACCGGCATCGCCCGTTCCGTGTTCTCCAACGAAGCCGGTCAGGGATCCTCCACCATGGTGCACTCTCAGGCTCATACCAATCATCCTGTCCGTCAGGGCCTGTGGGGTATGTTTGAAGTCTTCATGGACACCATGGTCGTTTGCTCTCTGATGTCTCTGGCCATTATTCTCAGTGGTGTTTGGGACTCTGGTGTTCAGGGTGCAGCGCTGTCTGTCTCTGCGTTCGGCAGTGTTTACGGCGGACTTGGCGCCAAGCTCGTCGCTATCGCTATCCTTTTGTTTGGCTTGACTACTCAGGCTGGATGGTTCTGCTATTATGACGTACTTTTGCGCTACTTCCTGAAGGACAACATTGCTCTGAAAAATAAAATCCTGAAAGTTTTCCGCTACCTGTACCCTGTTCCCGGCCTGTTGACTATTCTTTACACAGTAAGCAATGGCCTTCCTACCGGCTTTGTCTGGCAGATCACCGACTTTTTCTGCGCAGTACCTACAATGCTGAACATTATCTGTGTTCTGTCCCTCAGCGGCGTCTACTTCAAGCTGGTTAAGGACTATAAGGCACGGTATATGGGCATTGGCAAGATTGATCCCGACTTCAAGCCATTCTTTGAGGACGAAGTCAAAAAATAATCTCCCCAAGCTGCGATTCCTCTCTACTCCCGTCACATTATAGCATTTACAAAACCCACTGCCGTACCCCGGTAGCTTTGCTATCAGGGTACGGCAGCTTTTATGCAGCGGTGCTCGGCAGCTGTCAGGTCTAACTGCGCATAAAACGCAATATTGTCTAAGCGCCTGTCGCTGATTGGTCCGTGGCAATAATATGAACGTTATCAACCCTGCAGTCTTCCGGTAAATACAGTTTGGCGCAGTCTTATCTTAATGACTTCCCTTTTTACTCGACATTTTCCTGAGCATCGTCTATAATCTGGAGTAGAATTGTTTACTGAGGAAGGAGTTATTTGCCGTGAAAATGATCGACCCCACCGCCATGTCCCGGTTCACCGCTCTGCGGGAAGCTGCCGGAAAAATCGACCGTCTGGTCCCCCACGTCCGCCTCATGGAGCAGCCGCCCCACGAAAGCCGGGATACCGCCTCCGTGGCTTTGGAATTCCCCACGCCGCTGGTGGTCCTCAACTCCACCATCCGGCAGGCGCTGTCCTTCCTGTTCTCCGCCTGCGACACCGTGCAGACGGACAAGACGGAGCGCGGCATCTGCTTCACCTTCACCGTTTCCAAGATGTGGATCAAGGAGGACGCGGAATGAACCGCCCCTCGGATGTCGAAAAGCTATCCTCCGACAAGCGCCTTGCGTGACGTGCACTCTCCACTTTAGGTACGCAGCTCTCCTTCATGGATCCCGCCCTTTCTGTGGAGGAGGCCCCGTCGGCAGCCGGCATGCCCACCGCCACGGTCACGTTCTCCATTCCAAATGGCCACACGCTTGCCAAGGGGCCCACGGTTGCGAAGGGAATGCTTTCTAATCGTGCGGATCTCCTGCACTCCTATTGTGACGAGGAGGGCTGCATCTGCATGGAATACATTTTAAATCTCACATGGACGGAGGGCGTCCCATCTTGAGCGCCCCGCTCCCCTCTTACCTCAATGTTGGCCTCCCTTGGCTTCATTGAACAGGGGCTGAATGTCTGCGTCCCGGCTTCCCCTGACAGCGGTAAGACCTATCTGGGTAAAAGGGATGAGCCCTGCGTTTAGATACGCAGGACTCATCCCTTTTTCACTCATTTTTTAAGGCTGAAGCAGTTGGCCGCAACGTAGACGCAGTGTTCCTCACGGTTAAGTTCTGTGATTATTCAGAGACGCTCTCTGTGCGTTAGGAACACCGGTTAGAGCTGTTATATCGTCTTTTTTCCATAGATACCGTTCCGGACAATACCAATATTCCTCTTTGCGTTTTTTGAAGATCCGGTACGGCGCATCCAAGGAATTGTCATAGATGTGGCATACATCGCAAAGCGGGACCAGTTCATGGACAAGGGCCAATGCCTTATCATAGCGGGAAATTATCTTTTCGGTTGGAACACCATGACCGCCGGCGGAAACTCGAGACGCCACACGGGCAACATTGATTTGCGGGTCGGCTGTCAGGACATAATAACAGCGAACGAAAAAGCCGGCATCTTTTGCTCGCTTGAGGAGTTTCAGGTTTCGGTCTGTAGACAAGACGGTCTCGAAGCAAAACCCCTTGTGTTTATCCAAGTAATCTTCACGCCGCTTTTCTGCGATTTTGGCAGCCTCCATATTACCACAATCCAGGACTCGCTGAATCTCATCTGCATTGACATAAGGAAGCATCGGAGGGCGCAGCAGATCTGTTATTGTACTCTTTCCGGAACCGTTTGGCCCTGCAAAGACAACAATCTCCGGCTTCTTAATCGGCTTGTTTTCCATATCCACCTTTTTTCATAGCCTCTCCCACAAGGGTCTTGGTGCCATCAGCGTGTTCCATATAAACCTTGCCGCTTTTCGGGTCAAATCTTGCAATAGGCTGATTCAAAAGGCGCTTTTTTTCCAACTCGTTCTTCACAGCTAACCGCGCGTTTCTAACAACGATGCCATCATGCGGGACAGGTGCAGACATACCATATACTCCTTTCACATTCTCTCGATACAGCAATAAATCAGGTGCGTTTCATACATTTTATCATCGTCAGTATATCACGAAGGCACTGTGTTTACAACAGCCAAAGTACAGCCCAGTACGGCTTGGGAGATGATAGTCCCCCTATCAAGGTCAATGCAGACATTCTTTCACTCCCCTGCCATTCTAATAGCCTTTCACATTGAAACATGCCGAATACCGCATACGCAAGAACCCGATGTACGGCAAAAAGCACGACCTGGGATCTTTTCCCAGGCCGTGCTTCTGTCATTACCGGATCGCGTCCTTGAATGCCTGCCCCGCCTTGAATACGGGAGCCTTGGATGCGGGGATCTCCACGATCTCCTTGGTGCGGGGGTTGCGGCCGGTGCGGGCGGCCCGCTCTTTGACCTCAAAGGAGCCGAAGCCGATCAGCTGCACCTTCTCGCCGGACTTCAAAGCAGTCTCGACCGTGGTGATAAACGCGGCCAGAGCAGCGTCACAGTCTTTTTTGGAAAGGCCGCTGGTCTCAGCCATGACGGCGATCAATTCAGTCTTATTCATTGTATTTTCTCCTCGTATTGTATTTTTCGCTGGTATAACGTAATTATACAGGACATACGGCAAAATAGCAATCTCCGCTTGATTTTTCAGGCCCGGCAGCGCAAAAGGCTCCGTCATCCTTGTCCACGGCACGCTTTTTGTGCTCTGCCCTATCAAAACTCCAACAAATAGTTGCAGTTGGTACTGCTGAAGAAGTCGCGGCAACACGCAAATCTGTTTCCGTGCTATTGGCAGAACGCAACCAGATGTGCCGGCTCAATAAGTAACTTTTAAGAGAATGATTCTCTGCCGACGCTCACCATGATAAGGAAAAATAGGGTACGGTACAACAATTTTACTGTACCCTACTTTAACAAGTTAAATGGTGAAGTTTGTGGTGGAAATAGAGGCACCCGCAGCAATTTTACTGTACCCTATTCTGAGAAAAACTCCTTCATCACAGCGTCCAGCCGCTTCTTCAGATTCTCCAGCGGAAGTTCCAGACGGTCCGCTGCCCGCTGCAGATAATCCTCATCCAAGAGTGGACCGCAGCGGTTGATCGTCTCGGCCAACGCATACTTGGTGTTTCATTTGCGGCTTATACTGTATTGTGGTGACCTTTGCCTTGCCCACGGCAAAAAACGGTGTTCTGTGGCTGGCCTACATTTCCGATTGTTGGACGGACCCCCCCGGATTTTACTTACACATTTACAAAGAACCGGCTTACTCGGCTGCGGATGTTGCAGGTGACTGCACTGGGGCCGATACTGATGGGCTTGTACAGCAAGGAGCAGGGGATCGAACCCTCTCCCGTACCGCCCAGCAGGAGCACATCATCTCCGGGCCGAATATCGGAATGATCCGTCACGTCCACCATGAACATATCCATGCACATGAGGCCGACAACAGGGCAGATATGACCGCGAATGGTTTCTCTCCTTGTTTTTATTCCAAAGCTTTCTTAATGAGCCATTCGTTGCAAACGGTTAACCTTTCCTGTACTTTGTTTTTCTGCCTCTTCCGTCCTGATAGATCAAGCCGTTTGTAACCATGCGTTTTAGAATACGGCTGGCCGTTGTTTGGCTGACATCCAACAGTTGATCCACATCGCTACGCACTACATAGCCGTTTTGGGCAATCAGATCCAGAATTTTTTCTTCATTGGATTTGCGTTCGTTAGACACGGTATCCATTGCCTTAGCGGCATTTCTATTGGGAAGTGTAATTTTGAAAGCATTGTTTGTTACTTCAATTTTAGGCTCTAACCCTGTGCCTGCGTATGCTTTCATGATTTTGGGCATACCGGTTCCGTAAGCTTCAATCAGCTGTAAGCGATAGAAGATAGCTGCTAATTTCGGATTTCTGCAAACGGAGAGTCCGAGCATAATGTCATCCAAAGAGATTCCGGTAGGTAGACCGCCCACGGATACAAATTCGATTCGATCATCATAGATACTGACAAGGGTGCTGGCACTAAAAGAATAATCTCTATGCACCAGAGAATTCATCAATGTTTCTCTCAGAGCGTCCTCCGGATAATCTCTGGTATCAGTTCGGTATAGTCCCTCAAATGTGGCCTTGGTTTGATTGTGCAGATCGAGATAGGCATACAAGTCCTCCATCTGCTGAAACAGCGAACCGGTAAACTCACGTCTATCTTGGAATACGCTCTGATCAACACCAGCAAAGGTTGCAGCCTTGATGGTATTCGGACATTGTTCGGACAGAAGCAACGCTACATTGGAGTAAATGCCGTCCGAGGAAACCATTCCCAAAGACTGCATCTTAGCGGCATCATAGGGAACCTTCCTCTTGGCAAACTGCGCTTCCGCTGTCTGAAATGACAAATTCTGCTCCAAAGAGCGCATGGTTTCAAAACTGTCGCCATCGGTTTCTTTAATCATTTTTCGGATGGCGGTATCAGAGGTAGGATCTGTAGATGTACCATTGCGGACATACACTCCGCTGGGCTTTAATCCCTTACTGCCCAGATAATAGGGACGGTCTGTACCCTCCTGAACGGTCACGGCGATAATTTGTTTATCATCTATCACCTGTGTCTCGTAGTGGATAAACATCGTAATATCAGGTTTGATGGAATCCCGAACCATATTATTTATTTGCAAGGTAACACGGTCGGCACTATCCACACCAATCACCGTACCATTGTCCTCAACACCAATGTAAAGAGTTCCGCCTTTTGTGTTAGCAAAGGCAATCACCTCTTTGCAAAGGTCTGCAACAACCGAAGACTTGAGTTCGATAGTTTCGCTCTCAATAAATGTCATAAGACACCTCTTGTAGTTTTATTAATCGCTATTATAGTCATTGTAGTCATTCTTGCCGATTTGTATTCGCGTGGTGATTAGAAAAAACAAGAAGAGGGTACAAATCCATATTGAGTGGAAAGGGAAAAGTTGTGAGCGGATCGGAAAGAACATCCACCTTTTACATATGATTGCACAATTTGAACGGAAAAAGCCTCATGATCATGTACGAAAATCAAAGTAAAATTTATTAGATGATATAATTGCCGTATCGGCTAAAAATAGCGCGGCATACGAAAAAAAGAATGGTGTTTTTGCCGATGGTGTGATATACTAATTAGTAGGTTGGTACGTTTTTTGGATTTGATTTATGACGGAGGATTGTAGATGAAATACCTTTTAGTTGCTGATATAGCAAAAAAATGGAATATGTCAGAACGCAGTGTTAGAAATTACTGTGCAAAGGGGCGTGTGAACGGCGCGTTTCTTACTGGTAAGACATGGAACATTCCAGAAAACGCAGAGAAACCGGAGCGCACCAATAAGAAAAAAGAAGAACCGATTACGCTGCTAGATATTCTAAAAGAGCAGAAGACCAGTAAATATACTGGTGGGATTTATCATAAGACACAGATTGATTTGACCTATAACTCTAATCATATGGAGGGAAGCCGCCTGACACACGATCAAACCCGATATATCTTTGAAACCAATACTATTGGCGTAGAAAAAGAAGTGTTGAATGTGGATGATGTGATCGAAACGGCAAATCACTTTCGTTGCATTGACATGATTATTGATCACGCGAAAGCAACTTTGACGGAGAAATTCATCAAAGAACTTCACTTGACTTTGAAGAATGGCACCAGCGATTCCAGAAAAGATTGGTTTGCTGTTGGTGATTATAAGAAACTTCCGAATGAAGTCGGTGGCAGGGATACAGCTCTTCCGGAAGAAGTTGCTGATAAAATGAAGGCCTTGCTGACGGAATACAATGCCAAAGAGGAAAAGACCTTTACAGATATTCTGGAATTTCATGTGAAGTTTGAGAGAATCCATCCGTTCCAGGATGGTAATGGGCGTGTGGGCAGATTGATTATGTTTAAGGAGTGCCTGAAATACAATATTGTTCCGTTCATCATTGAGGACAATCTGAAGATGTTCTATTATCGTGGATTGAAG
>ENA-UERK01003105-UERK01003105.1-human-gut-metagenome-genome-assembly--contig:-NODE-3105-length-10314-cov-2.235127_pt1 | contig 10314 bp, 8 predicted proteins | sample MGYA00242957_ERZ507957 | MGnify/ENA primary metagenome ERZ507957 (study PRJEB26167, sample SAMN06115538) | human gut metagenome | host: Homo sapiens | place: China:Heilongjiang | collected 2015-11-06... | reverse complement strand
ACCAACAACCGGGGCACAAACTCCGGCATTGACGTGAATATGTGCGCCGTCACCGCCAACGGTGAGGTGGTGGGCCTGGTGACCCAGGTTGGCCCCAACTATGCCGAAGTGAAAACCGTGCTGGACTCCACCCTGGAAATCAGCTCCACCATTTCCGCCTCCGGCTACAATGGCATGGTGTCCGGCGGCTATATCCGGGGCAATGACAAGCTGCTGCGGATGAACTATCTGCCCTCCGCCGCCATCATTCGGAACAACCAGCAGGTGGTTACCTCCGGTTCTACGGTGTACCCCAGAGGCCTGGTTGTGGGCTCTGTTGTGGACGCAGGCTTTGAGGCCACCGGCGTTGCCAAATACGCCCTGCTGGAGCCCGCTGCGGACATCAACGCCCTGGAGCAGATCTTCATCATCACCAGCTATACCACCGATACGGGCACTACCATCGCTTCTTCCACGCTCACCGATGCCACCACCGATGCCACCACTGACGCCTCTGCCGAAACCACGGCGGAGACCACCACCCCGTGAGGCCCGCCATGGCAGAAGAACAGAAGAAAAAACGCCCAAATTCCAAGGCCGCTCCGAAGACCCGCTCCGCCCCTCCGCGCCGCCGCAGACGCCGCAGAGGCAGCGCCTTCGCCCGGTGGCTGGTGGACACCGTGGACAAGATTCAGGCAAGTCAGGCCGAATTCCAGCCGGATAAGCAGCGCTCGCCCTTTGTGCGCTCCCTGCACTTTACAAGGCAGCAGCGCATGAATCTTTTGCGCTGGGTGCTGCTGATTCTTGGCTGCATTCTATGTCTGGTCATCCAGGACTGCGTCATGAGCCGCATCAAGCTCTTCGGCGCAACAACGGACCTGGGTGTGGCCGCCATTTTGCTGGTGGGCTTGCTGGAGGGCACGGAGACCGGAAGCATTTTTGCACTGCTGGCCTCCACCGTCTATTATTTTTCCGGCTCCGCCCCCGGAGCCTACTGTGTGGCCCTGATCACCGTGCCTACCATGCTTTGCGGTCTGTTCCGGCAGAAATACTGGCGGCGCAGCACCGGCTCCATGCTTCTGTGCAGCAGCATTGCCATGCTGGTGTATGAGCTGGGGCTCTTTGGCATGGCCGTCTTCACGGGTGTGACCCATTTGGGACGGCTCCCGTATTTTGCAAAAACAGCGGTGTATACCATCGTGCTGATGATCCCGCTGTACCATCTTTTCTATCGCATTGGAACCATCGGAGGTCATGTATGGAACGAATGACACGCCTGCGCGCGAGAATTCTGCTGGGTCTGTTTGCCTTTATCATGGTGCTTTATGCCATGCGGCTTTTCAACCTGCAGATCATCTCCACAGATGGCAACACCGACAACACAACCTATTACACCACCGTCACCACCGTCCGGGCCGCCCGGGGCGATATTCTGGACCGGAACGGCAAGGTTCTGGTTGGCAACCGCGCTTCTTACGACCTGGTTTTCAACCATTTCGTTATCAAATCCGCAGATAACCGCAATGAATACCTGTATACCCTGCTGAAAAAGTGTGAAGAGCTGGGCGTTGAGCACCAGGACCATCTGCCTGTGACCACGACCCGGCCCTTTGAATACACCCTGTCCGACTACTCCACCGCCTGGCAGGGCTACTACCAGAACTATATGTCCGACCGCAGCTGGGACCCGGACGTAACCGCCCCGCTGCTGATTGAAAAGATGCGGGAGCTCTACAAAATTCCCGCGGAATGGACCGAGGAGGAGGCCCGGGCCGTTATCGGCCTGCGGTACGAATTTGACCTTCGCGGCGTCACCAAGCTGCCCAGCTACGTCTTCATCTCCGACGTAGATTCCGAGAACCTGGCAGCCATCCTGGAGCTGAACACCCCGGGCCTGATGGTGGAATCCTCCACCGTCCGGGAATACCACACCACCTACGGCGCCCATATCCTGGGCTACATGGGCAGCATGGATGCCGAAGACTGGGCCAAGTACAAGGAGCAGAAGTACTCCATGGATGCCCAGATCGGCCAGGCCGGCTTTGAGGAGGCCTTCGAGGAGTACCTCCACGGCATTGACGGCCAGCGTCTGGACAAGGTCACCAAGGAGGGCACCATCGTCTCCCAGCAGTATCTGGAAGGCAAGGAGCCCGTGGCCGGAAACAACGTGGAAACCACCATCGATATCGACCTGCAAAAGGTGGCCGAGGACGCCCTGGCCAAGCGCATGAAGGAGCTCACCGACCCCAATATCAATACCGGCGGCGAGGGCGAAGGTATTGATGCCCAGGGCGCAGCCGTGGTGGTCATGAAGGTGAAGACCGGTGAAATTCTGGCCTGTGCCAGCTATCCCACCTTCAACCTGGCCACCATGAAAGAGGACTGGGACGCCATCAACAGCGACGACCTGAAGCCCCTGTTCAACCGGGCCTTCGGCGCAACCTATGCCCCCGGCTCCACCTATAAGATGTGTACCCTGGTGGCCGCCATGGAAAACGTCTATGGCCCCACCAATCCCAAGGCCGGGCAGCCCATTTATGCCCCCGGCGAGACCATCTATGATACGGGCGTGTTCAGCCATGACGACTTCCCCGATTTCCACCCCACCTGCCTGTTCTATTCCAGCAGCTACGGCAGCCACGGCGATTTGACTGCCCAGGATGCTTTGAAAGTATCCTGCAACCTGTTCTTCTACGAGCTGGGCTACCGGATGACCATCGAGATGATGGATGACACCGCCAAGGGCTTCGGCCTGGGCGAACCCACAGGCATCGAGCTCACCGAGAAGGTTGGCTGGCGGGCAAACGAGGCCAGTAAGAAGGCTTCTTATAAGAACAGCGCCGATGCTGCCTGGAACGGCGGCGACCGGGTGCTTTGCGCCATCGGCCAATCCGAGAACCGGTTCACCCCCCTGCAGCTGGCCGTCTACACCTGCACCCTGGCCAACCAGGGCACCCGCTACCGGGCAACCTTCCTGAACCGGGTCACCTCCTCCGACTACCGGACTCTGGTCTACTCCAACAGCCCCGAGGTGGTCAGCAAGATGAACATCTCCGATACCACTTACAACACCTATGTGGACGGTATGCGCCGGGTGGTCACCATGATCGGCGGCACCGCCACCACCTGCTTCGGCGGCCCCAAGGACGAGGACAACACCCAGTGGCCCAGCAAGATCACCGTCTGCGCCAAGACCGGTACCGCCCAGCACTCCTCCGGCGGCTCTGACCACGGCGTCTTCGTGTGCTTCGCCCCCATGGATGATCCCCAGGTTGCCATTGCCATCTTCGGCGAGAAGACCGCCCACGGCTCCTCCATGGCCCCTGTGGCCGAGCCTATTCTGAAGGCCTACTTCGAAATGGTGGACGCCAGCGAGGTCTACACCTACGAAAACGGACTGAGCTGAAAAGCAGGAACGACCTTCCCCTGCGGGGAAGGTCGTTCGTTATTTTATACGATCGGGTGCTTCAGCGCCCATTCTCTGCCGTATTTTGCCAGCTCATCCTTTTCGATGGCGTCGTTCCAGGGACGGAAGCAGATGCCGTTGGGGATGCCGGGGTAGAATCTTCCGGCAGGGCAGTAGGTATCCACCGCCCGGCGGACCTCCGCCCGGATGGCCTCCTCCGTAATGTCTTCAATGTCGATCTTCGGGCCGTCAATGCCGCCTACCATGGCGAGCTTTCCCTCCGTCACCCGCTGGATCTCCACAATGTCGTTCTGGGCGATCACGCCCTGCCAGATGTCGATGCCGATCTCCACCATATCCAGCACCAGGGGCTGGCAGATGCAGTCCGCGTGATGCATATAGAGCATGCCCTCTTCATGGATCGCATCGGCAATTTCCTTCTGCAGCGGCTTGATGATCTCCCGCCACACTCTGGGGGGCAGAAACACATTCTGCTTGGAGCCCCAGTCGTCATGATAGAAAACGATGTCCGGGTGGATCTGCTTACCCATTTCGTGGATATAGTCGATTTTATAGTCCGCGATCACCCGCAGCAGCGCCGCCATCTCCTCGGGGTATTCCAGATAGCTGCACAGGGCGTTTTCCATGCCCATCAGATGGTGGCTCCGCTCAAACAGGCCGCCGCCAAACATAACGCCCACAAATTTTTCGCCCCTGTCCGTGGCGTCGGCCACCTGTCTGGCCGCGGACCAGTCCAGCCCTTTGGCAGGCGGCACCACCAGGGAGTCCTGCCAATGGGTAATATCCTTGATGACGGCATTTTCGGCAGTGACATGGGGATGCGGGCCGGGGGCTTCGGGCTTGTAGATATAGACGGTCCCCCAGGGGTCCTTGTGCTCCAGCCCGTCCTGGGGAACCATGCCGGACATCAGCACAGGGTCCGGCACAAGCTGGATGGCATCCATCAGGTCAAAATAGCGGTCCGGCTGCTGCCGGTTGTAGATCGCCATGGCGTTCTCACGCGGGGTCATCATAGAAAAGCCTCCTCACATTTAGGATGCTCTCATGATAGCATATTCCCTTTCAAAACGGAACGGACGGGAAGTCCAAAAGCTTCCCGTCCGTTTTGACGCTTTTTGTACCTTTTATTCCCGGATCCTGGGCAGGTTCCACCGATAGTGTGCCGCCAGGCACCGCAGGGCGATAACCAGGGAGAAGCCCAGGATCATGGCCGTCCGCTCCCCCAGAGGCAGGGTGAGCACCAGCAGGATGCCTCCCGCAATGGCGGCTACGGCATAGATGTGCTTGAGAAAAATATCCGGAATGCGGCCCGCCAATACATCCCGCAGCGTTCCGCCCCCCACTGCGGTGAGAAAGCCCAGAAACACCAGCAAAAAGGCATTGCTTTCATAGCCGCAGGAGATGCCCACCACAATGCCGTCCACCGTAAAGGCCGCCAGGCCCAGGGTATCGAACCAGAAAAGCATCCTGTCGTACAGCGGGCCTGCCCACTTGGGCATTTTCCGGTGCCAGTAGCACAGGAAGAAGACGATCACGGCCACCACCGCCGCAATGGACACATACAGAGGATTCCGGAACATATTGGGCGGGATATTGCCCACCACCATATCCCGGATCACGCCGCCGCCGCAGGCCGTGGACACCGCCAGTACGATCGTTCCGAACAGGTCCATTTTCTTGCCCACCCCCACCAGTGCCCCGGAGATGGCAAAGGCAACGGTGCCGATGAGGTCAAAAAGAATAAGCAGAAATTCCGTCATTGCGTTTGTTCCTTAATTTCAGCCCGGCGCTTTCCGCGCCGGGCTGATGTTTTATACTTACTTCACGGGGTTGGAAGACCGCAATGTCACATCGTGGTAGCCGCCCTCTACGATGGAGACGGAGGACACCAGAGTCAGCTTGGCGTCCCGCTGGAGGTCGGGGATGTTGGTGACGCCCACGTTGCACATGGTGGACTTGACCTTGTACAGGGAGGCCTCCACATTGTCGTGGAGGGGGCCGGCGTAGGTGACGTAGGAGTCAACGCCCTCTTCAAAGCTCAGCTTGGTGGCGCCGCCCAGGTCGTAGCGCTGCCAGTTCCGGGCGCGGTTGCTGCCCTCGCCCCAGTATTCCTTCATATAGGCGCCGTTTACCATGATCTTGGGGGTGGGGCCCTCGTCGAACCGGGCAAAGTACCGGCCCAGCATCAGGAAATCTGCGCCCATGGCCAGAGCCAGGGTCATATGATAGTCGTGGACAATGCCGCCGTCAGAGCAGATGGGCACGTACACGCCGGTCTCCTGGAAATACTGGTCTCTTGCGGCTGCAACCTCGATCAGAGCGGTGGCCTGACCACGGCCGATGCCCTTGGTCTCCCGGGTGATGCAGATGGAGCCGCCGCCGATGCCCACCTTTACGAAGTCCGCACCGGCCTCAGCCAGGAACCGGAAGCCGTCCCGGTCCACCACGTTGCCGGCGCCGATCTTCACGGTGTCGCCATAGGTCTTGCGCACCCACTCGATGGTCTTCTTCTGCCAGCAGGTGTAGCCCTCGGAGGAGTCGATGACCAGCACGTCCACACCGGCCTCCAGCAGGGCAGGAATCCTCTGCGCATAGTCCCGGGTGTTGATGCCTGCACCCACCAGATAGCGCTTCTTTCCGTCCAGCAGCTCCTGGGGGTTGGCCTTGTGAGAGGCGTAGTCCTTCCGGAAGACGAAGTACAGCAGGTGGTCGTCTTCGTCCACGATGGGCAGGCTGTTCAGCTTGTTCTCCCAGATGATGTCGTTGGCCTCTTTCAGCGTGGTCTCCGCGGGGGCGGTGATCAGCTTTTCCCGGGGGGTCATGAAGGAGGCAACCTTGTCCGTAGGCTCCATGCGGGAGACCCGGTAGTCCCGGCTGGACACGATGCCAAGGAGCTTTCCGTTGGCGGTGCCGTCATCGGTGATGGCCACGGTGGAGAAGCCGTTCTTTGCCTTCAGGGCCAGAACATCTGCCAGAGTGTTCTCCGGGGTCAGATTGGAAGCGGAGGTGACGAAGCCCGCCTTGTGGTGCTTGACCCTGGAGACCATGGCCGCCTGGCTCTCAATGGACTGGGAGCCGAAAATGAAGCTGATGCCGCCCTCCTTCGCCAGTGCAATGGCCAGGGTGTCATTGGACACGGACTGCATGACGGCGGAAGTCAGGGGAATGTTCAGGGAAATGGCGGGCTCTTCCTGGCCCTTGCGGAACTTGACCAGCGGCGTCTTCAGGCTGACCTTATCCGGGATGCAATCCTCGGAAGTGTAGCCGGGCACCAGAAGGTACTCGCTGAAGGTGTGGCTGGGTTCGGGATAGTAATAAGCCATGGTTTCTTTTCCTCCTTAGTTGACTCTGTTGCTGAATAAATAAGCTGTTCAAATGGACCAGTTGACAGTTGACAGTGTACAGTTGACAGTTATGGTGTCCCTTCGGGACGATTATAATTATTTCGATCCATTTCCGAAAGAAATTCCTTAACTGTCAACTGTCAATTGTCAACTGTCAACTAAAACTACACCGTCTTCCCATCGCCCTGGTCCAGTACCGGGACGACCTCCTGGCCCTGGCGGGAATAATGACGGAAATTGCCAACGACCTCGTTTACCTGGCTCATAATGGCGAAGGTATGGGGATACCGCTCCACCACGCCGGAAAGGGCGGTTACCTGGCTGTTATTGACCACGCACATAACCACATCCACTTCCTTGCCATTGTACATTCCCTTGGCAGGGAATACCGTGGCCGTATGGTGGAGCTTGGATATGATTTCCCGGGAGATCTCCTCGGGGTAGTTGGTGACGATTTCAAAGCGAACGGCGCTGCGGCCGTTCTTCAGGAAGCGCTCCGCCATGGTGGTGGTGGCAAAGGAATAAAGGATGCACAGCAGCACCGGCTCTACCTTAAAATCATACACGAAGTAGCTTGCAACGGCAACCATGGCATTCATAATGAAGCTCAGGCCGTACACACTCTTCTCCGGGTACTTGCTGTGAATAATGGCCGCCACAAAATCCGTGCCGCCGGTATAGGCGCTGGCCTTCATGAGAATGGCATACACATAGCCCATGATGATGCCCGCAGTCAGGGGCCCCAGAATGCGGCTGGTTCCGTTCTTGGTGGAATAGGCACTGGCGGACAGATCCCCCTTGTCCAGAATCAGCAGGCCTACGGAGAACACCACCACATAGACCATGCTTCTGACAGCAACGGGCTTGCTGACCTTAAAGAAGACCAGCAGTGCCAGAGGGATATTGATCAGCAGGCTCATATAGCCCACGCTGATGCCGCTGACATACTGGATGATGGTGCAGATACCGTTGAGCCCCGAGGGGGCGAAGGAATTTGGAAAAACGAACAGCTCATAGTTCAGCGCCGCCAGCATGGCCACGGCGACAATGACGAGATAGGTCCAGACCCGTTTCAGATTGTGCATTTCTCCGCTTGTAACCTCTTTATGTAATAGTTTTCGGCCAATTGGCTGTGGATAACTTTCTCCCCTCCAATTTGACCGAATGGATTTTCTTTGATACAATACTATAGCATAGGGTTTCGCCCCGGTCAAGAGGGTTTTTTCCCGGTGCAAAGGCAAAGATTTCCGGAAAACGGTTGCGCATTTTGTTCATCCTTTCCATACAATGCCTGTGGAAAGGTGGTTGTAATCTGTGGAAAATGTGTTACAATAGAGGATGAAATAGTATGCCTCTGCATGGGTTTTCCACACGGGTCTGTCCGCAACGTTTTTCTGTGAAATCCATATAAACCTGTGCAGACGTTGGGAAACTCCGGACGAATTGGCAAGCGCTGCCGGCAAGAGATTTTGGCTCCGGGCAAGGAATTGCAGCATGGGGGCAGAAGCTCTGCCCCTCAGCCGCAGACAGTTTCTTCAGAGCTTCCCATAGAAAAAAAGATAGAGAGGAGCAAGCCATGTATTCATCTGCCTATGTCTGGGCAAAGATCCTCAGCCATATGGAGGAGCGGCTGGGGGCCGTGACCGTGTCGGCCTGGTTCGATGACGCGGAGGTGGTGGAGCTGAACGAGAACAACCTGATTCTCTACTCCCCTTCGGACTTCCGCCGGGAGATCATCCGCCGCCGCTGCACCGACTATGTTCAGGATGCCCTGAAGGAAATTTTTAATTCCGATGCCAAATTGCTGGTTTTTGGAGACGAGGAACGGGAAAACTATCTCAATAAGGGAAAAGCTGCCGCCCCGTCCATGGACTTCAATCCCCAGTTCACCTTCGATAACTTCGTGGTGGGCCCCTCCAACCGGTTCGCCCATTCCGCAGCCATTGCCGTTTCCAAAACCCCTGGACAGGTTTACAATCCCCTGTTCATCTATGGCCCCGCCGGTGTGGGCAAGACCCACCTGCTCTACGCCATTGCCAACGGCATCCGCAAGCAGAATCCCAATGCCAATATTGTCTACATCAAGGGCGACGAGTTCACCAATGAGCTGATCGCCGCCATTGCCAACGGCAAAAATATCGAATTCCGGAGCAAATACCGGGAAAGTGACCTGTTCCTCATCGATGATATTCAGTTTATCGCCGGTAAGGAATCCACCCAGGAGGAATTCTTCCATACCTTTAACAAGCTCTATGAGGAGCACAAGCAGATCGTCATGACCTCCGACCGGAAGCCCAGCGATATGCTCACCCTGGAGGACCGGCTGCGCACCCGTTTTGAATGGGGTCTGCTTGCAGACATTCAGCCCCCGGACTATGAGACCCGAATGGCCATCCTGAAAAACAAGGCCAAGAGCCTGGGGCTCACCCTGTCCGACGATGTGCTGAACTACATCGCCGTCAACGTCACCAACAACGTCCGGCAGCTGGAGGGCACCGTCAAAAAGATTCTGGCCTATCGGGACCTGAACAATATGCCCCTGGACCTGCCCAACGTCAGCCGGGCCATTGACGATATGTTCAAATCCGAGGGTAACGCCCTGCCCACCCCCAGCCTGATCATCAGCCAGGTCTGCAAATTCTACTCCGTGGATGAAAACGTGCTTCGCGGCACCCTGAAAAACAAGGGCGTAGCCGAGGCCCGGCAGATGGCCATGTACCTCATCCGGAAGCTGACGAATCTAAGCTTGCCCGACATCGGCAAAGAGTTTGCCAAGGGCCATTCCACTGTGCTCTATGCCATCCGCAAGGTGGAGGTAGCCCTGAAAAACGGAGACAAAACCATCCAGGAGAACATTCAGACCATTACGGCCAATATTAACGCCTGCCTGTAAAATGGCTTTCTCTGGAGAAAGCAGTCGCGGCCCAAAGGGCCGTGACTGCTGAGGGGCGGTACAGACTTTTAGGCGGAACCGCTGAGCAGTTTGCCGCGCGGAAGCAGAAGCATTTCATGCGGAAGCCCTGTCCGTATTTCGGCTGGGTGCCTCCGGCGGCGGTTTTCTTGCTTCTGCAAGAAAATCGATAAGAAGCAGCCTCAAGGGGGGCGCTGACCGCTGCTAGCTCCCGCCGCAGAGCCGCCCCCCCTTGAGAATCCCCTCCGGCGCGCATTTACGTTAGAAAAGCAATGTTTCAGCGGTATTCTATCTAAGACGTTCGGCACATTAAAGTCTATAATCAATCTGGCCTCTTTGCTGTTTTCACACGGTGAAAACAGTCCACAAAAGCCAAAACCGGTTCTCGATTCCGCGCCAGTGCGCACACTGGCATGGAATATGCTGGATGCGGGGATGCTTCCGTAGAAAGCGCCGAAACCCTGCTTCTCTATACCAAGTGCGGGCCGGAAGAATTCTTAAGGAGGGCGGCTTGGTTTGCGGGAGCAAACCTTTCAGCGCCTCCTTAAGCCGCATTCTTGCGGAGCTTCTTGGCGGGACAAGAAGCTCCCCGCCGGAGGCACCCAGCCGAAAGTTTGGAATGGGCTTTCAAAAAAACACCGGGAAAGCCCGCT
>ENA-UERK01003102-UERK01003102.1-human-gut-metagenome-genome-assembly--contig:-NODE-3102-length-10321-cov-6.396720_pt1 | contig 10321 bp, 6 predicted proteins | sample MGYA00242957_ERZ507957 | MGnify/ENA primary metagenome ERZ507957 (study PRJEB26167, sample SAMN06115538) | human gut metagenome | host: Homo sapiens | place: China:Heilongjiang | collected 2015-11-06... | reverse complement strand
ACCTCCCAACTGTTGTAAATTCAGCAGTGGGAGTGGAAACAAAAGAAAATTCAAACCGCCTACCGTTTCAGGTATGCCCTCAATTAACCATTATACCAGACGCATCGAAATTTGTCAAATCGAAAAAAGCCCCTTGACAAACGAGACATGATAGCGTATAATAAAAATAGAAAGAGCATACCAGTAGACGGTCTGCTCCCATTCGTGATTATTTGAAATAACCGCCTTTAGTTGGAAGCTGTGGGGCGGTTATTTCCGTTTCTTGAAGTTTAAGTAAGCAAGATATGCTTTGAATACTTCACAAACCATGCTAATGCACTTGACGAGAATGTCTATGTTCATTTGCACTCACTCCCTTCCGGGAGCTGGAATCGACCGCCTACCGTTTCAGGTATGCCCTCGATTAACCATTATACCAGACGCATCAAAATTTGTCAAATCAAAACACCGCATCGCTTTTCGGAAACATCCGAAGAACGGTGCGGTGTTTTTGTGTGCAGTGCTGTTCTTATTCCACCTGCATGATCGCTCCTGCGATCTGCCGGAGAATGGGCGATGCGGCTTGATTTCCATAGCCGCCGTCCTCTGCCAGAACAGTCACCGCATATTTCGGTTGTTCCGCCGGGAAAAATGCCGTTACCCAGCCGTGACAGTACTCGGTCCCGTCAACGTCACAGCGCCCGGTCTGGGCGGTGGAGGTTTTCGCACCCATAGAGACGTGCGCCGGTCTGCCCTGGAAGTCCTCGTCGGCGGCAGTGTAACACATCAGCCGGCGGAGAAATGCCGCTGTTTCCGGTGCAATTCCCGATTCCGGGATGCCACGCTCTTCCCGCAGCACCGTCCTGCCGTCATCCGTGACGCCACGCACCAGCCGCACTGCCGGGAGCGTGCCGTCTCCGGCGATGGCACAGGTCATTCTGGCGATCTGCAGGGGCGATGCGGTCAGAACGCCCTGCCCGAAGGAAAAGTTCGCCTGTTCCGCCGGAAGTTTCAGCTGCTGTAATGTGGGCAGCGTGCCGCCGGATGCGATCATGTTTGAGGTCAGCATGATCTCCGTGCCGAATCCCAGGGACTTTGCCGTTTGCAGCAGGTCTGACCCGGAAAGCGCCTGTCCCAAGGCAATGAAATAGGGGTTGCAGGAACTGCGCATGGCATCTGCCATATGCTGCACGCCGTGTCCCTGCAATTCGTGACAGCGAAAGCGCTGCGTTCCCACAGAGATCGCCCCGTCACAGTCCCAGGTGAAATTGTAGCCCACGCCCTGGTCAAAGGCACACGCCGCCGTCACCAGCTTGAAGATCGAACCCACCGGATACGCATACAAGGCACGCTGTATCATAGGGCTGTCGGGGTCGCTGACGGCATCGCCCAGGGAGTCGGCAGAATAACCGGGAAAGCTGGCAAGCCCCAGAATGTCGCCGCTTTCCACGTCCATGACCACGATGCAGCCCTTTTTCAGTCCGCTGCCGGCGGATTCACAGATGCGCTGGATGCGGCTGTCCAGGGTGGTCATAATGCCTGCGGTGGGATTTGCGCCGTAGCGGATCTGTTTCGGCTCTCCGGCAAGCGGCGTGCCTGTGCCGTCTACCGAAAAGGTCACGCTCCACTGGGAATCCACACTGTGCAGGATGGCATCATAGGCGCTTTCCAGTCCTGCTACGCCGCTGCCCTCCCGGGTATAGCCGATCACGTGCTGGGCAAGCTGTGGCGACGTGCTGCGCTGGGGGATCTGCAGTATGGTCACATCCGGGCAGTCGATGTCTGCCGTGTCTACCGTGCAGGTGAACGGCATTCCCTGTGCCAGCTTTTCATAAAACGCTGCGGTGTCGGTGACGTGGGACAGCAGTGCCTCGGCTGCCGCAGGCGTAGGGCTGACGACTGCGATGCAGGCGGTTTTGGTATTCACCAGCGGCACGCCGTTCCGGTCGTAGATCGTCCCCCGGGCAGTCCCGGCGGTGCAGGTATACGTGCCCTGTCTGGCGGCGGTCTGTATCAGCTCCGGCTTCTGCACCAGCCATGCCAGATATACTGCCGCTGTGCAGAACAGCAGCACCAATAGCAGACGCAGGAATGCCAGACGGTTTTTCAGCTGCTGCATGATCTCGCTCCTTTCTCTGTGCGGCACTTCCGGTCGTGCCGCCTGTCACAGATATCCTTTGTTTTCTGCGGAATTTTATACAATTTCAACTCGACACTTTCCTGCATCTTGTGTAACACCTACAAATTACGACAGTTTTTTGTGGAAATGTTTTCTCATTTTTTGCGAAATCCCTTGACGAACTGCCCGAAAAAGAGTATAATAGAGGAGTAGGAAAAAACTGTGCATGGGCGGAACTGCCGCCGCACAGACACTGCAAATAGAAAGCGCCGCAAAAAGGTATGCTTTCTGCGATACATAGGAAAGGAGTATGTGCCGCTTTTCGGCACAGTAGATTGGATCATGAAAAATATTTTGTTTGCTGCCTCTGAATGCGTCCCTTTCATTAAGACCGGCGGTCTGGCAGACGTAGTCGGCGCACTGCCCAAGAGTCTGGACCGCAGCGAGTACGATGTCCGTGTTATCATTCCGAATTATACCTGCATCCCGTGGGAATACCGGAGTCAGTTCCGCTATGTCAGCCACTTCTACATGGACTACGGCAGACACGTGGAGAATGTACACGTAGGCATTATGGAATACGTCTATGAGGGCGTGCATTTCTACTTTATCGACAACGAATATTACTTCAAGTGTGACCGTCCCTACAGCGACTCCACCCAGTGGGACATCGAACGCTTTATCTTCTTCTCAAAGGCTGTCCTGGCGGCAATGCCGGTGATCGGATTCCATCCGGACATCATTCACTGCCACGACTGGCAGACCGGCATGATCCCCGTATTCCTCAAAAGCACCTTTGCGACTCACAGCTTTTATTGGGGAACCAAGAGCATCATGACCATCCACAATCTGAAATTCCAGGGTGTGTGGGACATCCGTCACTTTGTCTATAACACCAACCTGCCGGATTATATGTTCACGCCGGATAAGCTGGAATTCAAGAGCGATGCCAATATGCTGAAAGGCGGTCTGGTCTATGCGGACTATATCACCACCGTCAGCGAGACCTATGCCGAAGAGATCAAGACACCGTATTACGGCGAACAGCTGGACGGTCTGCTCTGCGCACGTTCCCGTTCGCTCCGTGGCATTCTGAACGGCATCGACTATGAGGTATACAATCCGCAGACCGATAAGAAGATCGACGTACACTATTCCGTCAAGGACGCTGTGGAGAAGAAAAAGCAGGCGAAGCTGGCGCTCCAGAAAGAACTGGGACTGCCGGAGGACGAGAACAAGTTCATGATCGCCATTATCTCCCGTCTGACCGACCAGAAGGGTCTGGATCTGGTGGACTGGATCGCCGACCGCATTACAGACGAATTCACCCAGTTCGTCATCATTGGTACAGGCGAGGCTCGCTATGAGAATATGTTCCGCTATTATCAGAACAAATATCCGGATCGTGTTTCGGCAAATATTTTCTATTCTGATCCGCTGGCGCACAAGCTGTATGCTGCGGCAGATGCTATGCTGGTACCGTCCCGGTTTGAGCCGTGCGGTCTGACCCAGCTGATTTCCCTGCGCTACGGCACGGTGCCGATCGTTCGGGAGACCGGCGGTCTGAAGGATACTGTCGTACCTTACAACGAATATGAAAAGACCGGCACAGGCTTTACCTTTGCCCACTACAACGCAGACGATCTGCTGTACACCATCAACTATGCGAAGAAGATCTACTTCGACCACCGTGAGGACTGGGATGATATCGTCCGCCGTGGCATGGAGCAGGATTTCTCCTGGAGCAGCTCCGCTTTGCAGTACCAGGGAATGTACGACTGGATCCTCCGTGGCATGGTAGACTGAGCGGAGACAAAAAACGTCTATTGACACATCCCGGAAAATCATGTATAATGAGAGCGGGAACAAGGGAAACACTGCACGCAGATTGCGTGCAAAGCCGTCAGGCGGGCTTTATTCAGTGTTTTCCAAGATCCCGGAACAAACGCCGCTATGGCAGATTGGAGTTTTACCCATGGCAGAGGAAAATATGCTGGATGAGAGTATGCAGGGAATGCTGTATACCCTGGAAGACGAAGAGGGAAACGAACAGGAGTTTGAGGTCCTGGGCGAGATGGAATACGAGGGCGCAAACTACTGCGCACTGATCCCGTACTATGAGAACGAAGAAGATCTGCTGAAAGATGACGGCGAATTCGTTGTACTGAAACGTGAGATGGTAGACGGTGAGGAAATGCTCTGCACCATCGAGGACGATGACGAATACGATGCAGTCGGCAATCTGTTCATCCAGTATCTGAGCGATCTGTATGAGGATGAGGAAGAAGAGCAGGACGCACAGTAACTGCCGTTTTCCACAAACCGACCAGAAAAATTTTCACAAAATTCCTATTGATTTTTGTGAAAGATCGTGTTATAATAAACATAGAAACTGAAACATCAGTTCTGAAAAAGTGAAAACTACTGCCCAGTTCGAGACATTGCGGTTTTTATAATCCAACACTCCTTGAAAGGGAATCTGACTCCGTCTGTGGATTGCAGACCTCCTGTTTACGGCAATGACCGTAACGGACGAAGGGAGCGTGAAGCGGAAGGGAAGATACCCACCTTGCTATTATAGCTTGGTTTTATTCGCTGCAAGACGGCTGGGTGGTTTTTCTTTTAACCACACAAAGCACTCTGTGAGAGACTCACGGGGTGCTTTTTCTTTTCTGTTGTGGGAGATATTCGAAAAGAGTTCACCTTGAACAGGGGGATATGTTCTAAAATGATATCTTACCCGATTGATGTCGGACATATCCACCGACAGAGGAGACTTTTCGGCAGGGAAAAATTGACCTGCGCAGCCATTCAAAAAAACAGGTTGTAATTTTCCGGAAAATATGCTACAATAAAAATAGTGTTGCCCAAAAGCAATCTCAATCACAACAAGGAGAAAAGACAATATGCTGTTACGCATGACAGATATCCATAAATTTTATAATGGCAGACAGGTTCTCTCCCACGTCTCTCTGACGGTAGAAGACCACGACCGGATCGGGCTTGTGGGTGTGAACGGCTGCGGAAAATCTACCCTGCTGCGCATTCTGACGGGACAGGAACTGCCCGACCATCTGCTGGAGGGCGACGGCGAGATTGCCAAGTCCGCCAAGACCAGTATCGGCTACCTGGAACAGATGGGCGGTCTGGATCGGGAAAGCACGGTCTGGGCGGAGATGCGCAGCGTGTTCCGTCCGCTGCTGGACACCCAGGAACGCCTGCACCAGCTGGAAGAGCAGATGCAGTCCGGGGATATGTCTGCAGCAGAGGAGTACCACCGCCTGCAAACCTGGTTCGAGGACAACGACGGCTATCAGATCGACGTGAAAATACGCACCGTCCTCAACGGTATGGGATTCGGACAGGAGACCTATGACCGGGTGATCTCCGGATTCAGCGGCGGCGAAAAGACACGGCTTGCCATTGCACGGCTGCTGCTGGAAGCGCCGAACCTGCTGATTTTGGACGAGCCGACCAACCACCTGGACTTCAAAACCGTGATGTGGCTGGAAGATTACCTCAAGGACTACAAGGGCGCACTGCTGCTGGTGTCCCATGACCGCTACTTCCTGGATCGTCTCTGCACCAGCATCTGCGAGATCGAGCGTGGCACGCTGACACGGTACAAGGGCAACTACACCACCTTTACCCAGCTGAAAGAGGCGGCTGTGGCACGCCAGTGGAAAGAATACGAGATGCAGCAAAAGGAGATCGCCAAGCTGGAGGACTACGTGGCACGTAACCTCACCCGGGCATCTACGGCGAAGAGCGCACAGAGCCGAGTGAAACAGCTGGAAAAGATGGAGCGCATCGAAAAGCCGGTCTCTGCCCAGAAACAGGCACGGGTGCAGTTCACCTATGAGATCGAGCCGCCGCAGGAAGTGCTGAAAGTGCAGAATATCGACATTTCCGTGGGCGAGGGTGCAGCGCGAAAGACCCTGCTGCCGGAGTTGTCCTTTGAGGTGCGTCGTGGCGAAAAATGGGGCATTATCGGGGATAACGGCATCGGGAAATCCACCCTGCTGAAGATTTTGCAAAACAAGCTGCCCCACCAGGGAAAAGTCCGCTGGACCAGCAACATCAAGATCTCCTATTTCGAGCAGGAAAGCACCAACCTGCATCCGGCAAAGTCGGTAATGCAGGAGATTCACGACCGTGTACCGTCCTGGACAGACCTGGAAGTGCGCAAGCTTTTGGGGCAGGTGCGTCTGACCGGGGAAAACGTGTTCAAACCGGTGGGCGTTCTTTCCGGCGGCGAGCGTGCAAAGGTCTGCTTTGCGGTGATGATGCTGGAACACGGCAACGTGCTGATTCTGGACGAACCCACCAACCACCTGGATATTGCCATGAAAGAGGTCATCGAAGAGGCAATGCAGTCCTTTACGGGGACGCTGCTGTTTGTCTCCCATGACCGGTATCTGTTGGATAAGGTGGCAGACCACATCCTGGAACTGAAAGTGGACGGCGCTGTCACCTACCAGGGCGGATTCCAGAAGTGGCTGGAGGCGCAGCAGAAACAGCCCGAACCGGAGGAGACGCCGGCGGCAAAGACAGCCGCATCCGGCGGAAAGCCTGCGGAAAAGCCGGCGTACCGTTCCAAGAAACAGCGTGCGCAGCAGGCGAAAATGCGTGCCGACCTGCGTAGCCTGGAACAGCAGCTGGACAAGATGCAGGAAGAGCTGGACACCCTTACCGCAGAGCTGACGGACGAGGCGGTGTGCAGTGACTACCAGCTGATGCAGGAAAAGTGCCAGCGCATGGAGGAACTGCGTGTGCAGATGGATGAGACTATGGAGCAGATGATCCTGCTGGAAGAGGAATTGGGATAACAGAAGAAGATATGACATAACAAAAACCGGAGAGAGCATTTCGCCCTCTCCGGTTTTCTATTTTCCGCTTGTATTTTCGAAAAGCTGCTTACAGCTTTTTCTTTTCGTCCTCGATCATTGCCAGCAGTTCATCCACAGATGCGCTTGCGATCTTGTCCTCACGGGTTTTCGGTACTGCCGGAGCTGCCGGTTTCTGTTCCGGTGCTGCTGCACGGCTGCTGCGGAATGGTATGTCACCCAGGTTCCGTGCCTCTTCCGGAGAGCTTGCCTCGTGGCTGCCACGGTAAGTGGAAACCGGAGCTGCGGTCTCATCCGGGGTGTTGTTCTCGATCGGCGGTGTCCGGAAGGTATCGGTGCTGTTCAGATTGCTGCGTGTGCCAAATGTAGATGTGTTGGAAACGCTGCCTGCGTGTGCGCCCTCATAGGTGCCGGTGTTTCCGGTGGGCTGGCTGTTCTGTCCTGCGCCGTCCAGCGGGATCTGATCTGCCGGATTGGTGTAGATCGGTACGTCATGCTGTGCCTTGAACTGCATGGTGCGTGCCTTCTGATACGGAGAGTTGGGGTTGACCTGCTTGCGCTCAAAGTTTTCAGCGATAGAAGAACGCTTCTGCTCAAATGAACGGCTCTGCGCAGTGTTCTCAGACGGACGGAACAGAGGAGAACGTCCGCCCAGTTCCTCATCATCATAAGCGGAATCGTCGTCATCGTAGGAATCTTCGCTGTAAACTTCATCGTAGTTTTCTTCAAAGGTATACTCGTCGTCGTGCTTGCCGTTGGCACGTGCAATGGCAACGATCAGCATGATGACCAGGATCACGCTGGGGAGTACCAGCAGGGTCAGGATACCCGGAACGCCGGTAGCAAATGTCACGTAGCTGTACAGCTCGCCGCTTTCATAAGCGCACTTGCCCAGGATGCTGTCCACGGTGATGGGCGGTTCTGTTCCTACGTCGTTGGTTTTCATGGTAGTGGGATAGTATTTCAGTACGCCAGTCTCGTCCTGTTCGATGTTGTAGATGCGGCGGACAGCCACACGGTCGGAGTCGATGTCAGTGGAGGTGTCATCCGGCGCCAGGACGCACAGAACCGCATTGTTCTTGGCGATGGGGTCGGATTCCTGATAAGCGGTGGCAATGACGGCAGTGTGCTTGTGAATGGACGCTGCTGCGCTTTCACTGTCTACCGTGCCGGCAGCATTCAGATCCGTTGTGCCGGTGGCAACTGCGGCGGCACCTGCCTCCATGGTGTCATATTCCATCAGATAGATGTAGTGACCGAAGATCTTCGGCGTATCTTTCCGGGAAAACAGAATGTTCGTGGTCAGGGACACTGCGACCACCAGGATCAGCAGGATTGCCAGAACGACAGCAAGGATGGATTTGGATTTCTTTTTCATAATGCTACCTACCTTTTTATGAAGTCAAAATGATGCTTTTCACCCTATTATAACACATCTTTTCTGCGATTTCAATTGTTTTTTTCAACTTTTTTGCAGAAAAGTGCAGGATCTGCAGGGGGAATGCCTGTCCGACTGACGGCATTTTTACAGTACCCTATCATTATAGCACATCTTCCCGGCAATTTCAATCGTTTTTTTGATTTTTCTGAGAATTTTTTTGAAACCTCTTGACAAACGGAGAATTTGTGGTATAATAAAATGGTACAGAACGTGGGGTATTCTCTGCGCTGTACCAGTTGTCATAAATTCATACCGGTGCTGGAATAGCTCAGTTGGTAGAGCAGCGCATTCGTAATGCGCAGGTCGCGTGTTCAAGTCACGTTTCCAGCTCCATTTTTGTATCATTGGACGGCGTTCTGATGATGCGAGCGTAGTTTAGTGGCAAAACATCAGCTTCCCAAGCTGAGGTTGCGAGTTCGATTCTCGTCGCTCGCTCCAGACGGCACGTATGCAGGTACGTGCCGTTTTTCATACCCGGATGCTATACTATTATAATAGAGAAAATCCATTTCCCATGCCGCAGGGTGCAGGAAATGCGGCGGTGCGCCGGGAAATTTCCTGCCTGTGGTGGAATTTGCACAAATTGTGGCATTGCAGCAAAGGTGAAATTTGTGTAAAAAGCATCTTGCATCCGGGGAAAAAATCGAGTATCATAGATAATGTGCAGACCTGTGCCAGATACAGGTCGCCTGAACGAAAGACTTCCGGAAAGCAGAATCTGTTTTCCATGGAAAGAAATGAGGAAAACACTTATGTTAAAGACAAAGAAGATCCTGGCATTCCTGCTGGCATCCGCAATGATGACCGCAGCATTCACTGCCTGCGGCAGCTCGGAAGATTCCAAGGAATCTAGCAGCAAGGCAGAATCCAGCGAAGAATCCAGTGAGGAGTCCAGCGAAGATTCCGTTGAGGAATCCGCCGCAGATGAAGACGAAAGCTCTGCACCGCAGCAGGTACAGACCGGCGATTTCGAAGAGGCAGTCGTACCGCAGGCTGGCGAAGCTTATCTGAGCATGGCTGACGGTCAGTGGTGGCTTCAGTACACCGGCAGCGATGCGGACTATCTGTGCTATGACGCAGGCGTTGCTCCGATCACCGGCAACGGCGAATACACTGTCAGCGTAACCGTTGACACCAACGCTGTCCGCTACGATGCAACCGGCGACATCAACGGCGAACTGATCGCAAACGGCACTTCCTTCATGGCAGTACAGATCATGGACGGCGCAACCGCAACACCGAACGCAGTGATCGACGTTACTTCCGTTAAGGTTGACGGCACAGAGATCCCGCTGACCAAGAAGAGCTTCACCAACACCGAGGACACCGAGATCGACGGCACCAAGCACTCCAACGTTCGTTCCAACATCTTTAATGAGTGGGTACCGGACGACAGCCTGCCGGGCGATGCAAGAAGTGCAGAGGGCAACATTGCAGATCTGGCAAACAAGTCCGATTATTCTGCAACTATCCTGGATCCGTCTGCTATCGGTGACTGGACAACCATCGAAGTTACTTTCAACGTAACTGGTATGTAAGCAGCAAAACTGCATCGAATTTGCAGACCGACTGCCTGTACCGTTTTGGTACGGGCAGTTTTTGTTTATGCCATATGTGAACATTTTGAAAAATATTGCGGATATGCCTTGCGGCGTGGGAAAAGATGTGCTATAATAGAACACGTCGCTGAAACGGAAGCTTAGCTCAGCTGGGAGAGCATCTGCCTTACAAGCAGAGGGTCATAGGTTCGAGCCCTATAGTTTCCACCAGAGATGAAAAAGCTGTCTGTGCCGGTTTGCGGTGCAGGCGGCTTTTTGCTTTCCCAGATGCTCTGGGTGCAGCACTCTGGCAGGGAAACATGGCTGTCCGGGGAGAAATTTTTCTCCGATTTAGATATTAACTTTTTGTAAACGATGGAGTGGAATGGGAAAAGGA
>ENA-UERK01003101-UERK01003101.1-human-gut-metagenome-genome-assembly--contig:-NODE-3101-length-10326-cov-50.489901_pt1 | contig 10326 bp, 10 predicted proteins | sample MGYA00242957_ERZ507957 | MGnify/ENA primary metagenome ERZ507957 (study PRJEB26167, sample SAMN06115538) | human gut metagenome | host: Homo sapiens | place: China:Heilongjiang | collected 2015-11-06... | reverse complement strand
ATGCACACCGGGCAGATCGTCTGCGGCATCCGCAGCGGCGGGCGCACGTTCTACCGCCCCGTCGGTGCGGCATTCCCGGAGGTCCTGCAGGACACAGACAAATTCCCGACGGAGCTGAGCTGCGCCGAGGCGTCTGTTTCCGCGCCGCAGAGCATTGCCGCCAACATTACGGCGGCCACCGCCGTCGTGGACATGATCTACAACATCCTGACCGTCGGAGAAACGCGCGTGCGGCAGATCACGTTTGCAACGGGCTCTGTCAATATGCGTGCGACCTTACAGAAAACGAGGAGGAAAGCAGCATGAAAAATACCGTAGACGCAGCAGCCTTTTATAAAGCCATGACAGCCTTGATGGAAGTCCCATCAAAAAGCTCCATCGAAGTTTTGCGCGAGATCAAGGTCGAGTTTACCGCAGATCAATGCGTGTTGTCTGCAACAGATCTGGACACATGGATGTCCGTGACGATCCCCGCAGGCGGCGACAGCTTTGACTTCGTATTCCGGAACAGTGCGAACATCCAGAAGGTATGCCGTCATTATGACGGCGCACTGGAGCTGGAATTGCAGCAGCGTGGAGACGAGGCGTTTTTGACCATGCGCTCCGGCGGCAAGGGCGGCGAGTTTCCTGTCTATGATACGGAAGATTGCCCCACATGGCCGGAGTTTCGGGTCAGGCAGACCTACACGGCAAACGCGGCAAAGATCCTCGTCTGCATCAAGCAGGTGAAGTATGCCGTCAATCCGCACGCGATCAAGCTGGACTATCAGGGAGTCCTGTTCCAGAACAGGCATATCTGGGCAGTGGAAGGACATCGCGCGGCCTGCTGTGATGACGGCGGGCTGGACGTTGAAAAGCCGTTTCTTGTCGGTGTTTCCGCGCTGGAACAGCTCAAGGCGTTTGGAGATGCGGATATGCAGATCAGCGTGGCCGACGAATGGGTTCTGTTTCAGAACGAACAGGTTCGCCTGCTTGCAAAGCGTATCCCCAATGTCACACCCATGACCTATGAAAGCGTTGTTCCGCAGAAGTGGAATGAGGAATTCTGCTTCCATCGGAAGGACTTCGTGCAGGCCCTGAAATATCTGCTGGCCTGCGTCGGAAAGACAGACAAACCCTACGTCCGGTTTCATAACGGCACCCTGAGCCTGCGTGTAAACGGCTGCCTCTACAAAGCGGCGGTTCCGATCAGCGCGGAAAGCAGCATTGTCTTCGGCTTTGACGCAAGATTCATGCTGGAGGCGCTCACGCAGTTTGAGAAGCAGGACATGGTGACGATGCGGCTGACCGGCTCACTGGGCGCAATCTCGCTCATTGCAGGCAGCAGCTCCGCCATCGTCCTCCCGGTACGGCTCAGAGAAGAAGAACAGAAAGCAGCGTAAAAAGGAAGCATAAAAAGAAAGGATTTTGAACATGAAAACAGTCTATATCCCCGCCGGTGCGACGTACAACTATGAAACGCTCGTTACGGACGATGTGATCGTCCATGGGCATCTGCACGTCACGAACGGGCTGAAAGCAAAACATATTTCCGGAAGAGGTTTTCTCACTGCCGGTGAGATTTCCGCGGATATCGTGGATGTAACCGAACTGGAATGCGGCACGGTCATCTGCCGGAGACTGCTGGCGCAGCGCGTCAGTGTCAATGAGGCGATGATCTCGGAAAGCGCCGCTGTTTCCCGTTTCTTCTCTGCCAACTATGTTAAAGCTCCCAGCCTGACCGTGGCGGTCAGCGAGATCGGTGAAGCGGACGCGGATGAGATCGTGCATCTGACGCCGAAGCCGCGCGGCATGATCCTGACGCTGATTCTTTCCATGCTGCGGACATTCTGGCTGCGCCTGACGGCAAGCCGGCCGCAGGGGCGATTTGAGAAGCCGCGCACGGAAGCGCCGGTGGAAGATCTTTCTGACACACCGGAGGATATCGAAACAAAAGCAAACATCGCAAAAATTGTGCAGGAGGTGCTTGCACAGCAGGCGGCGGAAAAGGCCGCCTGCGCAGATGATGTGGATGATTTTGAGCTTCAGCGCATGATCGGTACGTTCAAGCTGCTGCGAAGCAAAGGCTACACGCTGCGTATTCTCCCCGGTACGCCGGAGGAAAACGCGCCGGTCTTTGACTTTGCAGCTGAGAACATTCAGCCTGCGGCGTGAGGTCAACCGAATGGAAATGGAACAGGAATTGCAAAAGGAGCAGAAATGCTCCTTTTATGCCTTGGAACAGCTTCGGCAAACGGCAGAAGGGATTCTGCGCGGCAGTCAGCGCCTTCTTAAATGCCGCGCCGGTGTGGAAAAATACCGCACGGCGCAGCCGCAGCGCGCATATGCGTACTATCTGGAATTGCAGAAAACGCGGGATGCGCTTCTTGCGGCGCTCGGCGATGCACAGCGGTATCTTCTGGAGTTGGAAGAATCCAAGCTGTTTGAGAACGCTGAGCAGCTTCAAGCGGGCCTGAGACGCTTTGATCTTATGTCCAGAGCGTACAAGCCTGTCTACGAAGTGCTGACCGGCTTTGCAAAAGCCCTTCCGCAAACGGACACCGTCAACGCGGCGGTGATCGGGCGGCTGATGAATCATGTCCGCATGGGCTACTACCCGACGGACCCGGAGAATATCACGCACATCCTGCGCGGCATTGCATTTCCGGAGGGTGTGACGACGAATCTGCTTGACCCCTGCTGCGGCTGCGGCAAGGCGCTCAGACAGCTTGCCGACGGCAACAACTGCTACACCTACGGCATGGAGCTGGACGAACATCGCGCGGAAGAAGCCCAAACCAGGCTCCACCGCGTTGGCTTCGGCAGCTTCTTTCACAGCCAGATCAGCCGCGAGGCGTTTCATGTGCTGTTTCTGAATCCGCCGTATCTGTCTGTTATGACCGAGGGCGGCAGCCGGGTGCGCAGCGAAAAGCAGTTTCTGGTACAGAGTATCCGCACACTCATGCTGGGCGGCCTGCTCGTCTACATTGTGCCGTACTATCGCCTGACGCCGGACATCTGTAACATTCTCGCGGAGAATTTTTCGGACCTTTCCGTTTGGAAATTCACCGACAGCGAGTTTGCCAGATTCCATCAGGCGGTCGTGCTGGGACTTCGGAGGAAGCCCGCGGAGGACGACGAAACGGCTGACCGGTTGGGCGCACAGACGCTGGTTTCAGAGCAGATCCCGTGCGTTACGGAGCTGGAGGAAAACCGCTACGCGCTGCCCGCTGTAACAAAAACCGTCGAGGTCTTCCGCGGCGAACGGTTCAACGAGAAGGAACTGGAACGGCAGCTGACGCGCTCCGGCAGCTTTACACGGCTGCTGCATGCAAAAAGCGCGCTGGACAGCACGGAAAAGCATCCGCTTCTGCCCCTTTCCATTGGGCAGATCGGCTTGATCGGCGGCTCCGGGATGATCAACGGGCTCATCGAATGCGATACCCCGCACATCATCAAGGGGCGTATTGTCAAAGTCAAAAATGTAGAACGCGAAGAACAGTTTGACCAGCGCGGAAACCATACCGGCGCAGAGGTGCGGGAGGTCGTCAGCAACAAGATGATCTTCAATGTCCTGACGCCGAATGGATTTTTAGCGTTGAGTTAGGAGGAGTTATGTTAACTACGAATCTTGCAATGATCGTACCTGTCACAGAAGAAGATGACCAGACGGCGCGCGAAGCCGTCTGGCAGCAGGTCACGGAGCGGATCGTCCCGCAGATGGGAAAGCTCTGCACACGGTTCGAGCCGTCCGGCGGCGCATGGGGTCAGAAATTATCTGCCCCGTACAGCGTTGTCCTTGGTCGGAGCGAACCGGCACTGTTCCTGTACTTCTACGCATCTGCGAAGCATCAGTTGGATGAGCGCGCAAAGGCGCATCTGAACGGCTTCATGGAGCATCTGGAGATTGGGAACGAGCAGACCGTCGGCGATACAAAGATGTGTACGGCCTATTTCAAGGGTGACACCGCCGAAGCGCGTTCCCACATGGAGTGGCACATCGCCAGCATGTTCGGAGAGCTGATGCCGGACTGCGGGATCTATTTTCTGCGGGAAGGCCGGTCGTATATGACAGAGGATGAGCACAAAAAGATCCTCTGCAATATGAAGGACTATGCCATCTGCGTGGTGAAGCTGGTATGGGAGAAAACGAATCATGAAGATTGATCTTTCCAAACTCATAAAGGGGCTTGAGTCTCTGCCGCATACGCCAGTACCGGAACCGGAAAATGTTCCGCCGTATGTGCTGACAAATATTCTGGCTCCACTGAAAAATGATGATTGCATCCATTTTGCTGATCTTGATTTCGAGGCATTTACCGAAGAAGACATTGACAGCTTGTACGGTGCATTGTCTGAAGCAGAGGACCGGGAGCACCGCTTGAATCGCCTGCGCAGCATTTTTGATCATTCCAAGCCGAACGCCGCTGCACAGCGAAAATTCTGTTGAAAGAGGCACAGTTATGGACTATGAATCTATATGCGGTTCGCTTCAAACAGTCAGAGCGGCTCGTATGTTCTACGAATACGGGAAACTGGATCGGCTGTTGGAGCGTGATATCACGACATCGAGCGATGACCTGTATGAGGTCTATTATGAGCTTCTGATCGCCGCCACGGATTATATGGATCAAAAATTCAATGAGGACTATGAATACGATCACTGGTATTTCAGCTTTCGCAGCATGATGCAGTATTACCGGCTGATTCGGGAATATGGAGGCCTTCACAGCATGAAGCTCTCGGAAAATCCGTATATCAAAAAAGCCGAAGAAATGCTTTCTGCCGCGCTTTATCCCTGCTGTCTGAACGGCGGTATGGGCTGGAGCTATCAGAAAAAGATCAGCGCAGAGTGGTCGAGCGGTCTCATTGTAGAAACAGACGGTTATTTTCACTATGAACTTGACCTGCTGGAAGCGCTGCTTTCCATTGACGCATGGTACACGGAAGAAGTGCAGAAGCTGGAAAACCTGCTTAGAAAGGAACGCGCGCTTGCGAAGCGGTACGTTCCGGAATTGGAGGCAGCATGAACAAAAACGAACTGCGGATCCGGATCATTCCGGAGGACGGACAGGTTCTCATCGAGACGCACACGGATGGTATCGTGAAGTGTAAAGAGATACAGGAAGATGCGCTTCTGGACTGCATTAAAAACAGCGCTATGCGAGATTATGTCAACAGCGGATTGTTACCGTCAGACTGTATCCATGTCAAAATCCATCCGAACGGGAACAAGGAATATTGTCTCTGGTACCCGCGCTTATACGCAGACATCAGCTACCATGAGACGGCATATCCGAACTTTCCGCTACCAAGACTGGTCTTTGCGTTCCACGCTGACACAGAGGGCAAGATCAGCGGATGCAGGATGGGCGTTGTCGCGGACGAAAGACCGACGATGGAGACCGTAATGTACCGCTATCCGTTTTCAAACGTCGGCGGTTCCATGGGGACTATTTGCATTGGCAGAAACGCTCTGCCACAATACAAAACGCCGCACGCACTTGCCAGCTTGCCGATATTCCTGCTGTCCATCCCAAATGGAGATCACAGCTTCAATGCACTGAACAACAAGCTGGGGATGCAATACCGCGATCTTCTGGAACATCTCAAAGGCAAAGACCCGTCGTACTATTATTCCGACGTGCTGATTCCAAACGAAAAGACCTTAAAAGACTTTATTGGAGGGTAACGTATGGCAAAAGACACAAAAACCATCCGGGAAGAGCTGGCCCGGCCATTTGCGCCGGAGGATCTGGAATGGCGCATTCAGGTGACGTCGAAAGACAAGACCAGCGGCCTTGCCATTCCGTATGTCACGAACCGCGCCATTCAGGACCGTCTGGATGAAGTCGTGGGGCCGGAGAACTGGTACAACGACTACAAGCCGTGGCACGGCAATGGAAAGAAGGACGCGCAGATCTGCGGCATTTCCATCTACTTTGAGGGCAAAGGCTTTATTACAAAGTGGGACGGTGCGGAGGATTCTGACATTGAACCCATCAAGGGCGGTTTGTCGGACTCCATGAAACGCTCCGCCGTGCAATGGGGCATTGGACGTGTTCTCTACAAGATGACAAAGCCGCTCTGGGTCAAGATCGAGCAGAAGGGCAACTCCTATGTGATCTGCGATACCGAGCGCCCAAAATTGAATGCCGCGTATCTGGAACTGCTGGACAAGCTGCATCAGCTTCCCACATCTCCGGGTGCAGCACAGGCACAGCTCAGCTATAAGCGCGACGGGCAGGCTGGACAGCAGGAGCAGAATACAGCGCCGACGGCAATGCCACAGACGCAGCAGCAAGCACCGCAGCAACCATCGCAGCAGCCGCAGCAAGTACAGCAGCCGCTCCCGTTTATGACGCGGCAGGTCTGCCAGTACGTTGTGCTGTCGGTGAGCGATCAGCAGGATATGTCCGGCCAGCCGTTGGTCTGCGCCGTTCTGCAAAACGCAGAGGGCAAGCAGGCGAAGGTCTACGCACAGGGCAGTCATCCCATGCTCATGCCCGGTGCGCAGCTCTATGACGCGCAGATTACCATGCGGAAGCAGGGAAACGTCGCATTTTACACGCTGGATGGCTATCAGGTCGTGCAGCAGGCAGCGTAATAGGAGGTGTCAGTAAGCAAAATGGAAAAAATCAAAGGCTTTCAGATCAGCAGCATGAACGTCTCCGGCTTCAAATGCTATGAAGCGCCTATGGAGATCACGTTCGGCAATCCAACCGTTGTGACCGGCGGCAACGGCCGCGGCAAATCCAGTCTGGCGGACGCCATTGCGTTTGCCGTCACAGGACTTCCCTTTTTCGGGGAGCGCGGCATCGACCGGCTGCACAACGAGACGAATCCAGACTTGCAAATCACAATGCGCTTTACGGACGAAACCGGAAAGGCACATGAGCTGACCCGCAGCCGGCAGAAGGATCGCATGAGCATCACCTACGACGGCTACGCCATTCGGCAGGCGGATCTCAATGAGATGTTTGGCGAACGGGATGTGTTTCTCTCCATTTTCAATCCCCTGTACTTCATTGAAGAACTCGGTGAGGATGGAAAAAAGCTACTGGAGCGGTATTTGCCGCCCATTCCGCAGACCGACGTTCTGGCGCAACTCAATGCGCAGACGCAGCAGAGCCTGTCCGGTATGCAGCTCCCGTCTCCTGAGACGTTTCTCAAGAATCGCCGGGAGGAGATCCGGGAACTGGAACAGAACGCAGTCTATCTGAGCGGCAAGCTGGATCTGGCGCAGAAGCAGAGGCAGAGCAGCAAAGATCTGTCCGACAGGCTGACTGCACAGATTCAGGAATTGCAGAGTGAAATTGCATCGTTGGAAGCACGGCGGTTTGAAAACATCAATTTGGAGGATTTGCAGGAGCAGCTTGTGCAGGCCAGCGAGCAGTATGAGGAGCTTTCCGGCGAAGCGCCGGAAACGCCGGATACGGCAGAACTGGACGCGAAGCTGCAGGTACTTCACGCAAAGCTGGGCGCTCGGTCGTCCGAGGTCTACCAGCCAAAATACACAGGCCCGCTGGCGGAGGATACGGCAAAGGTGCAGGCGCTTGGGAAGAAGTATCAGCAGAACGCCGCGCTTTTGAAGCGGTTTCAGCCGGGTACAAGCTGCCCGGTCTGCCGCCGTGTCCTCTCGCAGCAGGAATATCCGGCGTTCCGGGAGGCTTTACAGACGGAAACGGAACAGATCACTGCCGACGGTACACAGCTCAAAGGTCAGATCGCGGAGCTTCAGGAGATGGAGCAGAAAAGTCAAAGCACGTTCGAGCAGTTCAAAGCCGAAGATGTTGAAAGATACCAGTCTGAGATCGGCACGCTGAACCAGAAGCGAGAACAGCTTCAGGCCGCTGCCGCACAGCAGAATATGCAGCGTCAGCAGACTCTGGAGCAGCTGCGCACACGCATCCAGAACCTGACTGCAAGCATGGAATGCGGCACGCTGAGTCCTGCGGACAGTGAACGCCTTGCGGAATGCAAAGCGTCGCTGGAAGACTGCCGGGTGCAGCTTGCTGCCGCGCAGCAGGTTCTGAGTGCCGCGCCGGAGGATTTTGACGAACGGATCCACAGAATTGAGCAGGAGATCACAGAGAAAAAGATTGTTATGAAAGACGTGATCCTCTACATGAGCAAACGCGCGGAACTGACGTTCTCGAAACTTGCGCTGAACCGTGTGAAGATCTCGCTCTATGATGTGGTCAAGACGACCGGCGAATTAAAGGATGTGTTCCGGTTTACCTACAACGGCCGCCGCTATGACCGGCTCTCGCTCTCTGAGAAGATCCGGGCTGGCGCGGAAGTGTCGGAGCTTGTGAAGCGGCTCACAGGCCGTAATTACCCGGTGTTCTTCGACAACATGGAATCTGTGGATGATCTCAGCAACATCCGTCCGACCAGTCAGATGATCTTGGCAAAATGTGTCCATAACGCGGAGCTTTCCGTGCGAGCCGGCGGTACTGCAATGCCGAAGGCGGCGTAACCCTATATCGCAGAAAGGGGGCGCACCGTCTGGCATATCAGAAGATGCCGATCCTGGAAGCCGCCAGACGGTGCGGGCTTGTCCTCAATGACCGAACGCTTCACGGCGAGGAGGTTGAGGCAAGCTGCCCCTTCTGCGGCGATCATGGAAGCGGCAAATATCATCTGAGTCTGAACACACGGACCGATCAATACCGCTGCAATCTCTGCGGTGCAAGCGGCAACAGCGTGACGCTGTATGCGCGGTTGAATGGTCTATCCAACAAAGAAGCCTACTTGGAGCTGGCTGCAAAGAGCAACGTTTATAAGCTGCCCTTGCAGCCCAGCTCCCCAAACACAACAAGCCGGGAACCGTATGCGCTGGAGCAGCGTCACGCGGCCTATTCGGAGATGCTGTCGCTTCTGACGCTCTCCGACCGGCACAGAGATAACCTCCATGAACGAGGACTTCCTGACGAAATTATTGAGCGGAACGGCTATAAGTCCATGCCGGAAACGGAATCCGAACGGCGGCTGCTGGCGTCACTTCTCCGGTGCGATCACGAATTGCACGGACTGCCCGGCTTTTACACAAAAGACGGGACGTGGACGCTGGCAGGCGCGAACGGATTTCTCATTCCGGTGCGGAACAAGGACGGTTTGATCCAAGGTATGAAGATCCGGCTGGACGACGACGCGGCGCGAAAATACCGCTGGCTGTCCAGCCGGTCAAGCCGCATGGAAAACGGTGCACGCAGCTATTCGTGGATACACGTCACCGGCGACACGACGCAGAAGCGCGCCTATCTCACCGAGGGGCCGCTCAAGGGCGACATTGCAAGCTATTTTGCAAACGATGCGCTCTTTGTGTGTCTCGGCGGCGTGAACGCCCATAAAGGACTGCGGGAAACGCTCTTGTCGCTCGGCGTCACAGAGGTCATGGAGGCGATGGACATGGATCAGTTTACGAATCCGCAGGTCCGGCAGGCGATCACCACCCTGCGCCGCGAGGTGCAGTCAATTCCGGGCATTCGGTACTATCAATGTACCTGGAACCCGCGATTCAAGGGTGTGGACGATTATCTGCTGGACTGGACGAAACGAAAGACGGCTTAGAAAGGAAATGCACATGACAAATATTACAAATTTTCAGGACATCCTTGGCGCAGCCAACGGTGACAAGACCTCCGTGCTGGGCAAATTCCTCTATTTCTCACTTGCCAACATTCTGGTGGAGAAGGAGGCACTGGCGCAGCTCTGTGAGGATCTGAGCATCCCGTACTCCGGCAGCAAGCGAATTTCCGTGTCGGATGCGTTCCGCTCCGCGACGGGCGATATCAAGGATCGGATCACGGTAAAAAGCCCCGGTGCGCATCATATCTATGCGGTCTACTGCCGTGACAACGCGCACACCGAGGATGTCTATTCCCGTGAGCTGGTCAAGGAAACACTCAACCAGCGGACAAACCAGTATGAAAAGCTGGCAAACATCTTTTACGACCGGCGCGACAATCGGTTTGGGTATGATAACATCGGCTTCGATGCCGACATTGACCCTCTGAACTATTGCCGCCGGGCGGAGGAGCTGTTTGAGCTCTATCAGACGTGCGCAAATCGGAGACAGATCGAGACGATCTGTCTGAGCTATCTGCGGATGCTGGAGGCCACCAAGGTCAGCACGACCGGGCATCTGTATTTCATCCCGCGGCAGCACATGGATAAGGTCGATACGTTCGAGACGTTCATTGAGCAGCTCAGTGCAAAGAATCAGAACGACAATACTCTGAGCGTCAACAGCTTCTACATCATCGACGATGCCAAGCAGCGCGACAAAATGACGGAGGAATTTTATTCCGCCGTCAAGAAGGAAATTGCGCTGTATCAGGA
>ENA-UERK01003094-UERK01003094.1-human-gut-metagenome-genome-assembly--contig:-NODE-3094-length-10344-cov-6.974481_pt1 | contig 10344 bp, 10 predicted proteins | sample MGYA00242957_ERZ507957 | MGnify/ENA primary metagenome ERZ507957 (study PRJEB26167, sample SAMN06115538) | human gut metagenome | host: Homo sapiens | place: China:Heilongjiang | collected 2015-11-06... | reverse complement strand
AAACCATTTCCGCTTATGAAAAAGGTGGTGGTGAAAAAGGGAAAAATCCAACATTAGAGAAGGTAATTGACATCGCAGACACGTTAGGTGTATCGCTCGACGCTTTGTGCGGACGTGATTTTAAAGGCAGCAGTGAAGCAAAAACTCTTGGGGATATAGCGCGGCTATTATGCGAAATGAAGCGTTGGTATACGGTTACTTTCTCTGAACAACAAGTACTTAGAAAGGAGAAAGGTTTCGAGGAATACTACGATACAACCCCTGTTATTTTTTTTGATACTGGCCCACTTAGAGGCTTCCTCAAGGACTACACAAAACTCTGGCAACTGCGTGAGGAAAAGACTATAGACGACACTATGTTTAACGATTGGATTGATATGAAAATAAGATCGCTTGATGGTATATCTGTCTCTTCACAAGGATTTTATGAAATTGAAGAAGATGGCGAGTTGCCATTTTGAATAATAAAAACCGCCCCCGGTGCTGCGAACACCGAGGGCGGCTATAAGGGCAGTAAACTTGCTGCGCCTACTGCCCTTCCATATTAACACAATATAGGAGGGAAAATCAATGCCACGAAAGAAAAATACCCGTGCCGCCCAGGGAGCGGGCAACATCCGCAGAAAGACCGTCATGCGGAATGGGAAAGAGTATACCTTTTGGGAGGCGCGTGTTACTGTTGGGTGCGATCCTGGCACAGGTAAACAGCTCCGGCGCAGCTTCTCAGGCAAGACGCAAAAAGAGGTACGCGAGAAAATGCAGGCCGCCGCTGTTGCCGTCAATGACGGAGACTATTTTGAGCCGTCAAAAATGACCGTCGGCCAATGGCTCGACACTTGGGCGACAGAATACTTGAACAGCGTAAAGCCCCGCACGGTCGAAAGCTACAAGGCAAACATCAAGCAGCACATAATGCCCGCCATCGGTGCGCTGCGCCTCTCTGCGTTGACTGCCGTTGACGTGCAGCGGCTCTATAACAACCTGATCAATAAGCGCACCGGCAAGCCGCTGTCCGCAAAATCGAAGAAAAATGTTCACGGCACTTTGCACAAGGCGCTGGAAAAGGCCGTTTCGCTTGGGTATATACGGCATAACCCCGCTGACAAGCCCGATCTACCCAAAGTACAGAAAGCGGAAATAAAGCCGCTCGCAGACGATGAAATGATCTCATTCCTCGACGTTGTCAAAGGCTGCGAATATGAAGAGGTATATGTCACCACACTGTTTACGGGAATGCGCGAGGGGGAGGTGCTGGGGCTGACATGGGATTGCATTGACTTCAAAGGCGGCACGATCACTATAAAGCAGCAACTTCAGAAAGTTCGCGGCACTGGCGGTGAGTACATCCTTGCTCCGACAAAAAACGGAAAAGCGCGCATCATCGCACCGGCAAGCTATGTTATGCAGATTTTGACCAACCAGCGGAAAGCGCAGAATGAACAGCGGTTGATGGCTGGCTCTGCGTGGAGCAACCCGCTCAACCTTGTATTCACAAATGCATTCGGACGTAACCTCTGCGCTCAGACTGTCTATCTGCATTTCAAAAAGCTGGCTGCGGCTGCTGGCGTTCCCGACGCCCGTTTTCACGATCTGAGACACAGCTACGCAGTTGCCGCGCTCCGCTCCGGCGATGATATAAAAACAGTACAGGAGAATTTAGGCCACCACACAGCGGCATTCACGCTGGACACTTATGCTCATGTAACCGAGAAAATGAGACTGGAAAGCGCCCGCCGCATGGACAGCTTCATAGAGGGCATTCAGGCGGCAAAAAAGGCGTAAAAACTCTGTAAGGGGAAAACATAGGGGAAAACACCTGCCCATAGACGCAACAAAACCCTTGAAAACGTAGTGTTTTCAAGGGTTTTCTGCTTGGTGCGCGAGGCGGGACTTGAACCCGCACGCCCGTAGTGAGCACTAGAACCTGAATCTAGCGAGTCTGCCAATTCCACCACTCGCGCGTCGAACAAGTGAAATTATAGTATGTACCGGCTGAATTGTCAACCCCTTTTTTCAAAATTTCCAAACTTATTGTTTTCCGGCGCGTTCATGCCTTGACCTGCCGCCCAAAACTTGTTATGATAGAAAAAACCATTCACCGAAGGAGTGCGTATATCTCTATGAAAAAAGAGCTTACCCCCCGGAAAAAACAGGCCCTGGAAATGCGTAGTCGTATCCAGAACGTAGCGCTGGAGCTGTTCGACAAGGAGGGCTTTGAGAATGTCTCTGTGGAGCAGATCGCCCAGGCGGTGGGCTGCTCCGTGGGCAACATCTATCATTATTTCAAGAGCAAAGACGAGCTGGTCATCCAGGTGACCAGCAGCGTGGACGCCCAGTACAGCGTGCTGGAGGAGAGCTACCTGGCCGACGAGGCCAACTCCTGGCACGATAAGCTGCTGGACTTTGTGGGTCAGACCCTGGTCATCAGCGCCGAGGACCCGTCCCTCTACCGCAGCTTTATCCACGGCATCCGCTATCCCCAGCAGGGCATCCTGCGGGACAACGAGAAGCGCGTGTATTTTCGCGTTCTGCGTGAGCTGGTGGACGGCTGCAAGCAGGAGGGCACGATCCACCCCGCCCGCGACCGCGAGGAGCTGGTGGCGGACCTGGTGGCCCTGCACCGCGGTATGCTGCTGGAGTGGCGTATCTACGAAGGTGCTTTCGACCTGCCCCGCCGCGGCCGCCGTATGGCCGCCGCGCTGCTGGAGGGCTGGCGGCACGAGGAGTGAGTAGAGGCATACACAGAAAAGGAGGAGCGGATGGGTAAGCGTGAAGAGAGGCGGCCGCCGGAGAGTGGGCGGGAGCCGGGCGAAAACACAGCTGTTGCGGGCTTGATAATGGGCATTGCCGCCGTGGTATTCTGGTTTTTCGGCTACTCTGCCGTGGCATCTGTTGTACTGGGCATCCTCGGCTTGGTATGGACTGACAAGGCAAAGAAAGAGGGCTATACCGGAGACAAGCGAACGATAGCCTTCGTGCTGTCGCTGGTGGGTCTTATCGGCGGGCTGGTTGTGCTTATCATTACGGTGATCCTCATCAATGTGCTGGCAGTACCGGGGATAACGGCCTTGAGGGATATGCTGGGAATGATAGGCGAAATGGCAAATGAAATCTGAGCGGACAGCCCTGCGGCACGAGGAATAAGTTAAACACCGTGAACGTTGTTTTCAACAGCGTTCACGGTGCTTTTTTGTGCGAAACGACGAGCTTTTGAAAAAACGCAAAAGGCCGTTGACATCCCGGATCGGCGGTGCCATAATAAAGTATAATCACCGAGTGGTTCGGTGAAAAGTTTAACGAAAACCGCCCGCCGGGCGTGACAGAAAAGGAGAGAGACTATGAAGCTGTTGATCATCAACCCCGGCGCAACCTCCACCAAGATCGCGGTGTTCGAGGACGAGGAACAGCTCTTCAAAGTGACCATCGACCACTCCGCCGAGGAGCTGGACCGCTTCCCCCGGGTCATCGACCAGGCGGACTACCGCAAGGAGGCCATTCTCAAGGCCGTCACCGAGGCCGGTTATAAGCTGTCCGACTTTGCCGCCGTCTGCGGCCGCGGCGGTCTGTACCGGGCCATTCCCTCCGGCACCTACGCCGTCAACGACAAGGTCATGGCCGACGTAGAGGCCGCGCCCTACGGCGAACATCCCTCCAACCTGGGCGCTTACCTGGCCCGTAAGCTGGGCGACATGGTGGGCATTCCCGCCTTCTTTGTGGACCCGGTCTGCGTGGACGAGATGACCGAGGTGGCGCACTACACCGGCTTTTCCGAGTTCCGCCGTCTGTGCCAGTTCCACGCCCTGAACCACAAGGCCGTGGGCCGCAAGGCTGCCGAGAAGCTGGGCAAAAAGTACGAGGACGTGAACCTCATCGTCTGCCACCTGGGCGGCGGCGTCAGCGTGGGCGCGCATCAGCACGGCCGCGTGGTGGACGTGTGCAACGTCAAGGACGAGGGTGCCATGGGCATGGACCGCGCCGGCGGCCTGCCGGTGAACCAGCTCATCAACTACTGCTTCTCCGGCAAGACCAAGGACGAGGTCAAGCGCACCTTCGGCCGCCGCGCCGGTATGTTCTCCTACCTGGGCACCACCGATTTCCGCGTGGTCTGCGCCAAGGTGGTGGAGGGCGACCCCAAGGCCGTGGAGGCCTATCAGGCCCTGGTCTACCAGCTGGCCAAGGACATCGGTGCCATGGCCGCCGTGCTGCACTTTGACGTGGACGCCATCGTCTACACCGCCGGCATGGCCTACGAGGACTTCTTCTGCGACGACATCACCGCCTATGTGGGCAAGATCGCGCCCATCATCCGCCTGCCCGGCGAGGAGGAGATGCGCTCCCTGGCGGAGGGTGCCCTCCGGGTCCTCCGCGGCCAGCAGGAGGCCGGCCAGTATTGATCTGATATTCCGGCAGGAATATAGATAAACCGTTTTTGATTTGCAAGTGGAAATAAGAGGAAAAAAGACAAGAAAGGTGGAAACTGCTATGAAACATCTGATGTCCGGTAACGAGGCCACCGCCCGCGGCGTCTACGAAGCCGGTATCAAGGTCTGTTCCGCGTATCCCGGAACCCCCAGCACCGAGATCCTGGAGAACCTGCCCCAGTACGGTAAGGACGTGTACTGCGAGTGGGCCCCCAACGAGAAGGTCGCCACCGAGGTGGCCTACGGCGCGTCCGTGGCCGGCTCCCGTTCCTTCTGCACCATGAAGATGGTGGGCCTGAACGTGGCCGCCGACCCCCTGTTCACCGCCGGCTACATGGGCGTCAACGGCGCCTACGTGGTCGTCACCGCCGACGATCCCTCCTGCCACTCCTCCCAGAATGAGCAGGACAACCGTCACTACGCCCGCGCCGCCAAGATCGCTATGGTGGAGCCCAGCGACGCCCAGGAGTGCAAGGACTTTGTCCGCCTGGCCTGCGAGATCTCCGAGGAGTTCGACACCCCCGTTCTGTACCGCACCACCACCCGCGTCTGTCACAGCAAGGGCCTGGTGGAGTTCGGCGAGCGTGTGGAGCACGTGGCCCCCGCCTACGCCCGCAACACCCGTAAGTACGTCTGCGCCCCCGCCAACGCCTACCTGAACCACCCCATCGTGGAGGAGCGCCTGGTGAAGCTGGCCGAGTACGGCTGTACCCGCGCCCTGGAGAACGGCCTGAACAAGGTGGAACTGGGCGACGGCAAGGTGGGCGTCATCACCGCCTCCATCAGCTACCAGTACGCCAAGGAGGTGTTCCCCGAGGGTACGTCCTTCCTGAAGCTGGGTCTGACCTATCCGCTGCCCATGGACCTGATCCGCGACTTCGCCAAGAAGGTGGAGAAGCTCTACATCATCGAGGAGCTGGACCCCTTCATGGAGGACGAGATCAAGGCCGCCGGCATCGACTGCGTCGGCAAGGAACTGACCGGCAAGCTGTATGAGCTGAACACCGAGCTGGTGCGCGAGCGTGTGCTGGGCATCAAGCCCGAGTACAAGACCGTGGACGAGGTCAAGGTCGCCAAGCGTCCCCCCGCCCTGTGTCCCGGCTGCCCCCACCGCGGCTTCTTCTACACCCTGTCCAAGAACAAGAACTACGTGGTCACCGGCGATATCGGCTGCTACACCCTGGGCTTCGCGCCTCCGCTGAACTGCATGGACGTGTGTATCTGCATGGGCGGCGGCTTCTCCGCCGGCATGGGCATGGCCAAGTCCTTCCAGCGCGAGGGCGTCACCGATAAGGTGGTCTTCGGCGTCATGGGCGACTCCACGTTCTTCCACTCCGGCATGACCGGCGCGGCCGAGATCATCTACAACAATGGCCGCATGATCCCCTGCGTGCTGGATAACCGCATCACCGGCATGACCGGCCACCAGGACAACCCCGGCTCCGGCTTCACCCTGATGGGCGAGCCCGCCCCCATGATCAGCGTGGAGAAGGTGCTGGAGGCCTATGGCTTCGCCCCTGTCTTCACCGTGGATCCCCAGGACCTGACCGCCATGAAGAAGACCGTGGACGACGCTGTGGCCGCCCTGAACGAGGGCAAGCACCCCGCCATCGTCACCCGCCGTCCCTGCCTGCTTATCAAGCGCGTGAAGCACGACACCGGTATGTGCGTCGTCAACGCCGACAAGTGTAAGAGCTGCAAGAGCTGCCTGAAGGTGGGCTGCCCCGCCATCTCCATGGAGAACGGCAAGGCGTTCATCGACCGTACCCAGTGCGTGGGCTGCACCGTCTGCGCCCAGGCCTGCCCCTTTGGTGCTATTGAAAAGGAGGAGAAGTAACATGAACGATGTGAAAAGCTGCCTGTTGGTCGGCGTTGGCGGTCAGGGCGCTATCCTGATCTCTAAGATCATGTCCAACGGCTTTATGAAGGCCGGTTACGATGTCAAGCAGAGCGAGGTCCACGGCATGGCCCAGCGCGGCGGCTCCGTGTCCACCCAGGTCCGCTGGGGCAAGAAGGTCTATGGCCCCGTGTTCGGCAAGGGCGAGGCCGATATCATGGTGGCGCTGGAGAAGATGGAGGCCGTCCGCTACGCGGAGTTCCTGAACCCCAACGGCGTGGCCGTCATCAATGACTATGCCATCAAGTCCACCACCATCGCCTCCGGTGCCGAGGCGTACCCCGAGGGCTGCATCGAGGCCATGCAGAAGAACTTTAAAACCATCGCCGTCCCCGCCAGCGATATCGCCATTGAGCTGGGCAATCCCAAGTGCATGAACGTGGTGCTCTTCGGCGCCATGTGTGACTCCCTGGGCTGCCCCGAGATCGACTGGGAGCAGGTCGTGGCCGAGACGGTCCCCGCCAAGGTCAAGGAGCTGAACCTCAAGGCCTTCCGCGCCGGCCGTGAAGCCGCCAAGGCCGCTAAGTAAACCGATACCGCAAAAAGGACCGCCTTTCCGGCGGTCCTTTTTCCTCTTTTTTTCCCAAAGCCTTCCCCTTGAGGGGTCCGCGCCGTTGAATGCCGCGCCCCTCAAGCCTTCCCCCTGGGGGGTCCGCGGTGCTGAATGACACGCCGGTGGCGTGTCAGACCCGCGGACCGACCGACCCGCAGGGAGACAGGTGGCGCGCAGCGCCGGTTGAGGGGGCCCTCGTCCTCACCGCGGCGGCGAAACTCCCGCCGCGGGAATTTATTTGTTGCACTCCGTCTCGCGCTGCATTATAATGGACAAAAAATCAGGAACGAGGTGTATCACCATGACCTATGGCTTTATCGGCACCGGCAACATGGGTGGGGCGCTGGCCCGCGCCCTGGTCAGGACAGTCTCTCCCTCAGATGTGTATCTCAACAACCGCACTCCCGCCAAGGCGGAGGCCCTGGCAGCAGAGCTGGGGGCCCGGGCGGACACCGCTGCCCACATCGCCGCTGCCTGTGACTATATCTTCCTGGGCGTCAAGCCCAACCTTATCGCCGGCGTGCTGGCCCAGCTGGCCCCCACGCTGGCGCAGCGGACGGACAAGCCCGTGCTGGTGTCCATGGCCGCCGGCGTCACCATCGCCGCGCTGGAGCAGGCTGCTCCCGGCTGCCCCATCCTGCGTATCATGCCCAACACCGCCTGCGCCGTGGGGGCGGGGCTGACGCTGTACGATGCCAACGCCCTGCTGACGAAACCACAGCTGGACGCCTTCCTGGCGGACATGGCCGCCTCCGGGCGGCTGGAGGCGTTGCCGGAGCACCTGATCGACGCGGGCAGCGCCGTGGCCGGCTGCGGCGGCGCCTTTGCCTGCCTGTTTATGGAGGGCCTGGCCGACGGTGCCGTCACCTGCGGCCTGCCCCGTGACAAGGCCAACACCTTTGCGGCCCAGATGCTGCTGGGCGCGGCCCGGCTGGCCCTGGAGAGCGGCAAGCCCTTCGGGCAGATGAAGGATGAGATCTGCTCCCCCGGCGGCACCACCATTGCCGGTGTCCGCGCGCTGGAGGAGGGCGGCCTCCGCGCCGCCGCCATGAACGCCGTCATCGCCGCCTACGAAAAGACCCTTCAGCTGAAGAAGTGAACCACGCCGCCCCCGGCTCAGCCGGGGGCGGCGTATCGTGTAAAGGAAGGCCCTCCCATCAGGAAGGGCCTTTGTCCTTATTTTCCGTACAGACAGTAGATGAGCCAGTTCAAAAACCGTGCCGGCAGCACCTTGGCCAGGAAGGTGAAGAACTTGTAGTCGAAGCGTATGGCGTACAGCGGGTGGTGATGTCCCTCCCGCATGGCCACACTGGCGATGTACGCCCCGGCCTTGGCCGGGTCCATGCCCGTCTCCTCGTCGTGCTCCATGCGCTTCACGGACCGGGAGATGCGTCCCTGATAGATGTCGTCTCCCGCACTGACCTTCCGCCGCGCGGCGGTAAAGGCCGTGTGGATATCCCCCGGCATCACGGCGCATACCGTTACGCCGAAGGGCCGCAGCTCGTTGGCCAGCGCCATGGTGTAGGCGTTGACAGCCGCCTTGGTGGCGGAGTAATAGGCCTGGAAGGGGATGGGCACCGGTGCGGCCACGGAGCTCAGGTTCACGATCCTTCCCCGGCCCGCCTGCCGCATCAGGGGCACCACGGCCCGGTTCATGTTCACCATGCCGAAGAAGTTGACGTCGAACAGCGCCTTGGCCTCCGCCGTCTCCGTGAACTCGATAGCCCCGGAGATGCCGAAGCCCGCGTTGTTCACCAGCACGTCGATGCGCCCCTCCGCCGCCATGATCTGCGCCACGGCGTCGTTGACGGCCTGCTGATCTGTCACATCGGCGGCGATGTGGTGCAGACCCTCCACGCCCTCCGCCCGGCGGGACAGCTCATACACGGTATAGCCCGCGTCCTTCAGCGCCAGGGCGGTAGCCCGCCCGATGCCGGAGGTGCCGCCGGTGACGACAGCGACCTTACTCATGGGACATCACCTCCCCGATGATGTCCATGGCCTCGTCCAGCAGGGCCTCCGTGTGGGTGGCCATATAGCTGGTCCGCAGCAGCGCCTCGCCCTCCGGTGTGGCCGGCGGCAGCGTGGGGTTCACATATACGCCCCGGTCATAGATCTCCGCCGCCACACGCAGCGTCCGGTACGTCTCATAGGTGTAGATGGGGATGATAGGCGTGGGTGCCTCCAGCGCCGAGGGCCGGATGGTCAGTCCCCGGTCCGTCAGCCCCTTCCGGGCATACAGACTCAGGGCACGCAGGCGCTCCGGCAGCTCCGGATGCGCCTCCAGCTTCCGCAGGGCCGAGAGCGCCGTGGCGCAGTTGGCCGGCGGGATGGACGCCGAGAAGATGAATGGCCGCGATGCGTGCCGCACGAAATCCGCCACCTCCGCGCTGGCGGCCATATAGCCGCCCAGCGACGCCAGAGACTTGGAGAAGGTCCCCATGTACACGTCCACATGGTCCTCCAGGCCGAAGTAGCTGGCCGTGCCCCGGCCGCCCTCGCCCAGCACGCCCAGCCCGTGAGCGTCGTCCACCATGACCCGTGCGCCGTACTGCTTCGCCAGGGCGCAGATCTCCGGCAGCTTGGCGATGTCGCCGCCCATGGAGAACACACCGTCGGTGACGATCAGCGCTCCGGCCGTCTCCGACACCTTCTGCAGGCACTTTTCCAGCTCCGCCATGTCGCTGTGGCGATAGCGCAGCATTTTGCCGTAGGACAGCTGGCACCCGGCGTAGATGCTGGCGTGGTTCTCCCGGTCACAGATCACGTAGTCGTGCCGTCCCACCAGCGCGGAGATAATGCCCACGTTGGACTGGAACCCGGTGCCGAAGGTCACCACCCCCGGCTTCCGCAGGAACCTCGCCAGCTCCGCCTCCAGCTCCAGATGCATTTCCAGCGTGCCGTTGAGGAACCGCGACCCGGAGCACCCGGTGCCGTACTGCTCCAGCGCCCGGATGCCGGCCTCGATGACCTCCGGGTCCGTAGTCAGTCCCAGATAGTTGTTGGAGCCCAGCATGATGCGGCGCTTGCCCTCCATCTGCACCTCCACATCCTGCCGGGACTGCAGGGCGTGAAAGTAGGGGTACAAGCCCTTCTCCTTCAGCTCACCTGCCAGAGAGGGGGCGTAGCATTTCTCGAAAATATCCATATTTTACCTCTCTATCTAATATAATATATAAGATTACGTTGTATTTTTCGAATAAAAATATTATATAGACAGAAAGCCCCCTTGTCAATGGGTACTTCGTTTAGTGGCTGTCCCCGCCGATAACGTCCAGCAGCCGCAGTATGCCCCGGCTCAGCGCCGCCGCCCCGCACACCGTGCAGATCATCGTGATGGCTGTCATAAAAACGTCCTCCTTGCTGTGTTTTCCCCATCATAGCAAGGCTGCTGTCCAAAAAAACGGACAGAAAAATTCTTTCAAAAGCCATGGAACCTTTTTTGCTCTGCGCGCATCCAAGAGGTGGACAAA
>ENA-UERK01003092-UERK01003092.1-human-gut-metagenome-genome-assembly--contig:-NODE-3092-length-10348-cov-3.339597_pt1 | contig 10348 bp, 8 predicted proteins | sample MGYA00242957_ERZ507957 | MGnify/ENA primary metagenome ERZ507957 (study PRJEB26167, sample SAMN06115538) | human gut metagenome | host: Homo sapiens | place: China:Heilongjiang | collected 2015-11-06... | reverse complement strand
TGACAAGCTACAGGAAATCCAAAAGCATTATTCGGAGATAATTCGTCTACTTGGAGAAGATGTCAACCGAGAAGGGCTAATCAAGACCCCGGAACGCGTAGCCAAAGCCATGGCAACCCTGACAAGAGGCTACGACATGAACCCTGAGGCAATCATCAATTCTGCGAAATTCAAGGAAGACTACAACCAGATGGTCATTGTCAAAGACATCCAGTTTTATTCTTTATGCGAACACCACATGCTACCCTTCTACGGCAAAGCCCACGTAGCGTACATCCCTAACGGATACATCACAGGCTTGTCGAAAATCGCCCGTGTTGTAGACGTATTCTCCCATCGCCTCCAGGTGCAAGAGAGAATGACCACACAAATCAAGGAATGCATACAGAATGCACTCAATCCCTTGGGGGTGATGGTCGTTATCGAAGCAAAACACATGTGCATGCAAATGCGCGGCGTGGAGAAACAAAATTCAATAACAACCACCAGCGACATCTCTGGAGCTTTCAATCAAAGCAAGACGCGCGAAGAATTTCTTTCCCTTATTTCAAAAGGCCAGAGTTTTAACCTATAACTCCAACGCACGTCTTTGGCTCATTATGAAACGCCCCATAACGACGCCCCATAACGAAACACGAGCAATAGGTTTTGATGCAACGCTGCCAACCGCAGGAAACAGAGCCCACGATCGTTTTCCATATAATAACAACTTAACTCTCTTAACAACAGCAATATTCAATGCACCGTTTTTCCCAACACCAGATACAAGACCATTTGAAAGACGAGGTTTTTCATCTCATATCAAAAACAGCCGACCTAAAAGGATTTGAATGTTACGTTGTTGGTGGATATGTTCGCGACATTCTCTTGGGAAGACCAACGTGTGACATTGATGTGGTTGTGGTTGGCAATGGCATCGAAATGGCTGAAGCCTTTGCCCAACAGTTGCATGGTAAATGCCATCTGTCTGTATTCCGCAATTTCGGAACCGCTCAGGTAAAATGGCGCAACAATGAAGTGGAATTTGTCGGCGCAAGGCGCGAAAGCTACACCCACGATTCCCGCAAACCAATTGTTGAAAACGGCACGTTAGAAGATGACCAAAACCGCCGAGATTTCACGATAAACGCCATGGCAATCTGCCTTAACGGAAAACGCTTCGGAGAATTTGTAGACCCGTTTGGCGGCCTGGACGATTTAGAAAAAGGCATAATAAGAACCCCACTTGACCCCAACATAACGTTCAGCGACGACCCTCTGCGCATCATGCGTTGCGTCAGATTCGCCACACAACTGAATTTCCAAATTGAAGAAGAAACTTTCGAAGCTCTGTCAAAAAACGCAGAGCGACTGAAAATCATCAGCGCAGAACGCATCATCACGGAGTTGAACAAAATCGTCATGTCCCCCACCCCCTCTAAGGGCTTTGTCGACTTGCAACGTGCAAACATACTGAAGATTATACTTCCAGAACTCTCCGACCTTGACATCGTTGAAAGTGTCAACGGCCGAAAACATAAAAACAATTTCTACCACACGCTTGAAGTGCTTGACAATGTGGCTAACAACGGAGCAGACCTCTGGCTGCGCTGGGCCGCAATTCTGCACGACATCGGAAAAACGCAGAGCAAACGCTGGGACCCCTCCATTGGATGGACTTTCCACAATCACAACTACATCGGAGAAAAAATGATTCCTGGCATCTTCAGGCGTATGAAACTACCGATGGACGAGCGAATGAAGTTTGTCAAAAAACTCGTTGGACTTCACATGCGCCCCATTGCCATTGCAGATGACATCGTCACAGACAGCGCCGTGAGAAGACTCCTCTTTGACGCAGGCGACGACATTGACAGCCTGATGCAACTCTGCGAAGCCGACATAACGAGCAAAAATGAAATCCGCAAGAAAAACTTCCTGCAGAATTTCAAAATCGTGCGAGAGAAGCTTGTCAAAATTGAGGAGAAAGACAGGATCCGAAACTTCCAGCCCCCAATCGACGGAATTGAAATCATGAAGATGTTCGGACTCCAGCCATGCCGCGAAATCGGGGACATCAAGGGCGCCTTGAAAGATGCCATTCTTGACGGCAAAATCCCCAACGAAAAAGAGCCAGCATTAAGATTCATCGAAGAAAAGGCGGCATCTATGGGACTGTCACCTATAAAACAATGATCTGCATCACGCTCAGACCAGTATTATCAAAAAACATTTCAAACACGAAGCATAAATCCAAGCAGGTAAATTCCGCCTTAGTACTTCCATGGTTCTGATGTCAGATATTTCAGAACACTCCATATTTATTCCCGTCAACAACAGAGACAAACCAACTATGCGCAACGTCGAACTTTTATCACCAGCAAAAAATCTTGAGTGCGGAATAGAAGCCATCAAACATGGCGCTGATGCCGTCTACATCGGCGGGCCGAATTTCGGTGCCCGAGTGGCAGCGTCCAATTCCATAGAAGACATCGCATCGCTATGCCAATTCGCGCATATTTTTGAGGTACGCGTATATGTCACATTTAATACCATCCTCTACGACAACGAACTGAAAGAAGCCGAGAAGACAATATGGGATTTGTATGAGGCTGGAGTTGATGCCTTGATTGTGCAAGACATGGCCCTTCTCGAAATGAACCTTCCCCCCATCGCGCTCCACGCTTCGACGCAGATGAATAATAGGTCTGTTGAGAAAGTGCGCCTGCTTGAAGCATGCGGTTTCTCCCAAATCGTACTGGCAAGAGAACTACCTCTATCCGAAATCCGCCAAATCAGCGAAGCAGTGGAAACGCCACTGGAAGCCTTTATTCACGGTGCACTATGCGTGAGCTATAGCGGTGAATGCTATGCCTCACAACATTGCTTCAACCGCTCTGCCAACCGCGGTGAGTGCGCACAATTCTGCCGCATGTCGTTCGACCTTCTGAATGCCGATGGCACCGTCTTGGCTAAAAACAAACATCTCCTGTCACTACGCGACATGAACCGAACCACCTCGGTCGAAGACATGATGCTCGCAGGAATCTCTTCTTTTAAAATAGAAGGGAGACTCAAAGAGGTCGATTACGTGAAAAACGTAACGGCACACTATCGCAGAATCATTGACGAAATCATAGCCAAACATCCTGGGCAATTCAAACGCTCCTCATACGGAACATCCTCTATTACATTTGAGCCCAACGTTTGCAAGAGCTTCAACCGCAAATTCACCAACTATTTCATTGACGGGAACCGCACCAAAGACCTTCAAAACATTGATAGTCCTAAATCGATGGGCGAGAAAATCGGCACCATAGCCACCATTGACAAGCGCCGCCAATGCTTCACAATTAATTTACTACCGGGAGTAGCGATAAACGCTGGAGACGGACTATGCTTCTTTGACGCAAACAACCAGTTGCGCGGTTGCAGAATCGAAAAGGCAAACGGAGCGATGGCCTGCGTTGAAAACATCAGTTTTCTCCAAAACGGCATGACGCTCTATCGTAATTTCGACAACAATTTCAGCAAGACTCTCTCAAAGACAACGGCACAACGAATCATGGAAGCTGACGCTGTCTTCACTGAGACGCCCAATGGTTTCAAACTGGAAATGACCGCCGAAAACCAATGCCGTGCAAGCGTTGAAATCACTCACGAGCATGAGAAGGCAAACAAACCGCAAAAGGAAAACATTCGCCGACAACTCGAAAAGATGGGAGGTACGCCCTTTCGGTTGCGACAACTGGCAATCAACATTGAAGAAGACTATTTTATCCCTTCATCCATACTTGCCAACATGAGGCGTAGCTGCGTTGATCTTCTGACAGAACAAATCCTCAGAAACCATCACCGAGATTCCAAACGCCCCATTTCCGACAAACAATTGATTGCTGACCTGTTGCCAACGACAATCGACTATAGATGGAACGTGTCAAACAAACTTGCCGCCAACTTCTACCGCAACAACGGCATCACCGAAATACAACCGGCATTTGAGGTCAAACCGCCCTCAGTCAAGCACGTAATGACTTGCAAATACTGCATACGTTATGCACTCAACGCCTGCAAGAAGGAACACAAGCCCAACCCCGCTTTATGGAAGGAGCCTCTCATTCTCAAAACGGCAAACGGAAACACATTCCAACTGGAGTTCAACTGCAAACAATGTGAAATGAATATTTATGCCCAATAGGAATGCTGAAAGAAATATGTAGGAAACACAAAACGAGAACTGTCCAGACGCTTATTCTGCATGTCATTCTCGTTCTATGTGTGCTTTCGTCCTGCAACTACGCACACGAAGAAGACAACTGGATGACGACAAACGCAGAAAAGGTCGACTCCATAGATTTCCAAAAGAAACACCACTATTGGAAGGGCTTCAATTTCATTGCGACCGACAGCCTGCGCATCGCCTCGCGCCCTCCTTTTGCGCCCCAACTGATTTTCACGGCCGACTCGACAATCCTCATCAGCAAAAACGACGCAATTATTATTGAAGACATAAAGAACGACACCACCTCTGCCACTCCGCGAATCTGGGTCAAGATTGCCGCGGCAAAATCAGTGGGAAAAGGAGCAAGCATATCTCCAGGCAACTTCATCGCGACAACAGGATGGGTTGAGGAAACAAAACTAAGGGAAAATGTCGTACCCGACACCCCCATATCGAAAATCATCCACGCACTTGGAAGCCATCTCTTCAAAACCATCCTGTTGTTTGCAGGAACGGGAGCCGTCATCTTAAGCATACGGGAAAGGAAACGATTTCGGCGCATCCACATGTGCAGTGCCTTCTACATTCCCTTCCTCTTCGTTCTGAACAACAGCATCGTCCTCCACAGGAGCATCTGGCATTTCATACCAGAAACATGGGTGGAATACTACTACGAGCCAAGCCTCAATCCGCTAAGTGCTACACAGCCGTTCATCATCAACCTCTTCATCCTCATGTTCTGGATTTTGGTCGTACTGGCGCTCGCCGTTGCCGATTCTCTGCGCCGCTATGCAGAAACTCCAGGACAGCTCCTCATTGTCATCTGCCGCATCATTGTTGAAAACACCATTGTTTTCGCCCTACTTGCCGTCATGTGCCCCTTCGCAATACTTTACCCCGTTTCAGTAGCACTCAGCCTCTATCTGATTTTCAAAGCAAGAAACAACAACCGCTACCAATGCGGCAACTGCGGACAGCCACTACACAAACTCGGAAAATGCCCCAACTGCGGAGCAAACAACGTGTAAGGTATGCCACCTTCCCTCCCCACGGGATTTGCCCCTTGCAGCTGCCCGTCAATCATTACAACAGGCTGATGCTGAAAAAATGATGGTTTTATTTCCTTAATCAAGGGGAAAATCGTATTTTTGCAACGCTAAGAAATGGGCGAAAAAAATGATGGCATAATTTGTGCCACATTTTCGAGCCATTCATGCACCGAAAAAGAGGAACGAGCAGACCGCGATACGTTCTTCAGAGCATTTTTCCGAAAGAAGAAAGGATCGAGCAAAAAGCACACGGCCCCCACCCCAACGTAAAACAAAAAACAAACATATCATGAGTAATCAAACAAGCAAAGAAACAAAGGTAGCAGGACCTTTACAAAACCTGAAGAACAATCCGCTCCTCAAAAAAGGAACCATCGTAGCAGTCGCACTTATTGTGCTCGTTGGTGGATACTTCGCTTACAAGCAATTCGTTGTAAAACCAGCTGACGAGAAAGCACAGACACAGCTCACTGCTGGAATTGAGCTTCTCAACCAAGCACAACAATATGACGCCCAAAACGCACAAGTACAGGCCATGCCCGACTCAATGCTCATTCAGGCGCTCAAGTCCCAAGGAATGATTTCCGAAACCGCCACCAGCGACTCCGTTGCAACTCTCGTAAAGCAGTTCCGCAACGAACAGCAAGCACAAGTCAACGCCATCTATAACAAGGCGCTCAAGGGTGAAGGCAAATTCCCTGGATTCATCAAAATCTCGCAAGGCAGCGGAGACGCTGCAAACATGGCCAACTATTTGGCAGGCGTTGCCTACTACCACATGGCACAATATAAAGACGCCATCAAACACCTCGAAGCCTTCAGTCCTAAAAACGACAACGGTGTCAGCCCGATGGCTTTGTATGCTTTGGCAAACTGCTATGCCTGCGACAAGCAAATCGACAAAGCCATAGAGACATTCAAGAAAGCAGCCGACAAAGCGGCCAACGAAAGCCTCAGCCCTCTGTGTCTCATCGAAGCAGGCAAATTGCTTGAGAACACTGGCAAAAAGGCAGAAGCAAACGCCCTTTATGAGCAGGTCAAAAAAGAATATCCGCAGTTTGGCCTCAACCAACAGGGAATGATGAGCTCAGAAATTGACAAATACATCGAAAGAACAAAATAAAGAATAAATAAAAAAGCAGGTTCTGTTGCGCGATAATTGCCACGCCGAACCTGCTTTTTTCACAATCCCCCCCAAAAACAGAAACATGTCAACTCAGAACTTTAACCTCCTCAACGAAATAACAACAATTCCCGACACAACCAACATGCGCTTCGGAATCGTTGTAAGCCAGTGGAACAGCGACATCACTGAACGCCTGCTGCAAGGAGCCATTGAAACACTCGAAGAAAACGGCGTTGCAAGCAGCAACATCACCGTTAGCCATGTCCCTGGCAGCTTTGAATTGATTTACGGCACCGCACAAATGGCAAAATACGGCTACGTCGATGCAATCATCTCTATCGGATGTGTCATCCGCGGCGACACGCCACATTTTGACTACATCTGCGAAGCAACCAGCCAAGGACTCGCCCAGCTAAACGCAACTGGTTCAAAGCCAGTAATTTTCGGCCTCATCACGGTCAACAACCACCAACAGGCGGAAGAAAGAGCAGGCGGCAAACTTGGCAACAAGGGAAAAGAATTTGCAATCACTGCAATAAAAATGGTCGATTATGCTTGGCAGTTACAAAAATAATGCGTAACTTTGCACTGTCTTAAAGAAAAAGGGGCAAATACCAGAGTGGCCAAATGGGGCAGACTGTAAATCTGCTGGCTTACGCCTTCGGTGGTTCGAATCCATCTTTGCCCACAAAAGCGATGATAGAATAAAGTTCTTTCATCGCTTTTGTTTTTTATCCTCGCCGGCGCGAAAATCCCCGCTACGCCGAAGGAGAAATGAAGGCGCACACAGCTACGCGGCAGAGTACCTTGCCCACATCAGGCAGACGCACCGAAGCATACAAGCACACCAGCGCCACCCAAATTTCCAGGCAAAAAACTTAGGACACCTCTAAACACATTACAAGAAAACATAACAACACAATGAAGGCACTTAAAGAACGCATCCTACGCGACGGGAAATGCTTCGAAGGAGGCATCCTCAAAGTCGACAACTTCATCAATCATCAGATGGACCCCATCCTGATGAAGTCAATGGCCGTTGAATTTGTCAGACGCTTTGCTTCAACAGACATCAACAAAATCATCACAGTGGAAGCAAGTGGCATCGCCCCCGCCATCATGGTGGGATACCTGCTGGAGCTCCCCGTTGTCTTTGCAAAGAAAAAAACGCCGAGCACAATGGAAAATATGCTCTCCACCTCTGTCTATTCCTTCACCAAGCAACGCTCCTACAGCGTATGTGTCAGCAGCGATTATTTGAAAAAGGGCGACAAGATTCTCTTCATCGACGACTTCCTGGCCAATGGCAACGCCGCCAAAGGTATCATCGATTTGGCCAAACAAGCAGAAGCTGAAATCGTTGGAATGGGATTCCTCATTGAAAAGGAATTTCAGCATGGCGGCGATGAACTCCGAAAACTCGGCATACACGTGGAATCGCTGGCCATCATTGAAAGTCTCGACAATTGCACCATCAAAATAAAAGAAGACTAAATGGGCAACACAAAAAACTCCACCGCCACCACGCCGAACGCCGCTTCTATGCCTGACACAACACCCCAAAACAGTTTGATTTACGGACTTGACGACCGGCCACCTCTTCGCGAAGCCCTTTTTGCTGCCCTGCAGCATCTGCTTGCCATTTTTGTGGCCATCATCACGCCTCCGCTCATCATTGCGGGAGCCCTGCAAGCCGACATTGAAACCACAAGCACACTGGTCTCCACCGCACTGATTGCTTCTGGTATTTCAACCTTCATCCAATGCCGCCGCATAGGTCCTGTCGGCTGCGGACTGCTCTGCATCCAAGGCACAAGTTTCTCCTTCATCGGCCCCATCATCTCGGCCGGACTCTCAGGAGGTCTTGCAACAGTTTTCGGTGCCTGCATCGTCGGCAGCAGCGTTGAAATAGCCATCAGTCGCGTGTTGAAATACACCAAACACATCATCACGCCCCTCGTTTCAGGCATCGTCGTAACACTGATTGGAATGAGCCTCATAAAAGTGGGCATCACAGCCTGCGGAGGCGGCCAGGAAGCAATTACCAACAACACCTTCGGATCCCTGCGCTTTGTTGGCCTTGCAGCCCTTGTCCTCGTCAGCATCATCATCTTCAATCGCAGTTCAAACAGGTACCTGCGAATGAGTTCCATCGTGATTGGACTGGCCATCGGCTACATCGCCGCCTACCTCATGGGCATGGTCGATTTCTCCTCTGTCAGCGGACACAAGCTCCTCAACCTCCCCCACCCCTTTAAATACGGATTGAAATTCGACCCCGCGGCCATCATTGGCCTCGCGCTTATCTACATGATAACAGCCATCGAAGCCTACGGCGACATCACGGCCAACTCCCTCATCTCTGGCCAACCCGTCGAAGGCCCCCTCTTCGTCAAAAGAGCGTCGGGAGGCATCATGGGCGACGGCGTTGGCTCCCTGATATCAGGCTGCCTCTGCTGTTTCCCAAACAGCATTTTCGCGCAAAACAACGGCATGATACAGCTCACGGGAGTGGCCAGTCGCTACGTCGGCTATTTCATTGCGGCGATGCTCATCATCCTCGGCCTCTTCCCTGTCATCGGCACAATTTTCAGTCTGATGCCAGGTCCCGTCTTGGGTGGAGCAACGCTTCTCATGTTCGGCACCGTTGCTGCTGCAGGCATCAAGATTATCGCCTCGCAGGAAATCAACAGAAAAGCCACATTGGTCATCGCCCTGAGTTTCAGCCTCGGATTGAGCGTGGAATTGGTACCAGAAATCTTGAGCCAATTGCCAACGACGTTGAAAAACCTCTTCTCATCAGGCATCACCACAGGAGGACTGACCGCAATTCTCTGTAACCTTGTCATCAGAATCAAGGAATAACACCGCCCAAAATCAAGAACACAAACATAAAAAGGAAACGATCGTAGAACTGCTTGCTCTACGGTCGTTTCCTTTTTTCCATCCGCTTAGACAGAAACAACAAAATAAAACAAAAGTTATCCGTGCCTCATAGCACACACAGCGCAAACTTTATTTAATACAATCCACACTCACAGGCATTGAAAGACTACATTTTTTCCAACTTCCCTACATCAATTTTTCATCAATACGAGGTAAACCATCTGGTCTCCCAGTCCCGTCGCTAATACTTATCGGCGCACACCGTCCCGCGTGCGAGCGTACCTCGTCCCAGACACGACCGAATCTCGACCCAGGTGCGAATGCGTCTCAACCCGCGTGCGCTGACAAGTATAGGGATAGAACAACAAAATCCGTTGGAAACCAAAAGGACCAAAGAAAACCCTTTAACCTATTCCTTATTTCCTTTTCATCAACGGTATATTGAGAGAATACGACATGGCGAACAGCGCACAAAACAGATGGGAGCTAAAACCAGACCAATACAAACATGGTCATTTACGATTTGTCTGCTCATAAAGCTCGTCAATGATGCCATCGGCAAGACCGATGACTGGAACATGGATAAATTCGGCGTGAACGAGATTGGCTATACGGAGGAATATTTCAGCCGCCGGGACAATGACGTCGGCACGGTCTTCCTTCAGTGAAAAGCGCTCAATGCGTTGCTCTGTCGTTGTATCTTTCACAGATGCCATGCGATAAATTTTGTTGATATTACCGCCTGACCCAATGATGTTGACATGTGGGACGCGGCGAGCAATGGTTTCAAGGTCCAATTGCATACGCTGCCATTCATCATCGCGCACTTTTCCTGTGAGAAGGATGATGGTGAGAGAATAATGCTCCAGTCATATAAGCGATATCATTCACCTACTAACAGGCAAAATTAAGCAACCAGAATTTGCTGAAAATTACAGAGAAGTTACAATTTCGTTAAGCACAAACTTCAGAACGTCAGTGTAATAAATTTGGATTCCGCGTTCAAAAAGCAGGGCGTTTTTCTAAAAAGCAACAGAGGGGCAAACATACAACATTCTCCTCAGCCGAATATTCTTGGCACGTTTC
>ENA-UERK01003082-UERK01003082.1-human-gut-metagenome-genome-assembly--contig:-NODE-3082-length-10368-cov-4.384122_pt1 | contig 10368 bp, 9 predicted proteins | sample MGYA00242957_ERZ507957 | MGnify/ENA primary metagenome ERZ507957 (study PRJEB26167, sample SAMN06115538) | human gut metagenome | host: Homo sapiens | place: China:Heilongjiang | collected 2015-11-06... | reverse complement strand
ACCAGCGCTTTCTCGACGCGTTTTTCGTGCATCTTAGCGAAGACCACTTCACGGCTTTCGCCTTCACGAACGGTGACCAGACGCTCTTTCGGCGTCATGTAAACGCTAACCGGCTGGTTCAGGTCGGTAACAAAACGCACGTCACGACCGGTGATAATACCCACCAGTTCGTTTTCTTCGGTAACGACCGGATAGCCCGCAAAACCGTTACGCTCGGTCAGTTCTTTCACTTTGATACTGTTTCACATCCGCCGAAAGTTTTTCCACGTTTTCTATGGCAGCATCTGCATAACCTAAGATACCACACAGTAGCTTTCGTTTTGCCTGCAAAGGTTTCTTTATCAGTTCTATCTTTGAAAATTTCTTCTCACCATACTCTTTTTCGGGTTTATTTGCAAAGACACGGATTGTATTGGCGGCTTTCTGTACCGCCTCCCTCATACCTGTCCCCAATGCATCAATCTTTTCAATGCTCTGCTCAACATCAGTAATAGATTTCTGCACATTATTTCGTAATTTTTGCAATTTTTCTTTAATTCTAAGAAATTCTGACACCTTATTTAAAGCTTTTTTCCCTTTCTGCTTTACTTCTGCCACAATCTCAGAATCCTTCTCTCTCACTTCTTCTTTGATTTCAAATAGCTGCTCCTTCATTCTGTGGCATTGTTGTTCCAGACTCTCCACTGCCTTACGGATAGTTACCTTCAAGGTCTTATCTGCCTTTTCCTGCTCCATCTTTGCAAGCTGTTTTCGGACATTTACAAGCTCCTCTGTCACGGACTCCAGCCTCTTTTCCATACCGTCAATCAGGGCTGCCATTTCAAACACATTGTTTGCCGCTTCCCTCTTCTGATTCTGGTTTAAAAGGGCAATCAGTTCCTGTATGATCTGGTCTTTTGTCAGTTCCATATTCTGTTGTTGATCCATTTTGATTTTCTTTCCGGCAAAAAGGGGCATGACCGGCACACCCCTTCTGCCTGCTTCTTATTGTTCTTTCTTATCGAAAGGGTAGCTCCCTATCCAGCTGTCTGTTCTCTGCCCTTGCGTAGCTTTGACTTGCCGCCTGCTCCATGCCCTGATTCATGGCTTTTTCCTTTTCCTGCTTGTAGCAGTCCATGAGGGCATCATATAACTTCTCACGAAATTCCTTTGTGACAGGAAAGCATACATCCTGATACTGGCTCTTTCCTTCTTTTCCGTTCTACTTTACCATGTAGGAAGGCATCGCCACAAATTCCTTTTCCTTGCCCTGAATGATACTGACATTGCTTACTACGAAGCTGTCCTCAAAGTAGATGCGGGCAAGCCCACGAATGTTGCTGCCTTCCCTCTCAAACGGTGTAACCGCCACACGAAACTCCGACTCTCCGGCATTCTCTGCCACCCTGCTGACTTCTGTCTTGCCGGACTGCTCCATTTCCCCATAAAGAGAAAGAATATCATCGTACAAGTCCTTGCGAAACTCGCTTGTAATCGGATTGCACACATCCTTATAGACAGGCTCGTTACGCTCCGTTCTCTCCTTTGTCTTAAAAGAAGGCATGGAGACGAAAGGCTGGTTTTCCATTCCTACCACCACAGCGATATTAGTGACCTTGAAACAGTCACCAAATGTCACAGTGGCAAATGCCTTGACACTTTTCTTCGGGTTGTTTACTGCGTTTATCTTGATTGAATACTGCATAGATTCCTCTCTTTCTGTCTGCCATTGCAGACTGTTACATGATTTATATAGGTTTACCTTTAATGCAGACATTCTTTTATCCATGTTGTCTGCCTTTGCTTCCCTCTCTGCCCCGGCAAACTTCGGAGTCCTCTCTACGGTCAGGACATTTCCCGCCTTGATTTTTGTCTCCGGGGCAGTCTTTACATGAAGCTTTGTCTTTTCTTTGGTATGAATGACCATCGGCTTGTCATCCACTTTTTTGATGTTCAATTTTCCTCACCTTCTTCCTGAAAAAGAGCAAAAAAATAGCACCTAAACCAATGGCTTAGATGCTGTGATTTACTGTTTATTCTCTCTTTTCCGCTTTGCTTTCTGCTCCGATTTTCTCTGCCTTTTTTCGTACATATCATGAATCCAGTCTTTTACCGGAGCCTTCCACATTTCCTTTTTATTTGGGATATTCCTTATCAGGCTTTTGGGGTTAAGCCCCATTTCCTTTGCCATGCGGATTTCTTCTTCTCCGAGCCGGCATTTCCTTTTTGCCTCATCCCAAAGCTCCTGTTTATATGCCATCTGTACATTTCCTCCACAAACTGATAAAATCCTTTACCAGAGCCTCATCCCGTTTGTCACGGCATTTCTTCATAAGCTGTTCTGTATCCGAAAGCATATCCAGCGTATGATATTCTCCAAATTTTACATTCAACTTCATAATATATCTTACCAACTTTTCTTCCGGTTCTATTCCAACTGCATACAGCATTTTTTCGATACCTGATTTTTCTCTAAGAGATGCCTGTTCACTCTGGTAAATAACCTCTGCCTGTTTTGTTATCTTATCCTCACGGACAATTTTAGTAATTTCATAGGAATGTGACAGATCACGATACAGAATATCATAATCTCTTTCTGCAACATACGTTGTAATAAAAGAATTACAATGGCACAATCCCTTTTCTTTCCCCTGTGCTTTGACTATCCCCAGATGGAGTACCTTATCTTCCATTCTGTGAATTAAAAGATAGTCGCTGTCAAATTCCGAATCAGGATTATGGTTAATATCAAAAAGATACAGCTTTGAATAAGAGCAGAACATTTCCGGTAAAAGGTAAAGATAATCCAGCTTCAAATGTATCAGCTTTAACATTCTATCCTGCTTTTCTTTTGTTTTATAATACTTCTTAACGAACTTTTCTAATGACTCCAGTGTAATTCTGCCCTTCTTTACTGCATATACACCAAAATCCCCAGCATACTGATTCGGTCTGCCAACATATTGAAGCCCCATCAAATGCGGTATTTTCAGTTCCGTATTTGTCAGATGCAGTATTCGTTTTGCAGTATGGATATGATAATCATATTTGCACAGTACATCTTTGGTATCATTAAATATTTTCAACAAGCGGGTATCTTTCATAAAACCATCCTTATCCTCATCGTTGGAAATGGAATCATCTAGTTTCCATAAAAGAAAAATGCCTGGGCTGTTAGGCTCAGGCTTAACTTTTCTTTTTTGAATTGCAATTCTGGGAGCAGTCCTATGATAATTCCATAGGCAGAGGCTAACTTTGTATTTGTATCGCCCGCAAAGCCGGGACGGGTAGCTCCTCTCTATCGCCGCAAAAGCACTTAAGCTTTTCATTAGCTATAATCTAACATGAGAATCAGCCAATGTCAACCGCATTTTTGCTTTTCTCTAAGGCAATTTTTTCACGGATATTCGTGTTGTAGAGGTTGTAAAGGTCTGTTCCTTTTTCAATCTGGTTGTCAAAAGGAATTACCACATTTCCGCATTTCATCAGTCCCATACCGCTCTGGGTATTGGTTACGAAGCGGAGCTGTGCTTCTGATACACCAATAACCTCTGCCATTTTGGAGCTGTCCGTATTTGCCTGCTTTAACAGGGCAACAAACTCGGAGTTTGCAAGCATGGTTGTCGCTGTGTAGTTCTGCAAAAGATCCACGACATTCTGCGTGATGCCAGTACAAAGACCGCCCTGCTTTCTAACCTTTTTCCAGAGCTGCTGCAAATATTTCGCAGAATACTCCGAATTGAGAAGTACATGGAACTCATCAATATACAGCCATGTTGCCACGCCACGCTTTCCGTTTGCAATGATACGGTTCTGGATACTCTCCATCATAACGAGCATTATAATAGGACTAAGCTCCGTACCCAAGTCACGGATACCGTAAACGGTGAAACGGTTATCAACGTCAACGTTCGTTTGATGATTAAAGATGTTCAAAGAACCATTGACAAAAAGTTCTAAGGAAAGTGCAATGTCCTTTGCCTCCTCCGGCTGATTCATTAAAATCTCATAAAATTCTGACATTCTCCTTTTTTGCAATAAAAAAGGAGGACCAAGTCAGCTTTATGGAACTTGTCCACACAAGAGCTAATTTAACCTCTTTCAAGGTACACTTCATACACCATCCGAATATTTGATGGTAATTTAGTGTCAAGTTGCTCGTTTTTCAATTTTCAAGATTAAAAATGAGCTCATCCTAATCATTTTTCGCTGTTCTCACAGCATTTTTTCTTAGGATTAAATGAGCGGAAACCCTTGAATTTATTGGTTCCTTACTAACTTGACACTATTATATCATCAGCCCCCCAGGCGGTATTCGGATAGGATACATCCGGGTTCCTTTCGCACCCGCGAATCAGAATATTTCCGATCTGCACCGAATTTAAAAGCAGTCTTCTCCCACGGCTGTTTCCCCACTCCATGATCTGTGCACATGCTCCTGCCGCAATTGCAGAAGCTGCACTCGTTCCCGTCAGTGTCACATAATTTCCAAGCCTTCCTATCGCCTGCACGCCCACAGCCGGAGCCACAAAATCCGGTTTTACAACCGATGCAATGGTATTCCCCCTCCCGGAATCCAGATATAAAATACCACTCTTTTGATCCATTCCACCCACCCCAATCGGAATTTTTGCCGAAGACGGCACGGTAAGTGTCACATCCGGATCCGGACGCAAAAACACCACGTCTTTTTCTAACATTCCACTCATTGGCAGCCAGATATGAAATTGTCCTGTGATCGTGGTACTCGGATTAACATACAGCGTCCAGATCCCTGCCGCCGGGTTTTCAAACCGGATAAACACCAGCTGATCCCCCCGCGTGCGTCCCACCTGTGCATAATCAATTTCCACTCTTGTCCCTTCAAATATAAATTCCTGTTCCTGATGCGAATTTCCGGGCACATTCTGCGCCGGCATAAGAGTGCCTCCCGGCGAACGCACCGCCACCACAAACAATTCCGGTGCACTGGCCCACAACTCGAGATAAAATCCCCGCATCCGCTGTTCCACATTCACCTCTACCGCAACCATCGAATTTCCGTCACTTTTCCCGTAAAAATGATGTCTGGCATTCGCCTCATTTCCGGTTGCCACAACCGCACACCGGCGCCATCTGCCCGCAATATCATCAAGAAGTTCCGAAAGATTGCTGCCACCGGAATGGCTTCCGTTGTTTGTCCCGAGACCAAGGCACAGAATAAGGGGCCGCCCCAGTTTTCTGGCAGTCTCTTCGAGATATTCAACTGCCGCCATAATGTCATTTTCCTGATAGGCAGGCATCTCCTGCGGAATATAAAAAAAGTCTTTCAGATATGGTTTTGCCGGTTTTAACTTTACAACCAGAAGTTCCGCATAAGGAGCCGCCCCAGTAAAACCAGCCTGCAGATCTTCACTTCCGCAGGCAATACTTGCCAGCATGGTTCCGTGCCCATCTTCATCCGTCACTGGAACCAATTCCCGCGGATGTTCCTGTTCCAGTGCCTCATTGATCTCTTTTTGTGTATATTCCGTTCCGTACAAAAATCCCTGAGGGGTATTTTTCTCCCCCGCCGGAATACTCTGATCCCAGATTGAGCGGATTCTTGTACTTCCATCGGCATTCCGGAAACAGGGCAGTTCATAGGAAATTCCCGTATCAACAAATCCAATAAAAATACCCTGTCCCCGAAGGGACAGGGCTGGCTGATTCTGCAGCTGCAGGATACCGGTTGTCTCCAGTGCAAGCGTATCCAGCAGTCCGAAACATTTTGGGATAATCGAATATCCGTATGTCCTAATGCTCAGCTGCGGCACCTCGTCCCGGTCAAAATATTCTGCCACAAATTTTTCACCGATATTTTGTATACATTCTGCCCGGTCGTCAGAAATCTCCAAAGACTCTCTGGCAATCAGGATATCGTAGGTATTGTTGGAGCGGATAAATGCATCACAATTTCTATCCATAAGAAGCTCCCACACTTCTTTTCCGTAACTATATGCACAAAACTTTCAGAATAGAACTTATTCTTTTACACATGCCACGCCATACGGTTCCAGTGTAAGAATTCCCTTGATCACCTCTCCCGTCAGAAGATCAATTCCCTCTACTCCGGAAACAATCTGCGGTCCGGTCGTATCATTCAGATAAAATACATACCGCATACCATCCGCTTCGCGTGTGTGACGTTCCACGCCATATGGAAGTTTATACATCGAAACTCCCGCTTTTTTCAGTGTACGCGCATACAGGTGCTGCATGGAAGCATCATCCAGCCGGGCCGCGATATACATGGCACTGCCGTTTTGACATGTGCGCTCCGTCACTGCTGCCATTCCTTTGTAATAATCCTGTTCATAGGTACCAAGCACGTTTGTGCCATCTGCCACACGCAGAACTTCCGCATAATCCCGCACTTCCCCTTCCGGCATTTCGGCAAAATGTACGTGGTTGCGGTCGGACGGATACAGTGTATCAATTTCCTCACTGATCACGCCAAAGAGATCCTTTAATCCGTCTCCCGGAAATCCGCCCAGATAATTGAGCTGGTTTTCATCCACATATCCGGTCACATAGGTTGCAATCAGATGACCTCCCTGCTCCACAAACTGTTTCATGCGCTCCCCGACATGCGGATGCAGCAGATACAGCATTGGTGCCACAATCACAGAATAACCGCTATAATCCTCTTCACTGGAAATCACATCCACATCCACTCCGAGTGCCGACAGATTGCGGTATGCTTTCCTGCAGGTCTTAATATAGTTACGGGTGGACTCTGCCAGCCCCTTCATTCCATCCGTTGCCCAGAGGCTGTCCCAGTCGTATAACACGGCTACTGGTGCTTTTACGACTGTCCCTGCCAGATCTTTGAGTTTCTTTAATTCTTCCCCAAGATCTGCCACTTCACGAAAAACTCTGGTATCATCCGTTCCGAGATGATCCACAACCGCCCCATGGTACTGCTCAAACGATCCCCTTCCTTTCCGCCACTGGAAATACTGCACCGTATCGGAACCGAGAGCCACTGCCTGCAGCGAAGCCAGCCGGTGTACGCCCGGACGTTTCATTTTATTAAACGGATGCCAGTTGACCAGCCCCGGCGCGCTCTCCATGAGCATAAACGGCTGCTCTTTTTTCAGACAACGGATCATGGCATGATCAAACGCATTTTCTGTCATCGTATCTGAAAACGACTCCTCATCATTGTGAAACCGCGGATAAGAATCCCAGGACACCACGTCCAGCGGCTGCTGCATTTTATGATAGTCCAGTCCGTCATATTCCTTCATAAAGTTCGTTGTCACCGGAATCTGCGGGGTACGTTCTTTTAAAATGGCAATCTCTGCCTTCATGTAATCCGTCATATTCCAGGTGGTAAACCGTTTCCACTCCAGATTCAATCCCATAATGCTGAATTCTCCGTTGCGGTACGGTGGCTCAATCTGGGAAAAATCATTGTAAGCATGACTCCAGAACGTTGTCCACCATGCCTTGTTCAGTTTTTCAATATCATGGTCAAACTTTTCCGCCAGATAATCCTGGAACCGCTTTACACAGTGCGGACAGTAACATTCCCCGCCAAATTCATTGGAAATATGCCACATCAGAAGTCCCGGATGATTTCCGAATTCATCTGCCAGCTTATTGACGATCACAGAAACCTTTTTACGATAAACCGGTGCACTCATACAGTGGTTGTGCCGCACCCCGTGATGTTCACGCACCCCGTAAGAATCCACGCGTCTGCACTCCGGATATGTTTCATCCAGCCATGCCGGTCGCGCTCCGGACGGCGTCGCCAGTATCGTGTAAATGCCATTGGCATATAACTTATCCATGATGTCATGCAGCCATGCGAAATGAAATTCCCCTTCCCGCGGCTCATAGGTTGACCAGGAAAATACCCCAAGTGTTGCACAATTCATCCCGGCTTTCTTCATCATACGGATATCTTCTTCCAGAATGTCCGGCCGGTCCAGCCACTGTTCCGGATTGTAATCCCCTCCGTGCATAATTCCGCCGATCTGCGGAAATAAAATCTTTTTCTCCATGTTTCCTCTCCTTTTATTTTGTATTTTCTATATTCCGGCTTGCATGACAGGTAAAATATAAAATCTGATACTCCCCGGAAATTTTTCCAAACAGTTCATTGCCATGTGCCATCTTTTCTTCATCCAGATTGACAAACGGATCGTCCAGCACCAGAAACGGTTTTTCCTTCGGATACATCGCATCCACCAGCGCCAGACGCATACAGATTCCCAGCAGATCCTGATATCCGGCAGACAGCCACTTGGTTTCCCGCATCTCTCCCTGCTCTTTCATCTGCACCTCGATGTTGGCATCCACCATCCAGTCTTTTTCTTTATCCCCTGTTAGAAGCGTGTAATACTTTCCAAACCCGTTCTCGATCGGACCTAAATATCTCGCAGAAAACTGCTCCTTTGCATTCTGCAGGAACTCTCCCGTCAGACGCAGGGTTTCATATAAATGCTGTTCTTCTTCCTGTTCCTGTCTGCAGATGGAAAGCTGCTGTTCTTTTTCATCCCGGATATCCAGCTGATCCTGCAGATCTTCGAGCTGATGATGGTACTGCTCGATGGCTTCCCGGATATCCTCGCTCCGCTCATCCACATCACGGATCATGGAATTGAGTTCGTCCAGAGAATATGGACATTTTTCCACCGCTGCCAGTTCTTTCATATTGTGTTCCTGTTCAAACAGTTCTCTCTTTTTTCTTGCCTCTGCGTATGCTTTCTGTGCGATCCGGTACTCGGTTGCCTTCATCTGTAACTGGCTGATTCCTGCTGCAAGATCTTCTCCGAAATCCATTCCCGCTTCTTTTCCAAATGCAAGCAAAGAGTTCTGTTTCCGTTCAAATTCCTGTCTTGCCGCATCGCTTTTTCCGGCACGGCTGCGCAGACGCTCATATTCCTGCAGCTGGCTGCGGAGTTCATACAGGCAGGTTCTGGCATCCTTTTCTCCCGGAACCATCTGATACTGCTCCAGAAAATGCTTGGTCTCCTGTTCGATGCGCGAAGCTTCTTTCGAAGCCTCTTCCATGGTTTTTTGAATTTCTTCCACCGGTCCGCGGAGCTTACGCTCCTCTTCCAGATGCTGTACCCGGAGTGCACGCACCTTTTCTTCTTCCTTTGATACCTGCACCTTGCGCACCACAAGAAGCACAATACCTGCCACTGCCGCAACCACCGATACCGCCAGAAGCGGAAGGAAAAACTTATGTACCTGTGGCAACAGAAACGACAACACACCACCAACAGCACCGATTACCAGCAGGATAATGCCGCAGATTATCATCGGAAGACGATTTTTTACCGTATAATCCGGTTCTTCCCGCTTCATTGCCATCGCTTCAAAATAGGACATTTTCGTTTCCAGCTGCGTTTTTTCCTCTTTCAGTTTTGCAAAACGCTCCTGTTCTTTTTCCATTTCCGTTATTTTTTCTTCAGAAGGAATCTGGTTTTCAAACTTATCACCAAGTTCCTGCAGGCGGTTTTCTTCTTCTTCGGTCAGCCCCAGATTAAACAAAGTGGTTTTTAACACCCCAAGCATCTGTACATCCTGGTTCTGCTTTGCAAACTCCTCATCCTGCGGCACCTGTCCCGGAAATACATCCGCAAAAGCATCCAGTGCCGCTTTCTTTTCCTGTTCCTCCTGTTTGGTGGCCGCATAGGCCTGCTTGATTCCTTCCCTGCGGCTCTCTTCACTCGCCACCTGCAATGCTTTTGCATACTGATCCCGAATCCCGGCCAGTTCTTTTCTCTGCTCCTGTTTTTCGGTAAGTTTTTCGGTAATCTTTTTGTAAGACGCCTCTGCCGCATCATAGCCACGCAGTTCTTCCGTTAACAGCGTGATCATATTCGTCCGCTTTTTCATGGAACCTGTTGCACGGTCCGGTGAAAGTTTATTCATCCGGTCATGGATCTTTTTCTGGGCAGTTTCAAAATTATTGATATCGTTTGTATTCTCTACAAGATTTCCCAGCTTGGCATTGATCGCATCTGTCGAGCAGCATTCGCAGTCATTTTGTGCAATAAATGCGCTCCTTTTAAACGACGCACTGTCGAGTCCGAAAATTTCACTTCCGATCTCGGAAGAGAAATCATGACATTCCAGATTGGTGGAAAGATCAGATAAATGAAAAACATCTGTTTTTTCTGTTTTTCCAAATGTACGGCTGATCCGGTACTCTTTTCCCTTATGGGAAAGATCCAGTGCTCCTCCATGCTTTCCCCCTTGGCGGCCACGTGGCCGGAGAAGAAGAGGAATCCGCCTGCTTCTGTCACGCGGCTCATGGTGGCGCCCACATCGTAACGCTTGATTTCCATGTTGTACCTCCTTTTACTCTATGCAAAGGCCCGTCAGGGCTTTTGACATCACAGTTTG
>ENA-UERK01003079-UERK01003079.1-human-gut-metagenome-genome-assembly--contig:-NODE-3079-length-10374-cov-5.452365_pt1 | contig 10374 bp, 9 predicted proteins | sample MGYA00242957_ERZ507957 | MGnify/ENA primary metagenome ERZ507957 (study PRJEB26167, sample SAMN06115538) | human gut metagenome | host: Homo sapiens | place: China:Heilongjiang | collected 2015-11-06... | reverse complement strand
GCAGCCCTCCCCGCTGCGGTGCATCCTCCTTTCCCCACAAGGTCTTACGACCTTGCGGGGGCCCCGATTATACGGGGCGTACCGACGCGTCAGGTTTTTAGGGCGGAGCCCTGAATGACTTTTGCCTACTTTTCTTCATAGAAAAGTAGGGCCTCGGCGGCGAGCCGTACAGATTACGCCTTTGTAGAAGGCTCCGCGACGCCGAAGGCGAGATGAAACTAGCTCCATAGTTTGCACCGTCAACCCCTCAGTCAGCCATACGGCTGACAGCTCCCCTTACACAGGGGAGCCTTTGGGGTGGTGCGACGCCGACAGGCGAGATGAAACTGGGCATAGTTTCTGCCGGCAATCCCTCCGGCTCATTTCATTCGCCACCTCCCTTTACACAAGGGAGGCTATGAGTTGGTGCGGTGCCACACCCCTTACACAGGGGAGCCTGTTAAAAAGATTTTCTTCCTTTTTCCAAAAGGGAAAAACGCAGGGGAGCAAAAATAAGGCGGCACCGTGCGGCACCGCCTTATACTTTTGCAGATTATTTGCCCAGATTGAAGCGCTTGTTGAAACGATCAACGCGGCCGCCGGTATCTACCAGCTTCTGCTTGCCGGTAAAGAAGGGATGGCACTTGGAGCAGATTTCTACGCGGATCTCGGGGACGGTGGAGATGGTCTCCAGCGTATTACCGCAGGCGCAGCGAATCACAGCAGGGCCATACTTGGGATGGATGCCTTTTTTCATGCGATTTCACCTCTTTCGAATTCCTGGCGCCAATGTTAGCTTGCATTGGCTGAACCGTACTGAAATAGTTTACCACAACGCCCGGCAAATTGCAAGAAAAAAGTGCAAAAAGTTTTGGGCGGTAAATTGGTGATCATTCCCGGTCGTGGATATCGCTGACGATGCGGTAATACACATTGCCGGTAATGCGGTAGATAAGGGCATACAGCACCCCAAACATCACAAAGCTGATGACAGTGGCAAGAGCGAAAAGCCCCACATTGTTCAGGTTAAAGAGCAGCAGCAAGCGGCGGATCATGGGGAAGGCAAAAACCAGGTGCAGCCCCGCCATCACCAGCGGCAGATAAAATACCGTAAGCAGCTGGCTGTTGATGCTCCGCCTGATCTCGGTCTTGGTCATCCCCACCTTCTGCATAATGCCGAAGCGGGATTGATCCTCGTACCCCTCCGAGATCTGCTTGTAATAGATGATAAGCACAGCGGCAAAGAGGAACTCCACGCTGAGGATAATACCCAGGCAGAACAGCCCGCCGTAGGTGCCAAAGAAATCCGCCTCATTCATGGTGCGGCACTCAATGGTACGGGTGCGGATGCCATGGGCTTCGGTATAGTCATCATGCATCCCGATGTTGGCATCGTACAGGCTGTTGCTGATCTCCGCCTGCTTTTCGGCGGGCAGCCCCGTATCAAAGCCGTAGTTCCACCGGCACGCGGGATACTGCCCCAGCGCCGCCAGGCCATGCTCGGCTTCGGTCAGGTCCGGAACGACCAGCACCAGTGTGGGGGCAATATCCATGGCGATGCTGCCGCATTTCCATGGGAGCGCCTGCCCCACGATGTCATAATGCAGCCCGTAGCCGAGATCCAGCTCGCTGTGGGAATAGCCGGTGCCCCGGGAATCATAGACCAGCGCCTCGCCCGGCTGCAGCGCCACGGTTTCGCCGGTCCGGGCATTGTAGTCCTCCTGCGGGATAAAGTAGAAATTGCAGATTTCGCTCTTGGGCGTATAGAAACCGCCGCTTTCGTCCGCACGGGCAAAATCACCGCGGCTGCCCTCCAGATAGCCGCTGATGGCCAGCGCGCGCCATTCCGAAACATTCTGCGGCGTGCAGCTTTGCTCCGCCAGAATGGTATCGATCTCATCACGAAGCTCGCTGACATTCTGCGGGACAAGGTCCTCTGCGCTCTCAAAGCGGTATTCCACCATCAGCTCCCAGGGGTAGCGGGCCATCAAGGAACCCTCCGCGCCAAAGTACAGGCTGGTGGTGGAAGAGAGCATCACCAGTACCATGGTGGCCAGGATGCACACCGAAGCCAGACCGGCGCCATTGCGCTTCATGCGGTAGGCCATGGAGGATACCGAAACAAAATGCCGGGGATTATAGTAGTAGGCGGTGTTCTTCTGCAATTGGCGGCACAGCAGCACGCTGCCGGAGATCATAATGAGGTAGGTGGCCAGGATCACCAGAATGACCGCCACAAAGAACAGCGAAAGCGCCATCAGCGGCTCCTTGATGGTGACTGCCATGTAGTAGGCCACTCCCAGCAGGATAACGCCCAGCAAGCCCAAAAGCCAATTGGCGCGCGGGGGCTTTTCGCCGGCGGCTTCGCTTTGCAGCAGGCTGATGGCCGAGGTGCGCCCTACCGCCACGGCGGCCCGCAGCAAAAGCAACAGGTGAATGACCCCAAAAATGAGCAGCGTGGCCATAATAGCCGGAGCGCTGATGGAAAAGACATAGCTGATGCTGCCGTGCATGAGGTTCATCAGGCCCAGCTCCGCCAGCTTGGAAAAAGCAATGCCGCACAGCAGCCCTGCCGCCGTGGTGCCGATGGCCACAAAAATCGTTTCCCATATCTCGATGCGCACCAGGTGGCGGCGCCCCATGCCCAGGATGTTATACAGGCCAAACTCCTTTTTGCGGCGGCGCAGCAGGAAGGAATGGGTATAAAAGAGAAAAATGCAGGCGAAGATGGCCACCACCCAGCCACCCAGCGCCAGAATGGCGGAAGCGGTCGTCCCGCCGCGCATGCCGTCCAGCATTTCATTGTGCTGCAAAAAGATGATGATATAGTACATCATCACCATGCCGGTGCAGGTAAGCAGGTACGGCACATAAAGCCGCTTATTTTTGCGGATACCGGCCAGCGCCAGCCGGGGATACAGCCCGAATTTCATTGCTCCATCCCTCCCGTCGCCAGCAGGGTCAGGGTACCGCTTATCTCCTGGTAGAACTGTTCCTCGGTACGGCCGCCGCGGTACAGCTGGTGGAATACCTCACCGTCCTTGATGAACAGCACCCGCCCGGCGGTACTGGCCGCCCGCACCGAGTGGGTGACCATCACGATGGTCTGCCCGCCGCGGTTCAGCTCCCCGAAGAGCCGCAGCAGCTCATCGCTGGAGCGGGAATCCAGGGCGCCGGTCGGCTCATCCGCTAAAAGCAGGCTGGGCCGGGTGATGATGGCGCGGGCCACCGCCGCCCGCTGCTTCTGCCCGCCGGAGACCTCATAGGGATACTTTTTCAGCAGCTCGGCGATCCCCAGCCGCCGGGCAACGGGCATCAGCCTTTCGTTGATCTCCCGGTAGCCCTTGCCCGCCAGCACCAGCGGCAGCGCTATGTTGTCCTCCAGTGAGAAGGTATCCAGCAGGTTAAACTCCTGGAACACAAATCCCAGATTATCCCGCCGGAAGGCGGCGGCATCGGCATCGCCCACCTTGGAAAGCTCCCGACCGTCCAGCACCACGCTGCCGGCGGTGGGCTTATCCAGCGCCGCCAGGATATTCAGCAGCGTGGTCTTGCCGCTGCCGCTTTCTCCCATCACGGCCACATATTCGCCCTGCTCCACACTAAAACTGACATTGCGCAGCGCCTCCACCTGGTTCCCGCCAAAGCGGGTGGTGTAGACCTTGCGCAGACCTTTTACTTCCAAGATACTCATAAACTAAGCAGCCTCCTTGCATTGGTGCCCGGTTCCATCGATGAATGGGACCGGGCCTTACTGCTGCTATTGTAACAGGGGCGGGGCCTGCCTTGCCATCGATATGGCTTACATTTCCCGCCCCAAATCTTACATTTTTGTAAGGCTTCCGGCACCCCACACTTTCCTCGGCCAGCTCCCTGCAGAGGGCAGGCTTCGGCCCGCAGGGCAACCCGCCCCTCCGGGGCGGGTTTGGGCGGCTTCGCCGCCCTACGGCCGCCTGCGGCGGCCGGCCCTGCGGGCCGCTCTCCCCTCCCCGGGGCTTGTCCCTTTCATTCCACCCGCAGGGGGTACTGCGTAAAATCCAGCAACAGGGTGGTCCCCGCACCGGAGGTGCTTTTCACCGTCAGCCCTATCCCCAGGTTGCGGCAGATGCGGCTGCACAGGTACAGCCCCAGCCCGCTGGCCCGCTTGTCCGCCCGGCCGTTCTGCCCGGTATACCCCTTTTCAAAAATTCGCGGCAGGTCCTCCGGCGCAATGCCGATGCCGGTATCCCGGATCGCCAGAACCCGCTCCCCGGCCAGTTCCACCGTGATACTCCCCTCCCGGGTGTATTTCAGGGCATTGGAAAGCAGCTGCTCCAGCACAAAGCACAGCCACTTTTCATCGGTAAGCACAGTAAGCCCCGTAGGGGTATAGTCCAGCCGCAGCCGCCGGTCTATAAATTCCGCCGAGAAACGGCGCAGCGCCTGCCGCAGCACCTCATCCAGCGCGACCTCCCGGAACACATAGTCCCCGGGAGCATCCTCCAGCCGCAGGAAGGCCATCACCATCTCCACATACTGCTCGGTGCGGGAAAGATCACTCAATAGCCGCCGGAAAAGGGCGGTATCCTCCCCCTGCAGCGCCAACCGCATCGAAGCGATCGGGGTCTTGATCTGGTGCGCCCAGGTGGTGTAGTACTCGATGGCATCCCGGTAGCGGTTGTCGGCCGCGCTTTGCAATTCAGTGCACAGCTGCCGCAGGTGCAGCAGCTGCGCCCGGTAGTCCTCCTCTGCCAGGCTTTCCGGCGGGGGCAGCTCCCGCAGCAGCTCCGCGGTCAGATCCCCACAGCCGGTCAGTGCCCGGTGCCGCTTTAGGGTCCGGCGGTAATCCCACACGGCAAAGCCCAGTCCCACAAGCAGACACAGTCCCACCGGGTACAGCACCGCCCGCAGCGGCAGCCGGTACAACGCAAAGCTTGCCGCAAATATCACGCAGCAGACCGCTGCCGCCAGCAGCACCCGCCGCCGGTACCGCAGGTAATCCAAAAATCGCATCAAATGACCCCCCTCCTCCCCGCACGGGGCAACAGTTTCTGCTGCCATTGTACGGGAGCGGCAGGGGATTTGTCAAGGGAGGGCTTGGTGCAGGACCAGGTTGGGACCGCAGGCCGCCCCGGCTTCGCCGGGGCCAGCGGGCTCCGCCCGCTGAAACCGCCCTCCGGGCGGTTTGGCCTGCGGCCCCTCTCCTCCTGCGCCGGTTTTCCCCAAGCCAACAGTCCCTGCCGCCCCACCCCCCGTCAGCCTACCGGTAAAGGAAGGTGGTATCGGCCGCCAGGGAGTGATGCTGCCGTTCCTCCAGCCCCACCACCGTGCAGGGAGTCTCGGCGCCGGTGCGCAGCACCTTCAGCGGCACCCGGTACTTCCGGGCCAGAAAAACGCTGCGCGGATGCAGCACCTTGGCGCCGCCCTCTGCCATTTCCAGCATCTCATCATAGGGGATGCGCTCATACCGGCGGCTTTGGGGGAATTCCCGCGGGTCACGGTCGTACACACCGTCCACATCGGTACAGATGCGGCACCCGCAGGCATCAAAGGCCGCGGCCAGCGCCACCGCGGTGGTATCGCTGCCGCCCCGCCCCAGTGTGGTGATGTCGCCCTCACGGTCCACCCCCTGGAACCCCGCCACAATCACGATCTTCCCGGCCTCCAGCTCCCGCAGGATGCGGCGTCGGTGCAGCGCCGTGATCTCCGCGGCAGCATGGTTGCCATCGGTATGGATGCCGGCCTGCCAGCCGGTGAGGGAAACAGCGGAAAGCCCCCTTTCCTGCAGGGTCATGGCCATCAGCGCAGCGGATGCCTGCTCCCCGGTGGCCAATAGTTGGTCAGCCTCCCGGCAGGCAGGGTGCGCGGTCAGCTCCGCCGTACTTTGCAGCAGGCGGTCGGTGGTCTTTCCCTGCGCAGAAACCACCGCGATAATATGGAAGCCGGCCGCCGCGGCCTCCGCCAGCTGCCCGGCGGCACAGCGCAGTCCAGCAGCATCAGCGACCGAAGAGCCGCCGAATTTATAGACAAGGAGATACATAGGGTCGCCCCTTTCCGGGTCATAGTGAATCCAAAGGCTGAGCCTCTGCTTTCCACCCTATGCGTGGGGGCTTTTCCCTGTCCCTGCCCCACCACCGCCGAATCCCTGCTCCTTCTCGCATCAGCACTCGCCGCACCTTCCGGGCGCCCCGCCCCGCTGCGTTCCGCCGTGGGAACCGAGGGGCCGCTCCGCGGCCCCTCGGTCTGGCCGCCTCCGGCGGCCGGCGGGGCGCCCGGGGCCAGCTCTCTGCACCACCCCATCCAAAAAGGAAAGGGCCTACCCCTCCCCCCGCAGGTAGCCGCCCTGCCGCAGATGAAGCAGCAGTGTCGTCCCCAGCGGGGCCAGCAGCAGCCCCCAGAACCCAAAAATCTTCAGTCCGGCATACATCGCCGTCAGGGTCGCCAGCGGGTGTAGCCCGATCCGCCCGCCCACGATCCGCGGCTCCAGCCACATCCGCACCACCGTCACCACCGCGTAAAGCAGCAGCAGTCCCGCCCCCAGCGCCGTCTGCCGGCTGATGAGCAGATGGTACGCCCCCCACGGGATCAAAAACAGCCCGCTGCCGATAAACGGCAGAATATCCAAAAGCGCAATGGCAAAGGCAATGGCCGCAAAATACGGCACCCGCAGCAGCCACAGTCCCAGTGTGATCTCCCCAAAGGTGATGAACATAATACACAGGTAGGCAAATAGCACCTTCTGCACCGCCCCCAGCAGGTACCGCTTGGATTCCACCATAGGCCGCAGCCACCGCCCCGGCAGCGACCGCACAATAAATCCCGTGATCCCGGCATAATCCTGCAAAAAGAAGATGGTGGAAAGCACCGTAAAGGTCAGGGTGAATAAAATCGACGGCAGCGAGGAGGCAATGCCCCCCAGCCAGCCCACCACCCGCCGCGAAAGGGTGGTCACCGCGTTTTGCAGCACCTCCTCCAGGGAGGTCCCCCATCCGCCGCCGGCCCGCCCCTGCTGGAGCGTCTGCCACTTTTCCCGCAGCTCCTCCGCCAGCGGCAGCAGCGTCTCCCGGTAAAAGGCCGGGATCTGCGGCAGCAGGGCGCTTCCCTGCCGTACCACCAGCCCGCCTATCCCCCACAGCAGCAGTCCCAGTGCCGTAAGGGCGGCAACCGCCACCAAAACAGCGCAGGGCCGGTACCGCCAGCCGGTGCGTCGGCACAGCCCGGCTGCCGCCGGGTGCAGGGCTGCCGCCATTACGGCGCCCAGCACCAGCGGCAAAAAACAGGGCAGCGCGTACCGCAGCCCCAGGTAACACAGCCCCAGCACCACGCCCCAAAAGGCCACTCCCTGCAAAAACGCCCGTTTTCCCGTCGGCACACCGCTCCCCCCTGCCGTTCCTGTTCTCTACGGTACAGTGTACCCGCCGCACGGGCGGGATAGTCCTTCCCCCTCGGAAAATTTGCGCGAGCACAGGGGCGGGGGCGGTCCCTGCCCCTCACCCAGTCCCCTCGTAGGGAAAGCCGTGGCCCGCAGGGCGCCCCGGCTGCGCCGGGGCTAAGGGGCGGGGCGTCGCCCCCAAAACCGTCCTCCGGACGGTTTGCCCTGCGGGCCCCGCCAGCCTTCACTCTCCGCCAGCCCTCCCAACCAAAAAAACGCCCCCGCGCAGGCAGCACCCGCGCAGGGACAAAAAATCTTATTTCACTCAACTCACCGGGTGGAGAGAATATCCACCTGGGTCACACCGGGCAGAGAAAGTAGGTTCTGCCGCAGCGTTTCAATAGCCATCGGCAGGGGCAGCCGCGCCGAAACCGAAACCGCCGCCACCCCATCCACCGGGATGTTCTGGTTCACGGTCAGAATGTTCCCCTGCTGCTCCGAAAGGCTGTTCAGCAACCCGGAAAGTACGCCGGGCCGGTCCTCCAACCGCGCGGAAAGGGTAATGACCTTGTCGTCCAGCGCCTCATTGTGCACAAAAACGCAGTCCTTGTACTTGTACAGCGCGCTGCGGCTGATCCCGGCCGCCTTGGCGGCCTCCGAAAGGCTGCGCACCTGGCCCACCGCCAGCATCCGTTTGGCCTCCACCACCCGCAGAAAAACCTCCGGCAGTACGGAACTATGCACCAGTAAAAGCCGGGAACCCTCCCGGTGGGACGGCTGCTGCAAATTGACCATGCGTTTTCCTCCTTGCACACAGTTGTATTTCTTCTACGGACATTCTACCACGCCGCCGCCGGGATTGCAAGCCAAAATCCGGGTTTCTGCAGGGCGCCAGCCGCCCGCAGGGCAAGCCGTCCTCCGGACGGTTTTGGGGGCTTCGCCCCCAGCCCCGGCTGCGCCGGGGCGCCCTGCGGGCGGCCGGCGCCTTTTCGGGCCTCTGCCATGCCTTTACAGCTCCTTGGCCGTAACCTGCCAGTACTTGCGGTCCAGATTCCGAAATTGAATCGCCTCCGCCACATGGTCCGGGCCGATCTGCTCGCTCCCCGCCAGGTCGGCAATGGTGCGGGCCACCCGCAGCAGCCGGTCATAGCTCCGCCCGGAAAGCCCCATCCGTTCGTAGGCCGCCGCCAGCAGCCGGTCGGCCTCCGGGGTCAGCACACAGTATTTTTTCAGCAGCGCGGGGGTCAGCCGGGCATTGCAGGTCACCCCGGTGCCGGCATACCGCCGCCGCTGCAGCTGCCGGGCCGCCTCCACCCGCTTTCTCACCTCCGCCGAGGACTCCGCCGGCCGGGCGTCCGCCATCCGGTCATACTCCACCGGGGGCACCTCCACCTGCAGATCCATCCGGTCCAGCAACGGGCCGCTTATTTTGTTCAGGTACAGGCTCACCTTTGTCTGGGAGCAGGTGCACGCCCGGGTGGGATGCCCAAAATAGCCGCAGGGACAGGGGTTCATGGCCCCCACCAGCATAAAGCTGCTGGGGTAGGTCGCCCTGCCGCCTGCCCGGCTGATGGTAATGACCCCATCCTCCAGCGGCTGCCGCAGCGATTCCATCGCCGGGCGGGTAAATTGCGGCAGCTCATCCATAAACAGCACGCCGTTGTGCGCCAGTGAGATCTCTCCCGGCCGGGGCGTGCTGCCGCCGCCGGTCAACCCCGCCATCGAGATGGAATGGTGCGGCGATCGGAACACCCGGTTTTTCAGCAGCGGCACCCCGCTGGGCAGAAAACCCGCCGCCGAATGGATCTTGGTGGTCTCCACCGCCTCCTCAAAGCTCATCTCCGGCAGAATAGAGGGCAGGCGCTTGGCCAGCATGCTTTTGCCGGTGCCGGGCGGCCCGATCAGCAGCACATTGTGCCCGCCCGCCGCAGCGATCTCCAGGGCCCGCTTGGCATTCTCCTGCCCCTTCACCTCGCTAAAATCCGGCATCGGCGGCTGGGGCAGCTCCCGGTACGGCACCGATCGCGCCGTGGGCAGCGCTTTCCCTCCGGTCAGGGCCTCCACCAGCTCCCGCGCGGTGCGCACGGGGTAGACCTCTATCCCCTGCACCACACTGCCCTCCGCGGCGTTATCATAGGGGATGTATATACGGGAATAACCCTGCCGCGCCGCCTCCGAGACCATCGAAAGCACACCGTTGACGGGGCGCAGCCGCCCATCCAGTGAGATCTCCCCCACAAAGGTGCTGCCCGCCAACGGCAGGTCCACCCCGCAGCCCGCCGCCAGGATCCCCAGCAATATGGGCAAGTCATACAGCGGGCCGCTCTTTTTGGTATCGGCCGGGGCCAGGTTCACCACCAGCACCCCCGCGGGGAAGGTATACCCCAAATTGCCGATGGCGCTGTGTACCCGCTCCCGGCTCTCCTTTACGGCGGTATCCGGCAGCCCCACAATATCAAACCGCGGCAGCCCGCGGCGGCAGTCCACCTCCACCGTCACCGGGTAGCTCTCTATCCCGCTTAGCCCCATGGATTGCACCGAACAGAACATGGCACACGCTCCTTTTTCCCAAATTTCTGGTTTCGTTTTCAGTGTAGCACATCCCCTCGCAAATTGCAAACATTTGTTTGTGTCCGGCGGCATTTTTGTTGGATTCTGTAGAAAGCCGAGGGAGTGGCCGCCTGCCGGCGGAATTCCTCGACCAATCGCAGTCCCGCACCCGCGCACCGCGACCCCCTTCACACCAAATTTCATCTCGCCTTCGGCGGCGCGGAGCCTTTTGCAAAGGCATAAATTGTACGGCTCGCCGCCGAGGCCCTACTTTTCTATGAAGAAAAGTAGGCAAAAGACCTATTTAGGCCAAATTGGTAGTCGCCTATCGGCGTCGCGGAGTCACCGGAGAGTAACAGCCTGTACGGCTCGCCGCCGGGGCGTTCCTTTTACTTGTGTAAAAGGAACCAAAACACACTTGGGGCTGCGCCCCAAGACCCCCTAACGCTTAAGCTGCGGCTGGATACGAACGATGCCAAGGCATCGTCCGTACG
>ENA-UERK01003076-UERK01003076.1-human-gut-metagenome-genome-assembly--contig:-NODE-3076-length-10381-cov-3.191964_pt1 | contig 10381 bp, 5 predicted proteins | sample MGYA00242957_ERZ507957 | MGnify/ENA primary metagenome ERZ507957 (study PRJEB26167, sample SAMN06115538) | human gut metagenome | host: Homo sapiens | place: China:Heilongjiang | collected 2015-11-06... | reverse complement strand
GTTGCAGACGCCCGCTCAGCGAAAAAACGGCGCGCGTGTGCTTCTCCGCGGGAAATTCCGGCGGCACGACCAGCAGCCGCCCTGTCATGCGCAGGTGCAACACCATCTCGGCGCCGTCGTCGAGGAAGAAGCGCAGGAATTTGCCGCGCCGTCCCATTCCCGTCACCGCGCGCCCCGTCACGAGTTCGACGAAATCGTCCGGCGCCGGGTGTGCGATCACGTCGCGACGTTCCAGCGCCACTTTTTCGATGCGGCGTCCGCGGATTTGCGGCGCCGTCACGTTCTTTACCATTTCGACCTCCGGCAGTTCAGGCATGATCGGTCCTCCCGTCCTTCCCGTTCCGTGTTTTCCAGGGCCGACGCGGGAATACGCCCGCGCCCTTTTCGTCCCGTTCGAGAAATCGCTGAGATTTTAACACAGATTTGATTTACAATCACTCGCGCAAGTGTTTATAATACAGATAGAAGATAATATCAACGCCGCACCTCAGGGCTCGGAGGAGGGAACAGACATGAACTTCAAATACAACAAGGCGATATGCCAGAACCTGCGTGAATCGCTGCGCCTGGAGTGGCTGGAAACCAACGGTCTGGGAGATTACGCCTCCAGCTCTATCGTTTCGTGCAACACGCGCCGCTATCACGGACTTTTCGTCGCCAACCTCGACCGTCCGGCGGGGCGTCACGTGCTGCTGTCGGCGCTGGAAGAATCGCTGCTGCTTGGCGGGCACGAGTTTTTCTTCTCCTGCCGCCAGCATCCCGACAACTTCTTCCCCAAGGGGCACGAATATCTGCGCGAGGCCGAGATCGGCGCTTGGCCGCTGTTTCGCTACCGCATCGGCGATGCCGTGCTGACGCGCGAGATCGTCATGCCGCACGGCGAACACCGCGTGCTGATCCGCTATTCGTTGGAAGGCGGCGCCGCGCAGGCCAAGCTGAGAATCAAGCCGCTGCTCGCCTACCGGAATTTTCACGCGCTCACGCACGCCAACATGAATCTGCACGTGCGCACCTGGCCGGAGACCGCCGGCTTCAAGGTTGAACCTTACGACGGGATGCCGCCGTTGTTCATGCAGACCGACGGCCGCTTCACGTTTTTGCCGTCGCCCGATTGGTACTACAACGCCGAATACCTGATCGAGCGTGAGCGCGGCTTTCCTTACGCGGAAGACCTGTTCCAGCCCGGCCTGTTCGAAATCGAGCTCGCGCCGCAGCGTCCCGTGATCCTCAGCGCCGCCCTGCAGCCGACCGGCAAAGCCGCACGGCTGGCGCGACTCTGGAACGACGAAACGCAGCGCCGCCTCCGCCGCAGCGACGACGGAAGCCTGACCGCCCATCTCGAGCGGGAGGGCGAAAAATTCCTCATCGACAGCCCGCGCAACGGAAAAATCGTGATCGCCGGCTATCCGTGGTTCGACGCCTGGGGGCGCGACACTTTCATCGCCCTGCCGGGGCTGACGTTCTGCGCCGGACGCAGCCAGGAGGGCGTGGACATCCTCGCGGGCGCGGGACGAGCCATGAAGAACGGCCTGATCCCCAACTGTTACGGAGCCGACGGCGTCCATCACAGTTACAATTCCGCCGACGCCTCGCTCTGGTACGTCTGGGCCGTCCAGCAGATGACCGAACAGGCCGCCAATGGGCTGCAGCTCGTCAAAAATCTGTGCTGGCAGCCTGTCAAGGAGATCATCGCCGCGTACGCGGACGGACGCGCGCCCCACACGCGCATGGATGAAGCGGGATTGCTCCACGTCGGCGCCCCCGACACCCAGCTCACGTGGATGGACGCGTCGGTCGGCGGACGGCCGGTAACGCCGCGCTGGGGCTGCCCGGTGGAGATCAACGCGCTGTGGTACAACGCCCTCGTTTTTGCCGGCAAGACCGCCGCTGCGCTGGGCGAAACGCCGCCGTGGGATAAAAAGCGTCTTGCGGCGCTGAAAAAGGAATTCCAGCGCCGCTTCTGGAGCGAGGAGCGCGGTTACTTGGCCGACGTATGGCGCGAAAACGGCGCCGACTGGAGCTTCCGCCCCAACCAGCTTTTCGCCGCCTCGCTGCCCGAACCGGTGCTCGACCGGCCGCTGGCGGCGGAGATGCTGGCCCGGGTGCGCACGCTGCTGCTCACGCCGTATGGATTGCGCACGCTGTCGCCCGCCGACGCCAACTACCGATCGCTTTACGAAGGTTCGCCGGAAGAACGGGATTCCGCCTATCACCAGGGCACCGTCTGGCCGTGGCTGTTGGGAGCCTACGGCGATACCCTGCTCTTCGCTTTGTGGGATCGGCCGGCGGCCGCCCGGCATCTGCTGGGGACGATCACGCCGCTGTGCACCGCCCATCTGCGCGAGTACGGCATCGGTTCAGTGGCCGAGATCTTCGACGCCGCGCCGCCTTATCGTCCCAACGGCGCCGTCGCCCAGGCCTGGAGCGTGGCGGAACTGCTGCGCGTCCTGAAAAAAATGCAGCGCGCCGCTCCGGGCGTGTATCGACGCTGGGAGGCGCACCTGCGAGAGGAGACGATGTAAATGCGCGTGCTCATGCTTGGCTGGGAGTTTCCGCCCGACAAGAGCGGAGGCCTTGGCACCGCCTGTTACGGCATCACGCAGGCGCTGCTGCGAAAAGGCACCGACGTGCTTTTCGTCATGCCGCAGACTCGCTTGACCGAGCACCCCGAGTCGCATGTCAGGCTGCGTTCCGCTTCGGGAACGCTGATTCCCGTCGTCTCGCGGAGCGAACCAGAAGCGGAGGGCCCCACGGCCGCGCCGGACAGCCGTTCCCAAAACGGTACGAGGCCACGGCAAAACAGCAGCATCGCGGAGCTTCAACGGTTTGCCGCGCGGATGGTCGTGCGCGGCATCAGGTCGAGCCTCCGCCCCTACGACAGCGCGGCAAGTTACGAACAACGACTCGCCCGGCACGGCAAAGGCCGCCGAACCTCAAGCGCCGCCGGCGGGAAAAATGAGATCTTCCGCCGCCTCGGGCTGCCGCAGTTCGACGGGAGCATTCAACCCGCCGACGCCGCTGCGTCGCCCTCACAGCCGCAAGACGCGGCCGTTCGCTGGAAGCCGGTCGAAATCCACGGCGGTTACGGGCAGGATCTGATGTCCGAAGTATACCGCTACAGCCTCGCGGCCGCGCAGATCGCGCGCGAAGAAGAATTCGACGTGATCCACGTGCACGACTGGATGACCTATCCGGCGGGAATCCTCATCAAGCAGATCACCGGCAAGCCGCTGATCGCTCACATCCACGCGCTGGAACACGACCGCAGCGGCGAAAACGTCAATCCCGAGATCGCCCACATCGAGTGGGCCGGCATGACCGCCGCCGACCGCGTGGTCGCCGTAAGCTATTACACCAAGAGCAAAGTGATGCGCCTTTACCAGATCCCCGACGAAAAAATCGACGTCGTCCACAACGCCGTCAACCGCAACGAATCGCAGCTGGGCTGGCGAAGCATCCCGCCGCACCGGGAGAAGCGCGTGCTCTTCATGGGCCGCATCACGTACCAAAAAGGGCCCGACTACTTCGTCGAAGCCGCTCGGCTCGTGCACGAGCGCATGCCCGACGTGCACTTCGTCATGGCCGGCAGCGGCGACATGTTCTACCGCATGGTGCGCCGTATCGCCCAGCTGGGCATGGGGACCGCGTTCCACTTTCCCGGCTTCCAGTCCGGCGTGAACGTGGAACGGATGTATGCCAGCTGCGACCTTTACGTCATGCCCAGCGTCTCCGAACCCTTCGGCATCGCCCCGCTGGAAGCCATGATCTGCGACACGCCGGTGATCCTTTCGCGGCAGTCCGGCGTCGCCGAAGTGGTGCGCAACGCGCTGAAGGTGGACTTTTGGGACGTTCAGGAGATGGCCAACAAAATTTGCGCCGTGCTCGCCTACCCGAAACTGGCCGAAGCGATGGTGAAGAACAGCCGCGAGGATCTGCGCCGCATCCGCTGGTCTGAAGCCGCCGATCGCCTGAACGCAATTTACCGTGACTGCATCCGGAGGAGTTGAGCGCTATGCCATCGATCTGTTTCTATTTCCAGGTTCATCAGCCGTATCGGCTGCGACACTACAGCTTCTTCGACATCGGGCAGGATCATTTCTACGAGGACGCCGAAGTCAACCGCACCATCCTCGACAAAGTGGCGCAGAAATGTTATCTGCCCATGAACGAACTGTTGCTGAAAATGATCCGTCGCTGGGAAGGGCGCTTCCGCGTCGCGTTTTCGCTCTCGGGCACAGCCATGGACCAGTTCGAAGAGTACCAGCCGGAAATTCTCGACAGCTTCCGCACGCTTGTCGACACGGGCTGCGTCGAACTGCTCTCGGAGACCTACGCCCATTCGCTGGCCGCGCTGTACGATCCCGACGAGTTCCGCGCGCAAGTTGCGCTGCACGACGAGCTGATCAAAAAACACTTCGGCGCGACGCCGCGCGTGTTCCGCAACACCGAGCTGATCTACCGCAACGACATCGCGCGCATGGTCGAGGACATGGGCTACGAGGCGATCCTCACCGAAGGCGCCGACCACATCCTCGGCTGGCGCAGTCCCAACTACATGTACCAGCCGTCAAGCTGCACGAAGCTGAAGCTGCTGCTCAAGAACTACCGGCTGTCCGACGACATCGCGTTCCGTTTTTCCAACCGCGGCTGGGACCAGTGGCCGCTCACCGCCGAGAAGTTCGCGGGCTGGGCGCACGCCGTCAACGGAGCCGGCGAGCTGATCAACCTCTTCATGGACTACGAGACGTTCGGCGAACACCAATGGGCCGAAACGGGCATCTTCGACTTCATGGAGGCGCTGCCGGCAGCCGTTTTCGCCGATCCCAACTTCGACTTCGTCACGCCCTCGCAGGCGGCCGAGCGTTATTCGCCCATCGCCCGCATCGACGTGCCCAACGCCATTTCATGGGCCGACGTGGAACGTGACCTGACCGCCTGCATCGGCAACGACATGGAATGCGACGCCATCGAGACCGTTTACTCGCTCAAGGAAAAAGTCCTGGCCGACGGCGACGAAGGCATCGTGCGCACCTGGCGGCGGCTGCAGACGTCGGATCATTTCTACTACATGTGCACCAAATGGTTCTCCGACGGCGACGTGCACAAATACTTCAATCCCTACGGCACGCCCTACGACGCCTACATCAATTACATGAACGTGCTGTCCGACTTCAAAATGACGCTGGACGGCTAAAAATCACGAGAGATCCGAGTAAAGGGGTATTTCATGACGCATAAGGATTCAGCTCGGCTTTCCGCCACGCTCTTCGAAGTTTCATGGGAAGTGTGCAACAAAGTCGGCGGCATTTACACCGTGGTCGCCACAAAGGCCCGGCAGGCCGTGGAGCGCTTCGGACAGAACTATTTTCTGCTCGGTCCGGCGCGCGACAAAAACCCGGGATTCATCGAGGCTTCCGCCGAAGGCGAGGAAGGGCGCCTGTGGGAGACGTTCCGACGCGCCGCGGCGCTTCACAATCTGAAATGCCGCTTCGGGCGCTGGGACATCCCCGGCTCGCCCAAAGCGGTCCTCGTGGATTGGAAAGATCGCTACAATCAGAATCAGATCCTTTACGACCTGTGGCGCGACTTCGGCGTCGATTCGCTCACCGGCGCGTGGGACTACGTGGAGCCGGTGATGTTCAGCATGGCCTGCGGCGAGGCGATCGCGGCGTTCTCGCAGGTCATCGCCGACGAGAACGAAGGCGAACGCGCCGTCACCGCCCATTTCCACGAGTGGATGTGCGGCGCCGGCCTGCTCTACCTGAAAAAGCACGCGCCCTCCATTTCAACGGTATTCACCACTCACGCCACCGTGCTGGGACGCTCCATGGCGGGGGCGGGACGCGACATTTACGCCGAGATGGACCAGATCAACGCGGCGCGCGAAGCCGCCAACTTCAACGTCACCGCCAAGTGTTCCATGGAAACGGCCGCTGCGCGCGAAGCCGACTGTTTCACGACGGTCAGCGCCCTCACGGCTCACGAGGCGGCGGCGTTTCTCGGCCGGCGCCCCGACCTGGTGACGCCGAACGGTCTGAGCCTGAGCGCCATTCCCGATTACAGCGGCGACCGTTCCGCGCCCGCCGCCAACAAGAAAAAAATTCTCGCCGCCGTCGGCCGTCTGCTGCGCCGTACGCTGCCGGAAAACAGCCGCCTGTTCCTCATCTCCGGGCGTTACGAGTTCCGCAACAAAGGCATCGATCTGTTTCTCGACGCCGCCGCGGCGCTGAACCGCTCGCGTTCCGCGGGCGAACCGCCCATCGTCGCCCTGTGCGCCGTCATGAACGGACACAACGGCACCGACGAACGGGCGCTCTCGGGCGATCCCGCCCAGAAACCCGACGACACGCCCTTCTGGCTCACGGCTCATCGAGTTTTCGACAAGGTCCACGACCCGATCCTGAACTCCTGCGCCCGCCTTGGGCTGGACAACCGTCCCGAGAACGCCGTGCAGGTCGTCCTCAACCCCGCCCTGCTGGACGGGCAGGACGGCCTCTTCGGCATGACCTACGACGAGGTGCTGTCGGCTTGCGACGCGGGGGTCTTCCCCTCGTGGTACGAGCCGTGGGGTTATACGCCTCAGGAGGCCGCGGCCAACGCTGTGCCGACCGTCACCAGCGATCTGGCGGGCTTCGGCCTTTGGGCGCGCGAGCAGGGCGAGAACGAAGGCATCGTTGTCCTCGAACGCAGCCACGCGCCTTACGAGGCGACGGTCAAAAAACTGGCCTCGTGGATGGGCGAGCTGGCTTCGCTGCCGGAGGAAACGCTGGCGAAACGCCGCGCCGCCGCCCGCGCGCTGGCCGAAAAGACCGACTGGTCCACCTTTTATCAGCACTACGACGACGCCTACGCCCTCGCCGCCGAACAGGCGCGCCAGCGCGTGGCCACGCGGCCGGCGTCGCGCATGGACGACGAAATCCTGACGCGCGTCTTCACCGGCACACCGTCGGTGACGCCGCTGCTGCACGGTTTCACCAGTTCGGTCAAGCTGCCGGACAAGTTGAGCCGCCTCGACGAACTGGCGCACAATCTCTGGTGGACGTGGCATCCCGAATACGAGCCGCTGTTCCGCCGCGTCGATCCGGCGCTGTGGGACAAAGTCGGGCACAACGCCGGCGAACTGCTGGGAAAAACCGATCACAGCCGCTTTGTCGAGCTGGCGCGGGACGAAGGATACGCCCAGCTTTACGGCCGCGCTCTGGAACGATTCGACGCCGACATGAAGGCGCCTTTCGACGAGTCGGTTCCCGAACTGACGGCCACAACGCCCGTCGCCTACTTTTCGACCGAGTACGGCATCCACGAAAGTCTGCCCATTTACTCCGGCGGTCTCGGCGTGCTGTCCGGCGACCACCTCAAGTCGGCCAGCGACCTGCGCATCCCGCTGGTCGCCGTGGGGTTGCTTTACAAGTGCGGTTACTTCCAGCAGAAAATCGCTGCCGACGGCCACCAGACGGCGCTCTATCCGGAGAACAATTTCCGGCTGCTGCCCATCAGCCGCGTCAAAAACGAAAAGACCGGCGAACACCTTTACGTGTCGCTCGACTTGCCTGCGCGCACGCTTTTCGCCCGCGTCTGGAAAGTTCAGGTCGGGCGCGTGCCGCTCTATCTGCTCGACACCGACACGCCCAAGAACACCGAAGAAGACCGCCGCATCACCGAGCGCCTTTACGTGGCCGACCGCGACACGCGCATCCGCCAGGAGATCCTGCTCGGCATGGGCGGCCCGCGCGCGCTGGCGGCGCTGGGCTATCATCCGCGCGCCTACCACATGAACGAAGGGCACTCGGCCTTCATGGTCCTGGAACGCATCCGCCATCTCTGCCTGACCCGCGGCCTCAGCTTCGCCGCCGCCCGCGAAGTGGTGCGCGGCGACAGCGTCTTCACCACGCACACGCCCGTGGACGCCGGCAACGAACGTTTTTCCGCCGAACTCATGCACCGCTATTTCGACGAGCTGGCGCGGCGCATCGGCGTCAGCCGCGACGAGCTGATGAACCTGGGCACCCGCCCGGGAACGTCCGGCGATTTCGAGATGACGCTGCTGGCGCTGAACCACGCCGTGCGCAGCAACGGCGTCAGCCGCCTCCATGGCAGCGTGTCGCGCGCCATGTGGCAGTTCAACTGGAAAGGCGTGCCCGCGGAAGAGATCCCCATCGGCTACATCACAAACGGCGTGCACCTGAACAGCTTTGCGGGGCGCCCCGCGGCGGCGCTGCTCGCAACGGCGGTGGGGGCGGACTGGAATTCGTTGCCGCCGCAGTCGCCGCAATGGCGAAAAGTGTCACAGATCGCCGACGCCGATTTCTGGCAGGCCAAACAGGAACAGAAAAAAATCCTGTTGGAGCTGCTCAAGAAAACGTCGCCCAAAGCGTTCCACAAAGCCTCCTCCGAATGGGAACAGACGCCGCTGGTGATCGGTTTCGCGCGCCGTTTCGCGCCCTACAAACGCGCCGCGCTCGCGCTCGCCGATCTGGCGCGGTTGACGAAAATCCTCTCGGACGCCCGGCGTCCCGTGATCCTCGTCTTTTCCGGCAAGGCCCATCCGGCCGACACACAGGGCAACGACCTGATCCAGAAAGTCGTGCTCGCCAGCCGAAACGAACTCTTCGGCAAACTCTTCTTCATCCCCAACTACAACCTCGACATCGCCAGAACCATGGTGCAGGGCTGCGACGTCTGGCTGAACACGCCGCGCCGCCCCTACGAAGCCAGCGGCACCAGCGGCCAGAAAGCGGCCCCCAACGGCACGCTCAATCTGAGCGTGTCCGACGGCTGGTGGTGCGAAGGCGACAACGGGCTCAACGGCTGGACCATCGGGCCGCGCGTCACATCCATCCACGACACGCCCGCCGAGCAGAGCGACTACGCCGACGCCGAAAGCCTCTACGCGCTGCTGGAAGACGAAGTGACGCCGCTCTACTTCGAACGCTCCGACGACGGACTGCCCCACGGCTGGATCGCGCGCATGAAAAACAGCGTCGCTACGCTGAGCCCGCAGTACAGCAGCGCCCGCATGGTGCGCCAGTACTTCGAAGAATGTTACCGGCCGGCCGCGCAGCGCCACGTGAAAATGCGCGCCCAAAACCGCCTGCTGCCCCGCACGCTCGCGGCATGGAAAGCCGACGTCGGAGCGCGCTTCGCCGGCGTGCGCATCGACCAGATCCAGGTTCAGGGGCTCGTGCAGAACGCCGTGGCCTGCACCGATCCGCTCAGCGTCACCGCGTATGTCGTGCCCGGCGCCATGAAACCCGAAGAACTGCAGCTCCAGTTCGTGGCCGGACGCAGCGACGAGCGCAACTTCATCGAAAAACCCGACGTGCTCGCGCTCACCTGCACCGGCGGCGACGACCAGGGACGCCTCGTCTACCGGGGCGCCTACACGCCCACCCACAACGGCCGCTACCTCTACGGCCTGCGCGTCCTCGCCTACAGCCCCGACCTTGACAACCTGTTCGACACGGGCCTGATCCAGTGGGGCTAACGGGTCTCTTGCCACAAAAGTACAAAGGCTGCCTCCTCTTCCCATTTTGGAAGAGGAAGCAGCCTTTGTCTTTCATGATAAATTACGTTGCATTGGGTAATACTATTTTATTTTAGAACAGCTTAATTATACTTTCTCATTGGCGGTTTAATTAGCGGGTCCTTAACGCTCGAGTTCAGGAATTAAAAGAGTTATCCACAGCAGGGAACGTCAGACTGATGTTTCAGGACGAAGTCGGCTTCGGCAGAATCAACAAGCCCAAATACTGCTGGTGCAGAAGGCATTTGACCGAACGTTCCCTGCCTTCACATCCGCGAATACCGCTATGCTTACGGCGCCGTAGAGCCGCTTACGGGAGAAAGCCTCTTTCTGATCATGCCCAACTGCGACAGCGATTGTATGAACATTTTCCTGCGGGAACTTTCACGCCGATTTCCGGAAGACCATATTCCGCTCCGCTGTGACGGAGCCGCCTGGCACAACTCCAAAGCGCTTCAGGTTCCCGCCAACATCGCCCTGTTCCATATCCCGCCTTATACCCCCGAGATGAACCCCATCGAGCAGATCTGGAGAGAGCTGCGCTGTCAGGGCTTTCAAAACGAGATTTTTTCGACGCTTGAGAACGTTGTCGAGCGTCTGTGCCGCACGATCGGAAATCTCACCGTTCAGACCATAAGGAGTATTACCGCAAGACAATGGGTCGTTAGGTGCTTTAAATGAGAAGGAGTATGAATAACTATTTCTCGATAACAAGGCCAAACATAAGGGCGTGGGAGGAAGTCCCGGCGCTCAGGACTACCTCGACCGCGGCGCGGCCTGTGCGGCTCGCTTGGTGGATCTTCCTCGTCGCGCCCGGCAGGCTCTGTTAACGCTTTTTAGCGAGAAAGAGCATGGGGG
>ENA-UERK01003073-UERK01003073.1-human-gut-metagenome-genome-assembly--contig:-NODE-3073-length-10401-cov-25.047753_pt1 | contig 10401 bp, 21 predicted proteins | sample MGYA00242957_ERZ507957 | MGnify/ENA primary metagenome ERZ507957 (study PRJEB26167, sample SAMN06115538) | human gut metagenome | host: Homo sapiens | place: China:Heilongjiang | collected 2015-11-06... | reverse complement strand
CCTTTCATTCAGTGTTTATGCGGGTTTGCAGTGTTTCTTCTCCTTGAAAAAATAGCAGGGGATGAGAGAATCGAACTGCACTGACTACTTCCTTATTCTGCTCTATTACTGGGCTTCTGGCTTTGTGCCTTGATTACTTTGATTACTTTGTAATCAAAATCCTAATAATTGATAGCATTATTAACTTGCTCAATCTTAGTTCTATCAGTCTTATTACTGTAAATGTAATATTTTCTTGTTGTCTCAATGCTTGTATGCCCCATCATTTCTGTTATAACAGTGTCGCTCACGCAATTATCATACAATGCAACACTGTATGCCCGGCGGACTTTGTGCGTGGAACGATAATTAATGTCTAGTGCCTTGCATATCTTATGCAACTTTCTGTTAAATGCTTGTTCCTTTATACGCTCTCCCTTTTCTTCAAACATATAAGTTCCAAAAGGATTTAATCTTCGAATTGCCTTAACAGTATTTACAGCTTTATCCGGAATAATTATATCTCTTAATCCTGCGTCAGATTTAGGATAGTCGCTTACTATCTTAGCCCATTTCCCATTTTCATCTCTGACCTTAATTTCTGTTCTTTGTATAGAAATATAATGCTTAATAGTTCCATCTTTCAGTACAGTGTTGTGAATATCAGAAAACTTAAGTGATGATAACTCGCCAGCTCTCATTCCGCACTCAAACATAAGTAATAATCCCAGACTCCTTATATCATATCGTTGCCATAGATATTCTGTGATTCTTGGAATTTCATCCTCGAAATACACCTGTTCCTCTTTCTTTTTCACATTTTTAGTAAAAGCTCTGCGTGATAAATCCAAGTCTCCCATAAATTGTGTGATACTTAGATTAGTATACCCCTTTTTCTTGGCATATTTAAAAATGCCATTAATAAGGATTCGCATATCAGAATATGCCTTATGTGTAAGCTTACATTCGGCAATAACAGTCTTAATAAAGCATTCTAAGTCATCTTCTGTAATGTACTTGATTTTCTTATCTGCCATGTGATATGCTTCATTATTGAAAAATCTGGCAAAGTTATCATTATACTTATCATATGATTGCTTCTTGATTTCATGATATTCAAGTTTTTGGTCTACCCATTCCTTGAATACAGCCTTAACTAAAGGTTCATTAGCAAGTTTCTTGTAGTGTTCCACAATTCCATCTTCAAGAGACTCTTGCGTTGAACGCTTTAGCAGCTTTCTGCCGCTTGATGTGCTTTCGTCTGGCAAGTATGTATACCACTTCTTATCCTTTCCTTGCCACATTTCATTGTTGTGTGCTTTTAAATATTTTTTCCTTTCGTTCATTTCAATTTGTTTTTGAACATCGCCACGAGAGATAATACCATTCTCTAGTACATAATTCAACAACTCTTTGTCTGTTAATTCCAATCACAGCACACCCTTTCAATTTTATTTTTAATGTTCCTTATTCTCCTTTCAAGAGTTCTTTGTGATACGCATAATCGTGCAACTATCTCTTTTTGTGTAAAATTCCGAGAAAGAAGTTTGAATATTCTCTCTTCTTCCTCGGTAAAATTGGCATTTTTAATTATTCTTTCAAGTTCTGGCTTTGTAAAATCTGAAAATTTCATAAAGCCACACTCCTTAATATTTAATTTTGATTTTAGTTTCTTCTTCTAACTGTTCAATAAGCTCTTTCGGGTCTATAAGCCCTGCATTGAAATCTTCGTTAAATTTATTGATTTCGTCAATAAGACGCTCTAGTCGCTTATTACCGAATCCAAACTTGTCATGCAGTACCCATAGCAGAATTATCAAGGCATTACCAAACATTTCTTTATTTTCTTTGTTCTTTTGTCTGTTTAGCTGAACTCTCATCATTTGTTCCTGAAATCTTCGTTGTTCTGACTTACTCATTTAGCATAGCCTCTCTTTTCTTTTTCTCTCGGTATCTTCTACAGTAGATAGCGTTTTTACCTGTTTCAACTCTCTTGGCGTTTATTTTATTTTGCGCAGCCTTGCCCTTATAAGATTGTTTATATCTTTTCTGCGCAGCTTTGCCTTTTTCTGTCTGAAAATATTTCTTCTGACTAACTCTATGTGCTTCTGATCGGTTGTATCGCCTACGTCTTTCTTTGCCTTTTTCTGTCTGTTCGTACTTTCTGTCGTATATAGCTTTTGCTCTCTGTTTAGGCTCTAAGTGTTCCAGTTTATTTTCAAAAGCAATATCTTTATCAAATTTGTTTTGTTGAGCTGTATCTATCTGCTCAAGTCCGTTGTATATGCAATCTTCCAACATACAATTAAAACAATCTGGATAAATACAATTTTTAGGTTTCATAATTATTACCTCATGGCGTTTATTTTGTCTTGAATATCTTGAGGTATTTCACAATAGCTTTCTGCATTTATATTTTGACCGATAAGGGCATTTTCTTTAATTTGTAATATATTTATATCTCTTTGGAATTTTTGCTCGATTTGAGCCTTATACGAATTTGCATTCGTCTTTTCGATAAGTGATTTAATATTGTCTGGCATGCGATTTATTTCATTCACACGCTTAACAACTGTTTCGTAGGTTCTTAGAAAATTTGATTGTATTACTGTTTCAATCGTCTGATAATCTGATGTCGCCCAGTTTTTAAGGTTGTCAGGCATACCTACAGCTTGTTTTACAAGTGGCGGTAGTTTGTTAAATTCTTCAACTGCCCCATAAGTACCATTCCTTAAAGCCTTGCTAACCAATCCCCACGCCGCCATTCCGTCAAGCTCCTGTGGTTGTGATATAGTCTGTATCTTGCTCATTATCTGCCCTACATCTGGTGCAAATCCGCTAGTATTAGTTGCAATACAAGCTCTTAACGCTTGCAAAACTAATTCTTCTGAATATTCAGCAAGCATTATATACCAAGCATTAAGAGTAATCTTCTTATCTGGTGGATTGTAGTTAGGATAATAAGCCTGTATTGTCATTAGAAGTTTTCCAACCTGTTCTTCTGTCATTTCATCGCCTCCATCCATTCATCAAATACATTTTTCTTGCCCTGCTTATTAGAATTATCTTCTTTCAGCTCAAACAAGCCTTGCCAGCAATGGTCTACTGACTGATTAAGAATTTTAACTGCCAAATCATTATCTCCGCCCGATAGCTTTTCAAGAGTATTCATAGCCCTATGCAATGCCTTGTCGGTGCATATAGGTTTTTTAATTCTCTTACGCATTGTCACATATTCGTTGAATGCTTCATCAAGCAATTCATCATTGGGATAATAGCTTTTCTTTTTGGATATTACGTTAGTAATATCTTTTTTTATATTCTTATCTTCTTTAATTTCTTCTGTTCTTTCATTCTTACTTTCTTTTAATATAGAGTTTGTTAATAGAATGTTATCTGTTTGTTGATTGTTTGTTAAGTTGCTTGTTATTTGTTTGTTATCTTGCTTGTTATCCGTTTGATACAAATTGTAGTTAACCACAGTAAATATCGTGAATTTGTTTGTTGCTTTGCTTGTTATTTCGCCTGTTAATTGTAAGTGCTTTAGCGAGGTACGAATTTCCATTACAGACAAATTAGTTTCTTTTGATAATTCAGATATTGAGGAGGGGAAAGACCCTCTTTCAATTATCTTGCCTTTATAATTTCCGTCTTTCCAATAGGCACTTATCAACATATACATAAAAAGTCTGAATGTATTAATATCGCTCCACCATTCCCACTTTAAAATCTTTCTGTCAATTTTAATAAAATTGCCTGCCATAATTACCTCTTCAAGTTCTGTCACATTGTTACTTTACTAAATCGTTGATATTAACCCTAAATCCGTCAAACTCCTTGCCTTTGCTCCTATTGTAAGTAGCCGTATCAAAGAACATCAAGTTACCCTCTCTATCCGTTGCCATACTCACACCATTTCTCGTAAGACTGCCTTTGAGTAGGTCAAGTAAAATCTGTATTCTTAGATTTATTTCCAGTTTGTTCCTATAACTCCATTCGGATGAATAATTATGTTTGAATATCCATCTTTGTAATCGTTGTTTCTCTGCTGCCACATATCGCCCAAAGTCAATCTTGCGTGCTTGCAACGATAGTTAAATGTAGCATACACAAAAAAGTCACCGATTCTAAAAGTTGATATGTCAATCTCTTTGTCGTTCTGCAAATCATTCCATATATCAACTGGATAGTCTTTCTTTTCAAGTTCACTTAAAAATCTGAAAGAAAAGCTGTCAGCGTCTTTGTGCATAAATTCTTTTATAAAATCTATGCTTGGATATTCCACAACAGTCTGCAATGTACAGTTAGGGAAGTTACTCGGATTTGCGTGTACATAATCGTTATGAGACAGATTTATGTGGCATAATCCGTTTAACTCTCTTGTATATCCTGCTGTGTTTACAGAACAAAAAACATTGTTGCTAAGTTCGTTGTATATATCTACAAGCCGTTTAATGTGCTGTGGATAAAGTCCCGGCTCTCCACCTGTTATAGTAAGCCTTGCGTTAGGATGTTCGCTCAAAACTGCTTTCAATGATTCAATCTGCTTATCAAAGTCATTTTCTCCTGCCATTGGATTCTGCCTTTCTAAACAGAATGGGCAACTATACGGACACTCCTGCGTTGTTATAATCTGAACATTGATACGATAGTAAAGCGGAACTCCCAATGAAGTCCTCTCTTTTCTGCTATTCAGTCTATATCGCAAGTCATTGTTCATTTCTTTTCTTATATCCTCATAAGAGTTAATATGAGGAATGCGCTTCATTTTCTCACTCATGGACTATTTCCTTTCTTAGATTTTTCTTAGTTTTTCAAAACTTCTTTCATTGCATTAGCCATATCACAGATACCCTTGATATAGCCTATAGTGATTGTTCTGTAGCCGTCATCACATTCGGTAACATTATTGTCCACAAAGTCAGTTACTATGTCGTCAATCAACCTTACGGCATTGTGATTTATTGTGTTTTCGTCAATCTTCATTCTTCAACTTCCTTTCTCTCAAAATCTTCGCAAGAAACATCAAGTAAGCAACCGCACCGCTCAACTTCCGTTGTTCCCCAATATGTCTTGTACCTGTAAGAGTTTGCACAATTAAAACAGAAGTCTTTTCCATTATTCATTTTGCAACTTGTCTTTTTATCCTCCAACTTTTTCCCAAGGCTTTCATTTATGCTTTTGAGTTCTTCTACTTTTTTCTGTAGTTTCTCGCAATCATCAATGAGTTTATTGTATTTCTTCTTGCTTAAAATCTTCATTCTGCTTTGCTCCTTTCAACTGTTCTGCTATTTCGTCAATCTTTTCTTCCTCTAAGATTGTAAAAGCATATTCTTCCTTGATAGCTTTTATAGTGTCATCAATAGCCTTGTTGTAACTATCAAGCCTAGCATTTCTGTATTTCAATATCTCATTATTCAGAGTTTCCTCACCCCAATCTCCGCTATCAAACCATTCAACAGCCTTGAATACAGGACTAAGCACTTCAAAAAGTGTTTCTATTCGTATACTTGCCGACTTGATATACTCAACTAGCCTCTGTGTATCTTTAGCCACATCTTTAAAACCTGCACTATTCAATCTATCAACCATGTCTTGCAGTAATTCTGTTGACGAACCATTCATAAGCTCGTCAACATCTTTGCAATACAAATAATTCCAACTACCACCGCTCATTCACTTTCACCCACTTTCAATAAATCCATAAACTTCTCATACTGCTTCTGTGACACCTTATTATGCTCTTTTTCGGGCTTTAAGCAGATTATAAGGTGTTTTTCTGCGATAGATGATAATTCCCTCGCTAACACCTTTTTGCCTTGCTGTATGCCTTGCAAATAGCCTTTAGGTGCTTTCCTTTCGCCTATTGAACCGCTATCACGATTTCCACCCTGTCCGCCAATGCTAACATTTCTAAGCTGATAACCGTTATCGGCATACAGTTTGATGTAATACTTCTCTTTTTCGTCAAGCTGGCTTTCAGGAAAATTCAGAAATTCTACTCGCCAGCCATACGGATTATCCTCTGAATATAACTTATGTTTGCGTAAGCTAAGGTCTATGTGCTGTTCATAGCCTACAAGGTGGCTTGCTAATCTCTGTAACACCGACTTAGCCTGTCCGACATAAGCAAACTTAAAGCCGTTTTCATCTTCTCGGAGTAAGAAGTATATTCCACTTTTGTCATTCAGCTTTGGATTTATCTTTAGAAGTCGCTTTCTATTCTCCTGTTCAATTGCCTTGACTCTTGCTATGTTCTGATAATTCAACTGTTATCACCTGCCTTTAGCTGTTCCGCAAGCTCTTCCAGCTTAAACATATTGTCAGCAAAGATAAGCCCTGCATCTTCAACAGCCTTTGCAAAATCGTCAATAGCCTTATTTCTTACATCATCAGCTGTTACAAACTCACAGTTAAAAGTACTGCAAGTTCCTGTAGTATGATGTATACATTTATTGCAATCTCTATCCATTAATTTTACCTGCCTTTACTATCTCTATTGCCCTTTCGAGAGAAATAAGATAATTATTGCTGTTGCCACTTCCATACAATCTTACAGAAGAGTCTGTTTTCAACTGCTCTACAACCTTATCCACATCATAGGCAGTTGGAGTTTGTGTTTCATCATTGATAATACTCTTTACGATATTCAGACCGGCATTTATGCCTTTTGCGTATGCTCCTATCTCTCTTTCTTTCTGGTCTTTTATCAGTTCTAATAATTTATCTGCGTCAATCAATCTCATTGTTTTCCTCACTTTCTTCTGACCAATCCAATTTCTGACCGCAATCATTGCAATATTTCTGCTTATCAGCTAATCCATTCCCATTACAACAAGGACATAAAGCAAACTCCTTATCTTCTGTAAAATCGGGTTTCTTCGGTATCTGCTTTTCAAGTGCTTTTTCCGCACAAATGAATACATCATAATATGGCTTTTCTCCCATATTGACAGTTTCATTTGTTTCAATTCCGCTAAAAATTGCATATTTTGCTTCACATTCTTCCATGTTTCCTCCTATTCTGCTTCTGATTGAAGCCACTCCATACAACTAGCTTCTCCTTCGCATTCCTCGCCGAATGTGTTTTTAAAACCGACAAGAAATTCTGCTAACTCTTCATCCGACATATTCCTTATCCTGTCGGCATTGGTTGTTGTGAATTTAGATGAGGTAATCTCCATCGTCACGTCCGTAATAAGTCCATCTCCATAACCATCTAACTTTACAGATTCAATACTGCCAGCAAAAATTCCATTTAAAGATAAATTCAACATTCTCGTTTTTCCTGTAGCACCATATCTATTTTCTTTTGTATCAAGAATTTTTATCAAATCACTAACTGTTACTACTTTCATCTTCTCCACCTCTCAATTCTTTCAGTTTTGCTTCGGCTAATTCCTCTGTTGAAAAATATATTCCACCAATATCTATTTCGTTAATTTCATACAATGTTAAGTCTGTTATTGATTTACAATTTACCATTGCAAATCTTGGATTATTCTTATCAACAATGTAATACGCTTTATCACAAGGCAATTTGATAAGTCTGCCCTGTTCCTCTGAGTCTTCATATTCTTTCAGCTTTCTTAAATATTCAGCAACTTGTTTATGTTCCCAGTATCCCTTTATTGAATTATTCATAGTTGATGTTTCGAGATACTTAACATCACAAGCTTTTTCGTACATCCTTGTGTTTCTGTCGCAGTGCTCAATTATCTCATTAATCGTTAATCTCTCCATTTCTACTCCTTTCTGCCTTTAATTATTTTTCTTGTTTCTCATATTCTTCCATAGTTGGTCTTTTCCCATCTAAATCATTCCATTTGTAAAGTTTGTGATTTTCGTCCTGCCATTGACTTTTGTAGCAATTTCTACAACTGCACCTGCCACTTAGCCAACGCATTTCTCCGTAATACTCTGGCTTTCCACAATGCTTGCAAATTACAATTTTATCCACATTCTTCTCCTTTCTAAAACGGACAACTGTTTGGATTTTGCAAAATCCAACTCTTACCCTGTTCCGCAACGTCCACATTCGCCCTGTTCACAGCATTTTTCATCTTCTCAATAAAACTATCTCTATCAGAATTTTCTGCCGATAGATGGCACATTATGATATTCTGCAAGCTGTCTGAATCATTAGCCTTGACAAAATCGCAAGCTGTATCAATGGATAAGTGACCTCTGAAAACGTGATTAGTTTTTGGATTGTCAGCATCTACTAAATCCTTGTCATAGTTCACACCTAAGAGAATGTGATTTATATCTTTGAAACGCCACTTAATAAGCTCTGTGTCGGTTATATAAAGCAATTTACCCATTTCCTTATGTGTTATCAGAAATCCGTAACAAGGGCATTCCGTTCCGTCTGCGTTAGTATGTGTCCATCTGCCATCTACTGTTGTTAGGTCAAATGTTCTGACTGTGAAATATGAGTTAGACAAAAACTGGCTCATAAGTAACTTCTTATATGGTGTGCATACAGGAATACCCATATTGTTTAAGTCTTTAACCGATTTACTATGGTCTTGGTGGCTGTGGGTACATATCGCACCCACAACATCTTTAACATTCCAATTCAAGCCTTTCTTAATCTCCTTAATCGGTATTCCGCAATCAAGGATAAGTGTTTCTCCGCTGTCTGCCTGCAACAGATAGCAGTTGCCTGCTGATGATGAGCCCAAACAAGTTAATTTCATACTTCCACCTCATCATCTTTCGGGAACTGGAAACAGTAATTGCTTGAAAAACTGACATCTATGCTTGATTTATTGCAAAGCAAAATATCGCCAGTTCCTAATTTTTCTCTGAAATCCTGTGGTGTTAAGTTAGGAAGTTCATCTATATTTAATATTGGCTTTCCTGCATATGCTTCTCTAAGCATTTCCATAGCTTTTAAAGCCTTTTCTTTGCTTGAATACTCTGCGATAATTCCATTATAGATTTCATATGGCGGTGCTACGCATTCTCTGCAACAAGCAATTTTGTTATCTTTTGTTATTCCAAACACAAATTTCTCATAAGGCAAATCAACATTGCCATTCTGACTAATTATTCTCATGCTTATTGTCTCCTTTGGCTATTTCTAATATATCTGTAAGAGCAATAGTCCTATTAACAGTATCCTTTCCTAGTCTTTCAACAAGTGTAGAATAAATGCAGCCGAATTCAGCCAACACTCCTTTTGCGTCTCCCTTTAAAATTACTTTCCCTTTTTCACTTTTAATCATGTTACATTCTCCTTTCTATTCTGCCTGCATGAATGGTGGCAACGTGCTGTCTGTTTGTTCTTCTGTTGCTTCTGCGGCGGTATCTTCAACCACAACATCGCCAACGACATCACCCTCAACGAAATCTACGCTGTTAGCGTTCTGCTCAATATTGTAATCAACATCAGCCTGCATACGCTCATCATAACTAGGCAACTCTTCCTCATTATCGTAATTTCCGTCATAGAACGAACCATAAGTATTGTTAATCTGCTTTAACAGCCTGTTCTTAACAGTTTTCATAGCCATCTGGTCTGTGAATTTCTGATGTGTGCCATTTCCGTTCTCTTTATAACCAAATCCCTGTTTCCAAGCCTGCTTAATCTGCTTAATATTCATAACCTCTGTGAGAATACTTCCGTCATCCATAGTGGCTATTGCGTAAGCACCCTTAACCTTATCGTTGTCGATGTTTTCAAAATCCTGTTTGTGAGTGACAATGTGCTTCTTGCCATTAACAATCTCATATTCAAATGTATCGCCCTCATAGATAACTTCTGCCGTTATGTCTTTAAGTCCGTATCTCCTAGCAATACAAGTATTTCCGTACACTGATTTCTGACACTGCAACTTACCGCCATAGGCAACCGGATAGCACTGCTTCTTCTGCATTGATAAACCACTTGTAACCATTTCCACAAGTGCATTTTCGATACTTGCCCTTGTACAGCTCTTTAATACTGGCTGTTTGTTATTATCTACTGTGTCCTGTAAAATCAGCATTGCCGACATAAATTCATTCGTATAATTGTAATCTTTAGGGAATGTAAGTCCGAATTTCTCTTTTTCTCTGACTTTCATTACCATTCCCTCTGTAAAATCCTTAGCGACAAGTTCTCTCTTTTCACTTTCTGCTACTGCTGTTGTTTCTGCCATAATTAGTTTTCCTCCACTTCTTTAAATTCGCCATCTACCAGTTTATAGAATGTATCTTCCTTGATACGCTCTCCGTCAACGTATTCGGTCTTAACGCATTTAGGAATCCAAATGCAGAAGCCTTTTTTATCTTCATCATCCGTTCTTACCCATTCAGCAAGTGTTATCCAGCTACCTTTTTTAGCTTTTGCCTGCGACTGATAGCCTGCTGCCATAACAACTGAATGTTTACCCTTAGATGTTATCTTTGCGTAATCTCCACTTGAACCTATCT